>JACXTT010000565.1_pt1 | contig 63511 bp, 65 predicted proteins | sample 9270951 | NCBI WGS metagenome assembly JACXTT01 (sample SAMN15532306, study PRJNA645909) | rock metagenome | isolation source: weathered quartz diorite | place: Puerto Rico | collected 2017-06-21 | reverse complement strand
ATCAAAGGCCGGCACTCGCCGGCCTTTGTTTTTAAGAGATACAATAACTCCATGAAAATCTGCATCGTCTCTGACAGCCACGACCACCGCGACCATCTGGCTGCCGCCGTTACCGAAGCGAAATCACTGGGCGCACAGGCCGTACTGCATTGCGGCGATCTGGTGGCGCCTTCCACGCTGCATGCGATCATTCCGCTGGGACTGCCGGTACACCTTGTGCACGGCAACAACCAGGGTGACCTGTTCCACCTGTCCAAACTCGCACACAAACAGGAAAACCAAGTATATTACTACGGTCAGGACGGCTCGTTTGTGCTGGCAGGGAGAAATATTTTCATCGTGCATTACCCGCATTACGCCAAGGCCATGGCGCTCACGGGCGATTACGACCTCGTGTGCAACGGCCACGAGCATCGCGCCGTTATCGAGTCTATCTCGAATATGAAAGGGGCAGAGACGTTGCGCATCGATCCCGGCACGGTCGGCGGCGTGAGCGCACCGGCAACGTACGTTTTCGGCGACTTGAAGACAATGGAATTCGAAGTCCGATACACGCCCGCGCTGGCGACGGCACAACCGGGCGCCGGCGGCAGGTGCGCGGCGGCGCCTGAAAAGTAATCGGCCAGGAAGCGTTTTCCAGGCCGGTTGACGTTTATACGCCCTTGCTGTTTCTAAGAGCGTCCAAATTTTCGTTGATACGGAACAGGGTAAGCAGCACCTCGCAGCCGACCCGCACGATGATCAACCCCACCACCGCCACCGCCACCCGTTTTACTGTACCCGCGCCACCGACAACAGTGCCGATTGCGTTCAGCAACACGGCAATGATTCCTATCCAGTAAATCACGTTTATGAAAACCGGCGTGATCATCTTTTTGAATGAAAAAAGGTCTTGCATGTATTCTCCTGGCCGTTAATGAATGGATTGATGGCGTTTACTTATTAATTACCGTGCGCCTAAACGCGCGGTACAAGTTTACCATAGGCATTGGAACCGTCGACTCGGAAAGGTGTCAGCCTTCGGCGGTCTGGCGCTGCGGTGTCGGTATTTCGGGGAGCAAGGGATGAATACCCAGTTTCTCGAACAGTTTCATATCGGAATCAGATTCCGGGTTAGACGTGGTAAGCAGTTTGTCGCCGTAGAAAATGGAGTTCGCGCCAGCCAGGAAACACAAGGCCTGGAGATGGTCTGGCATCGCGCTGCGGCCAGCGGAGAGACGCACGAACGACATCGGCATGGCGATACGCGCGACCGCAATGGTGCGCACGAACTCGATCGGATCAAGTCTTGGCTTGTCCGATAACGGCGTGCCGGGGATATGCACCAGCAGGTTGATCGGCACCGATTCCGGCGGTGGATCGAGGGCGGCCAACTCGGCTATGAACTGAACACGATCAGCGCGCGACTCTCCCATGCCCATGATGCCCCCGCAGCAGACCTTGAGTCCGGCCGAGCGCACCTTCTTCAGCGTATCCAGCCGGCTGTCAAAAGTATGGGTGTGAACGATGTTGTCGTAATGGGCGCGCGACGTATCCAGATTGTGGTTGTAATAATCAAGGCCCGCCTGCGCCAGCTGTTCAGCCTGCCCTTCGCGCAGCAGCCCAAGGGTGGCACAGGTTTCCATGCCAAGGTCCTTGACCGCGCGGATCATGTCTGCCACCTGTGCCAGATCTTTTTCCTTCGGACCACGCCAAGCTGCGCCCATGCAGAACCGAGAGGCGCCGCGCGCCTTGGCCGCGCGCGCGGCAGCGATGACTTCATCCCGCGACATCAGGGGTTGGCTTTCTACGTCGGTGTGGAAACGCGCCGACTGAGAACAGTAACCGCAGTCCTCGGAGCAGCCGCCCGTCTTGATGGAGAGCAACGTGGAGAGCTGAACCGCGTTCGGATCGAAATGCCGGCGGTGCACAGTTTGGGCACGATGGATCAGGTCGCTGAACGGCAAATCGAACAGGGTGGCGATTTCAGATGTTTCACAACGCATCAGGACTTTTCCGGAGAAAGTCGGCACAAGTTAGGGCAAGCCGGTCGGCTTGTCAACTCAGTAACAGGAGATAGGTTGACAAAAGATATCAGGCCGAGGCACTGTTCTCGCGACAAGCTCCAGTAGACATGTCGCTCAAGCGCTTCATGTCGCGCAGAGTAATCTGCCGGCCATGAACGCCGATCAGGCCTTCGTCGTGGAAGCGTGATAACAGGCGGCTGACCGTTTCAAGCGCCAGGCCCAGGTATTCGCCCAGATCCTGACGCGACATGCTGAGCTTGAATTCGGTCGGTGTGCCACCGAGCCGCGCCAAGCGACGTGAGAAACTCATGAGGCACGAAGCCAGGCGTTCCTCGGCCGTCATGCGGCCCAGCATCATGAGCATCTCCTCATCACGCACGATCTCGCGGCTCATGATGCGCAACAATTGGTGCTGCAGGCCGGGGACATGACTGGCCAGCTCTTCCAGTGCCGCGAACGGAATTTCACAAACTTCGGAGGTTTCGAGCGACTCGGCACTGCACGGATGCTTGTCGGAGTTGATGGCGTCGATCCCGAGCAATTCGCCGGGCAGATAAAAACCGGTAATCTGGGCACGACCGTCTTCGATCAAGCCGGTGGTCTTGAGTGCACCGCTACGGATCGCATACAGAGACCGCAGAGGGTCACCGGAACGGTAAAGCATTTCCCCCTTTTTCAGCGTGCGGCGGCGTTTGATGGCTTTGTCGAGGGCAGCGATATCGACCTCGTTGAGACCGAGCGGCAGACATAACTCCTGCAGCGTGCAATCCTTGCAGGCGACCTTGATGCTGGAGATATTGATGACAGCAGCGGCTTCACGTTTTTGCACAGGGCTTTTCCTTATGCTCGGGAAGCCACTTTTAACAAAATTAGTGTAACGCGTCCATTACGCCCAGAAAAAACGCAATTACATAAATCCATCCCGTAAAACTGCATAAATCCTGACTCAATCAACGAGTTGCATCCGGTCACCCGTTCAAATCTAAACAATCATTAAATAGGATGGCTCGGTCGCCAGCACCGGCGACCTGGTGCAGGAATATCTCCTTGGAAAGACCCGTAACCGATTGGCGTCTTCAGCTTACTTGATCGAAGCCGTGCAGAACTTGCATCGCTTGGCCGCGAGTGGAATCTCCGACAGGCATTCCGGGCAGTTCTTTACCTCGGGCGCTTTGGCCGGCGCCTCTTCTTTCTTCAGCCGATTCATCGCCTTGATCACCATGAACAACGCAAAAGCGATGATGATGAAGTCAATCAGCGTATTGATGAAGAGACCGTAGTTCAGCGTCGGCGCCCCGGCAGCCTTGGCCGCAGCGAGCGTAGCAAAGCTGCCACCGCCGAGATTGATGAACAGGCCGCTGAAATCCATGCCGCCCAGGGCCAGACCCAGCGGGGGCATCAGCACATCGCTCACAAATGAAGTGACGATCTTCCCAAATGCTGCGCCGATCACGATACCCACGGCCATGTCTACCACGTTGCCGCGCATGGCGAATTTTTTGAATTCTTCCAGCATGTGCAAGCCTCCTTTGTTAATTTATTCGGGAGTGAAAAACAGGTTAATTGGCGGATGTGGTCCGTTGCGCCCTGATGTCAATTTCCACGCGACGGTTCTGGGCACGACCCGCGGCAGTCTTATTGCTGGCAACCGGCTGGGTGTCACCTGCCCCTTTGGTTTCAATGCGATCGCCGTTCAGACCCTTCGAGACGAGGTAGGCTTTGACCGCCTCGGCGCGACGCTCGGACAGCTTGCGGTTGTACCCGCTCGCGCCCGCCGAATCGGTGTGGCCGGTAACGGTGATCTGCTCGATCTGGGTGTTACCATCCTTGATCCTGGAGGCCAGCGCGTCCAGCTCTGATTTACCCGCCGGCTTGAGATCGGCCTTGTTGACGTCAAACAGGGCGCCCGCTTTCAGGCTGATCTTCTCGGGCACCGGTTGCGGCTTCGACTGGGGCTTGGGTGCCGGGGCGGGTTCGGCTTTCACCGGCGCCGGTTCCGATTGGGCAACTTTCTTGGGCACGATATCGGCGTCACATTCAGCGGTTGCCAGTGCTGGCACCCAGAGGATGGTTCTCACGCAGTGTCCCGAGGCATCACGGACAACCTTGCCTTGGGTGTCCACCCAGTAGGCCGGACCCTCCTGGACTTTCTGCGTCGATAGGCTGACACATCCGGTTAGCGTGACAATGACGACAAGGGGCAACCACGAAACGTTTTTTTTCATGTTCATCCTCCTTCAGGGTACGCATTTGAGCGGAGCACTTGCAAATATCTCCTTAAATCACCTTTGAATAGCGCTGTTCCTGTTTCTCACGCAAGTAGCGGTCAAACACCTTGCAGATATTACGAATGAGGAGCCTGCCTGCCGGACGAATCCTGATGGCCGCGGCATCCATCTCAAGCAAGCCATCTTGCTGCATAACACCAAGATCGGCAAGCTCTTGCGCAAAATATTCCGCGAAGCGGATACCGTGAATACGCTCGATGGCGCCATAGTCGAGTGAAAAACGACATATCAATTGCATGATGATAGCGCGGCGCAGCTTGTCGTCCGCATCGAGACTGATCCCGCGCATCATCGGCAGACGTCCAGCGTCGATGGCGGCATAGTAATCCTCCAGCGTTTTCTGATTCTGGCTGTAACAATCGCCCACCATGCCGATCGCCGTAATACCCATGCCGATTAGGTCGCACTCCGCATGCGTCGAATATCCCTGAAAATTACGATACAGCGTGCCATCGCGTTGCGCCACCGCCAACTCGTCGTCCGGGCGCGCGAAATGATCCATACCAATATACACGTAGCCGGCCTGCGTCAGACATTCGATAGTGAGTTGCAGAATATTGAGCTTCTCTTGTGGACTCGGTAGATCCTCCGCACGAATGCGGCGCTGCGGCTTGAACATCTCTGGCAAGTGCGCGTAATTGAATATCGAAAGCCGGTCCGGGCCGCCAGCGATGATTTTTTCAAGGGTACGTCCGAAACTCTCGGCGGCCTGGTGCGGCAGGCCGTAAATCAGGTCCATGTTGATGGAACGGAAACCGAGTGCCCGTGCCTCCTTGAGCACGGTGAAAGTCTCAGTCTCGCTCTGAATCCGGTTCACCGCCTTCTGCACTGCGAGTTCGAAATCCTGCACGCCCATGCTCAGGCGGTTGAAACCGAGGCTGCGCAGCACGGCCAGTGTCTCCGGACGTATCTCGCGTGGGTCCACCTCGATGCCGTACTCACCTTTGTCGTCATCACGCAGGCGAAAATGCTCGCGCGTAGCCTCCATTAGCTCCCACATTTCCTCGTGACTGAGGAAAGTCGGCGTACCGCCACCCCAGTGTAACTGATCCACTGTACGTTCACGGTCGAACAATTCCGCCTGTATGGCAATCTCACGATGCAGCCGTTCCAGATACGGGGAAGCACGCCTGCGATCCTTGGTGACGATCTTGTTGCACGCGCAGTAGAAACAGACGGTATCGCAGAAGGGCAAATGAAAGTACAACGACAGCGGGCGCGGTTTTGGCGTCTCATTGGTACGTTTCGCCCATGCGCGATATTCCGCTTCGGCGAAACCCGCGTTAAACTGCACCGCCGTCGGATAGGACGTATAGCGCGGTCCACTCTTGTCGTAGCGGCGCAGCAATTCGGCGTCGAAAATGATCTGGTGATTCAAGCGTGGTTCCCATAAATCGATGAAAATATTTGTCAAACATAGCGCCGCTCATGCGAAAAACCATGACATGCATCAATTAATAAGTCCGGTCAGGGGGTGAAATGAAGCGGAAACGGGCAACTGTCCGGATAGGCCGGACTCACGGATGGCGCGACGCGGTTTCCTCGATCCCGAGCTGGCGCCACAACTCGTCCACCCGCTGCGCCACCTCTGGACTGCACCCCTGCCACTAGAGAATATCCTTCATAACTTGAGAAGGGGGCGATCAGCGGTTTGGGTTTGTTGAATCTGTTGCTCGTACTCCTCGGGTGGGCAATAGCCCAGGGAGGAATGCAGCCGTTTGCTGTTGTACACCTCCTCGATGAAATGGGGAAGCCGTTCGATCACGTCCTCGTAGGTTTCGTAGTTCCACAGGTGGATCTCCTCGTACTTCAGGGTCTTGAAGAAGGATTCCATGTGGACGTTATCATACGGATTGCCGACCCGCGACATGCTGATCAACATACCGGCGCTTTACGCCAGCGCCACGTAGTCGTGGCAAGCATACTGCACGCCGCGGTCGGAGTGCCGTTGTCCACCGCGGCCTTCAACGCCGGCATGCTCCCGGCCGGACAGACGAGCTTCATTTTTCCTGTGGGGAGCATGGCGTGAAAAAACTCAACCTACGACATCGAGCACACGACGGCGAAAATTCACGCCGAGGTCGCGTGCAATTTTCTCGCACACCGCGATATCCACGCCAGGCAATCCGTCGATGGCAGTCAGGGTAATCTCGGGAACGAACTCGCGCGCGTGCTTTACGAATTCCAGCATTGCTTCGTAAGCCCCAGGCAGTTTCGGACGGCAGTGGAGATTGTAGATTTCCTCGTTCTGAGCGTTGAGCGAAACCGACAACGCGTCTATCAGACCCTCCATGTCGGGCGTTACGTCGCGCCCGTACACGAAATTGGCCAGCCCGTCGGTGTTGATGCGAATACGTTTGGCGCGATGACGCAAGCGTGTCGCCGCCTCCAGGAGCGTGTACAGGCGCAAGGTGGGTTCGCCCAGGCCACAGAATACGATCTCGCGGTATTCCTCCGGATTGCCCGCGGCGGCGATAATTTCCTCAAGCGTGGGTTCATGGTCGAGACGCAGCGGATAATCCTGCACCGTCCACTCGTCGTTGAATTTCGGGCAGAACGCGCAACGCAACGAGCAACGGTTGGTGATATTGAGATACCGGCTGTCGCGCAGGGTGTAACTAACTACTTGCTCCGGACCGGTCTGTCTCGCCGTTCCGCTTGTTTCAGACATTTCACTGGTCCTCCGAGAATGCGGAATTTTAGGCACATCACCAGGATGCGCGCTTGATACAGATCAAAAGGAAAGGCCGCGTTAAGCGGCCTCACGGGGAAAACCGGGCGGAGCGGAGGTGCTTACTAGCGGGGTCCGGGTGTGAGCGCGATCTGGTACGTGGCGTGGCACGCCGCACATTTCTTCATGGTCTCACCCAGCTGGTGCAACGACAGCCGCACGTCGTTCATGGCCTCGGCATCCATGGCGATGCGGTCGAAGTCGCCGTGCACGCTGTGACCCAGCGTCTTGAATTCCAGCGGGAGTTTCGCGGGGAGTCCGGCGGGGACGGCATGTGCCGCCGCCATGCCGAGCGGGCGCGAGATCTTCGCGATCGCGGCGGCGTCGTTGTGTTCGGCTGCTTCCAGCATCTGCTGGATGCCCGTGAGGAACTGACGCATCTCGTTCAACACCACGGCACGCTCGGATGTTTCGAGCACGATCGTCACCCTGCCATCCACCTCGGGACCGGTCCGACCCAGCACCATAAACTTCAGAACCAGGCCGACAATGGTGAGCAACAACAGCCCGATGATTGCCCAATACCCCATGGTATTTTTATTGGCCAACATAATGCTTGCCTCAACTTGCTCGGATCAACGCTTGCCCTTGGTGCGCAACTGGCCGGCGAGGCGGTTGTCCTGCTTCTGCGGGCTGCCGTGCGTGAAAATGTCACCCCATCCCATGAGTCCGTCCTCGATGCTTACGCGTCTTCGGGCCTATGTCGCGTTGCTTTGCTAGCCATATTGTTGCGTCGGCATCATGTTATTTGTTCTTAAGCATGTCCTTGAGACTGCCAAAGGGATTATGCGTAGCCGACGCTTTTTTCTCCACACCAACGCTGACATCGTAACCACGCACGAGGTGCGCAAAGCGCTGATGCTCATTGTCGTGACAGTAGAGGCAGAGGTTCTCCCAGTTACCACCGTCGGACGGATTGTTTTCGTGGTTATGGTCTTTGTGATGCACGGTCAGTTCGTGCAGATTCTCGCGCGTGAAGGTGCGTCCGCAGCGTCCGCAGACCCACGGATGGAGCTTGAGCGACTGCTCGCGGTAACCAGCCAGGCGCGTGTCGCGCTGCTTGTGTGCTTTCGCGACGACGTCGTCGAGCTTTTTATTGTCGAGTTGTCCAGACGGTTTGCGCGGACCGGAATTATTGCCTGCCATCAGAATGTCACCTGGATTCGTTCATTCATTATATAAAAAGCATGGCATGATGGAGGGATGAACTTTCGCCCGCCGAATCGCCGTAGATGAACTGAGTCTCTGGGGTCTTTTCGTCAGCGCCTTTGTGTCCGCCACGCTGTTTCCGGGCGGGTCCGAAGTGGTGCTGGCGGCGCTGGGCAATACGCTCGGTGGCATGAGCAACCTGGCTGTTGGCAAAGCACTACCCGCTGGATCAGCCGCACCGAGCCAACCAGCATGGGCCGCATTACTGAAAAAATGGGGTAGTCCGCTGTTGCTGCTGTCGTGACTCCCGATCGTCGGCAATCCCTTATGCTTCGCGGCTGGATGGCGGCGCGCTATGCGATTATTTTGTTTGTGGTGTAGCGTTGGAATCCATCGTTTTGCGCAATTTTTCGATCTCCTGTGCGAAGTCCTCGAAGCTCGGCGCGCCCTTGGCCAGACGCTCCACGGTCAGCGTATCGCCATGGATTCTTCCAATCACAAATGACGGCGTGCCGGTAATACCTAATCCCTGCGCCTCGGCCACGTCGCGCATGACAATCTCCTCGCGTGCGGCGTCCCCGAGACAGATGCCGAACTTCGCTTCGTCTAGCCCGAGCTGGCGCGCGAGTTGCGAATACAGCATCGGGGACAGCTGATCGTGACTCGCATACAGTGCCTCATGCATCGGCCAGAAGCGCTTCTGCAAACCGGCGCAACTGGCGGCCAGTGCGGCGGGCAGCGCCTGCGGATGCATCGACTTCAGGGGCAGATCCTTGTGGACGAATTGCACGATGCCGGTTTCCACGTATTCCTTTTTGAGCCGGGGATAAATCCGCTCGTAAAAACCCCGGCAATACGGACACTGGTAATCAGAGAATTCCACCACCGCGACCGTGGCCCCCGAACTTCCGATCCGGTGCGAACCGGCGAGAACAACCGCCGGTGGCGCCATTTTGACAATCGGGATAGAACCGTCCCGATACACAATTCCGGAAGACTGCGCGCTTCGCTGACTGGTTTCCGCCGGTGCTGGTTCTCTGGCAGTTACCGGCGGAGCAGTGGGTGTCGTACAGGCACCCAATAGCATGGTGAAGACAATCAGAAAAATGCTTGCGCCGGTCTCGTTGGCGTTGAGTAAACTGGCTCGTCTGTGGCGACTATCTATCATCTAGAATGCCCTCGGTAAACATACACAGAATGGATGACTTCAGTGTAGATGTCCCCGCCACGGCGCGCCAATCAGGACGTCACGCCAGAAGGCTTCCGCGAAGTTTCTCGTCGTCGAGCTCCTTGAGGAACCAGCGCAGCGCCTTGCCCTTGTCCGCGGTGCGCCAGGCGGTCAGCAGCATCATGCCGGGCTTGGATTCGAGAACCTGCTTCACCACCAGTCGGCCGGTTTCGAGTTCCACCCGCACCATGTGCACAGGCAGATAGCCTACACCGAGTCCGGCGCACTGAAACGCAATCTTGTGACGCATGTCCGGCACCGTGAGCACGTCCTGCCCGGAGAGCAACCCGGAAGTGCGCGAGGCAAGATTGCGTGAACTGTCGGCCGCCGCGATGGAACGATATTTCAGGATATCCTCGGGTTTGAGCGGTTCCGGCGCCGGCGCCAACGGATGCGTCGGTGCCACCATGAACTGCCACTGCACTGCACCGAGCGGGCGCGTCGAATAACCACCGCCGGCCGGACCCTCGCCGGGCGCACCGATTACGAGGTCCGCGCGTCCGGTCACTAAAGCGTCCCACGCCCCACCGTAAACCTCCGTGAGCAGGCGCAGCCGTGTGCCACAGTCCTCGCAATAGAAATTCTGAAACAACGGAAACAGCCGCTCCATGGGGATGACATCGTCCACGGCGACACGCAGCTCAACTTCATAGCCGGTGGCCACGCGTTTGACGCGTGCCTCGAGTTCGGTCGCGGCATGCAGTAGATGACGCCCTTCACTCAATAGCTGTTTGCCCGCCTCGGTGAGCTGGGCGCGGTGACCGCTTCGATCAAACAGCAGTACGTCCAAGTCTTCTTCTAACCTCTGCACCGCATAGGTCATGGCTGAAGGCACGCGGTGCAACTCCTCGGCGGCAGCCGCAAAGCTGCCTTTGCGGTCGATGGCATCCAGCACCGTCAGAGCATCCAGGGTCAGACGCATATTATTCAATAATTTTGAATGAGTTGACCGAAATTCTTCGCTATTAACAGGTAAATTACAAGAATATCCTTTGCATCATATTCTACGAATGTGAACAAAAGCCGGTAAAAACGAGGAGATAACATGTTACAGCTACGCAAAGCGCATGAGCGCGGCCACGCCAACCATGGTTGGCTCGACTCCTGGCACACGTTTTCCTTCGCCGATTATCACGATCCGAAGCACGTGAGCTTTTCCGCGTTGCGTGTCATCAACGAGGATCGCGTGTCGCCCGGTGAGGGGTTCCCTACCCATCCGCACCGCGATATGGAAATCATTACTTATGTTCTCGAAGGTGCACTCGAGCACAAGGACAGTCTGGGCACCGGCTCGGTGATCCACCCCGGCGAGGTACAGCGCATGAGCGCCGGTACCGGCATCCGTCACAGCGAGTTCAATCATTCCCAAAGCGAACCCGTGCATTTTTTGCAGATATGGATCCTGCCAAACCGGCAGGGGGTAAAGCCTGGTTACGAGCAGAAACGTATCGACCCCGCCAAACTCAACGGCAAGTTGCGACTGGTGGCTTCCCCCGACGGTCATGACGGTTCGGTTACGATCCATCAGGACGCACGCGTTTACGCCGGACTCCTGAACGGTGACGAGGTCACACACTCGCTCGCCCGCGGTCGTCGCGCCTGGCTGCAAGTCGCGCGCGGCACAGCCCGGATCAATGGAACGACGCTGCACGCTGGCGATGGCGTCAGTATCGAGAATGAATCGCTGCTGCGGTTAACCGCCGAAGGTTCAGCCGAAGTGCTGTTGTTCGACCTGCCGTGAATCATGGAGGACCCAACCATGGCCTTGATCAGACCACCCTACTTCCCGCGCTGCCACGATTGCCGCTACATGGACGAATCCGCGCAACATGTACTTTCGTGGATGAAGCGTTCTCGTCCTGGCATCAGGTGGCGGACGTCGACGCCCGCCGCGGCAACCAGATCGAGATTCGAACTGAATTCTTTTCAACCTCGTCATTCTTCTTAAGGAGAAAACCATGATTAACACCAATACTGCCCCCTATGCTGCGTTGCTGTTGCGTCTGAGTCTCGGTGTCATGTTCATCGCCCATGCTTTATTGAAGCTCGTGGTATTCACCCTGCCCGGCACGGTCAAGTTTTTCGAGATGGTCGGCTACCCCGGCTTTCTGGCCTATGTCGTATTTAGCGCTGAACTGATTGGTGGCGCGCTGCTCGTGCTTGGCGTGTACACGCGCTGGGTTTCGCTAGCGCTCATCCCTATCCTGATCGGCGCGGTGTTGGTGCACGCCCCCAACGGCTGGGTGTTCAGCGCACCCAATGGCGGATGGGAGTATCCTGTATTCCTCGCGGTTGCGAGTACCGTGCAGGCCCTGCTCGGAGACGGCACCTTGGCTTTGCGTGCCACGACGGCCAGCCTCGCACGGCAACCGGCTTAATAATAAGCAGAGGAGATATCTCCTCATGGGCTATTTGATCAAAGGCGACTGGCACGAAGGCAGCCCTGCTCGCTGCGCTCGCTCGTCCTGTCATATGACGGGCTGGTACGACACCAGTAAGACAGCCGGCGAGTTCATCCGCGCCGAGAGTCAGTTCCGCGACTCGGTCACGGCGAACGGCGCCAGCGGCTATCCGGCTGAGGCCGGCCGTTATCATCTGTACGTCTCACTTGCCTGCCCATGGGCGCACCGCACGCTGATCTTCCGCAAGCTGAAAAAACTCCAGGACGTGATCTCGGTATCGGTAGTGGCCCCGGTTATTACCGAGGGCGGTTGGGCGTTTCGCGACGGCTTTACCGACGCGGTCAATCGCTTTGCCTTCCTGCGCGAGGCCTACACGCGTGTCAATCCCGACTATTCCGGGCGCGTGACGGTGCCGGTGCTATGGGACAAGCAGACGATGCGGATCGTTAACAACGAATCGGCCGAGATCATCCGCATGCTCAACAGAGAATTCAACGCTTTCACTCCCGTGAAAACCGATTTCTATCCCGCCGTCATGCGCCAGGAAATCGATGCGGTCAACACCTTCGTGTACGAGCGCATCAACAACGGCGTGTACAAGGCCGGCTTTGCCGGCAGCCAGCGGGTGTACGAATCCGCGGTCACACGGTTGTTCGCCGCGCTTGATGAGATCGAGGCGCGTCTCGGGCAATCGCGTTATCTCGTGGGTAACACGCTCACCGAGGCCGACTGGCGCCTGTTCCCAACACTAATCCGGTTCGACGCCGTGTATGTCACGCATTTCAAGTGCAATCTTCGGCGAATCGAGGACTATCCTAATTTGTCGAACTACCTGCGCGATCTGTACCAGACGCCAGGGATCGCAGAAACCGTCGATTTCGATCACATCAAACGTCACTATTTCATGAGTCACCGCCACCTCAATCCGTCGGGCCTCGTGCCGAAAGGGCCGATACTCGACTTCAGCACAGCGCATAATCGCGAGGACCTTGCATCAAGTGCGGCAAAAAGGAGAACGTCATGACAACAACCACTGCTAAGGTAATCAATGTGCGTCCAGTCGCAGAAGTTGTGACGAGCGAAAAAACTTTGGAGGGAGGAGGATTCCCAGTTAGAAGACCGTTCCCAACTGCACAATTGCTGCAAGTGGACCCGTTTCTGCTGCTCGATCACCTGGGACCCGTAAAGTGGGGTCCCGGGGAGGGCATCGGCGCACCGGACCATCCGCACCGCGGCTTCGAGACCGTGACCTATCTGCTCTCGGGTGAGATGCAACATAAGGATTCAGCCGGTCACAGCGGCTCGCTGCGCCCAGGCGACGTGCAGTGGATGACGGCCGGCGCTGGCGTGGTACATTCAGAGCTGCCGTCGGATGCCTTCATGAAAAACGGCGGCACCCTGCACGGCTTTCAGGTCTGGGTGAACCTGCCAGCACGCGACAAAATGATTCCACCGCGCTATCAGGATATCCCTGCCCCGCGCATTCCCGTGGCAACCAGCACCGACGGCAAGGTCAAGGTACGCGTAATCGCGGGTGAGTCGCTCGGCCAAGCGGCTGTGATCGAGACGCACACCCCAATCATGTACCTGCATTTCACGCTGCAACCCGGAGGCGAAACCACGCAGCCCGTGCCGGAGGGTTATAACGTGCTGGCCTACGTCATCCACGGGGAGCTGCGCGCGGGCGACGAGCGCCGCATTGTGCACGAAGGCCAGATGGCGCGCTTCGGCAGCGGCGATGCCGTGCGGCTTACGGTGGACGCCAATGCCGCAGAACCTGCGGGCCTGTTATTGCTCGCCGGCCGACCGCTCAACGAACCGGTGGAACGCTACGGTCCGTTCGTCATGAACACGCGCCAGCAAATCATGCAGGCCATCCGCGATTATCAGGAAGGCCGTCTGGGAAAAATCGATTTCTGATTTCGAACCGCGAACAACCGACACAGGAGATGCTTTATGAAACTGTATTATGCCCCCGGCGCCTGCTCGATGGCCGTGAACATCGTGTTGCACGAGATCGAGTACAAATTCGAAATGGTTAAAGTCGACCTGCGCCAGCACAAAACCGAAAGCGGCGAGGATTACTACCAGATCAACCCCAAGGGTTACGTGCCTGCTCTCGGACTCGACAATGGCGAAGTTCTGACTGAAGACGCGGTGCTGCTGCAATACGTCGCCGACCAGAAACCCGACGCAAACCTCACGCCCAGGGTCGGGACCTTGGAACGTTACCGCCTGATGGAATGGTTGAACTTCATTTCCTCCGAGATACACAAGACCCTCGGCGCGTTGTTCAACCCCAAGATCACACCGGAATGGAAAGAAGACCGGATCGCCCTGTTCGGCCGGCGCTGCGACTACATCGTCAAAGCGCTCGGCAACAAGCCATATTTGTTAGGCGATAAATTCACCATCGCCGATGCCTACCTGTTCACGGTCCTCGGCTGGGCGAATTACTTCAAACTCGACATGAGCAAATGGCCGGTGCTGAAGGAATACGCGGATCGCATCGCTGCACGTCCGGCAGTGAAGAAGGCCATGAAGGCGGAGGGCCTGATCAAATAGTCAGACGTTTGCGAAAAACGTGCAAACAAAAACCCCGGCTCGACGGCCGGGGTTTTTGTGATCACCCTCCAGGACAAGATCAGCTTTTGCGTCGACGCATGAAAGCGCCCAAACCGAGCAGGCCGCTGCTGAACAACCAAACTGCTGCCGGAATCGGTACAGGCTCGACCTGGAAGAAGGTTGTGAATGTTGCCTTGTCACCGGCGGTGAGATCGAACGCCAGATGGATGCCGATGTTCGTGCTCACGCCCGTGGACGACAGCGGGCCGTCGCTGACGGGGAAGATGCTGCCGTTACAACCCACTCCTCCACAGCTGAAATCGCCGGAGAACAATGACATCGCGTCAGAACCGTCAATCCTTCCGCTCCAATCGATGTTGCTGAGTTGCACGAAACCGCTATTGTTTAAATCCTGGAAGGCGGCGGCCAGGCTTCCGCTTTTCACAGCCGGTGGCCCGAAGGGCGAACCCACCGGGAGCGTGAACAGGAGATCAAAGTGCTTGGTGACAGCGGTATTATTAGTGATCCCGAACATGGCACTGATGAGCGGATCTGGATCCACCGTAACGTCCCAAGTGAAAGCCCAGAGCGACGGATTGGAAACGCTCCCGTTGTAGGTGAAGGTGCCATCTCCGTTATCCGTATAAGGCGCGCCGCTGGGCAGGTTCCATGTAGCTGTGGCGCCATCGGAAACCGTTACGGTACCGGTTAATAATGGATTGGTAACCGTGCCGGCGTAGGCCGCTCCAGAAAACAGCGCCGCAACGGCAGCGAACGCTATCAGTCTGCTCACGCACCCTTTCATTTTTCCTTCTCCTCCAAACTACTCTAAATCAGCAGCGGGTATGCTCTGAGCTGCGGGTTCTTAAAAAAGCGCCAAGCCCGGCAGCACATACTCTCGAGTCTGCTCGTACCCGTACTACAGAGCACAAATCATTCCAGAAACCTGTTTTTCTTTTGATATCATACAAATAAATGAAAGCTGACATATCTAAATTATAAAAAAACAGAACGAAATGTAAATTTCGCCGACATTAAATCACGATAATTCTTCAAGCTCAGCCTGACATTTTTAGAATTGCACAGTGAATTCAGACAGCGATCCAAGATTTTTGTGTAAATAAATTCAACACAAACCTCATGTGCCTGATTTACCGCACCAGCTCTATAAAAATCGATTTCCGTGAAAAACATGAAGCACGTCGAAGACCATCGACGGCAGCTCCCAACCAACGACACGCTAGAATGCCCACATGCCCCCCCATCGGATTGTAATTGTCGGCGGCGGCGCGGGCGGGCTCGAACTGGCCACGCGCCTCGGCGACAAATTCGGGAAACCGAAGCGCGCGCGCATCACGCTCGTGGACGCCAAGCTCACGCACCTGTGGAAGCCGTTGCTGCACGAGGTCGCGGCCGGCACCTTCGACTCGCACGAAAACGACGTTGACTACATCGCCCAGGCGCACCAGCACCACTTCGACTATCGCCTCGGACGCATGGACAGTCTCGATCGCGGCCGGCGCGAGATAAGCCTGGCACCCACGCTCGACGAGAACAGCCGCGAGATCGTGCCGCGCCGCGCGATCCCGTACGACACCCTCGTGCTCGCGTTGGGCAGCACGAGCAACGACTTCGGTATACCCGGTGTGCGCGAGCATTGCGTGTTCATCGACGATCGCGATCAGGCTGACACCTTTCAGCGCGCCGTGATGCGCAATTACATCCACGCCCAGACGCACCCGGAACGGCCGGCAACCGATCAGTTGCAGGTGGTGATCGTCGGCGCCGGTGCGACCGGCGTGGAATTGGCCGCGGAAATGCACAACATGGCGCACCAGCTCGTGGTCTACGGCTTCGATCGCATTGTGCCGGAGCGCGACCTGAAGATCGTGATCATCGAAGCCGCGGACCGCATCCTGCCGGCGCTGCCGAAACGGCTGTCCGAAGCGGCACAGAACGAGCTGCACAAACTCGGCGTGGAGGTGCACACACGGCGGCGCGTGACGCGCGTGATCGCCGATGGCGTACAGACCCACGACGGCCAGTTCTTTCACGCCAACCTCAAAGTCTGGGCCGCCGGCATTAAGGCACCGGAATTCCTGCACAATATTGCCGGCCTCGAAACCAACCGGCTCAATCAGATGGTGGTGCGCCCAACGCTACAGACCACGTACGACGACGACATTTTCGCGCTTGGCGACTGCGCCGCTTGCCCGCAGCCGGGTCGAGATATGCCGGTACCCCCAACGGCGCAAGCCGCGCACCAACAGGCCGCGCTGCTGGTCAAGTCCGTCGCTCGCCGTCTCAGTGGCAAACCGTTACCGACCTTCACTTACCACGATCGCGGTTCGCTCATTTCACTCTCCCACTACACCACGGTCGGAAGTCTGATGGGCAATCTCACGGGGGACGTGATGATCGAGGGCCGGTTCGCGCGCCTGACCTATCGCATGCTTTACCGCCTGCACCAGCGCGCGCTGCACGGCACGTTGCCGATGCTGCTACTCATGTGCTCGGATTTTCTGCAGCACCGCGCCCGCCCGCGGATGAAGCTGCATTAGCGGGATCGAGGAATTCCCGTAATGAACTCGTCGCCATCCAGCCACGATGCCTCAAGCATGGCCGAGAAAACGTTCGACCCAGAGACGGACAATCACTCGACGACCATGATGGTCCCGTTCATGGTTTCATGCCCTGAGCCACAAAATATATCGCAGAAGAACGTGAAGCTTCCGGTCTTCTCGGGCACGATGCGTATCCGGGCCACCTGCCCCGGAACGATATCAGCACGCACGTGCAGGTCGGGCGCGCTGAATCCCATCAACACGTCGGCGGAAGTGAGCTCCAGCACGACCGGAACACCTTTCTTCAACGTGATCTGGTTCGGAGTGTAGTCGAATTTCTTCGCCATGATCTTGATCACCTGCTCCTCGGGTTGTGCCGCCACGTGCGCGGAGGCAGCGCTCAGGCCGAGGAAAACGGCGACGGCGGTGATTTTGAATCCACGCATATTCAGTCTCATGGCCTCACCCCTTCTCCACCGGCATTTCGGTAATGTCGTACTCGCGCTTTTCGACCTCTGCGTCAATGCTGCGGTAGCCCAGACCTTTATAAGGATGTGCCGCGTCCCACGGCAGCGGCGTGCGCTTGGGCTGCGAACCGGGCGCGGGCAACGGGAAGATCAGCGACTTGGCGGCATGGTGCGGAATATGTCCGGTCATGTGGTGATGTTCCTGATGGATGTGTCCGTAAAACACAGTGACGTTGGAATACGGCATCAGTAAGTCGACCGCCTGCGCACCGTCGCGCGTCGCCCAGTCCCATTGCGGATAGAGATCGAACAAGGGCCGGTGCGTGAAGACCACGATGTTCGCGTCCTTCGGCAACTGCGCGAGATCGGCGGCGAGCCATTTGAGCTGCTCCTCTCCGATCATCGCCCTCGGATCGGAAACGTTATCCAGTACGACGAAATGGATGCCCTTGTGATCAAAGGTGTAATGCGTTTTACCGAAGAACTCTTGAAACGCCTCGCCCCGGTCCAATGAAGCGTCGTGCTCGCCCGGCATGAAATGCATCGTCTTCACCTTCAAGTCGGCGACGATGTCGCGGAATTGCGCCATGCGCGTCCTGCGTTCCTTCGGGTCATCCGTGGTGTGGGTAAGATCGCCGGTAAAGACGACAAAGTCGGGTTGTTCCTCCAGGTTGTTGACAGCCTTAACGGCTTTTTTCAACGTCACTTTCGCGTCGGGGTTGGGCGGGCCCTCGAAGCCCCAATGGCAATCGGACAATTGGACAAAATAGAAGTCCTCGGTGGCGGCGCCCGCGCCGTAGGCGGCTGAAGCCGTTCTGCCAAGTCCAGAGGCGAATACCACGCCCCCAAGCCCGGCCAGTCTCAGGAAATCACGTCGGTTGATTTTCATGCTCGTATCCTCCGGTTGCGGTAAGGTGGTGCTCTGTACTATCTGTACTATGTAATACCAGCCGGACCGGTGAAATATTCCCGGCGGCGGTTGTTGTTTTTTGGGAATAAATCACCGTCAAACGTGGTATTGATCATTAAGGATGATTCAGGGGCATGAGAATTGGCTGAACAGCAGCATGCGCAGCGTTTCGAGGAATTGGCGCTACCACACCTTGACGCCGCCTATAACCTGGCGCGTTGGCTCACGCGCAACGATCACGACGCGCATGACGTGGTACAGGAGGCCTATTTACGCGCCTTCAAGTTCTTCGCCGGTTTTCACGGGGATAACGCGCGCTCCTGGTTGCTCGCCATCGTGCGCAACACCTGTTACACCTGGTTGCAGCAGAATCGCGGGCTTCACGTCAACGTATCGCTCGATGAGCTGCTCGACTCGGGAGAAGCGGACGCCGTGCTCGCCGTCGAGTCGTCCGAGAACGGTCCTGAGAAGCTCATGCGGCAGGAAAACGACAAAGCGATGCTGAACCGTATGCTCGAACAATTGCCTGAGGAATTTCGCGAGGTCATCGTATTGAAGGAACTCGAGGACCTGTCGTACCGGGAGATCGCCGCCATTACCGGCGTCCCCCTGGGCACGGTGATGTCGCGCCTGTCGCGTGCCCGGAAGCTTTTATACAAACATCTTCAGACATTCGTGCAGGAGTCATGACGTGAACTGCGTAGAAGCTAAAGACCTCTTGCAGCTCTACATCGACCAGGAGCTTGACCTGGTACGAGTCGTCGACGTCGACAAACACTTGCAGTCCTGCGCCACTTGCCGCGGGCTGTACGACCGACAACGCACGTTGCGTTCTACCGTGAGGCGCGACGCCGATTACCATCGCGCGCCGCCGGAGTTGCGCGAGCGTCTGCGTTTCGCCCTCCGCGCCGAGAAGAACGACGCGGCGCGCCCGCGTGTACGCGGGTCCGGCCGGTGGAACGCCGGCCTCGCCGTCGCCGCAACCGTGGTGTTGAGCGTGAGCGTTGCGCTTTACATCGTTCTGCCGACGCCGCGGGACCGCCTGGTGGATGACGTCGTTTCGAGCCACGTCCGCTCGCTCATGGCGAACCATCTGTCAGACGTCGCCTCTTCCGACCAGCACACGGTCAAGCCCTGGTTCAACGGCAAGCTCGATTATTCGCCGCCCGTCAACGATCTGACCGCGCAAGGCTTCCCGCTGATCGGCGGCCGGCTCGACTACGTGAACGATCACCCGGTGGCGGCCCTGGTTTACCGTCACCGCCAGCACATGATCAATCTCTTCGTCTGGCCGAGCGCGGATGCACACGAACAGAAACCGCATATGCTGTCACGACAGGGCTATAATCTGCTGCGCTGGACTCAGGGAGGAATGGAACTCTGGGCGGTATCCGATCTCAATGAGGCTGAATTGACTAAATTTGCCGATGAAATTTCGGTGTCGATAACACCGCATCAGAGCTGACGACCATAGAACCCTCACCGCGCATTCGCCTCGCAACGTTCCAAGAAAAAAAGACAACCTCCGGACCGGCCGGAGGTTGCCCCTTCACAACGAACGAAACGTCAGTGCAAACTAGCCGCTCTGGTACAGATGGAAGTACTCCTCCGGCGTGATCTTGTCAAAGTCGGTCGTCTTGACGGTGTGGCTGTCGCAGGTGCTGGAATTCGCGCCGGTGGATTCCGCGCTCGCCGTTTGTGTAAAGAAGACATATGCATTGGCGGTGACAAACGCAAACAGCGCGGCCGTCAGTAAACTACGTGGCTTGGTCATGGTCAGTTTCCTCATTGATTGGTGAACAAAAAATATCGGGTTAATTTCGTACGCTCAAAACATTTCGTACTCACAATGCAATACCCGATCCGTCACCAAAATATTCCCCATGACTCCCATTATGTTTGGGAATGAACCACCGTCGAATGGTACGGAAGGCGCGGCACAGGACGCCGCCATGCGGCGGATCATGCTCTCGGTTTCAATCCGATTCTATTGAGCGAAGCCGAGCCGCCGACTCGCGCCGGTGTGACCGTCGGAGGAGTCCCATCTTGGAGTTTCGCGACTCACGCTGCGTCGCTCGATCGGAACAACGACAGAGGGCGCCGGCACCGGTGTTGATGTCGCCACGACCGGTGCGGGTGCCGGCCGGCTCACCGCATGGGGCGGCGCGACAACGCGCACACGGCTGCTCGTTGGCGGTTGGGCGGACGGATTGCCTGACAGTGTCGGCGCAACCCGGTGCCTGGCGACACCGTTATTATTAACAGCCGAGCGCACGGGCGCGGGTGGGATCAGGGCACCAGGCGCGTGCGCCGCGCTTGTGACTGGACGCGCGCCGGTCCAGACGCGGTCACCGTATGTGCGGTGGATGATCACCGCGCCCGGCGCTGCCGGTGACGAAACCGCGCCGGCTCTGACCATGGCCCTGGGAGGCGACACGCCCAGTGCCTGCGGCGGCCGGTGCTGAGTTTCCTTGGCGTCGCCGCTCGTGGCCGCGTGCCGGCGGTCGTCGTCCCCGAATTCATGCCGCCGCTCGTGAGACGGAGGCGGCACCTGATCTCCGGGCGGCGAAGTCGCCGTCCGGCTCACCCACCGGTGGGACTGACGATCATGGTCATGCTTCTCTCCGATGCGATCATGACGCTGGTCTACGTGCCTAGCGTGCCGGGGAATCCTGTCGATATGCCTCTGGATGAAGAAACCCGTGAAGACCTGTCCTTGCCACTGAAAACCGCAAGGCACCCAGGAGTACAGATAGAGATAGGCCGGCGGCGGTGGACAATAGGTGTAGACGGGTGTCCCGAAACTGTCGTAGTAATAGTTGAGCGCGGTCCCATCGCAGTAAGGAATGTAGGCGGTTGCGGGTGCTCCGACGCCGGCGTAACCCGGTGCCGGGTCGGCGGGAAGCGGCAGTCCGAACTCGGCGACGAGTTCTACGTAGGCGTGCAAGGCCGCATCCACGCCCATGTTGAGCTGACCGACCGCGGCGGTGGCGATCACAGCATCGCGCAACTCTGACACGATCTGTGGCGTCATCGGGTAATCGGCCATCCATCCGTCGACGGCATGAACTCCAAGAGCATCGAGCGCACGGATAGCTCCTCCCTCATCTTCCGCGTTCGGGAGCGCGAGGGACTGGGCTAGTCGCAGGGCGAAGTCTCCCTGCCGCGCCAGGGACGGGGCTATGGTCTGTTCCGCCTCGTAGGCCAGTGGCTCATTCTGCGCCATGGCAGCGGCGGGAAGCAGAAGCATTCCCGCCATCAATACGATGATAAGTAGGCCTTGGATCATGGGACAGGCCTCTACGGAGTGAAAGTAAATACTTAACTGCTTTAGAGTACTTAACTACTTGGAGTTCCGCCGGTTGACACAGTTAGCGCGCGCATGGAACGAACGGCCGGATGGGAATAAAAAATAATTATAGGGAACGGCCTGAGGCACATTTTTTGTGTGCCACGCCTGATCACTACTTCCTGCTAGGGAGAAACAACTCCGATCTCTGATTTAGCCTAAATCCATCAGACCAAGCCCAATTACCGCGTGCAGAAAGAGGGTGTTTTTCAACAACTAGCTTGTCACTTCCTTCGTGGCTTCGGCTATTTCCCGTTGCCGTTCTTCCACTGCGCGGCGGTCACGCTCGTAACGCGCCAGCTGCTCGTACACGCAGGGCACGACGAATAGCGTGAGCAGCGTCGATACCAGCACGCCGCCGATCACCGCGATCGCCATCGGCGCGCGCAGCTCGGCGCCGGGGCCGAGTGAGAGCGCGAGCGGAGCGGCGGCGGCAATGGTAGCAAGCGAGGTCATCAGGATCGGGCGTAGCCGGATCGGACAGGCCTCGAGCAGCGCGTCACGCACGGTCATGTTGCCGCGGGCGCGCACCTGGTTGGTGAAATCCACCAGCAGGATCGAATTCTTCTTGACGATGCCCATCAACAGGATCACCCCGATGAAACTGAAAATATTGATGGAGTGACCGAACACGAGCAGCGTCAGCAGCGCGCCAGAGATGCTAAACGGCAGCGACATCAGCACCGTGAACGGATGAATGAAGCTGTTGAACTGCGAGGCCAGTACCATGTATGCCACGATTACACCGAGCACTACCACGAACCACAGATCGGAAAACGATTCCTGGAACGACTGCGAGCCACCGACGAAGCGCACCTTGTAATCCGGCGGCAACACTTCATGCGCAATCGCCTGCGCCTTCGCCAGCGCCTCCTGCTGCGACTTGCCGGCTTTGACATTAGCGAAGATTTTGATCGAGCGCTCACGATTATAGCGATTGATCTGCGCCAAGGCCTTGCCCTCCTCGACCTGCACCACCTCTGAGAGTCGCACCAGCTCACCGCGATTGTTGCGCACGTAGAGCTGCTTGACCTGGTCGATGCGGTCCATGTCCTGGTCGCGCAGACGCACGCGCACATCGTAGCGATGCCCCTCGGAGGAGTACTGGCCGGCGACGATCCCGCCAATCATGGCGTTGACCGTCTGGGCAATTGCCTGGATGCTTACGCCACGCTCGGCGGCGCGCGCGCGGTCCGGGATGATGCGGACCTCGGGCTTGCCGAGCAGGTAATCGCTGTCGGTGTCGGTCACGAGTCCGCTGGCGTTGAGCTTGTCCATGATGGTCTCGGAATACTGCACCAGTTTGTCCCAGTTGCGGCCCTGAACCGCCAACTCCACCGGAAAGCCGCGCGAGGCGGTAAAACCGCGCTGCGACAGGTCCTGGATCGACACCTTTAACCCAATCTCCTTCAGCGCCTTGCGTGTCACGTCCATCAAGTCCTGCTGGCTCAGTTCGTGGCCGGCCACCGGGTCGATGCCGCGTTGACCTCTCGGTTTCATGCTGACGAAGATGTTCACGAGATTGGACTGCCCACCGGTGCCGAACCCACCGATCGCCACGAAGTAGCGCCGTATTTCCGGCCGCGTGGCGAGAAATTTTTCGGCCTCACGGGTCTTGGTGTCGGTGAAATCGAGCGACGAGTCGATCGGCGTCTGGGCACGCACGATAAAGGTGCTCTGATCCTGCGCCGGCATAAACTCCTTATTGATGGAATTGTACGCAACGAGCGATAGCGCGAAGAAAGTGAGCGAGCCGAGGATGATCTTCCACGGGTGGCGCAGTGCGGTCTCCAGCAGTTTTCGATACAGCCTGGCGAGCGCGCGGAAGGTCGTATCGGCCGCCCGTCCGATGCGCGTGGTCCGGTTGCCGGCATCGACGAACTGCGAGGCGCGCATGGGCGTCAGCGTCAACGCCTCGAGCAGCGACAACAGCACCGCAACGGTCATGGTGATGCCAAACTGGAAGAAGAACTTGCCGATCACACCGCTCATGAATGCCACCGGCAGAAAGATCGCGACCACCGCCAAGGTCGCCGCGAGTGCCGCGAAGGTGATCTGGCGCGAACCCTTGAGCGCTGCCTCGACGCGGTTTTCGCCCTTTTCCTGGTGACGCACGATGTTCTCGAGCACCATGATGGCGTCGTCCACCACGATGCCGATGGCAAGACTCAGACCGAGCAGCGTGAAGGTGTTAAGCGTGAAGCCAAAGAAGTAGAGCACAATGAAGGTGCCGATGATCGAGGTCGGAATCGCCAGAAGTATGTTGAACGTGGCGGTCCAACTGCCAAGGAACAGCCAGCACACCAGCGAGGTAACCAGCGCCGCCATCACCAGCATGAACTTGAAATCGTTCACCGAGTCCTCGATGAACTGGGTGGTGTCGAAGTTCACGTCAATCTTCATGCCTTCCGGCAACTGTTGCGCGACTTCGGCCATGCGCTCCTTGACAGTGCGCGTCACCGCCACGGCGTTCGAACCGCGCTGCTTGCGAATGCCGATGCCGACGGCGCGCTGGCCATCGGTGCGCGAGATACGGCGGATGTCGTCCAACCCGTCCTCGACCGCCGCCACTTGGTTCAGGGTCAGACGCGTGTACACCGGCTCGCCGCCGCGCCGGTTCATAACGATCCGGCCGAATTCATCGGGGGTGCGGGCCTCGCCGAGCGTGCGCACGTCGTACTCCTTGTGCCCGGTGATGATCTGTCCGGCGGGTAACTCCGCGTGCTCGTTCTGGATCGCGTTCAACACGTCGGTGACCGCCATCTCGTAGCGGTTCAGCGCCTTGCCCGAGACCCAAACGCGCAGGTTGGGCTCGACATAGCCACCGAAGAGGATCTCGCCCACACCAGGCACCGACGAGAACCGGTCCTTGAGCGTGTCCTTGACGTAGCGCATCATCTCGCGCGACGAATGCCGGTCGCTGGTCAGCGACATCCACAAGATCGGCTGATCTTCCGGATTGGTCTTGCTGATAACCGGCGGATCGATGTCGGACGGCAGAAAGCGTTGCGCGGCGGCGACCTTGTTCTGAACCTCTTGCAGGGCATCGCTGATATTGCGGCTGAGGTCGAACTCGACGCTGATCGAGGCGGTCGCGTAGCGCGAAGTCGAGGAAACATTGCGCACGCCCTCGACCGTCATGACCGCGTCCTCGATGACGTCAACGACGTTGGTCTCGATCACCTCCGGTGCGGCGCCAGGATAATCCACGTTGATGGAGACGACCGGGAAATCCACGTCGGGCAATTGACTTATGCCCATGCGCGAGGCCGAGATCAAGCCGAACAGGATCAGTGCGGCCATCAGCATCCAGGCGAATACCGGGCGGCGGATGGCGATTTCAGGCAGGATCACGGTGTAGTTCCTTCAGGCGGGACCGGACGGCGGACGGCCGCCGCTTCCAACTTAAGATAGTTGAGCTTGGCGGTATAACGCGCGCGGTCCAATGCCCGCTGATTCTCCTGGAAGGTGGTTAGCGCCTGTAACACCTCCAGATTCGTGACCAGCCCCAGACGATAGTCGTGCCGCTGCACTTCGTAGTTTTTGCGTGCGGCGTCAGTCGCTTTCTCCAGTGCGTCGAGCTGCGAGCGATCGAGCACCACGCTTTGATAGACGGAACGGATTTCCTGCTCCGCCTGCCGGCGCACCTGGCTCGCGCCCAGCTCGGCCTGGGTGCTCTGCGACACCGCCTCGCGCACCAGCGATTGCAGACTGCCGCCGGCGTACAGCGGGATGGTCAGTGCAAGTTGCACGTCCCAATCCACGTTCTCGAGATTGCCCGAGCGCTGCAAGTAACGGTTGGCGTTCAGGTCGAGCGAGGGCTTATACGCCCCCCGGGACACGGTGACGTTTTCCTGCGCCGCGGTCAGACGTTGCTGCGCCGCCTTCACGTCCGGGCGCAACTCTAGGCGCGCGAGATATGCCTCGAGCGTGTCCAGATTCGCGGGCAGGGCCTCCGTATCGCGCAGCAGCGTGGCGGCAGGCAGGCCGCTTAGAAACGCGAACGCCTCGCGCACGGCGGCGAGCTGTGCCTGCAACTGTTCGACCTGAGCGCGTAACGTGCTGATGGTGGTTTGCACCGTCAACGTTTCGCCGGAACGCGAACGGCCGATGCGGACGCGATCCTGCAGTTCCTTCTCGCGCTGGAGGTTCTGGTTGATCTGCTCGTCGAGATTTCTCAGATCCTGCTCAAGTGACAGCACGTCGTAAAAATTCTGCGCCACGTCCTTGAACAGCTGCGTACGCGCGTTACGGTAGTCCTCACCCTGCGCACCCAGTAGTGCCTGCGTCTGCCGCATCGAGGCAAATTCCCGAAAACCGCGGAACAGGGGCTGGGTAGCCGTCAGCCGCGAGTTCGGTTGACGCGTGGGATTCGCCGTCGTGTCGCGGGCTCCGTTATCCTGCCAGGTATAGGAGGCGATGCCGTTCACTGTTGGGCGCAACGTGGCTTTCGCCTGGCGGTAGTGTTCCTCCGCCTGATGGATCAATTCGCTCTGCGTCGCGACCACTTCGCTGCGCACCAGTGCTTGCGTGAAGTAATCGTTCAACGTCAGCGCCTCGGCGGCGGTAACGGGCCGGAGCGTGGCCAACAGGCACACGGCGAGCGCGACGGCCCACGTCGTTAAAGATGTGCCGTCACATTTCACTGAACCATTTTTCCCAGGCAATCAATGCTATCCCCTTACGCTCACAATCGAGGTTGGATTTGACGGCCGTCGAAAGTATCCGTCTTTTTTCGTCATCACCGTTGGTATGAGTCAGCTGTGTGGGCAAAACAGGCAAATGATAAACAATGATAGCCATCTTGGCTTCCTTCATCCATGTCGACATGGCTCCCTTGAAACGTGATCGATGGGAAAAGCGCGTTTCGCACACCGTCAGCAGATGTGTCGCCGCCTCGCCAATAACCACTGCCCGGGTAACGGGTGGCACGCCGAATAACCCCGTAGCCCCCTGCCAATCACGAGCCAATCGTGTGACATAGGCTTGCCGGTCGTGCGAGGCTCAGGCAGCATGATCGTTCCTGCTCGCTGAAACAAGGAAGCTATTAATGAGCATATCGTTGGTGCATGAAGCGGTCGTGTTTCTTGCGGCGGCGGTCATCGCGGTGCCTTTGTTCAAAAAACTCGGCATGGGCTCGGTGTTGGGCTATCTCTTCGCCGGGGCGCTCATCGGACCGTGGCTTCTCGGCATTATCAGCGACGTCGACAACATTCTGCATTTTGCCGAGTTCGGCGTGGTTCTGCTGCTGTTTGTGCTTGGACTGGAACTGCGGCCGTCGCGCCTTTGGGAATTGCGCCGCCCCATATTCGGTCTCGGGAGCGCACAAGTTGTCGTCACCGGTCTGGTCTTGGGCGCCGCCAGCATAGCGCTGGGGCTGCCGACGATGACCGCCCTGGTGGTCGGCCTGGTGTTGTCGCTTTCTTCCACCGCTTTCGCACTGCAAATCCTGGCGGAGAAAAAACAACTCACAACCCATTACGGACGCGCATCGTTCGCGATTCTGCTGTTCCAGGATCTCGCCGCGATTCCGCTGCTCGTGCTCATTCCGTTGTTGGGCTCAAACGGCTTCGATCAAGCATGGAACCCACTCTCCGCCATCAAGGCTGTGATAATCGTCGTGACCGTCATCGCGGGCGGTCGCTGGTTGCTGCGCCCGTTCCTGCGTCTCGCCGCCTCCGCCACGAGTCACGAGGTATTTATCGCCGCTGCCTTGTTGGTCGTGGTGGGAACGGCATTGCTGGTGCAAGTGGCCGGTCTGTCCATGGCGCTGGGAGCATTTCTGGCGGGCGTGTTGCTGGCCGACTCGGAATACCGTCACGAGCTGGAAGCCGACATCGAACCGTTCAAGGGATTGCTGCTCGGGCTGTTTTTCATCGCCGTGGGCATGACCATGAACATGGGGCTGGTGGTCCATCGATCGTTCGCCGTCCTGGGACTCGTCGCTGGATTAATAGCCATCAAGTCATTGCTGCTCTATGGACTGGGGCGCATGGTTAAACAGAGCCACAGCTCGGCCGTTAACCTCGCCCTGTTTATTTCCCAGGGCGGTGAGTTTGCCTTCGTTTTGTTCAGCGCCGCCGCCAGCGCGCAAGTTTTGGATAAAGCCCTGGCGGATATGCTGATCGTGGTCGTTTCGATCTCCATGGCCGTCACGCCCATGCTCGTCATGTTGAATGAAAAAATCTTCAAGATCGGGCATGGCACGGATAAGCCCAGGGAATTCGACAAAATCGAAGCGCGCGAACATCGTGTCATCATCGCCGGGTTCGGACGATTCGGCCAGATGATCGCGCGCACGCTGCGCATGAAAAAAATCCCCTTTACCGTGCTGGAGGCGAGCTTCGAGCAGGTCGACTTCGTGCGCAAGTTCGGCAGCAAGATTTACTTCGGCGACGCCTCGCGGCTCGATCTGCTGCGCGCCGCGCGCGCCGATCTGGCGGAAGTTTTCGTGCTCGCCATCGACGACATCGAAGCCTCGATCAAAACCGCGCAGATGGTCAGGAAACATTATCCGCACCTTAAAATCTACGCCCGCGCCCGCAACCGTATCCATGCCTACCGCCTCATGGACGTCGGCGTGGACAAACAAATCCGTGAGACGTTTTTATCGAGTATTGAACTGGCGCGTGACGTGCTGATGGCGGTGGGACACACCGAGGCCGAGGCGAATGAAGCCGTGCGCCGTTTCCGCCAGCACGATGAAGCCTTGCTCGAGCGCCAGCATAAAATCCATCACGACGAGGCCCAATTGATAGCCGCCGCGCGGCAAGGCGCGGAAGAGCTTGAACGATTGTTTGAAGAAGATACCTCGCGAACAGATCGGTAATAACAAGCTGAATAATACAAACGGAAACCAGGTAATTGGTTTTCAGAAATTCTAGTCTGCGCCATGAAAATTCCGTTTGCGTACAGAACCCGGTAAAGTACGACGCATCATGTCCTCCGTCGTGCAAATCTCAAGTCTGCGCAAGCAATACAACGACCGGGAGGTCGTGCGTGGAATTGATCTGAACGTGCCTACCGGGTGCTGCTTCGGCCTGCTCGGGCCGAACGGTGCGGGCAAGACCACCACGCTGCGGCTGCTGCTCGGGCAGTCGCCGGTAAATGGCGGCGAGATTCATGTCTTCGGGCTGCCGATTCCGCAGGCGGGCCGCGCAGTGCGCGCCCGCACCGGCGTCGTGCCACAAACGGACAACCTCGATCCCGATTTCACCGTCGCGGAAAACCTGCGCGTCTATGGCCGCTACTTCGGCATCCCGGTAGCCACACTGGATAATCGCATCCGCGAGCTGCTCGAATTCGTCGGACTCACCGACCGCGCCGACGCGCGTATCGCCACGCTTTCCGGCGGCATGAAACGACGGCTCACGATTGCGCGGGCGTTGGTCAACGATCCTGAACTCGTGGTGCTCGATGAACCGACCACCGGGCTCGACCCGCAGGTGCGGCACATGATCTGGGGCCGGCTGCGCGATCTGCGCCAGGCCGGCAAGACGCTGCTGCTCACCTCACATTACATGGAAGAGGCCGAGCGTCTGTGCGATGGGCTGATCATCATGGATGAAGGGCGGATACTCGAACAAGGCACACCGACGGCGCTGATCAAGAAACACGCAGAACCGGAAGTGATCGAAGTGCGCGGTGAAGAGAAACTTGCGCGTCAAGCGCTGGCGTCCGCTGGTGAGGGGCGCTTCGAGGCGGTGGGCGATACTTATTACTACTACACACGCGATGCGCGCGCCGTGGTCAACCATCTGGAAGGTATACCGCAACTCACATTCTTGCATCGGCCAGCAAATCTCGAAGATGTTTTTCTGAAACTCACCGGGCGAGATCTGCGAGACTGATCATGGTCAATCTTTTTCTTCCGCGCTTTCAGAGCGCCGCGTTCGCGGTATGGCGACGCAACACGCTGGTGTGGCGCAAGCTCATGTTGCCCAGCATTCTGATTAATTTCGGCGAGCCGTTCCTGTATCTGCTTGGCCTCGGTTACGGCCTCGGGCTGTTCATCGGTGAGATGATGCACATGCCTTATCTCACCTTTCTCGCCTCCGGCATCCTTGCCTCGTCGTCGATGAACACGGCGAGCTTCGAGTCGATGTTCTCGGTGTACACACGCATGATCCCGCAGAAGACTTACGAGGCAATTCTCACCACGCCGCTCGAAGTGCAGGACATCCTCGCGGGCGAGATGCTGTGGTGCGCGACCAAGTGCCTCATCAGCGGCACGGCGATCCTAATCGTGGCAAGTCTGCTGGGCGCGGTGCATACCTGGCATGCCTTGTGGGTGCCGCCGGTGCTGTTCCTGGTCGGCCTGTGTTTCTCGGGCATGGGACTCGTGATGACGGCGCTGGCGCCGGGATACGACTTTTTCAATTATTACGTAACAATCGTGCTGACACCGATGTTCATTCTCTCAGGCGTGTTCTACCCGGTCACATCGCTGCCGGCAACGCTACAATCCATCGTACAACTGCTGCCGCTGTCGCATGCCGTGGACCTGATCCGCCCGCTGGTGGCGGGGCTGCCGTTGTCAAACGTGCCTCTGCATCTGGCGGTACTCGCGGGTTATGGGGTGACGGGATATTTCATTGCGGTGCACCTGACACGCCGGCGCTTGCTGGTGTGAACCTTTGGTCATGCAGCGCAAGATCATCGGTTTTCACCAGGACGAACATAACGACTGGGTGGCGGATCTGGAATGCGGCCACGGCCAGCATATGCGCCATAATCCACCCTGGACCAACCGCCCGTGGGTCATGACGCCCGAAGGCCGCGCGCGTTACCTCGGGCGGATGGTATCGTGCAAGAAATGCAAGGAAGGAGCCGGGCATTAGCACCAAAACGCGCGGGCGGCGGTAAAGTAACAATACGTAAAATCTGGACAGATTGGCGAGGAAATAACCCGATGGACATTCGCAACGAAATCCCGGCGCGCGACATCGAACGCTTTTTTACCAAGGCCCTGGAATTTTCCGCGGCGGCACGTTCGCTTATCCTCTCTCTGCTATTGACCGGATTCGAGGTCAAACGCAAACCGGACAAGAGCTTTGTCACCAGCGCGGATCTCAAGGTCGAGGAACTGCTGCGCGAACTGATTCAGCGGTATTTTCCCGGCCACGGCATCATCGGCGAGGAATATCCGGCAACCCGCCCCGAAGCGCCGTTCCAGTGGGTCATGGACCCTATCGACGGCACCGAGGACTTCGTGCAGCATCTGCCGACCTTCGGCAGCATTCTCGCGTTGCATTACCGCGGCGAACCGGTCGTGGGCATCATCGATCATCCGGTGCTGGATACCCGGGTGAGCGCCGCCTTCGGGCTGGGCGCCCACCACAACGGCCGGCATGTGACGCTCCCTGATCTCGATCCCGCCACCATCGATGGAACCGAGCGCGTAATGCTCCCGGCGCGGGCAAACTTCATCAAGCACCGCGACGACGGGTACCTGTTCGACGCCGTGGCACGGGCGCATCCGAATCACCGCATTTACCGTACCTGCTTCACCCATACCTGCGCGATCCTGGGCACAGCGGACGCCGCTATCGATTATGGCAACCCCATCTGGGACTTCGCCGCCAGCCGCATTCTTATAGAAGAGGCGGGTGGGAAGTTTTTGAACGTCCGCGAATGGGACGTGCCAACGTTCGGGCGCGTGTACAGTTCGATCATGGGCAAGCCGGCACTGGTGGGTCGGCTGGCGGCGCATTTCAACCAGTAGTGTTGTTCATATTTCTTCATCACAAGATATTGTTATTTCCCCCTCGTGCGGTTACATTAACGCGCGATAAAAATGAAAGGTCCCCGAACCTCCTAGGAGCACACAAGGTTGGCTGTCGGCGAAAACCTCTCTGTCGACCCCGGGTTAATGAACGCATTGGTGCGGCATCTTGAGCACCTCCAGCGCCATCCGGACGGCGGCGAATTGTTACAGTTGATCAAGGATGCCCTGCATCACTGTCGCGAGCGTGGGCTCGTGAACGGCTCCTGTCTCTCCCATTTGCATCAGCAGTTGCTTGCCTATACCCAGAATAACGCGCTGCCCTCTCCCATCCGCCTGCGGGCGCGCCTGATCCAGCAGCACCTGGCGATCTACCTGCCACAACCGGATAACATCATCCCCGCGCGCGAGGCCACCTCCGCGCCGGTTACCGTCCCCGCCAAGACCGCGCCGACACCGCGCGCGCTCAAGGCTCCCGATTCCCAGCTCACGGAGACTCCCGCTATGGAAAGCCCAAGAACGCCTGAACCACCATCGGCGCCGGCTGCCAAGACACCGGAGGCACCGCGCACCGTCGAAGCCGGCGTAGCGCCGCAGCTCGATGAACTGCGCCAGATGCTGGCAAAGGGCATGGACGAGATGATGCGCGAGCGCGAAGCGCTGTCGCGCCAACTCTCCGACGCCACTACTTACCTCAAGATGATTGAGGCCGAGCGTGAGCAGTTACGCGAGGAACTCAACAAGGCGCGCCGCCGCATCCGGGCCGGCGAGAAATCCACGAAAAGGGCGCTCGGTCTGCCCAAGCGTGACGTGCTGGTACGGCAGATCGAATCCGAGATTGAGCGCGTGAAGCGTCACGGCGAGCCGCTCGCGCTGGCACTAATCGACATTGACAATCTGGAAGGCATTCAGGAAAAACACGGCCCGGAAATCGCCGACGCGGTGCTGAACCGGTACACGAGCGAGGTGCTCGGTCGCTTCCGCAGCTACGATATGGTCGCGCGCTACAACAAAAATGAGTTCGCCGTGCTGCTGCCCAACACCGGCAAGGACAATGCCCTGCGCGCGCTGGAAAAAGTACACAAACGCGCCACGGAATCGCATATCAGCCACAAGGGCCGCAGTTTTCCGCTGCCCGGCTTTGGTGGTGTACTCACGTTCTATTCTCCCGGCGAGGAACCACACCAGATGCTGCGCCGCGCCGACGAAGCGCTGGTGAATCTGAAACTGCGCGGCGAACGCCAGCTCGTCGTCGTTTAAGCAGCGCCCCTCTCTCCTGCTCTAGCCACATCCCTGCTTTTCGGGAGTCTGTGGCCACCGTTGACCGGCGCACCCCAATAACAACAAGATAGCGATATTCACGGTCACCCGGGATCAAACCATGTCCGAGAGGCATCCTATTATCGCCGTCACCGGCTCTTCGGGCGCCGGGACAACCACCGTGCGCCATGCCTTTCAGGACATCTTCCGGCGCGAGGGCATCGCGGCGGCTTTCGTTGAGGGCGAGGCTTTCCAGCGCCACGAACTGGCGGAACGCATGCGCCTCATTCGCCAGGCCCAGACGGAAGGCAAGGCGCTGAGTCTGTTCGGCCCGGAGATGCACCAACTCGACCGACTCGAGAACTTCTTCAAGGAATACTCCGAACGCGGCACCGGGCAGACGCGGGAATATGTCACGCCCGACAACCAGGACGAACTCGGATTGCCCGCCGGTGGCTTCACACCCTGGCAGGCGCTGCCTCCGAACACCGATCTACTGATCTATGAAGGGCTCCACGGTGGCATGGTCGCCAGCACCTGGACCCGCCGGAAAATGAGTCCGTCACACAACCCCGTCGTCATCGAGCGGCGCAGTGCCACCAACGGCAACAACGGCGTGGACATCGCACAGTACGTGGACCTGCTGCTCGGGGTGGTTCCGGTGGTGAACCTTGAATGGGTACAGAAGATCCACCGCGACACCAACGTAAAAGGACGAACGCCGGAGGCCGTCACCAACACCATCTTGCGGCGGCTGCGCGACTACACGCATTTCATTACACCGCAGTTTTCCCTCACTGATATCAATTTCCAACGGGTACCGGTGGTGGACACCTCCAACCCCTTCGTCGTGCGTGATGTTCCGACGGCGGACGAAAGTATCGTGGTCATCCGTTTCCGCGATCCGTCACGATACAATTTCCCCAACCTGTTGAAACGCATTCACGATTCATACATGTCGCGCCCGAATACCATGGTTATCCCTGGTGGCAAGATGCACCTGGCCATGGAGATCATCTGCACACCGCTGGTGCATGAGCTGCTCGAAAAGCGGAAAACGAACTAGAACTTTTCTCAAAAAATCGGCCGCAGATGGAACCGGGAATAAAAACCTGAACCAGGCGTTTCTGACTAAAATTATCTGCGTTTGCATCCTTAGCTCCGTAATCGGTGGGTGCTTCCCTGTACCACTCCTCCTGCGCCACTTCTATCTGCGGATGAAGTATTTCTCTCCTAATGCCGCGACGGCTCGATCATGGCATCCAGATTGAGGTTGTCGCAGAAACTCGTGAACTCGTCGCGCAGGCGGCCGATATGTATGCCGGCCGGAATGCTCACGGTCAGGTTGAGCGAGAACATGGGCGTGCCGGTGTGCGCGGCGGGATAGGTCCACGTCCCCATTTCTTCGATGTTGATCTCGCGACTGGCGAAAAAATCGGCGACCTCGTGCACGATGCCGGGATGATCCATCGCTACCACGTCCACCGTGTAGGGAACCCGGTCCTGCGCGCTCGCGCGTGGTTCAGTGTGCTTCGATAGGATGGTCAACTCAAGCTTTTTCTCCAGCGGTGGGAGTTGACGCTCGAGGCGTGTGATGGCGCCCCAGTGTCCGGAAACCATCAGGATCAGAGCAAACTCACCGCCCAACACGGTCATGCGACTGTCTTCGACATTGCAACCGCTGTCGAGAATGGTCTTGGATAACTCGTTGACGATCCCGGGCCGATCCTTCCCGAGGGCGGAAATGACAAAATATTTCTTCATAGACAGACAACGATCCCAAAACTGCCGTCACAAGGGGCCGGGAGTCTAGCGATTTCCTTCAGGACAGACCAGTCTCCATAATCCTGTCGTGGCAGCGGGGCTAGCGGAATTCCTTCATCTCTCGCACGACCAGCTTGCGTTGCTTGCCATTCCACTGCGACAGGCACAAAAGCTTTCCCTCGCTGTCCACGTCCATGTCGTAAACAGGAGCGGTTTCCCTGATTTTCTTGAGCGCAGACTTGTCATAAATAAACAGAAAGTTTTCCCTCTTTTCATAATCCGGCCCGGTGCTGATCTGGAACAACACGCGGTCGCCGCGTGTGTGCATGACGCGCAGACCGGTTTGCTGGTAATTCTTCACGGGAAAGCGGTACAGCAGTTCAAGCCTGCCGCCGGTGTACCGCACCAACCAGGCGTCCGAGCCATAAGCGACGAGCAGGATGATGGCGTCGCCCGAGGTGAACGCACCGCGCAAGCTGTAAATCCAAACGTCCGGGATATCGACAAGCTTTGATAGCTGCTTGCGTTCCGTATCGAGATACCAGATGTGGTTATCCTGTTTCCAATAATTCTTCTGTACGATGTATTTCTTCTGGCCCACCTTGAAACCGTTCGCCAGGGCATTCGCCAGTGCCGGCGGCGGGATGGAGGGAAACGCAGCAGTCAGTTCGGGGGTCAGAACTTCTTCCTTGTCGACCGCCTCGTCGGCGAGCGAAAACGGCTTCTTTCCAACCAGCTTACGGGCGGCCACGTCGAACAGCAGATAGACGCCATTCACGTCGCCGTCCGAGATCCCCGCCTTCAGCGTGGTCGCGTCCTTCCAGATGAAACCGGTAACGAAGCTCTTATAGATCGCGAATTCGCGTGAGCCTTGTGCGTCAAGCAGGGTATTAACCTTGAGTGTCTTGATGTCGAGCGCCTGAATCTCCGTCAACTCGGTAGCGCCTTGCAATACGACGTGCGCGAACGCGAGGTAGCGCGAGTCCGGCGAAAAACGCGGCAACACATAATCGCCGTCATGGAGGGTCAGGAGGATCTTTCCGGAAGCCGGGATTTCGCCCGAGGGCGTCAGTGGAAGCGCAGAAAATGGATTTGCCAGTACCAAGACCGGCCACGCACTCATCGCCATGAACACCGACCGCACCCAACGTCGCATTAATGAAGCCCTACTCGCTGCGCTCGTTCGTCCCAGCATATGACGAAAAGCCCTACTCCGCTGCGCTTCGTTCGTCCTGTCATAATGTTCGTCCCCGCTTTTATCCCCTGATCGACGCCGCCAAAGAATATACCTCCCGTGGCCGGAAAGGGAGGGTACAGATGTAAGGTCGATATCAGTGCTGAGTTTCGCCGTTGGTGAGCTGCTGTATCAAGTTCCGCACCATCTCGGGTTCCATGTCAAAACCAACTTCGGAGTCAAGGTTGAGCATGATGCCGTAGCCGCTGCCCATGTTCTGCAGAACCCATTTGAACGATTCGAGAATGCCGCCGGTAAAACCAGGATAGTTTTCGAGAAAGGGTTTGGCGCGCTCCGGGCTGGAGAACAGCACCAAAATAGGCGTACCTTCCTCTTCGGCCGACAGTACCAGCGGCTGGGCGCGCGTGGAGCGCTGGACGTTGAGCACCGGCGCCTTCTCGTCCCGCACCGGCATGAACACCTGCGAGGCGAACAGTACTTCGAGCAGCTCGTCACTCGAGACATGGTCTTCCTGGGCGGCGAGTAATTTTTCTTCGAGTACGTTGCGGACGTCGTAGGGTGAGATCATCGATGGTTATTAGGAATGGATTGGGCGCGATGCTGAGCCAGCGCCGACGGGATTGCAACCCAGCAATTATTACGGAATTATCGAAGCGGTATGACACATCTGGAAAGGCCGCCGGGCCCGCTCAGTGACTGGTGCCCTCGGAACGCATGATCTTGTTATAGACGTTGTATTTGCCGGACGGTTTCTTCATCGGAATGCGTTTGACCTCCTTGAACGTGGCAGCATCGTAAACTACCAGTGTACCGTCCATCTCCCAGAGACTGACCAGCGCGTATTTGCCGTCGCGTGTGAACTCGACGTGCGCCGCGGTCTTGCCTGGCTCGGGCCTAAGGGTTTTGACGATCTCGAGTTTTTCCTTGTCGATGATCTGAATCGCCTCCCTCGCGTCCTTGTCGGGACTGAACGAGGAATCGGTCCAGGCATAGGGCGTGTTTTCGTGTGAACGCAGGAAGAATCCGGGGCCCAGGGTCTTGATGTGTTTGATCGTCTTCCAATTCTTCATGTCGATGATCGTGACCGCCCCGTCTTTGAGGTTGGGCGTGGCGAGCACCGTGGTTCCCTTGTAGTCCCAGGTAATGCCCGAGCCCAAATGCGGCAGACCGGGAAGATCGACATCGGCGATTTTGCGCCCGACGATCAGGTTAACCACCTGTCCGTTCTTGCCGTTACGGGCGGCGCCGATCAGATGCTCATAGGATTGGTCGAAGAAAAAATCGTCGAGGTAATCGTCGAGGCGGATACGGCGCACCGGGAACGGTCCCTTGGCGGCGAGCGCCTCGCCCATGCGGTAATCGTGCACCAGGCCCGGATAGATCGGCTCGGCCTTTTCGTCGTAGGGAATTTCCCACACCTCGGGGACGTCCTTGAGCGCAGCGATGAAACTTTTGCGCGGCGCGGCGTCATAAACCGCGCTTACGCGCGAGCTCTTGCCAGCATCGTCCCGCACCGGAATGATCTTGAGCGGCGTGAGATCGGCCGCATCCAACAACACCAGCGTGTGCGGCAGATAATTTCCCGCCAGCACGTAGCGCCCGTCGCCCGAAACGGCGATGTTGCGCATGTTGATGCCGGCGCGGATCTCGGCGACATATTTCAGGTTGTAGATGTCGAACTTGCTGACCCAGCCGTCGCACGATCCGAAATAGACGAAGCGGCCGTCGGGCGAGAACTTCGGGCCGCCATGCAGCGCGAAGCGCGTTGGGAAACGCAGGATCGGTTCGAATTTATCGCCGTCGAGCAGCGTCGCGTGATGATCGCCGGTCTCGACCACGATGAACAGATTGAGCGGGTCGGCTTTGAAAACGGGCTTGTCCGGAAGGCTCCCGGGTTTGTTTTGAATAATGTGTGAAGCGCGTATGTCCTCCATGTCCCAGCGTGGTTCCCGTGCCGGGGGCGTATAAATAAGGTCCACCAGTGCGCTGGCCTGTTCATTGGAAAGTTTGTCGCGGAACGCCGGCATCTGCGTCTGCATGCGCCCGTTGCGGATGACATCCCGCGCCTCCTCGCGTTTGATCCGCCCCAGGTTCTCCGGCAACAGTGCCGGCCCGGCGCCGCCCAAGCGCTCGGCACCGTGGCACGAGGCGCAGTGCTCGGAAAATAATTTGTCCACCGGCATCGCATCACCGGCCGAGACGCTGCCCGTCACGAGAACCATGAACAGCAGCCAGGGGAAGAGGTTTCGCATGAGCCGGATCCGTTACGCGGGTCGGCTACTTGGCAACCGCGATGGGAATGCGCGTGTAAGGTCGATTCTGTAAACGCTCGTCCAGGCCTTCGACGCCGATCTCCTCGTCGGTGAGATAACAGGCCGGGTCCTCGGCCCAGGGATCGCCGGTCAACTGATGCGCGCGCACGCGCGTGTTGCCACCGCAAACGTCGAAGTACTGGCAGGCGCCACAACGGCCCTTGATATTCCGTGGACTGGCCTTGAGTCCAGCCATGAGCGGATCGGAAACGTCCTGCCAGATCTGCGAGAACGGCCGCTGTTTCACGTTGCCCAGGCTGTAATGCCACCAGAAGGTGTCGGGGTGGACGTTGCCGAGGTTGTCGATATTCGCGATGTTCACGCCGGAGGAATTTCCGCCCCATTGCGCCAGCTTGGCACGCATGTGCTCGGCGAGATGCGGGAAGTGCTTGCGCGCCCAGAACAACAAATAAACCCCATCGGCGTCGTTATTGCCGGTGACGAACTCCTTGTGCAGACCACGCTCAGTGTATTCCCAGCAGCGGTCGAACAGTAGGTCCATGGCCCAGCGCGTGGTGTTGAGGATCACGTCGTCCTTGCGGTTGACATTGCCGCGGCCGGCATAATTGAGGTGCGACAGGTAAAACTTGTCGATGCCTTCAGCCTCCATGAGATTCAGTAATTCGGGAAGTTCCGTGGCATTGTCCTGTGTCATCGTGAAACGCATCCCCACCTTGATGCCCTTTTGATGGCACAGTCGAATCGCGTGCATCGAGGCGTCATACGCGCCTTCGAGACGGCGGAAACGGTCGTGGGTTTCGCGCAAACCGTCGATGCTGATACCAACGTAGTCATAGCCGATGTCCGCGATGCGATCGATGTTAGACTCGTCAATCAGCGTGCCGTTGGTGGACAAGCCGACGTAGAAGCCCATCTGCTTGGCGCGACATGAAATATCGAAGATATCCGGGCGCATGAGCGGCTCGCCCCCCGAGAGAATCAGCACCGGCACATGAAAGCCCTCGAAATCGTCCATGACCTTGTAAACTTCCGTGGTCGACAGCTCCCCCGGGAAATCGGTGTCCGCCGATATTGAATAGCAATGCTTGCAAGTGAGATTGCAACGCCGGATCAGGTTCCAGATGACAACGGGCCCGGGTGGATGGCGCTTCAGCCCGAGCGGCATCGGGCTTTTGATTTCTTGCATATATTGAGAAATGCGGAACATGCTTAACTTCCCAGGCGCAAACCGGTTTTCTTGAGGATGCGCGTGCTATAGAGCACCGTATGACCGCGGTCGGCCGTGCCCAGCCGTGTAGCGATTTGCGCCACCTTGGCTTCCACTTCCGCGCGGTCACGCCCGTGCACCATGGCGAACAGGTTATACGGCCACTCGGGCAAGTGTCGCGGGCGATGATAGCAGTGGCTGACGAAATCGAGCTCGCCGATTGACCGCCCCAGCTCGCGGATACGCTCATCCGGAACATTCCACACCGACATGCCGTTGGCCTTGTAGCCGAGAGCATAATGGTTCGGCACGGCGCCGATACGACGGATCATGCCATTGTCCAGCATGCGCCGCAGGCGCGCCATGACTTCTTCGGCACTGATACCCAAAGTTTGGGCGATGGCATGATACGGCCGGCTCACGCGCGGCAAACCCTCCTGTGTCGCCACGATGAGGTGGCGATCCAGCGCATCGAGCGTGGGCACAACCTCGGTCCGCCGGTCACGAATGGCAGAAGCCGCGGTCATGCTTCGAACCTCAGGCCTACGAAAAATTCCTCCAGCTTGGGCATATCGTATACCGGATAACCGGTGGCCTTCTCTATATCGCTGATGACTTCGCGGACGCGCTGCGGTGTCTCGGTCGCGAGCACGAACCACATATTGAACGCATGCTCACGTTCATAATTGTGCGCCACTTCGGGGAACCCGTTGACGATTTCCGCCGCGCGTTCGAAATCCTGCGGCGGAACTTTCATGGCCGCGAGCGTCAATGCACCACCGAGGCGCTCGGCATGATACATCGGGGCAAAGCGGCTGAGCGTGCCCTTCTCCAGCAAGTCATCGAGACGCCGCATCAGCTCATCCTCGGCCAGGCCCAGTTTCGCCGCGGCTTCGGCATACGGACGTTCGCTGAGCGGAAAACCGTCCTGCAGATTATTAATGACGTCACGATCGGTGGCGTCCATTAGCGTCTCTCCGCGCCGGTCGACATGGCGTACACCGCGCCGCGCTGCTTGAAGCGCCGGCGACTGAACAGCACTTCGTGCGGCAGGCTTTGCAGGCCGCAATGATTGATCATCCATTCGAGGTGCGACAGCACCTCCTCGCGGCTCTTGCCATGGATCATGCAATAAAGGTTGTAACGCCACTGCGGCAGGCGCCGCGGACGCCGGTAACACAGCGTGATGAAATCGAAACCGGCGAGGCAGCGTCCGAGCGTGGTCACCTGCTCGTCCGACACGTCCCACACCACCATGGCGTTGGCCGAATAGCCGAGTTCGTGATGACGCACTACCACGCCGAAACGGCGGATTACACCGGCCTCCTTGAGCCACGCCAGGCGGGCCACCACCTCCGTTTCGGAAATGCCCAGCTGCGCCGCAATGCCGGCATAGGGGCGCGAAGTCAGCGGCAATCCGTGCTGAATCGCCGCCAGCAGGCGCCGGTCAGCGTCGTCCACCGGCGGGCGGTACGATGTCGGCGTGGAATGTTTAATGACGTTCAGTTCCATATTCGTCCCGTCAGACCTAAGGAAGCCCTGCTCGTTGCGCTCGTTCGTCATGTCATATTCTTAAGTCGAACCCCAGGTCGATGTGATAATCCTCGACCAGCGGGAATGACAATACTTCGTAACCGGTGCGGCCGGCGATCTCGTCCAGCACCGACCCCAGGTGCAAGGCGTCCGGTGCGGTGGCCACGAACCACAGGTTGAGCCGGTGTTCACGCTCGTAATTGTGATTCACTTCGGCGTATCCACTCACTATGGCCGCCACCGATTCCAATGCTTCCGGCGGCACCGCCATGGCGGCGAGCGTGCTCACGCCCACGGTATTGGGCCGCACCACCGCACCGACGCGGCTGACGGTGCCGGCACGCCTGAGCGCGTCCAGACGCGCCAGTATTTCTTCCTCGGTCACGCCAAGACGGCATGCCATTTCGGCATACGGCGCCGGCGTGAGCGGGAAATCCTGCTGAAAATCGTTCAGCAGGCGCCGGTCGAGTTCGGTCAGTTGTGGCTTCATTGCCCAATCCTGTGCGCGCGCGAAGTAAAGAAAATACCGCTCGGCTTGTCCGCCGGCAGCGACGTGACGCGCCTGAAGGTATCGGTGTCGTACACGTCCACTCGATCCTCGTCGCGCACGGACAACCAGACCTGTTCACCGCGCGGCGTGAACTCCATGTGCAGTACCGCCTTGCCGGGCTTGAGCGTGCGGACGATCTTGAGCGACAGCGTGTCGATGACCTGCACCGTGTCATTGTCGGGAGGCGCGAAGTTCACCCACAGCTGGCGCCCGTCCGGGCGCGCGATCACGAACACCGGCTGGCCAGCCACGGCGACGCGACCCGCCTCGGTCCAGTTCTTCTGGTCGATCACCAACACTTCGTGCCGCCCGACCGCCGGCACGTAGGCGACGTCGTTCGCCTGCGCCCAGTAGTCCATGTGCGGCATCTTGAATACCGGCAGCGGCTCCTGCCCACGCCCGTAACCTTCCAGCACGCGACGCACTCCCTTTTCCGGCTGCCACAGGTCGAGCAGCGCGAGACCGTCCTCGCCGAACAGCCCGGCGATGTAATAGCGCCCGTCGGGCGTCACCGTGCCATCATACGGTTGTTTGCCGATATTGATGAATTTGCGCAGCTGCGGCTGGCGCGGGTTGTGCATGTCCGCCACCCAGATTTCGCCGGCGTCGTAAAGGGAAAACACGAAGACCTCGCCCGGCGCATCCACCAGGCCGACCACTTTGGAACGGTGCTGGCCGTCGCCCGTTCCCGCGGGGATGTCGGCCAGCAACTCAAGCGTGTCGGCGGCGAATACCTTCACGCCACCCGGTTCGTAATTGGAAACCGCGATCAGGCTTCCATCCTGCGAGACGGCGCCGCCGATGGCGTTGCCCGCCTGCACGATGCGCTTGTCGATGCGCCCGCGCAGCAGATCGACCTTGGTCAGGCCACCGTCGCGCCCGAAGACATAGGCATAACGCGCATCGCGCGAATACACCACCGAGGCATGCGACAAATCACCCAATCCAGATACTCGTGCGAGTTGTGTGCGTGTCGTCGTCTCCACCACCTGCACGCTGCCGGCGGCACGCTCGATAATGACGCCGAGATCGCCGGTGCCGCGCGGAGAGGCGCAGGCTGAAACCAGAAGGCCGAGGGAAAGAAAAAGAAAAGTTTTAACGTGCATCAGTCTTGCCCTCGAACAGCACTTGCACCAGCCAGTCCGCTTCCTGCTCATTCAAGAAACTTTTCCAGGGCGGCATCGGCGTGCCCGGCCGGCCGTGGAGTATTACCTCGCGCAACATCACCGCCGGTTTGCCGGCCAGGGCTTCCTTCGTCAACGCGGGACCCAGACCGCCCTTGCGCGTCAGCCCATGACAGGAGCCGCAGTCCTGATCGAGCAGATGCATGAGTTCGGTCTGGCGTGATGCAGGGACATCGGCGCAAATCAGGCCCGACCACAGCGCGCCGAGCGCCGCGAGGATCACACCGGTCTTCTGCGTGTGCCTGCGCATGCGAACCTGCTCTCCCGTGAATCACCGGGGCGGGCTCGTATCCGCCCCGATGCCTGCTCTTTTAGTAAATGTCGTGCTGCGTATTGTAGACGTTGAACTTGCCCGTCGGCGTGATCAGGCGCTTGTCCTTGATTACGGTCTTGAGCTTGCGCGTCTTGTCGTCGAGCACGACGATGGCCGACTCTTGGGTCTTGCCGTTCCACACGGAGAACCAGACCTCGTCACCGGCCTTGTTGTACTCCGGCTGCACCACCCGCTTCGGACCTTCGCCCAGATTCGCCATTTCGGCGATCTTCATCACCGTGAACGGCTTATCGAGGTTATTGATATCGTACACGGCGATCGACTGACTCACCTCGGCATTGGGATTAAGCGCGGTGTCGACCCACAGGTTCCTGGATTTGGGATGGGTCTTGATGAACAGCGACCCGCCGCCCTGGCCTTTGAGGGAGCGCACCACCTTCCAGGCGTTTTGCTTGTGTTTCACCGGATCGGTGCCGATCAGAGCGATGGAATCGTCGCCCAAGTGACCGGTGGCCCACACCGGACCGTATTTCGGATCGACGAAGTTCGCGCCGCGACCGGGGTGCGGGATCTTGCCGACTTCGACCAGTTTTACGAGTTTGTCGTCCTTGGAGTCGACGACCGCGATTTTATTGCGTTGGTTGGCCGCCACCATGAAATAACGCTGGGTGGAGTCAAAACCGCCGTCATGCAGGAAGCGCTCAGTGCCGATGTCGGTCACCCTGAGATTGTTGATGTCGGAGTAATCCACCATCAGCGTATGGCCGGTCTCCTTCACGTTGACCACGAATTCCGGATGAAAATGCGAGGCGACGATCGAGGCCACGCGCGGCTCGGGGTGGTACTCCTGCGTGTCCACGGTCATGCCGCGTGTCGCGACAATTTTGAGCGGCTCGAGCGTGTCACCCTTCATGATGGTGTATTGCGGCGGCCAATAGGAACCGGCGATCGCGTACTTGTCCTCATAGCCCTTGTATTTTGAGGTGTCGACTGAACGCGCCTCGAGGCCCACCTTGATTTCGGCGACGTTGTCTGGTCTTTCCATCCACAGGTCGATCAGGTTGATCTTGGCGTCGCGACCGATAACGTAAAGATAGCGCCCGGAGGCTGACATGCGCGAGATGTGCACCGCATAACCGGTCTTCACGATGTTGACGATTTTCTTGGTATCACCGTCGATCAACGCCACCTCGCCGCTGTCGCGCAACGTCACTGAAAACAGATTAGCGAGATTGATGTTGTTCATCTTCTTCGTCGGACGCTTGTCGGGCGCCGCCAGAACCTTCCAGCTGTCCTTCATTTGCTTCATGCCGAACTCGGGCGGCAGCGGCGGTTCGTGTTGCACGAAGCGCGCCATCATGTCGACTTCCTCGGCCGTAAGCTGGCCCGAGGTACCCCAGTTGGGCATGCCGGCGGGCGAACCGTAGTTGATGAACACCTTGAGATAATCCGTGCCCTTATTGAGCGTGATGTCCGGCGTCAGCGGCTTGCCGGTGGCGCCCTTGCGCAACACGCCATGGCAGCCGGCGCAACGCTCGAAGTAAATCTGCTTGGCGCGGGTGAACTCCGCTTCGGTCAACGGCGGCGCCTTCGGCGTCACCACGGTTTCGGCCTGCTCGGGCTTGATTGAGGTCGGCGCGCCCTGATAGCGCATTTCGGATTCCGGCGTCCCGGGATGGCCGGAAGGCTTGGCATCCGTCGCCATCGCATTGGTGAAGAAAAGCGCGGTCGCTGTGAACAGACCGGCGGCAAGTGCTGCGTGTTTATACTTCATATCGCGTTCCTCCAGCGAGAGATTTGAAAATCAGAGACTGCAACTGTAGAAGCGCGCCCGGGATGACTCCTTGATATGAGTCAAATGAAACCGTAATTGAAGTACGGGATAGAACCATTCAACAAGCGGGCTTGGGTGTTCGGCAAAATACCGCTGTTCCACGACTTATATCGGCTCCTTGAGGCACTCAAGTTTCGCGGCTTGCTTGACCTTGGTCAAGCGGTGTCCGTGAGCCGCGCGTACAACCGCGGCAGCCGTCGCGGTAATTCGGAAGGATCGCGTATCACAACGAAATGCCCGGCGCCGAACAGATGCGGCAGGTACTCCGCGCCTTCATCGTCGATCGTCACGCAGAATGGGACCAGTCCGGCGCGGCGCGCCTCGAGCACGGCCTGGCGCGTGTCCTCGATGCCATAGCGTCCCTCGTACAGATCGAGATCGTTGGGTTTGCCGTCGGTGAGTATCAGCAACAGGCGGCGCGAAGCCGATTCGCACGCGAGCAATCGCGTGGCGTGGCGGATGGCCGCGCCCATGCGGGTGTAATAGCCGGGCTTGATTGTCGCAATGCGTCCGCGCACGGTGGCGTTATAACGCTCGGCGAAACCCTTGAGGTGATGAAAACGCACGTGCTCACGCCGGCGTGACGAAAAACCGTGCAGCGCGAAACGGTCACCGGCGGCCGACAACGCCTCGGCGAACAGGAACAGCGCATCGCGCACCACGTCGATGACGCGCGCGGTATTCGAGACCCAGGCGTCGGTGGACAGCGACAGGTCCGCGAGCAACAGGCAGGAAAGATCGCGCCGCGGGCAACGCTGGTCACGATAAAGATTGGGCTCGGTGCTGCGCACCTGCGTACGCTCCGCGGCGTAACGCAGGCAGGCATCGAGATCGGGCTCGGCCCCTTGCGGAAGTCCCCGCACCCAGGATCGTGCCGGCGCCAGCAGTTCAAACTGGCGGCGTACTCGGCGCGCCGTGCGCACGAGCCGCGCGGGCAGCGCGCAGGGTTCGGCGCGCGCGGCAATCAGCGGCTGCACGCGGCAGTAATCCGGTTTCAGCGTTTGACGGCGGTAATCCCATTCCGGCAGCAGTATGCCCGCACCCAGCGGTGCATCGTCGTTTTCAGCGGCGGGCAGGTCGAGGTCGAAGCGCACGCGGCTGGCCGGAGCCGCGCCGTCGCGCGCCACGTGCAGCACGTCAAGATCGTCGGCCACCTGGCGCGCGGCGGCATCGTTGTCTTCATCGAGACCACGCTTGAGTCGCGCATACTCGCCGAAGCTGAACAGGTTCTCGAAACGATACAACATAATCCCATCGCGACCTCGCGGCATCGCCACGCGCTCGGCGCGCCGGCGACGGCGGTCGCGCGCGGTGCTGCCACCGGCCGCGGAATGGTCTGCATCGTTGCCCGCTGCCGCGCGCGCCGTCACGCGCGGCAAACCGGGCCGCAGCCACAGCAATACCGGGGTTGGCATGCCGCGCGCCGGCGGCAAGTGCTCTACGCTGCCGGGATCGGCGAGCGCGGCGCGGATCGCGCGCTCCCGGGCGGCGGCTGCACTCGACATGCGCGCGGGATCAGGCCGCATCGCCAGATGCGCCGCGAGCAGGCGCGCATAACGCGCCGCCAGGCCGGGAAACCGCGCAAGCGTGGCGTGCACCAGGCGCTGGTTGTGCCGGAACCAGGAATCTTCCCGTCCGTTATTGAGCGCGGCGAGCGCGGCCAGCCACAGATAAAGATCGCGGTTGAGTCCCGGTTGCGGGAAAACCGCGACCGTGGACGGGAGATACAGCGCTTCACCGTCGCGCCACGCGAGCTCGACGCGACGATTCGTGCCGGCGAGGCGCTCGCGCCAGCGGCGGCGTGCGCCGTGCACGGACGCAGCGGCGGCAACGATGCGCAGTCCGCCGTCGCCACCCAATGCCCGGAACAACACCCCGGCCGGGCGAACGACGTCCTCAAGCCGTACCGCAGCCCGGGGATACTCTTGCCGCGCCACGCGTCGGATCAGACGGTCCCAGAGTTGGCCGACATGTTCTTCCATGATTCAGCTCCCGGTGATCGACATCGGCACGCGCCGCGGCGCGCGCTCGACCTTCGCGGCTTCTGCCGTTACCCACGCAAGCAAACTTCCCTGTGGATTATCGCGCTGTACCGTTTCGCAGGCGTTCAAGCACTGACCGCACTGGGTGCAGGTGAACTTGAGCCGCTTGAGGTTGCGCGGCTTGAGGCGCATCGGACAATCGTTGTCGCAAGCGTTATTACATTCCGCACAGGCGGCGGCACGGGCGCCGTCGAAGCGCACCACCAGCGCACGTGGATTGGCCATCCAGGCAATGCTCTGGAACGCACCGACGGCACAGCCAAAGCGGCAGAACAAATGACGCGCGGCGAGAAATTCAACGATGAACACAACCGTCGTGGCGCCTAGAAATATCATTTGATTGCGCGTAAGCGCGAACGTGATTAAGTTGCGATAAATCTCGCGCGGCGGCAACAGGTAGGTGAGCAAGGTGAGCGCCCACAGAAACGCGAAACCGGACACCGCGGCCGCGACCAGCCAGCCGTAGCGCGCGTCCGGTTCGATCACGCGCCCGCCCGCGCGTCGGTCGGGCAATTTCGTTTTTTCCCACAAGGTCGGCTTGCCGGTGGCGCGGCGCATCAGGCCGTTGATCGCTTCCACCACCGAGAAATGCGGACACAGCCAGCCGCAGTAAAGGCGGCCGTATTTCCACGACACCCAGATGAATGTGCCGACCACGGCGGCGATCGGCAGAAATCCGCGCAACAGGAGACGGCCAGTCGCCTCGAGGGCGGTGATCTCACCCGCATGGAAGGCGGCAAGGCCGAGCGTCCACGGTTTGCCGAAGAAAATGAAATGCCCGAGCGTAAGATCAAACCGAAAAATATCCAATGGCGGCGCCAGCACGAACAACGCAAAGAACGCGGCGCGTACCATCAGGCGTTGGCGTTCGCGCGTGAACCTCATGCGAACACCTCGGGACACGGACGACCGACGAGGGGGTAACGATAAGGCTTGCCGGCCATGGCCTTGGCCAGCCCGAGGGCGCCGAACATTACCAACGCCGCGTGACAGCAGACGAAATACAGCACCACCACGACCCAGGTGGAGGGCGCACTGTATCCGCCGAGCGCGATAATGGCGGCATTGGTCGCGATCAGCAGTACCGCAGCCCACAGGCTTGCGCCCAGGGTCTGGCGCAGATGACAGCGTGCGAGCGGCGACGCGCGACGCGCGTGCCGGTAATAAATCCAAATTAGAATGATAAACGCGAGCCCCGGCGCGATCAGCAGATTGGCCAGATACAGCGACTCGGCCGCCACGGCCAGTCCTTCCCCGGGAACTTCTTCAGCTTCCGAATCCGGCATGCACGACCTCCATCAGCGCCTGCGCCGTGTCGGGGTCGTCGGTGAGTGGTTCGGCGAGCGCGGCGCGGCAGGCTTCAATGGGATCGAAGCCGCCGCGAATCAGAGTGGCCGCGTAAACCAGCAGCCGCGTCGAAGCCGCCTCCTCGAGATCATGGTCCTCGAGCGCGCGCAAGGCATTGCCAAGTTCCACGAGCTGTTTCGCCAGTTTTGGATCGATACCGGTTTCGCCAACGAGGATTTCTTCTTCGATCATCGGCGCCGGGTAATGGAAACGCAGCGCCACGAAACGCTGGCGCGTCGACGGCTTGAGGCTCTTCAGCAGGTTCTGGTAACCGGGGTTGTAGCTCATCACCAGCATGAACTCGGGCGGCGCGCGCAGGGTTTCGCCGGTGCGCTCGATCGGCAGCACGCGCCGGTCATCGGACAGCGGGTGCAGCACCACGGTCGTGTCCTTGCGCGCTTCGACGATCTCGTCAAGATAACAGATGGCACCCTCGCGCACCGCGCGCGTGAGCGGCCCGTCGCTCCAGTACGTGGTGCCGTCGCCGATCAGGTGGCGGCCGACGAGATCGGCGGCCGACAGGTCGTCATGGCAAGCGACCGTGTACAGCGGACGCGTGAGGCGCGCGGCCATGTAGGCGATGAAACGTGTCTTGCCGCAGCCGGTCGGTCCCTTGAGCAGCACCGGCAAGCGGTGGCGGTAAGCGTACTCGAACAGCGTCACTTCGTTACCCTGCGGCCGGTAGAACGGAAGCGTTTCGACCGCTTGCGCCATGGGCAGGGTCTGGTCTTTAGTCATGAAACCTCCTCACGCGTTTACCGCGCTGCCATCATTTGACCTGGACGGGAATCTTGGCTTCCTCGCCACCGATGAAATGACTCACGATGTACACCACCAGCCCGATGAGGAATACCACGCCGGCGGCCTCGCGCATCCAGTAAAACAAAGCGATCTTGTCTTGCACCTGCATGAACGGCAGCGGCGTGTCGCTGTAACGCTGCAACCACACTTGCAGCACGCCGGCGCCGGTGAGGAACAGCACGATGAACACCATCGACACCGTCATCAGCCAGAACGCCCACATCTCGGTGACCTGCGAGGTCTCGCTGTTGGCGGCGGTGTGGCCACGCAGGATCGGCATGGCGTAGGAGATCATGGTCAGCACGATCATCACGTAGGCGCCGTAGAACGCCATGTGGCCGTGCGCGGCGGTGATCTGCGTGCCGTGGGTGTAGAAGTTCACCGGCGCGAGCGTGTGCAGGAAGCCCCACACGCCGGCGCCGAGGAAGGCCATCACCGCGGTGCCGAGCGCCCACAGGGTCGCGGCTTTGTTCGGATGCTCGCGGCGGCGGCGGTTCACCATATTGAAGGCGTAGATGACCATGGCGAAGAACGGGATCGGCTCGAGCGCCGAGAAGAACGAGCCCCACCACTGCCAGTACTCGGGCGCGCCGATCCAGTAGTAATGGTGACCAGTGCCGATGATGCCGGTGATGAGCGTGAGCGAGATGATCACGTACAGCCACTTCTCGATCACCTCGCGGTCCACGCCCGTGACCTTGATGAGCACGAAGGCCAGGATAGCGCCCAGGATCAACTCCCACACCCCCTCGACCCACAGGTGCACCACCCACCACCAGTAATACTTATCGAGTATCAGGTTCGACGGGTTGTAGAACGAAAACAGGAATAGGCCCGCGAGCCCGGCGAGGCCGGTGAGCAGCACGATATTCACCGCCGTCTTGCGGCCCTTCAGCACCGTCATGCCGATGTTGTACAGGAAGCCGAGCGCCACGATGACGATGCCGATCTTGGTGATGGTCGGCTGCTCCAGGAACTCGCGCCCCATGGTCGGCACCAGGTCGTTGCCGGTGAGCTTGGCGAGGTCGGCGTAACGCATGGTGAGATAGCCCACGATCGTGAGCGCGCCGGCGACCAGGAAAATCCAGAACAGCGCCAGCGCCAGCTTAGGGCTGTGCAGCTCGGTCTCGGCCTCTTCCGGCACGAGGTAGTAACTCGCGCCCATGAAACCGAACAACAACCACACAATCAGCAGGTTGGTGTGGACCATGCGCGCCTGGTTGAACGGGATCTCCGGGAACAGGAAATTCCCGAGCACGTATTGCAGGCCGAGGATCAAGCCGAAGAGGATCTGCGCCACAAACAGCGCGATGGCAGCGATGAAGTACGGCTTGGCGACGGATTGCGACTTATATTGCAATGGCATGGCAGTCTCTCCGGATTAACCTTGAATGTTCGGTGGCCACTTGGCCGTATTGACCTCCGAGGTCCACATTAGGAACTCGACGACCGCGTCGAGGTCCTCCTCGGAGAGATTGAACTGCGGCATGCTGCGCCGCCCCGGCATGCCTTGCGGCGGACGGCTGCGGATGAAGCCCTTGATCGCATCCTTGCTCTTGCCGAAGCGCAGGTACACGTTACCGAGTTCCGGAGCGTAGTACGCGCCTTCGCCGAGCAGCGTGTGGCAGCCGATACAATTGTTGCGTTCCCACACGAGCTTACCGTGCGCGACCTGCGGCGTGATGTTTTGACGGTTATCGCGCGCGGGCAGCGCGCGGGTGGTGTCGAAGGTAAGCGCGAGAAACAGCAGGATGAAGAACAGCGTGCCTCCGATGTAGATGTTACGGGCGGTGGTCTTGGTGAAGAACTGTGCCATCTGGTTTTCCTCCCGGAGTTGAATGCCGGACTTCAGGGTTTGCAGATTAGAAAACGCTGCCCGCGCTTAGGCCTTGACTTGAATCAAGCGAACCCCGACTGGCGCACAAAGTCCTTCCCCGTTACCATGCGCCCCCTGACAAAGTCGGAAGAAAGCCGTGATTAGCACTTATACCCGCAATCGGCCCATCGCCGTCTGGCTGCTGATCGTCGCAGCCATGATTTTTGTCATGGTGGTGCTGGGCGGGACCACGCGCCTGACGCGGTCGGGGCTTTCCATCGTCGAATGGAGATTGCTCGAAGGCACGCTGCCTCCGCTTACCGAAGCGCACTGGCAGGAATTGTTCGACCTGTACAAACAGACGCCCGAATATCAGAAGATAAACACCGGCATGGATCTTACGGGCTTCAAGGAAATATTCTGGCTCGAGTATCTGCACCGGCTGTGGGGCCGGCTGATTTTTTTCGTCGCGCTGGTACCGCTGCTGTGGTTCCTGTGGCGCGGCCGTGTTGAAAAGCGGCTGATTCCACGCGTGGTGGCGGTGCCACTGTTGGTGGCGCTGAACGGCGTGCTCGGCTGGTTCATGGTGGCAAGCGGACTCATCGACATTCCGCGCGTGAGCCCTTATCGCCTGGCCGCGCACCTGGGGCTGGCGGTGGCGATTTATGCTTATGTCCTGTGGCTGGCGCTGAGCCTCATGTCCGAACACATATCGAACGACACGCCACTGCGCTTGCGGCGCTCCGGTCGCGCCGTCACGGCACTGGTTTTTCTCATGATCCTCACCGGTGGGTTCGTCGCCGGCACCAAGGCGGGGTTTGCCTTTAACACTTTTCCGCTCATGAACGGCCGGTTTTTTCCCGAAGGCATGTACGCCATGCAACCGTTCTGGACCAATCTGTTCGAGAATATCGCCACCGTGCAGTTCAACCATCGTCTCCTGGCCTACCTGCTATGCATCGTGATCCCTATTTTCTGGTGGAGCATGATGCGTGTGGACTTGCCGGAACGTGTGCGACGGGCGACGCACCTGTTGCTCGGCTGGCTGGCGGTGCAGGTTACGCTGGGCATCACCACGCTGGTGCATGTCACGCCGGTCCCGCTCGCGGCGGCGCATCAAGCCGGCGCGCTGATTCTTTTCAGCCTTGCGCTTTATACTCTGCACACGCTCCGTGCCACCAAGGCTTGACGCGCATCAAGTACGTGGAATAGCTCAACGGTTATAAATTGCGCGGAAAATCCACCGCCATGCCTAGCGTGTACAATCCATCCGAACCCACCTCAACCCGCTGGCAAATTTTCGCCGCGGCGCCGCATCGCATGATGTTTCTGTCTGGCGCGTTTCAGACCGTGCTGGTCATGCTGTTCTGGCTCGCGGAATTGCTCGCGCGCACGGGAATATGGCCTTCCCTGTCTCTCGTGATACCCGCCGTCTGGGCGCATATGTTCCTCATGCTATTCGGGCTGTTCCCATTTTTTATTTTCGGATTTCTATTCACCGTCTACCCGCGCTGGATGGGCGGTCCAATCGTGCCGGCTTCACGATATATCATCGCTTTTATCATTCTCGTCGCGGGGATGATTCTGTTTTACGCGGGCCTGTTCACTTCACGCCTCGTCGTGGCGACGGCTCTAGTGCTGCAACTGGCCGGATGGGGCGTGGCGCTAAATGCGTTGTTCACGATTTTTCGCCAGGCGCACAAATACGGGGCGCACGAGCGTCTACTCAATCTTGCGCTCGTCGCCGGCGTGCTCGGCATCTTTTGTTTCCTAGCGGGTGTCGCGACCGAGTCGCCGATAGCGTTCGGGCTTGCGCGCGAGCTCGGCCTCTGGTTGTTCCTGATGCCGGTGGTGTTTCTGGTGGCTCACCGGATGATTCCGTTCTTCAACCAGAGCGCGCTCATCAATTACGTCATGGTGCGTCCCGCATGGGGACCGCCGATAATGGTGGCCTGTTTCATCGGACACGCAACACTCGACATTGCCGGTTTGTCCGCCTGGCGCTTCCTCGCGGACGCGCCGCTGGCGGTAGCAGCGCTGCACCTCTCCTGGATCTGGCAGTTCCGTCGCAGCTTCCACGCGCGCCTGCTGGCCATGTTGCACATCGCTTTTCTGTGGCTCGGTATCGGCATGTCGCTCTATGCCGCGCAAAGTCTCGCGCTGCTCGTCACCGATGCGGATTATTTTGGGCGCGCGCCGCTGCACGCGCTCGGGATCGGTTTCCTCACCGGCATGGTGGTCGCAATGGCCTCGCGCGTCACACTCGGTCATTCCGGCCGCATGCTGGAAGCCGACGACCTTACCTGGCGCGTGCTGTTCGGTATTAACGTCGCCGCGATACTGCGCATCGCGGCCGAGCTCATGCCCGGGATGACGGGCGGCGTCTTGAGCTCCCTGGCGGCCGCGGTCTGGCTAGTGTCGTTCCTACTGTGGACGTGGGTTTACGCACCTATGTATTTGCGCCGGCGAATGGACGGAGGACCCGGATAAAAACGGATATTGATTCAGATGTCATGGCTCAAATACATGCACATTGTCTGCGTGATCCTGTCCGGCGCTGGTTACTTCATCCGCGGCATCGGGATGATCCGCGATTCATCCTGGTTCCAGACTAAATGGGTACGGGTGCTGCCGCATATTATTGATACGACGCTGCTGGTTTCGGCGATTCTGCTGACGATTCAAATCCAGCAATATCCATTTATACAAGACTGGCTGACGGCCAAGGTGCTGGCGCTGGTGGTCTATATCGTGATCGGTGCTGTCGGCTTGAAATACGGAAAGACAAAGAAAATCCGCGTCACTGCATGGCTCGTCGCCATAGCCATATTCTTTTATATCGTTCTGGTGGCGCTGACTCGGCAGGTACTGCCGTTTACAGCGCGATGATGGATTCGGATTTTCTGCTGGAAAATTACAGGCTGGGAGTGGCGTCGCGTCCGCCGCGGCGGTTTTCGTGCCGGCTCTGGCAGTTGATACAACGCTTTGCTGTCGGATAGGCATCGAGCCGTTCGAGGGCGATACTGTCGTTACAATCGACACAGGTGCCGTAAATCCCATTCTTTATGCGCTCGAGCGCCGCCTCCACGTCCCGGATCTCCTCGAGCTCGCGGGCGCGCGTGGTGATATTGATACCGCGCAGAAGCTCGGCGAAGGACTCATCACCGGCGTCGTGTACCATGCCGGCCAGTTCGGTGTAATCCTCCTGGATGGAGTTGGTCAGCTCGCGGTGAATGATATCGCGCAGCTCCTCGCGCCGCTTTTTCAGCCAGTGAGTGAAATTATCCAGCTGTTTCTCGGGCGGTTCGGACATGGAGCGCCTCCGTCAAATCAGAAAAATCGGCCGTGACGTTCGCTTCAACGAACTAGCATACCCTTTCTGGCATCGGGCCTCCTAGCGGTTTTTTGGTGTAGGTATTTTTCCTTTTAGTGTCGATGGCCTGCCTCAGGCGTCCGACCAGCGTCGCAGGAAACACCGGCGTATCGCGCGGGGTATGGGACGATTACAGCTTACGGCCGGATTGCAGCAGCGCGGTGATTTCCTCCGCGGGCAGCGGATGGCTGAACAGATAACCTTGCATGGCATCGCAACCGCTGACGCGCAAAAAAGCCAGTTGCTGATCGGTCTCGACACCTTCCGCAACTACTTGCAGCCTCAGGTTATGCGCCATCGCGACGATGGTGTTTACAATCGCCGCGTCGTCGTTATCGCCGGGGATATCGCGCACAAACGAACGGTCGATCTTGAGCACATGGATCGGGAAGCGCCTCAGATATGCCAGCGACGAATACCCGGTTCCAAAATCATCGATGGCGAAGCGGCAGCCCAAGGCACCGAGCCGCCTCAAGGTTTCAATCGTGGATTCAGCGTGCTGCATCAAAATGCTCTCGGTAATCTCGAACTCGAGCAACGCCGGGTCCAATTGAGTTTCTTTCAACAACTGCGTGACTTGGCCGGCCAGATCCGGCGCATTGAACTGGCGCGCAGAAAGATTGACCGTCACGCGCAATGGCTGTTTCCAGCGCTCCCGCCACGCGCGCGCCTGGTTACAGGCCTGACGCATTACCCATTCCCCGACCGGCACGATCATGCCGGTCTCTTCCAGCAGGGAGATAAACTCGGAAGGCGGCAACAAACCCAATTGTGGATGTTGCCAGCGCAACAAAGCTTCGACAGCGATGATTCCTCCAGTCTTGATATCCACGAGCGGCTGGTAAAACAGAACCAGTTCTTCGTGCTCCAGAGCGCGGCGCAGTCCTGTTTCGAGGGTGAGCCGTTCCACGGCTTTCGCACTCATGTCAGCGGAGTAGAACTGGTAGGTATTTCGGCCGGCGTCCTTGGCACGATACATGGCGGTGTCGGCATTCTTGAGCAGTGACTTGGCATCCTCACCGTCATTCGGATAAACGCTGATGCCAACACTGGTCGTTACAAATAGTTCGCGTTGATAGACATTAAGCGGTTTGGCGAACACTTCGATAATTTTACGCGCCACGATAACTACGTCGTCATTCGAGGCCATATCATTGAGTAATATTGCAAATTCGTCGCCACCCACGCGGGCCACGGTATCGCCTTCACGCACACAGTCCCCCAGGCGTTCGGCCAGCACTTGCAATAATTGATCTCCGGAATCGTGACCGAGCGTGTCGTTAATCACCTTGAAACGATCAAGGTCCAGAAAGATCACCGCCAGCTGGCGCGCCCGGCGAGGGGCGCGCGTCAGCGCTTGTTCCAGACGATCCATGAACAACAGCCGGTTCGGCAAGGCCGTCAATACGTCATGATAAGCGAGGTATTGCAAACGATCTTGGGCCTGCATGCGCTCGGTAATATCCTTCCCGGTTGAAACAAAATGTGTGATGCGGCCTTGATCGTCTTTAATTGGTGTGATGGTTTTTTCTTCGTGATAGAACGAACCATCCTTGCGGCGGTTGATAAAGACGTTTCGATATATCTGACCGGAAAGAATTGTTTTCCATAAAAGAGCGTAAAATTCCTGATCGTGTTTTCCCGACTTCACAATGCGCGGCGTTTGACCCACGGCTTGCGCGCGGTTGTAGCCGGTGGTGGTTTCGAAAGCCGAGTTGATATATTCAATAACGCCTTCGCGATCCGTCACTATAATGGCGTCGGCCGTTTGTTCGACAGCAAAAGAGAGTTTGCGTCGTTCGGCCTCCACTTTAAGACGATCGGTGACATTGACCAATAACAAAACCAGGCCGGTCACCTGCCCCGTTTCTTTTACCGGCGTAAGACTCCAGTCCCAATACGTGATGCCGCGCTCGGGATGCTCGGTTTTCTCGTTGTACTCGAACGGCCGGGCGTAGGCTACAAAAGGTTCGCCGGTTTCCACAACGCGGCGAAAAATCGCCTCATTCTCGGTATTGGGATAAAGGTCGAAGTGATTCTTGCCGGCGTAAAAATCCGGGCTATGTCCATCGTCTGCGGCATAGGCTTGATTGACGCGAATAAAATTAAATTGCGGATCCAGGTAGGCAATCATGACGTGCAGATTGGAAAACACATTTTCCAACAGGGTATTACTATCGTACACACCCTGCTGTGCGCGCACCTGTTCGCTGATATCCGTTATAAAGCCTTCGAGAAAGAGCAGTTCATGGGTACTAGAGAAAATTCCTTGCCCTCGCTCCCATACCCATTTTTGTGCTCCGCTGGCGGTATGAATCCGATAGACAATTTCAAAAGAACGTTTAGCCTGGATGGCTTTCTGCACTTGTGTCCAGACTGACTCGCTGTCATCCGGATGAATGATCGAACCGTAGGTAATACGATTGCTTTTGAAATCTTCCGGCGCATAACCAGTGAGCGCATAACTGCCTACGCTCACAAAATCCACGGTCCAATCTTTATCATTGTGGCAGCGATAAACCATCCCCGGTAAGCTGCTCATCAAGGAGAAAGGTACGTGTTCACTCGCGAATACCGCCGCGTCTTGCCGGCGTGCGCGACCCTTCCCTGCCAACGATCCCGAGGCGCTCCGGCTTGGCCGGCGTCGTCTGCGTGAAAGCGAACGAAGCTTTTTTGCCACGAGAGGATCTCTTCCTTCTTCACTTAGGGCCCACAAACCGAACGCGCCTAAAAACCCCTGCTTCCCGATAGGAAAGAGCGTGGTTGTGTACCGCTTAGAAAATTTGGACCAGCCTGACCCAACCTTGCTTACATTTAAGATAGTTCAAATCTCGGTCATTTTGGCGTCAGACTAACGAGGATTACTTACAGCTGCACGGGGCCGCTCAGTCAAAGCATTTGTTTTATATGGTTATATTTATTCACTTGCCATCATGCCGCTTTGCCAGGTATGCCTGGTTTTCACCTAAGCGCTCCAATATCTCGCGCGTGTTGATGTTCACAAATGATCCTGGCGTATCGGAAAAATCCGCCATCACGGCATGTAGCTGATGCACCCATTGACCTACTGCCCGCCCCCCCTGATGAAGATGCTGCTGCAAGTTTTCAGCAAGTGTGCGGCGCATTAAAGAAAATACCGGCTGCATCTGCCCGTCACAAAACGCTACACTCAGTTCGGCATTCGTCTCAGCGAGCGATGCCGCCAAGCGTTCAGCCAGCACCGGCGATAACGCCGGGGCATCGCATGGTACGCTGAGTAAAAAAGGTTTATCGGTAACATGCATGGCGCTCAAGATTCCTGCCAACGGGCCGTCATAATCGCCAAACACATCAGCGATAACCGGAACCCCGTAAGACGCGTAGACATCCCGGTTTCGGTTGGCGCTGATCAAAATACTACCCACCTGCGGCCGCAGGGCATCGATGGCGTGCTCGATGAGCGGTCGGCCGTGCAGGCGCACGAGGCCCTTGTCCACGCCACCCAAGCGGCTACCACGACCACCGGCCAGGATGACGCCGGTAATTTCATGCTTTGTAATAGAAGTGTGATCAACTGCTGTCATAAGTCCGTGCTTAAAGGAATCGCCATCACTGTCTCACCTTCACGGAAGCCGGCGCTATCGGCCTCGACGCGGATAAATCCGTTGGTTTCGCGCAGCGCCCCCAACATGTGCGAACCCTGACCGCGCAAAGCGGTGGCCAGAAGTTTGCCGTCATCGGCGATGAGCCGCGCGCGCACGAACTCGGTGCGGCCGGGGTGACGACGGAAATCATTGGCGGCGGTCGCGGCCAGTTGCGGCAGGCGCGAAACGCCGTGATGCCACGCGATGAGCGCGGGCTCGACGAACAGCTTAAAGGTCACGAGGCTCGACACCGGATTGCCGGGCAGCGCGAAAAAATGCGTGCGCGTTCCCACGCGTCCGAAGGCGATCGGCTTGCCGGGTTTGATCTTCGCTTTCCAGAACTTGATCTCGCCGATCTCGGCGAACACCTGCTTCACCAGGTCGTGATCGCCAACCGAAGCGCCGCCGCTAGTGATGACGAAGTCATAATCCGCGCAGGACTTGAGCCACGCGCGCAACTCGGACGGCTGGTCGCGCACCGTGCCGCCGTCCATGGCGTCCATCCCAAGCTCGCGCAACAATAATAATGTCGCCAGACGATTGGATTCGTATATCTGTCCGGGCCGCAGCGGGGTGCCGGGCGTTACCAGCTCGTCACCGGTGGCGGCCACCAGCACGCGCGCCCGAGGGTATACCGGAATTTGCGCCACACCGGCGGCAGACAACAACGCCAAATCGTAGGATGACAACCGGCGTCCGGCATGGTACAGCACGTCCCCGCGCCGGAAATCCTCGCCACGGCGGCGCAGATGGCTGCCCGGCTGCACCGATCGGGGGAAAACCACCTTGTCATCCTCGAGTTTCACATCCTCCTGAATCACGATGCTGTCGGCGCCTTCGGGCATGGGGGCGCCCGTGAAAATGCGCATGGTCGTTCCGGGAGCGAGTTCCCCCGGCGCATCGCCGCAGCGGCATTCGCCGTGCCGTGGCAGCACAAAACCGGCGGTGACCAGATCGGCGGCGCGCACGGCATAACCGTCCATGGCGGAATTATCGAATGCGGGATTGTCTACTTGCGCGCGCAATTCCTGCGCGGCGTAACGGCCATGCGCCTGCGACAATGGTACCGTTTGTGTCGTGGCAGAAGGAGTTACTTCCGCGAGAATGGCGGCACGGGCTTGCTCAAGGCTCAACATGCCGAAACGGTAGCGTATTTTGCGCCCCCGGCCTAGAACCCATCTCAAAATATCCCGAGCGCGACGGGGGGGAGTTGATTCTATTTATAATTATTATTTAAGGGCATTTTCGCAGGGGCGCTCGCGCCACCAAAGCACGCGCCTCAACGGGGTTCTGCACGCCGATGGCCACGAGTTTATCGTCTATAACCAATGCTGGAACCGTCCGAAGCCGCAACTGCTCCGTGAGCCGCCGACCCTCGGGATCGGCCAGATTCACGACACTGAAATCCAGTTCGCGCTCGGCCGCCACTGCCCGCCATATCGCCTCGGCCTGGTCACAAGGATGGCACGAATCGGAAACCAGCAGCTGGACCTTCATTGCCTGAATTTGTCGCCGTTTGAATTTAGGGAACGTCTCGGACGGTACGCCACTTTGAAGCGATGTCGCGGGAACATCATTGACCTTGGTCAACCGGGCATCACTGAGGTTATGATTACGGCATGAACCGATCCCCGGATACCACGCGCGAACTGCGCCGCGCTTACCTGTTCGCGGAAATGTCCGAGCCGCATCTGGAGGCGCTCGTCCACGGCATGCACGACATTCATCTCGAGGCCGGCAAGGGTCTGTTCCGGCAGGGACAACCGGCGGAGTGGTTTTATTTCTTGCGTGAAGGAATGGTGAAGCTTTTCCGTCTGTCTCCGGAAGGCGATGAGAAAATCATCGAGATCATGCGTCCGGGCGAGAGCTTCGCCGAGGCGGTCATGTTCATGGGCGCTCAGGGACGCTATCCGGTAAACGCCGAGGCCATCAACGAAAGCCGGCTCTACGCTTTCGAACAGAAGGTTTTTCTCAATCTGCTGCGCGAGTCGAGCGACGCCACCTTCGGTCTGCTGGGCTCCATGAGCCGGCGACTGCACATGCTGGTGAACCAGATCGAGAGCCTCACGCTGCAGAACGCGACTTATCGTCTGGTGGTTTACCTGCTCGAGGAGATACCGCGCGACGTTAAGACTTCGCCCGAGGTGCAGCTCACCACGCCCAAGGGGGTCATCGCCTCGCGCCTCGCGATCCAGCCGGAAACGCTTTCACGCATCCTCGCCAAGCTGCGTCAGGGCGAGCTGATTGAGGTGCACGGCAACCACATCACCATCCGCGACGTGAAAGCCCTGCGCGATCTCGTGCACCTGCCGTCAACGGAATGAAAAATGCGAAACCATAAATGAAAAACATTCAAAAACAAAACCGTTCTAATCCGCGTTCATCTGCGGTTACTGAACCTTATGAGTAAATCCAAAGGCCCTTTCACCCCCCTGAATGTCGCGGTGCTGACGGTATCGGACACGCGCACGCGCGCGAACGACACTTCCGGCGATCTCATCCAGGAACGGCTCACGACCGCCGGGCACAAGATGACGGCGCGTATCATCCTGCCGGACGACGTCGAAAAATTGCGCGGACAATTACGTGCCTGGATTATGGACAAGGGCGTAGACGCGATCATCTCGACCGGCGGCACCGGTCTGACCCGACGCGACGTGACGCCCGAAGCCGTCACGCCGCTCATCACCAAACCTATCCCTGGTTTCGGCGAATTGTTCCGCTGGCTGTCCTACGAGGAGATCGGCACTTCCACCATCGAGTCGCGCGCGCTGGCCGGCGTGGCCGATGATACTTTCATATTCTGCCTGCCAGGCTCGACCGGCGCCTGTCGCACCGGCATGGACAAGATCATTCTGCCGCAACTGGATTCAACCACCGGTCCCTGTAACCTGACCGAAATGCTGCCGCGTATCCGCCACGATCCCGCGCCCAAATAATTATTTTGATGACAGAACGAACGGAGCGAAAATTCTTATGCCGCCACGAACGAGCGTGGCGAAGTGGGGATTCGTGTCAGGGCTTCATTGATGGCTAAACTCACTCATCTCAACGAATCCGGCAAGGCCCGTATGGTGGACGTAGGCGCCAAGGACGTTACCGCACGCGAAGCCGTGGCCGAAGGGCTGATCCGCATGCAGCCGGAAACCCTCAGGCTCATCGTCGAAGGTGGCCATAAAAAGGGTGACGCGCTTGCGGTCGCGCGCGTGGCCGGTATCATGGCGGCTAAGAAAACCGCCGAACTGATTCCACTGTGCCATTCGATTCCCGTCACGGCGATCGAGATAGTGCTGACTCCCGACGAAGCCCGCTCCGCGGTCTATTGTCGCAGCACGGTACGCACTCAGGCACAGACCGGTGTCGAGATGGAAGCACTCACGGCGGTGCAAATCGCGCTACTGACCGTTTATGACATGTGCAAAGCCGTTGACCGCGACATGACCATCACCGACGTCGGCCTTGTTTCCAAAAGCGGCGGACGATCGGGTAAGTGGACGAGAAAACAATAATTGTCGCCGGTAAGTAACGGCGTTATGCTGGCACCAGTCCTGATCTGGATACCAAGGAGGTTGTCATGGAAAAGAACGTCGGTGGCGTGGATAAAGTCATCCGCGTGATTATTGGTCTCGGATTCCTGAGTCTTTTATTTTTCCTGGAAGGCAACGCGCGCTGGTGGGGTTTGATAGGAATTGCCCCGATCCTAACTGTGGTTACCGGCTGGTGCCCCGGTTACAGCCTCATCGGCGTCAGCACGTGTAAAACCAAGCAAACTCCATAATCAGTCGCGTCGCCCCGGCGGGCTTCCGCCACTTTCCGTGCCGCGCCCATTTTGTTCATGCATTCCCGCGCGCGATGACGTATAGGAAAGCTACTCCGCTTCGCTACGTTCGTCTTGTCATAATTATGATACGCTCTCGCTGCATGATCCCCTGACCCAGGTTTAACCAACGGATCATCTTTTAAAATCCGGATACCGAGTTTCCATGTCCCAATCTGAATCGCCGCCGGCTCTGGTGCTGAATCACGGCTTCACCTTCGCCGAGCTCTTCACACCGGAAAGCCTGCAAAGAATCGACGGTCTGTTCCTGGAACGCCTGTGCGAGCGCGACGCCAAGGTTCACGATACCCTACTTGCCTGGCGCGAAGGCAGGGAAAATCTTGCGCCGCGCCAGGTGAGCGAGTTGCTGCTCGCCTGTGGTCCGGTACTGGAAGATTTCGTCGCCAATCTTTTCAATATCCAACAAGCGCTGGAAGAAACGCGGAACCGCACGCTGACGCATGATCCGGTGTTTCATTTCAAGAAATTCTTCGTGCAGCGCCGCGCGCGCCGGCGTTTGCTGAAAAAAGAGGAATTCGAGAATTTCGCCGAACTGGACGTCTGGCTGACCCAATCACTCAAGCAGGCGGGTGTTGATACGACAGATCGAGAGTTGGCTATCGGGAAATACGGTGAACAATTGCTTAAAGACGAAAAGGCAAATACCGACCCGATCGAAAAACTCACACGCTGGTGCCTACGCGCACTCACCGTGCCCGAGGGCAAGGCCGCGGTCAAAGGCTGGGTCAGCTTCCGTCTACCGGAAGGTATCGATCACCAGAAACTGGTCCCGATCTTCCCAATTAATGACAGCGTCGGACGTGTGGCGGGACCGCCGGAGCATCTGCGCGCGCGCGACGGCTTCAAGCTGACCGACCCGCGTATGAATGCGCGCGAGATTCAAAACGAGATCAACTACTGCATCTATTGCCACGACCACGACGGCGACTTCTGCTCCAAGGGTTTCCCGGAAAAGAAAGGCGAGCCAGACAAGGGTCTCAAGATCAATCCACTCGGCGTCACACTCACCGGCTGCCCGTTGGATGAAAAGATTTCCGAGATGCACGGCCTGAAGAAATCGGGCTATGCCATTGGTGCGCTGGCCATGATCACGGTGGACAACCCGATGTGCGCCGCCACCGGCCATCGTATCTGCAACGACTGCATGAAAGCCTGCATCTATCAGAAGCAGGATCCGGTGAACATCCCACAGGCCGAGACGCGTATCCTGACCGACGTGCTCGACCTGCCCTGGGGCGTGGAGATCTACGACCTGCTGATTCGCTGGAACCCGCTGCGCCCCAAACAGTGGCTACCAAAGCCCTACAACGGTCTCAAAGTACTGGTATTCGGCATGGGCCCAGCGGGCTTTACGTTAGCGCATCACATGCTCATGGAAGGCTTCGCCGTGGTCGGCGCGGAGGGTTTGAAGATTGAACCGCTGCCCGACAAGCTGGTGCGCGAACCGATCCGCGATTTCACAACCCTCGAGGAATCCCTCGACACCCGCATCATGGCGGGTTTCGGCGGCGTAGCTGAATACGGCATCACCAATCGCTGGGACAAGAATTTTCTCAAGCTCATTTACATGTCGTTGGCGCGCCGTCCACATTTTCAGGTGTTCGGCGGCGTACGCTTCGGCGGCACACTGACCGTGGAGGATGCCTGGGATCTGGGCTTCGATCACATCGCCATCTGTATCGGCGCGGGCCTGCCGCAGGCCTTGCCCGTTCCCGGCAGCCTGGCGCCCGGCATGCGCCAGGCGAACGATTTCCTCATGGCACTACAACTGACCGGCGCGGCGAAACATTCTAGTCTTGCCAATCTTCAGGTACGTCTGCCGGCAGTGGTGATCGGCGGTGGACTGACCGGCGTGGACACCGCCACCGAGATTCAGGCCTACTACATCGTGCAGGTCGAAAAGATGCTCGAACGCTACGAGACGCTGGTCAAGGACAAAGGCGAACCGGCGGTGCGCCTCGGACTCGATAACGCCTCGCTGAAAATCCTGGATGAATTTCTTGCACATGGGCACGCGGTACGCGCGGAGCGTGAACGCGCCCGCAAGACCGGTGTGGAACCCGATTTCCTGAAGCTCATCCGCCAGTGGGGCGGCGTTACCATTGCCTATCGCAAGGGCATGAACCAGTCTCCCGCCTACACCCGCAACCACGAGGAAATCATCAAGGCGTTCGAGGAAGGCATCTATTATGCTGAAGGACTCGACCCGAAAGA
>JACXTT010000564.1_pt1 | contig 63586 bp, 56 predicted proteins | sample 9270951 | NCBI WGS metagenome assembly JACXTT01 (sample SAMN15532306, study PRJNA645909) | rock metagenome | isolation source: weathered quartz diorite | place: Puerto Rico | collected 2017-06-21 | reverse complement strand
AGCTGAAGTTTGCGGGGGCCAACCGGCCGCTGCTGCTTGTGCGCGGTGGTGTGCTCACGGAGTTCAAGGGTGCCAAGGCCTCCATCGGGGGTATTACCCCGCAGGGATTCGTGTTTGCCTCTTCCGAAATTGAGATCCGGAAGGGCGATACATTTTACATGTTCACGGACGGATATGCCGACCAGTTTGGCGGCAAGACAGGCAAAAAGATGATGACGAAGAACTTCAAACAGCTTTTACTTTCAATTCAAAACATCCCCTTTGTTCAGCAGGAAAAATATCTGGAAGAAAAATTGAACGAGTGGCAGGGAAATTTTGAGCAGGTGGATGACATACTGGTGATTGGCATCAGGGTTTAGTTCCAGCAGCTAAAAAATCCCCATCAACAATTAACAATTTTACTCCGCCCCTGGATAGGGAACGGTGTGAACTCATGTTATCTGAAACAATATAGGTCATGCCTTTCACGAGCGTCACCACTTCACCGGTATCGAGCTCGCTGTCGAACGCACCTTCCAGGCAATGCACAATATGCCCCTTCCGGCACCAATGATCCGCCAGGTAACCTGGCCCGTACTCAACAATACGCATGCGGAGGTTGCCGAACTGCAGCGTGCGCCAGAAAGAAGTTCCGACCTGGCCTTTATGCTCCGTGCCGGGAACCTTATCCCAATTTATTACCTGAAACCTGATAGCAGTCATATGATCTTGTTTTTTTGTGTAAGCCTTGAGAAGACGCGTGCTTCCTGATAAAAGTAAAATTACTACTTTGCCGCAACAATGATGTGCCTACGTGGCACGGTTGTTGTCTTCCGGGGTTCGCACGAAAAAAAACAACAAGTAACCTTTAAATCCTATCAACATGAAACGATCATTACAAATTGTCCTGGCACTTCTTTGGGCTGGAGCAGCGTTCGCTCAATCGGCTCCGACCTGGAAGGCGAACATCACCGGCTCGGTGCTCTGGCAAAAGGTAACGCCCATGGGAACACTGGTGGTTACCACTACAGACGGCATGTACGGCATCGACCCGGCATCCGGCAAAGTATCCTGGTCGCAGAAGTCGCTGAGCAACGTGGCCGAAGAGAACTACGAAGTGATACCCAACACGCCTTTTGTGGCCATCGTAAAACCCAACGGCAACGTAGGCGAGCATACCGTTATAAATTCCGTTGACGGGAAGATCCTGTGCAACTCCAAAGAAGCGGGCATCGGGGTCATCTCGCGCCACATTCTTTACGAGACCGGAAACATCCTGCTCTTCGGGCTGGGCGATAAGCTTTCGGCCGTGGTGGCGGTGTTCGACATCTCCACCGGGCAGATGAAGTGGAAGAAGGAGAATCTTTTTGGCAAAAGCATTTTTTCAGAAAAGATCGACAGCCGTCCCATCGAGGAAAATGGCGATGCCTTTGTGCTGGCCACTTCGGGCGGGCTTACAGGCGGGCAGGTCTATAAGATCAGCACCTCCACCGGGGAAGTGATCTGGAAAGCAGCCCTTCCCAAATTGTCCGGTGCGCAAACCACCACCGTTACGGAGACCAAGCTCATTAAATCCGTAGCGGACCCGAAAACATTCTATTACCTGAAAGGGCAGAACGTGATGGCTTATAATTTTTCGGACGGGAAGCAGGCTTGGAGCAAGCCGGCCAAGCAGAGCGGACTCGCAGACCGGATCATTTACGACCCCGAAGGTCTCATCATCGCCAGCGCGGTGGACCCCAACAACAACCTCATCAAGCCCAAGCTGAACATGTTCGATTACAAGACCGGGGAAGCCAAGTGGGAAAAAGGCGCCAAACTCTCGGGGACCGTTACCAACTACAGCTATTCGGATAAAGGACTGGTTGTGGCCATGGAGAGCGAAAAAGGAAATTACTACATCAATATAGTGAACCTTTCTTCGGGCGAGTTCGTGCTGAACAAAGACCTGAAGCTGAAAGGAGCGCTCGAAGAAATAAAACTTTGCGACAAGGGCGTGTTCTACAAAACCTCCAACGAAGTGAACATCCTGAACCTGAGCTCGGGCGACCCGGTTTTTCCGAAATCCATCCGGGCCGACAAGGATCAGCGGCTCATCTCCTCGTGGAAGGACGAGAGCTGCTACGTGTTCAATCCTTCTGATGCCACGCTGTATGAAGTGAGCCTGAAGAGCGCTTCGCAGAAGCCGCTTGTAAAGGAGCAGATACAGTTCTCTGAAAAAGAGATCCCGACCGTGATCGAAACACGGAACAACGGGATCATGCTGGGTTCTTCGCAGACCGTTGCCCTGTACGGGTTTGACGGCAGCAAGAAGTTCCAGACCTATTTCCCCTCTACCGGGCAGAGCGGTTTCATGAAAGCGCTGCTGGGCGTGAGCGCGGTGCTGTATGCCATGGACGGGTTGCGCTATTCGGCCGCTTCGGCAGCGTTCAGCGGGGCCGCCATGCAAACGAAGGACCCGGCAGGGCGCGCCATGTTCGATGCCATGGGCCAGGTTACCGGGCAGGTGGGCAGCATGGCCATGTCGGCCGCGGGAGCTGCTATGGCGGAACTGAAGAAGCGGTTCAAAGCCACGGCCGCAGCGAACAACTATGTTTTCATGCTCACGAAGATCGGTGACAAGGAGATGGGCCTGGTGAAGATCAATAAGGACACAGGCGCCAAGGAAGGGCAGATCAGCCTGGGCAAGGATAAGACGCCCAGCTACCAGATCGATGACATCTCGAACCTGCTGTACTACCGTTCCAACAGCAACGAGATATCGTGCTATAAGTTCTGAAGGAAAATTCCGGATGGTCCCGTTCGCAAGAAGCGGACGGGATATTTTATTAATATACCTCTCCCCTGCTCGCCTTGAGCGTATTCATCAATAAGGATGTAATGGTCATGGGCCCTACACCGCCAGGCACAGGTGTGATATACGAGCATTTCGGAGCTACTTCATCGTACTTCACGTCACCCAGGAGCTTCCAGCCTGTTTTTGTTTTGTCGGATTTTACCCGTGTGATCCCAACATCGATCACCACGGCTCCCTGCTTCACGTAGTCGGCCGTTAAAAATTCGGCCTTGCCCAGGGCGGCAACAAGAATATCTGCTTCGCGGCAGATCTCTTTCAGATTTTTTGTTTTGCTGTGCGTGAGCGTTACGGTGCAGTTGCCCGGGTACGCATTGCGCGCCAGCAAAATGCTTAAGGGCGAGCCCACGATGTGGCTGCGGCCGATGACCACGCAATTCTTTCCTTCCGTTGGAATTTTATACCGCTCGATAAGCTGCAGGATGCCGAAAGGTGTTGCGGGCAGATAAGAAGGGAGATTAAGAGCCATGCGCCCGATGTTCACCGGGTGGAATCCGTCCACGTCCTTTCCCGGTGCGATGGCCTCGGTTACTTTACGCTCATTGATCTGCTTCGGCAGAGGAAGCTGAACGATGAAGCCGTCAACGTCCTTATTATTGTTCAGCTCGGCTATTTTCTTCAGCAAGTCACTTTCTGAAACGGTATCGGGGAGGCGCACAAGTGTTGATTTAAAACCTACTTTCTCACAGGCTTTCACCTTACCGCCCACGTAGGTCTCACTGGCCCCATCGTTGCCGACAAGCACGGCAGCGAGGTGAGGGGTTTTCTTTCCGGCTGCCTTTAGCTTTTGCACTTCGGCTGCGATCTCCTGCTGGATCTCTTCTGATATTTTTTTACCGTCTATTATCATATCGGTTACGAATAACGAATCATTACAAATATTACTAATACATGACGGTTCTTCATTTGTAACATTCGTTACGATTCGTTACTGGTATCTTATCTCTGCCTCGGCATGTTCTGCATCATCTTCCGCATCTGGTCCTTGTTGCCCATCATGCGCATCATCTTGCGGGTGTCCTCGAACTGTTTGAGCAGGCGGTTCACTTCCTGGATGCTGCGCCCGCTTCCTTTGGAGATACGCTGCCTGCGGTTCCCGTTCAGCAGGTCCGGGTTCTCACGTTCCTTCGGGGTCATCGATGAGATGATGGCCTCAATGCCTTTGAATGCATCATCGTTTATGTCCACATCCTTAAGCGCCTTCCCCACGCCCGGTATCATGCTCATCAGGTCCTTCATGTTGCCCATTTTCTTGATCTGCTGGAGCTGCTTCAGGAAATCATTAAAGTCAAATTTGTTCTGCGCCAGTTTCTTCTGCAGCTTCCTGGCCTCTTCCGCGTCAAAGTTCTCCTGCGCTTTCTCCACCAGCGTCACCACATCGCCCATGCCCAGGATCCGGTCCGCCATCCGCTCGGGATGGAACAGGTCGATGGCATCCATCTTCTCGCCCGTCCCGATGAACTTGATGGGCTTGTTCACCACGCTCTTGATGGAGAGGGCCGCACCACCGCGCGTGTCGCCATCCATCTTGGTAAGCACCACCCCGCTGAAGTCGAGCCGGTCGTTAAAGGCTTTGGCCGTATTCACCGCATCCTGCCCCGTCATGGCATCCACCACGAAAAGGATCTCGTGGGGCGATACGGCCTTCTTCACCGCAGCGATCTCGGTCATCATCTGCTCGTCAATGGCCAGGCGGCCGGCCGTGTCGATGATCACCACGCTGTGGCCGTTGTCCTTTGCAAAATCTATCCCGTGTTTCGCGATCGAAACAGAATCCTTATTCTCCCGTTCAGAAAACACTTTTACGCTGATCTGCTCGCCCAGCACGTGCAGCTGGTCGATGGCGGCCGGGCGGTAAATGTCGCACGCCACAAGGAGAGGGTCTTTGCCTCTTTTATTCTTTAGGTAGTTCGCCAGCTTCCCGCTGAAGGTGGTTTTACCGGAACCCTGCAGGCCGCTCATGAGGATAACGGTCGGGTTGCCGGCCAGCTTCACTTCCTCGTTCTTCCCGCCCATGAGCCCGGCCAGCTCATCGTGCGTGATCTTGATGAGCAGCTGCCCGGGTGAAATGCTCGTGAGCACGTTCTGCCCCAGCGCCTTCTGTTTCACGTTGTCGGTAAAGGTCTTGGCCACCTTGTAGTTCACGTCCGCATCCAGCAGGGCCTTGCGGATCTCCTTGAGCGTTTCGCTCACGTTCACCTCGGTGATCTTGCCCTGGCCCTTCAGTATCTTGAAGGCCCGGTCGATCTTATCGCTTAAACTTTCAAACATAAATTTCGCTATTCATTTACAAGGAAGCGAATTTATACATTTCAGCACAAATGCTCCACGAAGCGGCCGATGTATTTGCGTTTGCTGAATATCCAGATCACAAAATAAGAACCCGCCCCGTCACCGCCATTCATCGTGACAAAAATGTATTTGCCATCCCTGCTGGCATAGGCATGAATATATTCCGTCAATCCCTTTTTCCATCCAAACGCGAAATTGGGCTGATATAAGTTCGTGAACGCCTCTTTCGGCACATCCGTTTCTTTTTCATTCACGCGTATTTGAAACGAAGCGATCTCCTGTTGCGGCATTCCTCCATCGGTACCTTCGAAGTTTTCCCCATCAATTTTTTCGATGTAATGCATTTTGGCTCTCGTAAACCGGTGGACCGATGAATCAAACTTCCCTTCCTTCAACAGAATGTGGTAACGATTACCGTTCGCGGCCTTCGTCCTGAACTCGATGGATGATGCGCTCCAGCGGAACGTTTCCATCTTTTCCGATCGTGCATTGCGGATCATCCAGCTTTCCATCGCCTCATTGCCCTTGTTCCGCCTGAAGTACTCCGCAAGGATCTTGCTCTTATCCTCTGACACGGCCACCGTGTCCATTGCCTGGGCAGGAAGCGTATCTTTCTTTTCTCCCCGGTCAGCCGTTGGAAGGTCTTTTCGGTGATCCGCTGTGTCACTCGCTTTAACCCCGCCCTTTCTCGCCTCCGGTGAACTGCAAGAGGCAGCCAGGAGAACGATCGACCATCGTATGAGGGTTTTCATAAAACAAATATATCGACTCTCTTTTTAACAACGGGATTGTATAATTTTTATGGCTCCGCTTCCTGACTGTTTCCATTCTGCCGAACTTTAGGCAATGAAAAAAATCTTTTCTGTCCTTTTTATTTTATTCTGTGTAACCGGTTCCGTTGTTTCCCAGTCCAAACCCGAGCTGGTGTTCCGCTCCCCTATCGATTCCGCGCTCTCGCTCTCGGCCAATTACGGCCAGGTACGGCTGAACCACTTCCATTTCGGGTTCGACATTCGCACGGGGGGTGAGGGCGCTCCCATACGCGCAGCAGCCGATGGATACGTGAGCCGTGTGAAAGCCGGTCCGTATGGCTATGGCAAGGTTGTTTATATTACACATTACAACGAGCTGACCACCATTTACGGGCATTTGTCGGCTTTCGCGGGAAAGGTTGCGCAAGCGGTTCGCGACACGCAGGAGGCCCGCAAGTTCTACGAAGTGGAATTCTTTCCCGACTCGGGCCAGATCAAAGTGAAGAAAGGCGATGTCATCGCCTATTCGGGCAACACCGGGTTCAGCATGGCCCCGCACCTCCACTTTGAAGTGCGGAGGACCAGCAACGACAAAACCCTCAATCCTATTATCTTCGGATTGGAGGTCCGGGACACCGTGAAGCCTTCCTTTAAAACCCTGGCCATTTACCCGGTCGACTCATCCTCGTCCGTGAACGGGAAACCCAAAAGAAGGTTGTATGCGCTTGCCGGTAAGCATGGAAGGTATCACTTTTTAAAGCCTGAGGAAATAATAGTGAGCGGCAAGATCGGCTTCGGACTGGAATGCTACGATACGGAGAACGATCACCGCTCGAGGAACAGCGTGTATTCAACAGAACTTTTCGTGGACGGCAAAAAAATATTCGCCTGCAGGTATGACTCCATGAGCTTCGAGGAAGCGCGGTTCATCAATGCCCATATTGATTTCAAAGATTTTCTGAAGACCGGAAGGGAAGTGCAGAAATGCTTCCTGGCCAAGAACAACAAGGCGCCCGTTTACCACGAAATCGTTGACCACGGCATCGTGCTTTTCAACGATACGTTCCGGCACAAGGTGCGCATCGTGCTGCAGGATTTTTTCGGGAATGCTTCGGAGTTCGAGTTCCGGGTAAGGTCGAAGAGCGGCTACGAAGAGCCTCCACAGGAGATACCAACAGGGAAACATATCAATTGCGACAGCGCATTTACATTCGAAAACAGCGAAGTAAAGCTCGTGTTCCCTCCGGGATGCTTTTACCAGGATGCGGACTTTAGTTATTCCCTGGCCACACCCAGCCCGGGCTGGCCTGCCTACTCCATTCTCAATCCGTATGTTCCCGTTCAGCTGTCGTATACGATCATCGTGAAGGCAAAACTTCCCGAAAAATTACAGGGCAAGGCCGTGCTCATCCATTACGATGACCACAAAGGTGTGCACAACGAAGGAGGGGAATATTACGATGGGCAGCTCGTTGCAAAATCGAAGGTGCTGGGCGACTTCAGGATCGCAATCGACACCACCAGGCCTTTCCTCGCACTTCATAATGTTAAAAAAGGAAGGCTGATATCTTCAAAAGCTATCGAGATCAGGGCCAGCGACAACCTTACCGGCATAAAAGAATATAAAGCAGAGATCGATGGGAAGTGGTTCCTGATGGAGTATGAGCCAAAGAAGAGCCTGATGTCCATCCCCTTGCATGCTTCCTTCCCCAAAGGCAAGCATCACCTGGAGATCACCGCTACGGACAGCAAGGGAAATACATCCGTTCTCCACGCTGATTTTAACAAATGAAAGGGGAAAATTTTTGTTGCACGAAAAGATTTTTTACTTTACATTTGCTTAACGTTTTCGGTTAATGCAAACCATGAACTGATGAAAAGATACTTACCATTTCTTTTTTCCATCTTTCTTTTCTCTCCCGCTTTTTCACAGCTGCAATACGGCTGGACGCAGAAAGCCAGCATTCCGGCATCGGGCCGGCACCGCTGTGCCATGGTAACCCTGGGCAACCGGGTCTATATCGGCTGCGGCCATTTCAATTCCATCGTTGATGTGCTGTTCAAGGATTGGTGGGAATATGATCCCGGAACCAATTCATGGACGCAAAAGGCGGACTTCGGTGGAGGTCTCCGGCTCGGCCCGGTCGGGTTCGTCATCAACGGTAAGGCCTATGTGGGTACCGGGAGAGATAATTTCGGCAATCAGCAGAGCGACCTGTGGGAATATAACCCCGCCACCAACACCTGGGTTCAGAAAAACCCGCTGCCGGGTCCCGGCCGAAGATGCGCGGTGGGATTCGCCATAGGCAATAAAGGATACATCGGCACAGGCTCCTACCTGAGCGACATGTGGGAGTACAACCAAATGAACAACACCTGGATGCAGAAAGCGAACTTTCCTTCTACCGGCCGCTTTGCCGCCACCGGCTTCGCATTAGGGAACAAGGGATACATAGGCACGGGCGATTCGGGAGGGGGCAACAACGACTTCTACGAGTTCGATCCGCAGTTCAACACCTGGACACCTAAAGCAAATGTTCCCGGATCGCCACGCCTCGCAGCGTGCGGATTTGCATTTAATGGCAAGGGATACATCGGCACAGGAGAGGATTTCCAGAGCGGGAACAACTTCCAGGACTTCTACGAGTTCGATGCGAACACGAACATGTGGACACAGATCAACGATTTTGCAGGCGTGGCCCGCAGGTACATGGTGGGATGCGCGCTTTCGACACGCGCATATGTGGCTACCGGCACCAGCGGCACCAACTACAACGACCTGTGGGAATACGGCAACCTGACGGACGTGAACGAAGAAGCAGCAAATACTTTTTCGTGCAACATATTTCCCAATCCTTTCACTGACGCTGCAACGGTAAGGCTTTGTGCACCCGGCACCGAAATGCAATTCGACCTGTATGATATAAACGGGAAAAGAGCACTGAGCCGCATCATTAGCCCGGGTGAATTTCGCCTGGAACGCGGGCAGCTCACTTCGGGAACCTACCTTTATAATGTCATTTCGCAAAATAAGATCCTTGCAACCGGAAAACTCATCATTCAATAGATCCATTCATGAAAAAAAACTTACTAACCTGTTCCCTTCTTTCGCTTGCCGCTTGCCTCGTATCTGCCCAGGGAAGCTGGGATAAGAAGACCGCTTTCGCGGGAAGCAAGCGTGAGCGGGGCATCGGGTTCGCCATCGGCAACCGCGGATACCTCGGATGCGGGCAGGATACCAACAATACGGTTGTGAAGGACTTCTGGGAGTTCGATCCCGGAACCGATGCCTGGACACAGAAGGCCACGCTGCCCGGCCAGCAGAGGCGCGATGCGGTGGGCTTTGCCATAGGTACTAAAGGCTATGTGACCACGGGCATGACGGCTGCTGACTCGTGGGTGGGAGTAATGCTGAACGACACGTGGGAATACAACCCCGTGAACAATATGTGGACGCAGAAAGCGAACTTCCCCGGAAATTTCGGACAGGGGATCTATTTCGGAACTGCATTTGTGGTGAACGGGAAAGGATATGTATGCTGCGGAAAGGAAGGCCCCTCGAACTATTCGCAGGAACTGTGGGAGTATAACCCCGGCAACAATATGTGGACACAAAAAGCAAATTTCCCTCCTGAGACGCGCTACGGATGTTACAGTTTTGCAATAGGGAACTATGGTTACGTAGGATTCGGAGTGAATGAAAATGCATTCACCAACACATGGTATAAGTACGATCCGTCTTTTGACTCCTGGTCACCCATCGCCACGTTCCCCGGTTCGGGAAGAGGGTTCGGAACCGGCTTCTCCATTAATGGGAACGGCTACATTGCACTGGGAGAGGATGGCGGTTACAAGGATGAAACGTGGCAATACGATCCCACGGCCGATTCGTGGATCACCTGCACGCCATATTCCGGAGGGGCCAGGCGGTCCGCATCGGGATTCATGCTCGGCAATACCTTTTACCTGGGCACCGGCAAAGGATTTACCGGCTGCCGCAGGGATATGTGGGGATTTTCTCCGCCCATCCCAGCCGGCATCCAGGAGTTCAGGAACGGGAACAATACGGTGATCTGTCCCAACCCGTTCGTTACATCCGCCACGCTCTTTGTCAACCCCGAAGTGCCACTTCACAATGCGCTGCTGCGCATCTTCGATGCTTCAGGAAAAGAAATGCTCATCATTGAGGGTATCGAAAAGAACCAAACAAAGATCGACCGCAATGATCTCCCGGCAGGCATTTATTTTTACGACCTTTCGCAAGAGAACCGACCCATCGGATCAGGCAAAATCATTGTTCAATAACCTATAACACATTATGAAACATTTTTTATTCGCCCCGGCAATCTTTCTTTCACTTTCCATCCACGCGCAGGTATGGACCCAGCGCGCAGACTTCCCCGACTCGCCCCGCTCCTCGGCCTGCGGATTTTCGATTGGCACGGCCGGTTACATCGGTATGGGGTACGACAGCACTTCCTTCAGGCGCAACTTCTTTCTTTACCTGCAATCCAACAATACCTGGCAGCAGGCGCAAAGCCTGGGAGGCATCAACGGAAGCGGCCTTTCGCGCAACATGGCAGCCGCATTTTCCATCAACACCAAGGGATATGTGGTGGGCGGACAAGGAAGCAATCCTTACCTGAGCGATACGTGGGAATACGATTCAGGGACCAATATCTGGACGCAGAAAGCGACCTTCGCTGGCACAGCGCGCAGGGGCGCGGTGGGATTTGCCATCGGCACCAAAGGATACGTGGCCTGCGGAAAGGACCTGAACGGTTTTAAGAACGATGTATGGGAATACAACCAGGGAACCAATACCTGGACTGCAAAGAATTCTTTCCCCGGGTCTCCCCGGCAGCTGGCGGTTGCTTTCGTGATCGGCACCAAAGGCTATGTAGGATGCGGTGATGACGGGGTGCTCAAAAACGATTTTTACGAGTTCGATCCTATTGCAAACACCTGGGCTGCCAAAACACCGTTCGCGGGTACACCCCGCTCGGGCGCGGTGGGATTCGGCATTGGCACAAAGGGTTATGTAGGAACGGGCTACGACAATACGCTGCAGAACACCAATGATTTCTGGGAATACGATCCCATCGGCAACACCTGGGCCGCCAAGCCTAACTTTGGGGGCATGGCGCGCACGAGCGCGGTGGGATTTGCCATCGGAAGCATAGGCTATATCGGCACGGGCTACAGCACAACCACTCTTAAGGATTTCTGGCAGTACGGTCCGCCCCTGGGCGTGGAAGAACTTGGGGCGCTTAATCGCAACGTAAAGATATTCCCCAACCCGCTGGTGAGCACATCCATCGTCCGCATGCAGGACAAATGGTTTGAGAACGGTGAGGGTGAGTTCCGCATGCTCGATGCAAACGGAAACCTGGTAAGAGACATCACAGCCCTTTCGGGAAAAGAGTTCTCCGTTTCGCGGGGCGATCTGCCATCCGGCAACTATTTCTTCCAGGTCTTCTCCGGAAAGGAGCTAATCGGCACGGGCAAAATAACGGTGCTGTAAAAACCTTACTTTTGCATTCATGAAGAATTTGTTTTCCAAAACGGCTTGGTGCGTAATGTTATTTGCCTGCCTGTTCTCCTCCTGCTCACATAATGAAGAGAAGAAGGAAGAAAAAAAAATGGCTTTGCCGGATAATGATTCGCTGAAGAAGCGGCAAAAACCTAAAGAGAATCCCTACGCCAAGGCCAAGATCGATATAAAGACATTCAAGACCGATTCCACAGGCTGGGGCTATGACATCTACATCTATGACGGCCTGTACGTGCACCAGCCGTGCAAGCCCGGCATCAGCGGAAATATGGGGTTCCGTACCGAGGAACTGGCCCGCAAGACGGGAGAGTTCGTGGCGTATAAGATCCGCAACAACATCATGCCGCCCAGCGTGACCCCGCAGGAGCTCGACAGCCTGGGCGTGCTCAAATGAAACCCCGCACTGTAACCGATCACTTTACCGGGAAATCAATAAATCCCGAAGAGGCCTGTAAAGGCGAATTCATCCGCAGCGAGATATTTGCGCTCATCCGGAAGGACCATTCTGATTTTTCCCGCGAGTCCTACATCAGCATTGAGGACCTGAACCGCTACAGGAAGATCTTCCTCTCCTCGCTGATCAGGCAGGAAACGGGCGAGCTGAACGAACTGGAAAAAGAAGTGATGGAGGCCATCTCGCAGAACAAGATCCTTTCGGAGAACATCATGCCGGACATAGAGGAGAAGCTGACCGCGGGCCAGAAGATGGCGGATAAGATAGCATCGTTTGGCGGGAGCTGGACCTTTATCCTGTTTTTCTTCTCATTCCTGTTCCTTTGGATGATCGTAAACATCTGGGTATTGGTCGCAAAGCCGTTCGATCCCTACCCGTTCATATTACTCAACCTCATTCTCTCCTGCCTGGCCGCCATCCAGGCGCCCATCATCATGATGAGCCAGAACCGGCAGGAAGAAAAGGACAGGCGCAGGAGCGAGCACGACTACCAGATTAACCTGAAGGCCGAGCTCGAGATAAAATTACTCCATGAAAAAATGGACCACCTGATCGTGCACCAGAACAAGCGGCTGCTCGATATCCAGGAGATCCAGGCCGATTACCTGGAAGACATCATGAAGGAGATCAAGGCGCTGGGGGAAAAGAAACAGTGACCTACCGGTTAACGACCAACTTCTTCGTGATGAAGCGGTCCCCCGCTCCAAGCCTGAAAAAGTAAATTCCCAAAGAAAGGCCGGACACATCCACGAATTGCACGTGCGTGCCGCTGCCCTGGCGCCCGTTCCTGAACGACCGGATCCTTTGCCCTGTCAAGGTATAGATATCGAAGGATATATCCGCAGCCAGCGCAAGCTTATACTGAAGCAATACGGAAGAAGATGCGGGGTTCGGGAAAAGCGAAACATCCGCTGCGTTCATCACCTCCGAAATGCCCAGTTGCGCCACCGGGCGAATGCTGTCCTGGTAGATCACGTTGTTCACCACCGGGTTGCCGAACACATTGGTGGCATCGACCTGCAGAACCGGGATCTTTTTTGCCGTGGCGAGCCACTTATACTCATAGGCCAGCGGGCGGGGGATGGAAAACCCAAACCCGAGCGTGTCGAGATACATCGTGTCGGTGACGGCAAGCGTGGATTTTACCCGGAGGGTATTGAATATCCCGAAAGGTGTCTTAAGTGTGCCCCAGCCGTCCACCACGTTCCACCGTTTGATGGTTTGTCCGTACGTGAACAAGTTCGGGATGGAAAAGCTGTAACTGGCAACGGACGAATCCTGGTTGCCGTACTGCATGGGAAAGCGGTATACCACATCCGCGCTCGAGAAAGTAATGGGCACGGGAAGAGACATCACCGTTTCGCCAATGCCAACCTGTTTGTACTGTGAAGAAGATTTCTTAAAGAAGTTCCACACATCAGTGGGCGTCACATTCCCGAGGAAAGGAATGGAGTCGGGCGTGTACACGTACTGCCCGTAAGAAGCGGTCACGCTGAACGGGAACGGGTAGGCCGTGTTGAGCGGGCTTTTGAACTTTTCCACGTTCTGCATGGCGGGGACGAGCATGGAATAATCCCAATTGTAGTTAGCACCGGTCGAATCCACGTTGTTGGGGGCGATACTGCCGGTCATGCTTACGCGGATAGTGTCGTTGGCATTGGGCATGTCACCCTGCCCGATCGTAATCTGGGCGAACGAGAGGGTAACGAAAAAGGAGAGAACCGAGAGCGCGTAGGTCTTTTTCATGGATGCGTTTTAGTCCGGCAAAGATAGGATTTTTTAGAAAGGTTTCGAGCCCGCAACATGGGCGGTGAATCTCTTCTCGTTACTTCCTGGAGATTGTGAATTGCACAGGCAGTGTAAACTCGCAAGCCACGTTCCTCCCCATGTGCCGGGCCGGCTTCCAGTCGGGCAGCAGTTTTACCACGCGCACCGCTTCTTTTCCGAATGCCGGGTGGCCGGGAATATCTTCCTTCACCTTAGGGCTGCGGACTTTTCCCCAGCGGTCGATCACGAAGGTCACCACCACGGTGCCCTTGATGTTGTCTTTCTTTTCCGATTCCGGGTAATCGATATGCTCGGAAACGAACTTGGCCAGCGCATTGTTGCCACCCGGGAATTCCGGGAGCTCCTGCACCTGCGTGTAGATCTTTTCGTTCGTGTTGCGTATGATGCTGTCGGTCTTCGCTTTCTTGCTCTGGGCAAGGAACGAAGCAGGTAATGCGAGAAGCAGCACGGAACAAGTGATCTTCATCCTGTAAATCTACACTTCTAATTTTAATCCATCGTACGCCAGGAAGATATTTTCGGGAAGCTCCTTTTGAACGGCCGCGTGCAGCCCGAGCTGGTGTGAGATGTGGGTAAAATAGGTTTTGTCCGCGCCAAGCTCTTTGGCCAGGTCGATCGCCTGCTGCAGGGTGAAATGCGACACGTGGGGTTCCCTGCGGAGCGCATTCAGCACCAGAACCCTGCTTCCTTTCACTTTTTGCTTTTCTTTTTCAGAAATAAAACTGGCATCCGTGATATACGTGAGGCCGCCCATGCGAAAGCCCAGCACGGGAAGCTTCAGATGCATCACCTCTATAGGGGTAAATTCCGTTGCATCGATCGAGAACTTATCATTATCAATACGGTGCAGGTTGATCTCCGGTATGCCGGGATAGTTGCTGCCGTCAAAAATGTAGGGGAACTCGCGCCTGATGGCCCGTTCCACGTTCTGGCTGGCATACACATCCATCTTTCTTTTCAGGATGAAGTTGAAAGCGCGGATGTCGTCAAAGCCTGCCAGGTGATCGCGGTGCTCGTGCGTGAAGATCACCGCATCGAGCCGTTTCACATTCTCGCGCAGCATCTGCTGGCGAAAGTCTGGGCCCGTATCGATCACGAAGGTCCTGCCGTCCGACTCGACCAGCAGCGAGGACCGGAGCCGTTTATCCCGGGAATCTTCTGACGTACATACCTCGCATGTGCAGCCGATAAGCGGAACGCCCTGCGAGGTACCGGTGCCGAGGAAGGTGAAGATCAAGGTAAATTAGGGATTAGCCTTTTCTTTCACTTTGAACATGTCCTTGAGCTTGCTCACCGTATAGTCGATTTCATCCTTTGCAGTATGCTTGCTGAATGAGAAACGCACGGACGGGCGTGTCATGTCGGCCCCAATGGCACGAAGCACGTGCGAGCCCACATTGCTGCCGCTCGTGCAGGCGCTTCCGCCCGAAGCGGCAATGCCCGCTATGTCGAGGTTGAACAGGAACATCTCCGCCTGGGGCGTGTGCGGGAAGCAAACGTTCAGCACGGTGTAGAGCGAACTGCCTTTTGCATCCCCGTTAAAGATCACACCGGGAATGCTGTTCTCCAATTGCTCTATCATGTACGTTTTTATTCCCTGGATGTGCTGCTGGTGCTCCTTCATGTCGCGGTAAGCGATCTCCAGCGCTTTGGCGAGTCCCACAATGCCATACAAGTTCTCCGTTCCGCCCCGCATGTTCCGCTCCTGCGAGCCGCCATGGATGAGCGGGGATATCTTCATAGCGGAATTTATATAAATGAATCCCACGCCTTTCGGACCGTGGAACTTATGTGCTGCGCAGTTCACAAAATGCACTTTCAGGTCTTTCAGGTCCATCGCGTAATGCCCCATGGTCTGAACGGTGTCCGAATGAAAAACGGCATCGTATTTTGCGCACAGCTCTCCTACCCGCTTCAACGGGAGGAGGTTGCCGATCTCGTTGTTGGCATGCATGAGCGAGACAAAGCTTCTTTCGGTGGAGCCCAGCAGTCGCTCAAGATCTTCGAGGTCGACATGCCCGTCCTTTTTAAGCTTGACGTACGATAGTTTTATTTTTCCTTCGTGCCCGAGGTGCTCCAGCGTGTGCCCCACCGCATGGTGCTCGATGGGCGAAGAGATGGCATGCGTGATCCGGAGATCTGCGATCGTTTTCTGGATGGCCAGGTTGTTCGCTTCGGTGCCACCGCTGGTGAAAAAAATTTCAGATGGAGAAACATTCAGAAGCTTGGCGATGGTCTTGCGCGCGCCTTCGATGGCTGCGCGCGTCTGCCTCCCGAAGCCGTGAATGCTGGAGGGATTGCCGAAATGCTCGGTCATATAGGGCATCATGGCCTCCAGCACTTCCCTGTCGAGGGCGGTGGTGGCGGCATTGTCGAGGTAGATCTTCCTTTGCATGACGGAGTATTTACCTGCGAATTTAAGAAGTTTTGAATTACCGTAATCCTCCCTTGGAATGAGATTTGCAGAACCTATGCATGATGAAAAGCTTAATCGTATCCATGCTCTTCATCCTACCCCTTGTTTCGTGTGTAACTTCCGGGCGAATGTCCGAAGCATCAAAAGCATGCTTCGACCCCGTTTGCGAATCGCGGGTCGATACCTCGACCGTTTTTCGAAGCGAATACCACAGCTGCGTCTATTATTTTGACAGGAAGGAGTGCATGGAGGTCTTTGCCAGGAACCCTAAAAGGTTCATGTATTCCATGGGCAGGCAAAATGCCAGCGAATCTTCCGAAACAACAGCCCTGATGATGATGCGGATCACGCTGATCATTGTGACCTCTATGATCGTTAAAACAACGCTGCGATAGCAAGTGTGTGAAAATTTTTCCCGAACAATGGGAAAAATTTACCGGCCTATTCACTCTCCTTGATCACTTCCCGGATGTCCATCATGATCTTTTTCGCCAGGTTATCGGCCGTGCTCTGCGTCTGGCTCTCGGCATAAATGCGGATGATGGGTTCGGTGTTGCTTTTGCGGAGGTGCACCCATTCTTTGCCGAACTCGATCTTTACCCCGTCAACCGTAGTATGCGGGTTCTTCGTGTATTTTTCGCGGATCGCTTCCAGTATCTTGTCCGTATCCATCTCGGGCGTCAGCTCGATCTTGTTCTTGGAAATGAAATAGTCGGGATAGGTGGCGCGCAGCATGCTGGCGCTCTTGCCAAACTTTGCCAGGTGTGAAAGAAACAACGCAATGCCAACCAATGCGTCCCTGCCGTAATGCAGTTCGGGATAGATCACACCCCCATTGCCCTCGCCTCCGATGATTGCATTGGTCTTCTTCATCAGTTCCACCACGTTCACTTCCCCAACGGCACTCGCAAAGTATTCTCCACTTGCATCTTCTGTGATGTCGCGCAGCGCGCGCGTTGAAGAAAGATTGCTCACGATAGCGGTCTTTTTGTTCACCTTATCGGCCGGTCTTCTTTTTTGCAGCACATAATCGGCTACCGCCACCAGCGTGTATTCTTCCCCGAACATTTCTCCATCCTCGCATACAAGGGCCAGGCGGTCCACGTCCGGGTCCACAGCAATGCCGAGATGCGCTTTGTGCTTCACAACGGCCTTCGATAGTTCGCCCAGGTTTTCGGGCAGCGGCTCGGGGTTATGCGGGAATTCACCATTGGGGGCACAGTACAATTCCACAATATCGTCCACACCTAACGCCTTCAGCAACTGCGGGACCGCAATTCCGCCCGTGCTGTTCACACAATCGATCACTACCTTGAACTTTTTAGACTTGATCGCCTTTGCATCCACAACGGGAAGCGCAAGGGTCTTGTCGACATGTTTTTTAAAATATGAATCGTCCGTACGGTATGAGCCCAGCGCCTTTACATCCGCAAACTCAAAATTTTCCTGTTGCGCATAGCGAAGAATTTCCACCCCGTCTTTTTCAGAAATGAACTCCCCTTTCGCGTTAAGCAGCTTAAGCGCGTTCCATTGCTTCGGGTTGTGACTGGCGGTGATGATAATGCCGCCATCCGCTTTTTCATCCGGCACCGCGATCTCCACGGTGGGAGTGGTGCTCAGCCCAAGGTCGGCCACATCGATCCCGCAGGCATTCAATGTGGCTGTCACCAGCGAAGAGATCGTGCTGCCTGAAATGCGGGCGTCCCGTCCGATCACCACTTTGAATTTTTTCTTCTTCTGGTTCTTCGTCAGCCAGGCCGCATAGGCAGCGGTGAACTTTACTACATCGGCCGGGGTAAGGTTCTCACCCGGCCTGCCCCCGATGGTGCCGCGTATCCCGGAAATACTTTTTATAAGTGTCATATCATCAACCGAAAAAAGAGCCACAAATGTATACCAAAAAGAAAAGAAAAGGCTCGTTTTAAATATCATCTGCTAACTTTCGGCTGTTAAAATGTTTTGCTGGGCTATGAATCTTTTCTTCGTAGCTTTGTTTAACCAATTCTTTTCAAAATGAAGGAAGGCCCGGATTTCTCTCCCAAAAAGAACAAAAAAGAACTTATCGAACGGTTTGAAAGGATGATGAAAGAGAACAGCCGGCTCTATTTTGATGCGGAAGAATACGAGATCATACTGGACAGTTATTACGATGAGAACAACCTGGGAAAAGCATTGAAGGTCTGCAATGCGGCTTTGGAACAATACCCGCTTAATACAACCTTTATAATAAGGAAGGCCCAGCTGCTTTCGGCCACGAACCAAACGCAGGAAGCCCTGGCCATCATCAAGCAGGCAGAGAACCTGGAACCGATGAATGCCGACATCCAGCTTTCCAAAGGCGCTATTTACGGGCAGATGGGGCTGGCTGAAAAGGCAATAGCCTGCTACAAGAAAGCCCTTCCCAACTACGAATACAAGGACGAGGTTTACCTCTGCATCGCTTTTGAATTTGAGAACAAGGGCAAATACGAAGATGCGGTGTTCTACCTGAAGAAAGCGCTTGAGTTCAACCCGAAGAGCGAAGCAGCCCTGTACGAGATCGCTTTTTGCTTCGAAGTGGGAAGCAAGAACCAGGAAAGCATGGAATTCTTTTCGGCCTTCATCGACAATCACCCTTATAGCCACGTGGCCTGGTTCAACCTGGGCATCGCTTACAGCCGCATGAGCCAGTTCGACAAGGCGGTTGATTCATACGATTACGCCATTGCCATCCACGAAGGGTTCGCTTCGGCCCATTTCAACAGGGGGAATTGCCTGGCCTCGCTCCAGAAATACGAAGAGGCCGTTGAATCGTACCGCGAAACGTTCAAATACGAGGAGCCGGAGGCCACTACTTTTTACTACATAGGCGAATGCTACGAACGCAAGGAAGATTTCGATCGGGCCATCGTAAACTATAACCGCGCCATCAAGCTCGATGCGAACCTGGCCGATGCCTGGATGGGCATCGGGGTATCGCTCGACAACCAGAACCGCCTGATGGAAGGGATCCATTACATGAAGAAGGCACTCGAGCTCGAAAAGAACAACCCCGAGTATTGGCACATCTTCGGTGATGTGGAGCACCGGCTCGGTTTTTTTGACGAGGCAGAAGCCGCTTACCGCAAGGTGATCGAGCTCGATCCGGCCAACGTGAGCATCTGGCTCGACTACTGCGACCTGCTCATCAATGTGGAGAACAAGAAAGATGCTATCGAGATCCTGTCCGAAGGGATCAAATATCACCCGCAGAATGCCGAGCTGCGCTACCGCATCACGGCCTGCCTCATCAGCATGGGCAAGAAGAAGGATGCGCTGCAGTTTCTTGAAGAAGCGCTCCAGCTCGATTTCGATAAGCACAGCGAGATGTTCGAGTTCATGCCCCAGCTCAAAGAGAATCCCTCGGTGCTCGAGTTCATCGAATCGCACCGGAAATAGCCGCATGAATTTTTCACTTCCTCATATCCCGGAAAGAACACCCAAGCCGAGGAACACCGGCATCACGATGATGATGGACAAGGGGCTGGGGCTGCTGGCCGTTCAGAACTTCGTGGAGAACGCCTCGCACCTCACCGACCTGGTAAAGCTCGGTTTCGGTACGGCTTTCATCACGAACAACCTGGAGAGAAAACTTTCCATTTACCGGGATGCAGGCATCAAACCGTACTTTGGAGGCACCCTTTTCGAAGCCTTCATTGCCCGGAAAAAGTTCGATGACTACCAGAAGCTGCTCGACAGGTACAAGCTGGAAATAACAGAGGTCAGCGATGGCTCCATCGTGATCCCACACGATGAAAAATGTGAATACATACGGAAACTGGCCAGGAACTACATCGTTCTTTCAGAAGTCGGCTCCAAGGAGGAGGGCATCATGATCCACCCGAAGCTTTGGATATCCATGATGAAAAAAGAGCTGAGTGCCGGCTCGTGGAAAGTTATCGCGGAGGCGCGCGAGAGCGGCAACGTGGGAATCTACCGTTCCAGCGGGCACGCGCATACGGTCCTCGTGAACAAGATCCTCTCCAAGATCAAGCCGGAGAACATCCTTTGGGAGTCGCCCCAGAAGGCCCAGCAGGCCTGGTTCATCAAACTGCTCGGGGCCAATGTGAACCTCGGCAACATCGCACCCGAGGAAGTGATCCCGCTTGAAACGCTGCGGCTCGGCCTGCGCAGCGATACGTTCTTCCATTTTCTCCCCAACAAAAGCTGAACAATTCGAAAACATGAAAGAAGTTACGGTAACCGAACTAAAAAAAATGATGGACGCTGGAGAAGGGTTCCAACTCATCGACTGCCGCGAGATGCACGAAGCAGAGATCGCCACCATCGGGGGAGAGCTCATTCCCATGGGCGAGATCGCGGACAACCTGGATAAGGTCTCCAGGGATAAAAAAGTGGTGGTTTACTGCCGGAGCGGGAACCGTTCGGGTGCCGTGGTGAATGCGCTCGAAGGCCAGCACGGCTATACGAATGTGTACAACCTGAAAGGCGGCATCCTGGCGTGGGCCGACCAGGTAGATCCTTCGCTCACGAAATATTAAATCCTCTTCCTCCCGGGCATTCGTCAGCATGAACATCTTTTACGCCCCGGATATTGCTGTCGCTCACTTTCTTCCTGAAGAAGAATCTTCGCATTGCATACGCGTGCTCCGCATGCGCGCGGGTTGCGAGGTGACCATTGCGGACGGGAAAGGATCTTTTTTCAAAGCCGTGATCGTTGATGCCAACCCGAAAAAATGTTCTGTCAATATCCTGGAAAGAAGACGGGACGAGCCAAAGGATTTTTACGTTCACATAGCCATCGCACCAACCAAGAGCATCGACCGTTTCGAGTTCTTCCTGGAGAAGGCCACCGAGATCGGCATCGATGAGATCACCCCCCTGCTCTGCGAACATTCGGAAAGGAAAGCGGTGAAACGCGAGCGGCTGGAAAAAGTCCTCGTCTCTTCAATGAAACAATCGCTCAGGTCCGCGCTTCCGCGGCTGAATGAAATGACATCATTCCAGGAGCTTATCGTAAAAAAATATTCCGGGAAAAAATTCATTGCGCATCTTTCACCTGATTCTGCCAGGCTGAAAGATATCTGCAAAAAAAATGAAAATGCGTTTGTGCTGATCGGCCCGGAAGGTGACTTCTCGCAAAAAGAGCTTAACTTAGCACTTAAGAACGGGTTCGGCCCGGTGAGATTGGGCCCCTCTCGCCTAAGGACCGAAACGGCTGGCATCGTGGCCTGTGAAATCATCAACATGATCAACGAATGAAATTTTTGCTGAAGATATTACTGCCTGCCACCTGCTGCCTGCTGCTTACTTCTTTAAAGCCGGCTCCTACCTATCAAATAGCTCTTTTGAAATACAATGGCGGGGGCGACTGGTATGCCAACCTGGAGACATCGCTGCCGAACCTCATCAAATTCTGCAACGAGAACCTGAAGACCAACATCAACCCCGAGCAGGCCATCGTGGAGGTGGGCTCGGCCGACCTTTTCAACTACCCGTTCGTGCACATCACCGGGCACGGTAACATCGTGTTCAACACGCAGGAGGCAGAAAACCTACGGAACTATTTGATTGGCGGTGGATTTCTTCATGTATCCGACAACTACGGTCTTGATAAGTTCATCCGGCCGCAGATGAAAAAAGTTTTTCCCGAGTTGGATTTCATCGAGCTGCCCTTCTCCCACCCGATCTACCACCAGAAGTATGATTTCCCGCACGGGCTTCCGAAAATACACGAGCACGAAGGCAAATCACCCCAGGGCTTCGGCCTTATCTATAACGGGCGGCTGGTGTGCTTCTACGATTACGAATGCGACCTGGGTGACGGCTGGGAAGATTACGAAGTGCACAAGGACCCGGAAGAAAAGCGGAGGGCCGCCCTGCAGATGGGTGCCAACATGGTCCAGTACGTGCTGCTGGGCAGTGGCGAAAAAAAGCAGTAGCTATTCGATAAATATCTTCTTCACCAGGGTCCCCTGCGAATCGGTATCCATTTTCACAAAGTAAATGCCCGGTATAAGACCGCGGGTGCTGACCTGGATCTTTCCCTCTGAAGAGTTTGCGAGGGTCGAATAAACCTCTTGTCCCAGTACGTTCAGGATGCTGATCCGGGGTTCCTGGGTGCTTCCCGCATTGAAGCCCACCTCGATGCCCCCTTCCGAAGCAGCGTGCACGAACAAAGACGGCCCGGATGATATGGACTGCGAGAACGTGCCGGTGCTGGTGGTGTAGTAAACCGTGATGCGCACGTGGTCGACATCGGCCGTAACAGTGGTGGGTGCCACTTCATAGGCGGTGAGGTACAGGCCGAAATTAGTGTTGTTGATGTCCGCGGACGTCCAGGTGGTTCCCCAAAGGTCGGAGGAGCTTCCATACGACTGGTATGCGAACGCAGTAGGCCAAACCGTATTGGTGGCCTTATTGGCTCCCACCGGCACGCCTGCTTTTAAAAGCTTGATCGTTGAATCCCTGACCAGGCCGTTGGCATTCGTACACCTGCGCTGCACTTCAGCCATGATACCGGTAATGGTGGAAACCGGGATGTTGAACCCGTACTGCGAGGAACCCAGTCCCACGGAGAAATAGCAATTGGTGCCGGTGCAGGTTGGGAAACCGGGAAGGGTGGTGCTCGCGTACACACCATTGCTCGTGTAGCAGTTGGTAGGGTTGATCCAGGGGGAACCGGGTGTACTGGGCACCGACAGCGCAAAGGCGGGGTTATTCGGACCCTGCGACTGGGCCAAGGCTTGGTGTGAGAAAAGTGAAGCGAGCGTAAAGCCGGTGAGGATAAAGATCTTTTTCATTCGGGTCTGTTTTTAGTTTGTATTGCAAAGATAGGACTCTGTTTGTAATTGCTATTTCAGGAATTTATTTACCAGGAAATAGATGATCGCGAGCGCAGCCACCGAAATGATCACGAGCAGGATCATGCCCCACCCGCTGGGCTTAATCAGGTCGCGTTTTTCCAGCGGGTTCTCTTCCTTTTTGTAAAAATCTCTCTTACCGAGTGCCTGCTCCAGCACTGTGATCTCCCTTCCATAGCTCATGTGATGGGATACGGCATAAACATCGGGTGTGTCGTTTGCGGGCATCATCCGGCTGTGGGAACACATGTCTGCACCCAGTTTCCCAAACTTCCTGTAATCCGCATAAATGATCCACTCCTGGCCGGCATCGAAGTTCAGTGCGCAATCGGAACTGCGATCGTCAAGCAGCTCGATCTCCTCTCCCACGACCCCCTTAAAAACATCAATGACCTTGAATATTACGAAGGTCTCTGCTTTGTCCGGTGAACGAGCGATGATCCTGCCCCGGAATATAGCATCGTACTTCGCAAAGACCGAGCTATCCGGCTTGGCAAGCGGGGGACAATCGCAGGCAAAAATATTTTCAGATAGGAGAATGAAAATGAGAAGAAGCTTTCTCATCTCAGGTTCCTGGTGAAAGAAACGGTTTTGCCGATCTCGGGATACATCACCTTGTCTTCCGCGATGAACTCCACTTGCTTCCTGTACGAAGCCATGATCTTTTCGATATGCGGGGATGACCTCAGCGGCCTGCGGAATTCAAGAGCCTGCGCGGCCGTGAAAAATTCGATGGCCAGTATCGTTTCCAGGTTGTTCGCAACCGTATAGCATTTGGTTGCCGCATTGGCGCCCATGCTCACGTGGTCCTCCTGCCCGTTGGAAGAAACGATGGAATCCGCTGAGGCCGGGGTGCAGAGCTGCTTGTTCTGCGAAACGATGCTGGCGGCCGTGTATTGCGGGATCATAAAGCCCGAATTTAACCCGCTGTTCTTAATTAGGAATTGCGGCAGGCCGCGCTGGCCGGATATAAGCTGGTAGGTCCTTCTTTCGGAAATGCTGCCGAGCTCCGATAAGGCAATGGCGAAGAGGTCGAGCGCGAGGGCGAGGGGTTGTCCGTGAAAATTGCCTCCCGAAATAATTTCTCCTTCATCGGGGAAAAGTGTGGGGTTATCGGTAACGGAATTGATCTCCGTTAAAAATACTTTTTCTGCGTAGGCGATGGCATCGCGCGAGGCCCCGTGCACCTGCGGGATGCAGCGGAAGGAATAAGGATCCTGGACCTGCTTTTTCTCCTGACTGATGATGGCGCTCCCGTCCAGCAGCTTTTTGAAGTTCTTTGCAACGGTCATCTGTCCTTCGTGCCCGCGCACCTTGTGCACCATTTCCTTGAACGGGTCGTGCCGCCCGTCAAATGCATCCAGCGCAATGGCACCAGCGATATCGGCCACTTCGGCCAAGTGCTTCGCCTTCATCATTATCCAAACACCATAAGCGCTCATGAACTGCGTGCCGTTGAGCAGGGCAAGCGCTTCCTTGCTTTTGAATTTGAGCGGGGTGATCTTAAGCTTTTTCAGCACAACATCCGCGGGCTGCTTTTCGCCCTTGTAATTCACTTCCCCCTTTCCTATCAGCGGCAACGAAAGATGGGCCAGCGGTGCCAGGTCGCCCGAAGCGCCCAGCGAACCCTGCCGGTACACGACCGGAAGAACATCGTTGTTAAAGAACCGGATAAGCTGCTCCACCAGCTCTAGGCTCACACCGGAATACCCGAGCGAGAGTCCTTGTATCTTCAGCAACAACATTAGCTTTACAATATTCTGCGGAACCTCCTCTCCCACTCCACAGGCATGCGACATCACCAGGTTCTCCTGTAATTTCTCAAGGTCCTTAGCGGGAATGGTCTTGTTGCACAGCGCCCCGAAGCCGGTGTTGATACCATAGATGGGCTCCTTACTTTCTTTAACCTTCTTTTCGAGGAATTCGCGGCACTTGACAATGCGTTTTTTTGCATCGTCCGATAAAGCGAGCGTTTGTTTCCCTGCAATTATTTTTTGTATCGCTTCGAAGCTGATGGCAGCAGATATTTTATAAACGCTCATTTCAACTTTTTAATGATCTCATCAATGCTCATTTTCTTCTGCTCGCCCGTGCCCATGTCCTTCAGCGTAAGCTGACCGGTCTTCATTTCTTCCTCACCCACCACCACCACAAAGGGGACCTGCTTCTTATTGGCGTAATCAAACTGCTTCACGATCTTTTTGGTAGCGTCCGGGTAAAGCTCGGCATTGATGTCGGCCGCCCGTACCTTTGAAACGAGCGGGAGGCAGTATTGCTGTTCTTTTTCCCCGAAATGCGCGAACAATACTTTTGTTGTTGAACCGGACAATCCGATGCTTTCGAACAGCTTCAATTCGTTCATTACATCGAATATCCTGTCGATGCCGAACGAAATACCTACACCGGACACATTCGGCAAGCCGAATATACCTGTAAGGTCATCGTAACGCCCGCCACCACAGATGCTTCCGATCTGCACATCATTGGCCTTTACTTCGAAAATTGCCCCTGTGTAATAGTTGAGGCCGCGGGCAAGGTTGATATCCAGTTCGAGATTCGAGATTTGAGATTTGAGATTTGAGAAAACACTCTCTACTTCGCTGATCCCTTTTTTGCCTATTGCGCTGCGCGAGATCAGCTTATTCAACATCGCTATTTTTTCGGCAAAGTTTCCTTTGAACGAAATTACAGGCTGTAATTTTTGAATGGCCGAATCCGAGATACCTTTTTCCTTTAATTCTTTGTTCACTCCGTCTGATCCGATCTTATCAAGCTTATCAATGGCAACAGTTATGTCCACTATCTTTTCCTTTTCCCCGATCACTTCAGAAATACCGGCAAGGATCTTCCGGTTATTGATTTTTACAGCAATGGGAATATTTAAAGCTGAGAACACCTCCTGGATCATTTGCACCAGCTCAACCTCGTTCAGCAGCGAATCGCTCCCGATCACGTCCGCATCGCACTGGAAAAACTCCCGGTACCTGCCTTTTTGCGGCCGGTCGGCACGCCACACAGGCTGGACCTGGTACCGCTTAAAGGGGAAAGTAATTTCGTTCTGATGCTGCACCACGTAGCGTGCAAAGGGGACTGTCAAATCATAGCGAAGTGCTTTTTCGGAAATTTTATTTAAATATATTTCCGGGTGATTAAAATCTAATTCAACAATCGTACGAGGGGAAATATCTTTAGGATTAGAAACATCTTTTAAAATTTGGTCCTGTCTTAAATCATCTAAAAAGTTTCCTGAATTTAGAATTCTAAAAATCAATTTGTCCCCCTCCTCTCCGTACTTTCCCATTAAAGTTGACAGGTTCTCCATCGCAGGCGTCTCGATGGGCTGGTAGCCGTACTTCTCGAACACCTCCCGGATGGTCTTGAAAATATAGTTCCGCCTGATGACCTCGGCCGGAGAAAAATCGCGTGTGCCTTTCGGAATGGATGGCTTCATTTACCAATAACGAATCGCTACGAATATACGAATAAGCGAAAAAGGGGAGAGTTTATTCCTCCGCAGGCTCATACTCGGGAGATTCCTGTTTGATCTCTTCGGTCAGTATTTCGGAAGGGCGGCCTTTAAGCAGCTTTTTACCGTAGAACCAACCCACGCACACGAATCCCATGGCAAAAGGGATACCGGCATAGAACTTCAGGTCTTCATGCCCGAAGAACTCGCAGCACATCCAGTATGCATTGGCCGTTATCCAGAGGCAGATGGCCAGGTTGATCCAGAAATCTTCGCGCTTTTGCTTCAGTGATTTCAAAGCAATGAAAATGGCAACCCCCAATGTGGGCGCGATCATGGTTATGCCCAGTGTTTTCCACTGCATGAGCCAGCAGGTGTCCTTCATCAGCCAAAGCGGGATGTGGAGGTTTTCGTAGTGTCTTATATGCTTCATGGGTATCTACGAATACGAATCATTACGAATGTACGAATGCAATTCACGGCAGAATATTAAGTATTCTCTTATACACAACCTCAGTTCGGGTGAAATTAATCAAAATGGCGAGCTTGATTTTTGATACGTTGAGGTATTCGTTAACAGTATCAATATGCTGCTTGGAAAAGCGGTTATCTTTTTTGAGTTCGACAACAATCTTATCTTCAACTAAAAAGTCGAAAAAATTTTTGCTTATTGTCTTCTTATTGACCTTAACCGGATAATACACCTGTTCAGTAAATGGTATCGATTTTGATTTAAAAACTTCAGCCATCGCGCGTTGATAAACCTTTTCAGGATGACCAAAACCTAACTGGTTATACACTTCAAAGGCACATCCCACGATCTTATAACTAAGCTCGGGATAAACAAGATCAGGACGTTTTATAATCGCAGGCATAGCACATTCATATATTCGTACCCATTCGTATTCGTAGATGGTTATACTACCAACTTTTTGTATCGTACTCTCTTAGGAGTAACATCCCCCAGCCGCTTCTTCTTATTCTCTTCATATTCTGAGTAACTCCCCTCGAACCAATACACTTTTGAATCGCCTTCGAAAGCAAGGATGTGCGTGCACACCCTGTCGAGAAACCAGCGGTCGTGTGAGATGATGACCGCGCAGCCGGCAAAGTTCTCCAAACCTTCCTCGAGCGCGCGAAGTGTGTTCACATCGAGATCGTTGGTGGGCTCGTCCAGCATAAGCACATTGGCTTCGGACTTCAGCGTAAGTGCCAGGTGCAGCCTGTTGCGCTCACCGCCCGAAAGCACACCGCATTTCTTTCCCTGGTCGTTGCCGGAAAAATTGAATCGTGATATGTATGCTCGTGAATTAATCGGCTTCCCTCCTACCATGATGCTCTCCGTTCCCCCGCTGATGACATCGTAAACCGTTTTCTTGGGATCGATATCAGTGTGCGCTTGGTCCACGTAGCCGATCTTGACAGTAGGGCCGGTCTTGAATTCGCCTTTGTCGGGTTTCTCCTGCTTCATGATCATGCGGAAGATGGTGGTCTTGCCCGCACCGTTGGGGCCAATGATGCCCACGATGCCCGCGGGCGGCAGCTTGAAGCTCAGGTCGTCATACAATAATTTATCGCCAAACGCTTTTGCAACGCTCTTCGCTTCGATCACTTCATTACCCAGCCGCGGTCCGTTCGGGATGAATATTTCCAGCTTTTCTTCTTTCGACTTTACATCCTCGCTCAGCATCTTCTCGTAGTTCTGCAGGCGGGCCTTCTGCTTGGCCTGGCGGCCTTTGGCTCCCTGGCGCACCCACTCCAATTCCCGCTGCAGGTATTTCTGGCGCTTGCTTTCGGTCTTTTCTTCCTGCTTCAGCCGCTCCTGCTTCTGCTCCAGCCACGAGGAATAATTCCCTTTCCACGGAATACCTTCTCCCCGGTCCAGTTCAAGTATCCACCCAGCCACGTTATCGAGGAAGTAACGGTCGTGCGTTACCGCGATCACCGTTCCCTTGTAGTTCTTCAAGTGCTGTTCCAGCCAGTCCACGCTTTCAGCATCCAAATGGTTCGTGGGTTCATCGAGCAGAAGTATCTCCGGTTCCTGGATGAGCAGGCGGCACAGGGCAACCCGCCTTCTCTCACCGCCTGATAAATTCTTTACGGGAACACTGCCTTCCGGGCAGCGGAGCGCTTCCATGGCCTGCTCCAGACGGTTGTCCAGGTTCCACAGGTCGTTCTTCTCGATCTCCTCGGTGAGACGCGCCTGCCGGTCGATGAGCTTCTGCATGGCGTCCGGGTCGGAATACTTCGGGTCGGAGAACATGTTGTTCACGTCCTCGTATTCTTTCAAAATGTTCACGTGCTCCTGCGCACCCTCGCGCACGATCTCGATCACGGTCTTCTTGTTATCCAGCTCCGGCTCCTGCTCCAGCATGCCCACGCGGTAGCCGGGAGAAAAGTGGATCTCGCCCTGGTAGTTCTTGTCCTTGCCGGCTATGATGCGCAGCAGGGTGGATTTACCGGAGCCGTTCAACCCGAGTATGCCGATCTTGGCACCGTAGTAAAATGAAAGGTAAATATCCTTTAATATGGCCTTCTGGCTGGTGGGAATGAGCTTGCTCACATTCACCATCGAAAAAATTATCTGTCTGCCTTCACTCATGGTTACAAATAACGAATTGTTACCAATATTACGAATTACGAATGAATACGAATTTTAAAGAATGCGAATATCGTACTTTTTCCCGAGCGAGGTCTTGCAGAACTCATATTAAAATCATCCAACCATTTAACCATCCATCCATCTGATCATCCTTTAACGTATTCCCAGTTTTTTACTTCCTCGAACAGCTTAAAGCTTTCCTTCGCTGAAGGGTGCTGCAGTATGGATTCGACCGAGACTTCCGGAATAAGACTATTTGCCAGCCCGTTCCTTATATATATGGTATTGAACCCGTATGCATTTGCACCCACCAGCCGGTAGCCTTTTTTCTTTGCAAGGTTGTTCATGGCAACGGGTGAAGCACCGTGGTAAACGGGGTGCTTGCCGGGAAATGAATAATCGGCATCATATGGAACAACAATATTGTTGTAGCCGAACTCAACATGGGTTTCGATGATCACCGCCCGCGGCCGGATCACTTCCAGCGCATCCCATATCCAGTAATCGTTGCCATCCAGGTCAATGGAAAGGAGGTCGACCTCTCCTTCAAAACCGTTCTGCCTGATGATATCGTTGATGTTCTCCCGGGTTACGCGCGTGCAGGCGAACTTCGGCTTGTAGCTCCACGGGTCGGGATGCTTTTTATAAAAATGCTTTCCGCGCTCGATGGCGGTGCGGTCGGCATCGATGAACAACCCGTGCCACCCAAAATGAATGGCCAGGTTGGAGCAATTGCTGTTGACTCCATCGTTGCTTCCGATCTCCACAAAAAGCTTTTTCCCTTCTCCTATCACTGCGAAGATGAAGAACAGCAGCCCGTCCTCCTCGAACTGGGAAAAGACCTTGTAGCCGGTATCTTTCAGTGGCGGGACCTTTCCGGATGCCACGCAATCACGATAATAATGAAGGAGCTTCACCTGCCTTACCTGCACCGAAGAGGAAAGCTTATCACGAAGCAGGAAGGAATAGAGATACTTTTTCAGGAAATTTTTCAACACGTTGCGAATATCGGAAAATTGTGCGGTATTTCTCCGTATTTTTGCCTCCTAACTCATTGGAATGTCTGCCAAACGAACTGCATTAGGAAAAGGGCTGAGCGCACTGCTGGAAAGTGCCGATACCGACATCACTTCCAAGAAGATCGGTGACGTAACCGTTGCCGGCTCGGTTACCAACATTGCCATTTCCGAGATCGAGGCCAACCCTTTTCAGCCCCGCACCGAATTCGAAAAGGATTCACTGATCGAGCTGGCCAATTCCATCCGTGAGCAGGGCATCATCCAGCCCATCACGGTACGGAAGCTGGGCTATGACAAATACCAGATCATATCCGGTGAAAGAAGGTTCCGTGCTTCGCAACTGGCGGGGCTCACCCACATACCCGCCTACATCCGCATCGCCAACGATGTGGCCATGCTGGAGATGGCGCTGGTGGAGAACATCCAACGCGAGAACCTGAACCCGCTGGAGATCGCCATCAGCTACAAGCGCCTGGTGGAGGAATGCAGCATCACCCAGGAAGAATTAAGCACAAGGGTTGGGAAGGACCGCACCACCGTCACCAACTACCTCCGCCTGCTCAAGCTCCCGGCCGAGATCCAGAAAGGACTGAAAGCAAACCAGGTCACCATGGGACATGCGCGCGCCCTGCTCGGTATCGAGCACGAGGAAACACAGCTCAAGGTGTACCGCGAAATAGTGAAGAATGAACTTTCCGTACGCGCCATCGAGGAGATTGCAAAAGAGAAGAAAGGTAAGAAGCGTACCAAAGTAAAAACCCTCCTTTCCCCCGAGCAGGAGAAGTTTGTAGAGGAGCTGCGCGGGCATTTCGGAAAAAATATTTCGCTGAAGAAAGACATCCGCGGAAAAGGCAAGCTCACTATCTCCTTCACCAGTGAGAACGAACTCCAGAAAATAATTGACCTGTTTGGTTTTTGAGACGAATTCCATCTGTCGGTCTTCGACTCCGCTCAGACCGACAATGCGCAAGATCACATTGAACGTGGTTGCAGTGTGCTCGATCGCTATCCTGGCTATCCTGCCAGCTCTCTCAAAAGCCCAGGATACGATCAAGTCCAAATCACTACAGCAAAAGCCCCGTTACCACTCTCCCCGCACTGCAACCATCATGTCGGCCTGCCTGCCGGGCCTCGGGCAGGTATACAACCATAAGATCTGGAAAGTGCCGATCGTGTATGCCGCGCTGGGCACTTGCGGATATTTCATCGCGAACAACAATTCACTTTACCTGCAATACAAGAATGCTTACCTGGACCGTTACAACAATGACCCGAACACCGTTGACCCTTACCCTTACCTGAGCGACCAGCAGCTCCGCGATGCGCAGGACTACTACAGGCGCTACCGCGACCTGAACGTGGTGCTCATCGCGCTGGCGTACACCTTGAACGTGATCGATGCCAACGTGGATGCGCACCTGTTCTCCTTTGACGTGAGTGATGACCTGACACTACGCCTTTCGCCCTCCATTCAAACATTTTCTTCAACTAAGTTCTTCCCGGGAGCTTCGATCAGCTTACACTTCTGACGAGCTCTGCCCGTTATTCGTATATTCGCACACTATTCGTGTTTCGTACAATGAAAATTGCGCTCCTCGGTTACGGAAAAATGGGCAAAGAGATCGAGCAGGTCGCTTTGCAGCGCGGCCATGCGATCGCATTGAAAGTGGATGAGCACAATGCCTCCTCTTTTTCTTCCGCCAGCCTCAAAGGATGCGATGCGGCCATCGAGTTCAGTACGCCCAATACAGTCATTGAAAATATTTACACCTGCTTCGAGGCAAAGGTGCCTGTTATAGTCGGCACCACGGGCTGGAACGATAAGGCGGAAGAGGTAAAGAAGATGTGTGCTGCAAAGAACGGTTCGCTTTTCTGGTCGCCCAACTTTAGCATCGGGGTAAATATTTTCTTTCGGGTAAACACGTACCTGGCGAAAATGATGAAAGCGTTTGAAGGCTATGATGTTTCTGTTGAAGAGATACACCACGTACACAAGCTCGACTCTCCAAGCGGCACCGGCATTGCTGTTGCGAATGGCATTCTCGAAAACATCGGGAGAAAAAATAAATGGGTGAACCGGAAAAGCAGCAATAAGAACGAGCTGGAAATCACTTCGAGGCGCGAGGGTGAGGTGCCGGGCACGCACATCGTGCGCTACGCCTCCGAAGTGGACGATATCGAGATCCGGCACAAGGCGCACAGCCGCAAGGGGTTTGCGCTGGGCGCGGTTTTGGCTTCAGAATGGATTCAGGGGAAAAAGGGGATTTTCACGATGACGGACATGCTTGGCTTTTAACAACATTTAACAAAACCCATTCAACATTTAAAAGTGCAGGCCGTTAGCTTTGCGAACTAAAAAAACAAACAATGTACCTGATCCTGTTTCTGCTCATCACCTTCCTTCCATTTGTCGGCTACTATCTTCTTTTTGAGAAGGCCGGCTACAAAGGATGGCAGGCGCTTGTTCCTTTCTACAACTACATAATTTGGCTCAGGATCATCGAGAAGCCGAAGTGGTGGTTTATTTTCCTCTTCATTCCCTTTATCAATATGATCGCATTGCTGCTGATGCGTGGCGACCTTGCAAATTATTTCGGCCGGAGGAGCTTTGCCGACCAGTTCATGGCCATGGTGCTGCCATTCCTGTTCTTTCCTTATGTCGGGCTGAAAAAAGATACCGTTTTCTCAAAATATACAGACAAAGACAAAGCCCAGAAGTCCGTTGTGCGCGAATGGGCCGATGCCATCGTGTTCGCGGTTGTGGCCGCCACCATCATCCGCACCTTCATGCTGGAGGCGTTCACCATTCCCACTTCCTCAATGGAAAAAACGCTGCTGGTGGGCGATTATCTTTTTGTGAGCAAGCTCAGCTACGGCCCGAAGGTACCGAACACTCCTTTGTCGATGCCGTTCATTCACAATTCCTGGTTCCTCGGGAAGTCCTATACGGAGCTCATCAAGCTTCCCTACTACCGGCTGCCGGGGCTTGGAAAGGTGAAGAACAACGATATTGTTGTATTCAACTTCCCGGAAGGCGATTCGGTGGAGCTGCATCACAGCGACCAGAGCTACTACGCGCTGGTGCGCGAATACGGAAGAGACAAGGTATGGAACCCGGCCGAGACGGACAACGGGCAGGGAAAACCGTTCGGTGATGTGATCGCCCGGCCGGTGGATAAGGAGGACAATTACGTGAAGCGGTGCGTGGCCATTGCCGGTGACTCGCTCAAGATCGTAAATAAGGTCCTTTACATAAATAATAAGCCCGCCTTTGTTGCGGACAACGTCCAGTTCAGCTACCTGGTCACGCTCGATTCGATGTCGATCCCCCGCAGCGAGCAGGAATGGCAGAACATCAAAGAAAAGCTTCTGAAGGCTAATGTGACCGATCCGCCCATTCCATTGGGGCAGAATGATTACGGGCATTTGATCCTTCAGCTCGGCAAGAAACAGCTGGAGGAGATAAAAACGCTCGGGTTCGTTCAGCGCGTGGATGAGATCCTCTCCCGGCCGGGAGAAATGGAAGAATACCTGAATGTGTTTCCCCACAGCGCGGATTTCAGGTGGAACCGCGACAACTTCGGGCCACTGTGGATCCCGAAAGCAGGCGCGACCGTAAAGCTCGACACCACCAACCTGTCTCTCTACAAACGGATCATCGAAGTGTATGAAAAGAACGACCTGCAGGTAAAAGGCAACCGGATCTTCATTAACGGTCTGGAAGTGCATTCCTACACGTTCAAAATGGATTACTACTGGATGATGGGCGACAACCGCCACAATTCGCTTGACTCGCGCTACTGGGGCTTTGTGCCCGATGATCATATTGTGGGAAAGGCCACATTCATCTGGATGTCGCTCGACCAGAATGTGCCGCTTTTGAAAAAGTTCCGCTGGGCGCGCGCATTTGCATTCATCGGGCAGAACGGACCCGGCACCCCGTTCGTGATCCCATTCCTCTTTCTCGCAGGAAGTTTTTATCTTTATTTCCGATCCCGCAGGAAGAAAGCGCCTGCGAAGAAAACCGGGAAATAATTGGATAAGGCAAAAGTAAAAAAGCAGGCCAAAGAATGGGGAAAAGCAATACTGGTCGCCTTCCTCATTTTCCTTTTCATCCGCTCTTTCCTTTTCGAAGGGTTCACCATTCCTTCTTCCTCCATGGAAAAGACCCTGCTCACGGGCGATTTCATCATTGTGAGCAAGCTGCATTACGGTGCGCGCACGCCCATCACCCCGCTCTCGTTCCCCTTCTCGCACCAGACGCTGCCGTTCACTTCCAGAACCAGGTCGTACCTCGACTGGATCAGACTGCCCTACTGGCGCACACCCGGATTTTCCTCCATCAAGCAAAACGATGTGATCGTGTTCAACTACCCGATGGAGAACGAGCACCCCGTGGATCAGCGCAGCTTCTTCATCAAGCGCTGCATCGGCCTGCCGGGTGATTCGCTCAGGATCGTTGACGGAAACGTGTTTGTGAATGGCAAGCCGGTTGATGTGCCAAAAACCTCCGAGTCGGAATACCTGGCAGAGACCGACAGTGTGAAGATCGATTCCGTGAAGCTGGTTGGCTGGGAGGTGACCGAAGGCGGGCTCGAAGGACACAAAGGCAGGTACATCCTGAACCTGACACAAACCTTGGCCGACAGCGTGAGAAAGATGAAGCACGTTACTTCCGTGGAAAAAGTGAATGAAAAGAGAAATCTTTTTACGGGTGAGCTGTTCTCTTATCACGAAGACTCATTAACGCATTGGAACCGCGATAACTACGGCCCGCTCTACATTCCGCGCGAAGGCGATACGATCGTCCTCAGCAAAAGGACGTTGCCGGCATACGCACGCATCATCAGCATTTATGAAAAAAATAAGCTCGTGGTCAGGGGCGATTCCATTTACATCAACGACAAGCTCACCAGCCGGTACGCGCTCAAGATGAACTACTACTTCATGATGGGTGACAACCGGCACAACTCCAACGACTCGCGGTTCTGGGGCTTTGTCCCCGAAGATCACATCGTAGGAAAAGCGGTGTGCGTTCTTTTTTCAGTGGATCAGAGCCGGTCGTGGTTTTCCAAGCTGCGCTGGAGCCGGTTCTTTTCGGGCATCAAGTGATGAGCACCAAAGCCATTCTTCCCTGCGCCTACTTCGGCAATGTCCATTATTTTTCTAAATTCTTTCTTTACGAGAACATTGTGATCGAACAGCACGAGAATTTTAAAAAGCAAACTTACCGCAGCCGCTGCGAGGTTTGTGGTGCGAACGGGAAGCTGGACCTCATTGTTCCTTTGAGCGGGAGGCGCGATAAGGTTCCCGTGAACGAAATACGCATCGACAATTCAAAAAACTGGCAAAATACCCACTGGAGGTCCATTCAATCGGCCTACAGGCGTTCGCCTTATTTCGAATTCTACGAGCAGGAGTTTGCGGCTTTTTACGAAAAACCGTTCGGGCTGCTCATCGATCTCGACCGGCAGGCGACCGATCTTATCACCGGGCTGCTTACCTCCCCGGCTTCAGTGTCTTACACATCCGTCTATCAAAAGCAATACGAAGATGCGGATGATTTCCGCGAAAGCATGTCGCCCAGGAAAAGCGCAAACGACCTTCGCATCGTGCACTACCGGCAGGTATTTGAGGATCGCCATGGATTTCTTCCCAACATGAGCATGCTCGACCTGCTGTTCAACACGGGAAAAAATTCGGTTGAGTTTCTTCGCCAGTAAAAATAAAAGACCCCGGCTCGCTCTGAGCCAGGGTCATAAAAACAAAAAAGCAGGTTACTTTGTTTCTGTGCGCTTGATGGTGCAGCCCACCGACTTGGTTGAATTTACCTTCAGCTCCGTGCCGTCAGCCACTGCATTGATGGCATCGCGGATGTATTTTTCATTGGCGGCCTTTATGTCTTTGGGATTGTTATCGATCGCACCGCGGTATACCAGCTTGCCTTCCTTGCTGAATATGAAGCAATGCGGGGTGCGCGTAGCACCAAATGCATCGGCCAGTTCAGAATTCTTATCGACCACATAGTAGCCATCGTATTTCATGGTTTTGGAGTACTTCTGCATCGCTTCATACGAATCTTCACCGGAACGCTGCGCTTCGTTGGAGTTCACCAGGATGAAGCCCACCTTGCTGATCCTGGCCTGGAGCGCTGCTTCCACGATGCGCGATTCGTACATCTTAACGAACGGGCAGGTGTTGCAGGAAAAAACAACGAGCAATCCTTTTTGTCCCATCGCATCGGTGAGGGAGATGTCTTTTCCGGAAACATCCTTCATTTTCAGGTCAGCCTTCGGGATTGCCGATCCGATCTCGAGTTCTTTAATGTCTGCCGGGAACGAAAAGGCGGCCAGGAGGATCACAGCCATGGAAGAGTAGATCAATGTCTTTTTCATGATTCGATTTTTTGTTTTGCGATACGAAAGTACGATTTTTTGCGTTACCTGTCAAATCCGTAGACACGCCTGGCTGTCAAAAGGTTGCAGGTGTGCTTTTTAACCTAAATTTGCCGCCCATGGTGCTGTATATTCTGATCATCGTATTCTGGGTCTCGACTGCAGCCATTCTGCATTCCTACCTCTTCTACCCGTTGATGACCAGGCTGCTTGCTTCCGGCAGAAGATACAAGCACTTTACCTATAATAAGGAAGATGACCTGCCCGCTGTATCGGTCCTGGTCCCAGCCTATAATGAAGAAACGGTGATCGGTGAAAAGCTGCAAAGCGTTTTTTCCAACGCATACCCTCAGCACAAGGTCGAAGTGCTGGTGGGCTCCGATGCCAGCACCGACCGGACGGATGGGATCGTGAAGCAGCTACAGCTCTCTAATAAGAATCTTTCCCTCATGAGCCTGGGCGGACGAACAGGAAAATCAGGAGTAGTGAATGTACTCGCGGCAAAAGCAAGGGGAGAGATCCTGGTCATAACCGATGCGAACGTAATGCCGGATGCGAATTGCTTATTTGAAATGGTGAAGCATTTCAGGGCGGGCGAGATCGGACTTGTGGATACCCACATGCAGCACCGCGGGATGCGCAGAGAGGGAATTTCAACTGCGGAGAAAACATACATCGAAAGCGAAGTGCATGTAAAGCAGGCCGAAAGCCTGCTCTGGGGCAGCATGATGGGGCCGTTTGGAGGATGCTTCGCTGTCCGTAAAAACCTCTTCTCCCCCATTCCACCCAACTTCCTGGTGGATGACTTTTACCTCAACATGAATGTGCTGGAGCAAAAAAGTAAGGCCATTAACGAGCTGAATGCGGTGGTGTACGAAGACATCTCGCACGACCTGAAAGAAGAATTCCGGAGAAAAGTTCGGATCGCTACAGGCAATTTTCAGAATCTTTTTCATTTCTTTCCGCTCCTGTTCCGGTTCAACGGCATGTCGTTCGCATTCTTCTCGCATAAAGTTTTGAGATGGCTCGGACCTTTGTTTATGATAGCTGCGTTTATAAGCTGTTATTTTATAGCGTTAACCTATACAGTTGGTATTTTTTTTATAAGCGTATTCAGCGAACCTTCCGGCTCTGAGGCACTTGTTGCTTATTTTTATTGCTATTTCTTTTTACTAATGTGCGCCTTACTGCTGTTGCCACTTCTGGACTTACTCTTGAAACTGCTAAAAATAAACATTGCCTTTTTACGCTTATTCACCCATTTCTTCTCCATGAACCTGGCCTTGCTCATCGGCCTGTTCCGCTTTATCGGGGGAGTACATTCCGGCATCTGGGATCCCACGAGGAGAAACCAGTGATTTCGTAACTTTGTAAGGGTTTATGAAGAACAAATTAGATACGATAGAGGACGCCATTGCCGACATCCATGCCGGCAAGATCATTATCGTGGTGGACGATGAAGAGCGGGAGAACGAAGGCGATTTCGTAACGGCCGCCCGCAACACCACACCCGAAGTGATCAACTTCATGGCCACGCACGGCCGGGGGCTCATTTGCACACCCATTACCGAAGACCGCGCCCGCGAGCTCCAGCTCGACATGATGGTGGCGAACAATACTTCCTTTCACAGCACGCGCTTCACCGTTTCCGTTGACTTGCTTGGTCACGGCTGCACTACCGGCATTTCTGCAAGCGACAGGGCCAAGACCATACAGGCCCTGATCGACCCGGCCATGAAACCCGATGATTTTGGCCGGCCGGGGCACGTGTTCCCGCTCCGCTCCATGAAAGGCGGGGTGCTGCGCAGGGCCGGGCATACCGAAGCTGCCATCGACCTGGCCGGGATGGCCGGGCTCGAGCCCGCTGGCGTATTGGTGGAGATCATGAACGAAGACGGCTCGATGGCCCGCCTGCCTGACCTGTTCCGCATCGCGGAAAAGTTCGGGATGAGAATAATTTCAATACAGGACCTGATCGGATACCGCCTGCAGAAAGAGACCATCATACACCGTGATGCGGAAGTGAAACTTCCTACGGAATGGGGCGACTTCCGGCTGATCGCTTACCGCCAGACCACCACCAACCAGGAGCATCTCGCATTGGTGAAAGGCGAATGGAAAAAAGATGAACCGCTGCTCGTACGCGTGCACTCCTCGTGCCTGACGGGCGATATCTTCGGATCGTGCCGGTGCGACTGCGGGCCGCAGCTGCATAAGGCCATGGAGCTGATCGAGCGCGAAGGCAAGGGAGCCATCGTATACATGAACCAGGAAGGAAGGGGCATCGGCCTGCTCAATAAATTAAAAGCCTACCAGCTGCAGGAAGAAGGACGCGACACGGTGGAAGCCAACATCGAGCTTGGCTTTAAGATGGACGAACGCGACTACGGTGTAGGCGCTCAGATCCTGCGCGACCTTGGCATTTCCAAGATGCGGCTCATGACCAACAACCCGCAGAAGCGCGCGGGGCTGATGGGATACGGTTTGGAGATCGCAGAAGTGGTGCCTCTCGAAATAAAATCAAACCGCCACAACAAGCTGTACCTGCATACCAAAAAGGAAAAAATGGGGCACACGCTGAGATTGGACGAGACAGACTAAGTTTTTTTCTTTTTTGCCCCTCCCATCCAGCCAAGATACCTGCGGTACAGCTCACCTATGGTTTCAAACTCCTGCTTGTACGACACGCCCACTCCCTGCGTGTAAGTGCCCGCATTGGGATTGGTGATGTTGTTGTCGTTCGCCTTGTTGAAGGCCTTCACCCGGAGCTTTCCATCGGAAGAAACCTTGTACTCCACGTTGGCATCACCCACCACGTTGCTCGAGTTCTCCACCCGCGTGGCGGCCGAAGTGTTGTTGCCCACGCTGCCCTCGATGCTCAGGCGGTCGTTGAGCAGCTGTGTGCTGAGCGCCAGCTGCACCTCATCGCTGGTGAGCTGGTCGCCCGGGCGGTAATGCACGCCTACGTCAAACTCCTTGCTGATCTGCGAGAGCCAGTTGCTGAGCTGGTTGCTCAGCAGCTCGCTGCCGGTTGAGGCGCCCGTGGTGCCGGCCGTGGGGTTATCCGTTTTGTAGGCCGAGTATTCGGGCGGCACCACGAAGCTGCCGAGCATGAGCAGGGCGAATACCTGCTTGTTCATCTCCTGCTCGGTGTTCAGCAGGTTCTTCACCGTCTGCTTGGTGTTGTCATCCACCGTGGGCAATGCTACATCAAAGCTGAGGTCCGGCTGCAGCAGCTTGCCGCGCATGATGAGCTTGCAATCCACCGGGTAGCGCTTGCTGTAATCGCCCGTGGGATATACCGAGGGCGGGAACAACGGGGTGAGCGAGGTCCGCAGGCTGTAGATCGCGCTCAGGTCCACATCGGCATTGTAAGCATCACCGCTCCATTTGATCAGGCTTCCTTTTTCGATTCGGAATTTTTTATTGATAACGTTCTTCAGCGTAAAGAGGTAGCTCCCGTCCTCGATCAGGTAATCGCCATACATGCCGAACGAGCCGTGCGTGTTGATCTCCATCTTCAGGTTGCCGCTTCCCGTACCGGATATTACATCGCCCACCTTCTCGTCAAAGATCAGCTCCACCTTCGCATCGGGCGTCATCTCCAGCTGGAAGTTAAGCACGAGCCCGCTCAGCTGCACACGGTAGTCCTTCGTTTTCTCGGGCTTCTCGCCTTTCTTTACGAACGTGATGTAATCCGCTTCGGAAACCTCCGAGGGCCCTGAGAGCGGGATGTGGACCTCGGTCAGCTCTTTTTCCCCTTTCATGTTCAGCACCTTTTCGGTCTTCACCACCGCATCGATGTAGATCACATCATCGGTGAACCCGAAAATGTTGATGGTTCCGGAAAGGAATGCTTTCCCATAGAACAGGTTATTGTCCCTGGCCGTGGTGCGCATGCAGATGAACTTGTCGGCCAGGATGTCGAAGTCCACCTGGAAGTTCTTGAAGTTATTGTGATAAACTTTCCCGTTGATGATGGCGGGCGTCTTATATCCATCTGCATACAGCTTCACGTTGCGCAGCCCGAACGAATTCGGCTCGATCCAGATCGTGTCGGAAGGGATGTTGTAGGTCATCCCTAAGTAATCCACGTGCAGGTTCTTGGCTTGCACCACCGCGTAGCCGTTTATCTTCGGCTGGTTCAGGTTGCCCTTCACGCTCACCTTCCCGGAAAGCTGCCCGCGGAACGTGGAGAACACGCTTTTGAGGTACGGCTCGAAGAATATCATCCGGAAATTGGTGAGCTCCGCATCCATGTCGAGGTTGTCGCTAGTCTTGTTCGGGTAATAATACCCGCTGAACGAGATGTTGGGCACAATGCCTCTGGACAAAGAGCCGTTGAGAGAGATCGCATCCTTTCGTTTATCCCAGATGCTCACCACGGTGCCGCTGCCGAAATCTTCGTTGTTGATCTTAAGCGTTTTGAAGTCGAGGCTGCTGCTGAACAGCGGGTTGGGCTCCATGATGTTGGCCACCGATGCGTTCCCGCTGATGAACCCGTTGATGGTAAGCCCGCTCCGTTGTGCAAGCACGTTGAAGTTCTTCAGGTTGAACCCGTTCAGGATCACGTATAGCTGGTCCTCCCGTTTATGCGATACGGCCCCTTCGATCTTCACCAGCTGGTCGTGGTAATGGAATGCAAGATCTTTCACGGCATAGGAAGCCGTGTCGATGATGATCTCGTTGCCCGGGCTCACGGTCCAGAGCGAATCGTTGATCATCAGCTTGCTGTCGAGCAGGTGTATTTTGATCCGTGGCTTTTCAGAAAAGGAAATGTAGGCAGGCAGGGTAGCGTAGAACTGCGGTGACGAATTGTTATCCCACGCCAGGTTGAGATGCACCGTATCCTTCGCGGCTTCGGCCGAAAAGTTTATGTTGTCAAACGAAGAACTGTCCGAAACGCTGAAGCGCGAGCTGGTGATGTGAAGCGACAACTTGTCTTTGGTCGAATAGGAATCAATATTCACGTTCTTCATCCGGTTGCCGCTCAGCTCCATGCCCGGGATGCTCCCGGTAAGCGAAAAATCATTGGCCGAGCTGCTGAAGCGGCCCGTGATCTTGCCCCCGGGCGAAAGCTTTGCGGAAGGCAGGAAAATGCCGGTGACCGCATCGGTCTTCTTAAGCTGGATAGTGTAAATGAAATCCTGCTCTGTCCTGCCAGCCGCCTTCTTTTTCTTTTCCTTTTCTTTGCGCAGCGTGGGAATAAAGTTGAGCGCGAACGTGCCGAGGGAGGCCGGCAGCTCGCTCACGGTGATCTTACCGCTGAGTGAAGCATCGGCAAAATCCGATTCGAGCCGGACCGATTTTACGTTGTTCACCTCGTTGATGCGCAGGTCGAAATTTTTGAGCGGGTAAAGCTCTTTTCCCTGGGCATAGTAGGTATCGTTGAACTGAACAATGCCGGTCACGTTGTCGATGTTGTCTCCCTTCAGGTTGATGTGGATCACCGAAGCGATGCTCATGAACTTATCGCTCTTCACAAAGTGCAGCGCGGCAAAGTTCAGCTTGCTCACCTGGGAAATAAAATCGAGGGTGACAGGGCTTTTGCTGAAATCGACCGAGCCGTCAAATGCAAGGTCGGCATTCTCCTCTTCCACCTTCAGCTTGCCGTTGAACACCTTCTTTGCCAGCGTCCCTTCCAGATCCACGTTATGGTAGCGGTAACCGTTGAAGTCAAGCGATGAAATGGTCCCCTTCAGCCTGGCATTGGCATTCTCTTTCCTCAGGCCTGTTCCATCCACCTGTGCATCCATCGACACCTTGCCCATGGACGAAACGGAAAGGAACCGGCCGATGTCGAACTCTTCGGACCGGATCTTCCCCGAATAGCTTTCCACTTTCGTGCCGGGATCCTGTTTCAGCGATACATCCATCGAAACACCGCCCAGCGCGGAGAATAATTTTCCGTAAGCAGTGAAGTCATAATAGTAGCCGGTGAAGCTGCCTTTGAACTTTGCCAGTCCCAGCAGCCCGATGTTCTCCGGGATAAAAAGCTTTTTCCCTTCGCTGAAAGGAGGGGCAGGTATCTGCATCAGGTCCCTGCGAGTAGCGGCCAGCTCCCTGATGTTGAAGTGCATGAAGGTCTCATCGATATCCGGCAGCCCGGTAATGTCAAAATCCCCGTAGTAGTGCGAGCTGCCCCCGAATACGATCTGCATGTCCTTTCCCCTTAGCTCCGAGATCTTACCGCTCAGATCACCGGTAAGTATGATCTCCTTGTCGGCTCCCGCAAGCGAAGAAGAGAAGTAACCAATATCCTTCAGGTTGATCTTCGCGCCTTTGAACTCAGCCTTCAGCTTCACCTTGTTCTCAAGATCGTTAAAGTCATCCAGCGAGCGCGTGCTGAAGGCCAGGTCCGTCTCCATGTAGGAGTTCGCGGTCTTCAGCAGGAGGCCGTTCAGGTTGATCCCGGCAGGACTTACCTTTACCGCAGCGCTCATGTCTTTCATTTCAAAGCCGCTCTTTTCTTTGAAGTTGAGATACTCGATATGCGTGCGAATGGTATCGACATCGAACTTCAGCTCTGAAAATTTAGCGTGGAGCCCGGAAACCTTGAGGTCGGAGAAGTTCATGGCAGTGGTCCTCGAGGTGTCGTGCTCGTCCTTCAGGCGGAAACTGACATCATCGAGGGTGATCCCTCCATAACCGACCTTCCAGCCGGTAGTGTCCTTTTTCGCAGTATCCTTCGGGGCGAAATAGTCCACGATGAACCGGAGGTTCATCACCGTATCCTGCCTGTATTTTTTCAGGTTGATCTTCGAGCCCTGCAGCAGGATGTCCTTCAGAAAAATATTTTTTTTCGAGTAGCTGAAGCTCCCGATATCGAGCTTTATTTTTTTTGCGTAAAGCAGGGTGTCCTGGTGCAGATCTTCCACGTATACGTCCTCGAGCACTACCTTGGTGAAAAACTCAATGTCCACCCCGCCTACCTCGATGCGGGTATGCAGCTTGCTGGCGATACTATGAGAAATTTTCTGAGTAATAAACGTCTGCGCCCAGCTGGTGCGGAGGGCCAGATAAGAAAGCAACAGGAGCAGCAGTATGCCTGCTGCCGTCCATTTCAATATTTTAAGAAGTTTTTTCACCATGAATGACCACGCGGTCCGAAATTGCGAATACTTAACGTACCTTTAAGATGCATATTGTACGATGAAATAACAATGTGTTGTTGGAAATTTTAAAAAGACCGTTGGTTTTCTTTCGTAATTTCGATGTAACTTACCTGTCGTATTTACAAAGTTACGTTTAAAAATGACCAGGGCCCCCGTAACCATACTCGGAATTGAATCATCGTGCGATGAGACGGCAGCCGCTGTGATCCAAAACGGCAACCTCCTTGCCAACATCATCGCGAACCAGGACGTGCACCGGCAGTATGGAGGCGTGGTACCCGAGCTGGCCTCGCGCGAGCACCAGAAGAACATTGTCCCGGTGGTTGATTCCGCGCTCAAGACGGCCGGGATCAGTAATAAAGATCTTTCGGCAGTTGCATTCACACAAGGCCCGGGCCTGCTCGGATCGCTGCTCGTGGGCAGCTCCTTCGCCAAATCGTTCGCCCTTGCGCTCGGCATTCCCATCCTGGGCGTGCATCACATGCAGGCGCACGTGCATGCACTGTTCATCGAGGATGGCTCTGGCACACCCGGACCGGAGTTCCCATTCCTGTGCCTTACCGTATCGGGCGGGCACACGCAGATCGTGCGCGTAAATGATCATTTCAACATGCAAGTGCTGGGCGAAACGCTCGATGATGCGGCCGGGGAGGCGTTCGACAAGGCCGCGAAAATCATGGGACTTCCCTACCCGGGCGGCCCCCTTATCGACAAGCTTGCCAAAGAAGGCAAACCGATCTTCAAATTCCCTCCTCCCCAGATCCCCGGGCTCGACTTCAGCTTCTCGGGACTCAAGACCGCTTTCCTCTATTTTGTCCGCGATGAGCAGGCGAAAGATCAAAGCTTCATCGATAAAAACAAGGCAGATCTTTGCGCATCCATTCAAAGCTCCATCATTAACATCCTGATCGCGAAACTGCGGAAAGCAAGTGCGGAGACCGGCATACGCACCCTGGCAGTGGCCGGTGGGGTTTCGGCCAACTCGGGACTACGGGTGGCAATCGAAAAAGAGAGAACGGATTCGGGCTGGAACGTCTTCACTCCTAAGCTGCAATACTGCACCGACAACGCGGCCATGGTGGCCATGACCGGTTACCTGAAATACCGTACGAAGCAGTTCGATACGCAGGAGGCTACCGCACTCGCTCGCTTCGGCATGTGAACCATGCGCGGCCGCAAAAATATCGCTCTCTGTTTCTTGGTGCTTGATTTTTTATTCGCTTCCGCGCAGGACACCGCCAAAACCGTTCTGCGAAAAGATCCGCAGAAGCCAGATGCAGTGCTTAAGACCAACCCGTTGGCCATGATCTGGGGTCACGTTCCGTTCACTTCGGAGTTCCGCTTCGTGGACGAGCTTACCACCGCGCGGTGGCAGTCGCTCCAGTTCGGAGTATCCGTGTTCGGTAAAAGCCCCGTGCTGTACCTGCTGGAAGAACAGTATAACCACAAACATAAAGGCCAGCGTTCCATCTCTTACGAGGTGCACGGCTTCCGTTTCCAGTTCGCATATAAATTCTATCTCAGCCGGAAAAGGTTTGCCCCGTGCGGGTGGTACCTTGCACCGGATGTTTCCTTCTCCACCGTTAAGCTGAGCACCGTTCACGGCTATCAGTTCGGCTCCTACATACAGGCCACGCAGTATAACCTCAATGTGATGATCGGGAAGCAGAGCTTCAGAAAAAAATTTGCGATCGATTATTTCTTCGGTGTGGGATGGAAGCAGAACTCCTGGCAGTTCGTTTATTCGCCCACGCGGATAAAGCGGCTCGACATAAAGAATATTCCTTATTATTTCGAACCCCTGAACATTTTCATCGGGATCAACTTCGGCAAGGCGTACTGAACAAAGGTCATTCTGCCGGCACGCCCGCTTTGCGCAGGGACTTCAGCAGGCTCTTTGCTTCTTCCGGTGTCAGCTGGATGCCCAGCAAGTACGTCCGGCCCTCACAGTCGAAAGCGATCGTTTCACCGCTCATGCTCCAGAATGCGCGGCTCATCTCGTTCAGGAACTCGCTCTTGTCCGAATACGGACGTAAATTCTTTATCCTTTCCAGCTCGAAAACATCTTCTTTGCCCTTCCCTTTGATATCCATTTTAATCATCATCTGACCTTCGCTGATCAGAATGAGCTCCTGGCCCCATTTCCGCCAGCGGTAAACGTACAGCACCTTCCGGAAAAAATAGAGCCAGAAGGCCATGAAGATAATAAGGATGATCTTTTCTTTTTCAGCCAGCGGCATGAATAGAAGGTAGTAGAGCACCGCTGCCCCGCAGAACCCGAACCCGACCAGCCAGGTAACGAGCAGGGTCATCTTGTAATCTTCCACCCGTCCCGAGATGGTGATCGCTGTTTCTTTTCCTTTCCTGTCGGCTGTGATGCGTCCCGAGATCTTTTCCACCTTCTATCGCACAAGCGTAATGTTCCCCTTCATCTTTACCGTTTCACCGGTCAGCAGCTCGGCATCGAGGTGGTAGCCGAACACGGCCGCATCCATCAGCTTCCCGCGAAACGTTCCGTCCCAGCCGGCCTTCGGATCGGCCGTTTCAAAAACTTTTTCGCCCCAGCGGTCATAGATCCTGAAGCTCATGGTCTTGATGCAGTTGCCGCGCACGTACAGCACATCGTTCATCCCATCGTTATTCGGGGAGAACGCATTCGGCACGAATACATCCCCGCATGTTACATCCACATACACCCACACGCACGAAGTGTCGGAACAGCCATTGCTGTTCACCGTTACGCAGTACTGCGTGCTGGCCGTGGGCGACACGGTGATGGATGAAGAAGTTTCTCCCGTGCTCCACAGGTAGGTCCCGCCTCCCGTTGCGTTCAGCGTGGTGGAGTTGCCGATGGTGATGGTGGTGGATGAGCCTGCGCTCGCGGTCGGGTTAGGGTTCACCGTTACGGTCATCGAAGTGGAATTAGAGCCGAAGCTATTGCTCGCCACGAGCGTTACCGTATACGTGCCAGCCGTGCCATAGCAAATGCTTGTCGGGTTCTGAAGTGCGGAGGACGAGGGATTGGCTCCCGTAAAGGTCCAGCTCCAGTTGGTGGGACTGCTGGTGCTGTTGTCCGTAAAATCGATACAGTCGTTCTCGCAGAGCGTGGTGGCCGATGCGGTGAACGCTGCCACCGGTGCCGCGCACGGGTTCACCGTTACCGTGAGCGAAGCGGTGTTGGTGCAGCCGTTGCCGTCCGTTACGGTCACCGTGTAGGTTGTGGTCGAGGTCGGTGATGCCGTGGGGTTGCACGAGTTTGCATTGTTGAGGCCGGTTGCCGGGCTCCACGTGCAGCTCACTCCGCCCGAAGCGGTGAGCGGGGTGTTGCCGCCCGTACAGATCGTTACGTTACCGGAGGTGGTAACGGTCGGTAACGGGTTCACGGTTATTGTAACGGCAGCCGTATTGGAGCACGAGTTCGCATCCGTTCCGGTCACCGTATAAGTTGTTGTGGAGGTCGGGCTCAGGTTCGTGTTGCAAGAATTGGGATTACTTACGCCTGCTGTCGGGGTCCAGGTGCAAGTTATTCCACCGGTAGATGTTGCAGCCACCTGCTGCCCGGTGCAGATGGTTGCCGAAGGCGGAGTGACCGTGATGACAGGGAGCGGGTTCACCGTTACCATCACCGTTGCCGTTGCCGTAGGGCACGAGCCGCTCGATACCGTAACCATGTAAGTGGTAGTTGATGTTGGCGAGGCGGTCGGGTTCTGGCAGGTGGAGCAGTTCAAACTTCCGGAAGGCGTCCAGGTATAGCCCGTTCCCCCCCCCCCGTTCAGCGTGGTGCTGCCCCCGATGCAGATCGCGGGAGGAGTGGCGCTGGCTGTTGCCACGATGGATGAGGTCACTGTAATCGCAACTGTGGCCGTGGCCGTGCAGGAGTTCGCACCGGTTACCGTCACCGTGTATGTTGTGTTCGTTGTCGGGCTCGCGGTAGGATTCGCGCAGGTGGTGCAGCTCAGGCCGGTTGCCGGTGTCCACAAATAGGAAACTCCGCCCGAGGCGGTGAGTGTTACGTTGCCCCCGTTGCAGATGGTGGCCGATGAAGGTGTGACGGATGCGTTCGGCAAAGGATTCACCGTAACGGTAACGGTTGCCGTATTCGTGCAGTTGCTGCCGGATGTGCCGGTAACGGTGTAGGTGGTCGTGGCCGTAGGGTTCGCAATGGGATTGGCGCACGTAGTGCAGGATAACCCAGTTGAAGGCGACCACAAATAGGTGGATGCCCCGCTTGCGGATAGATTCACACTTCCACCTGCACAATAGCTGGGTGAAGCGGGAGTGATCGTTACGGTAGGATTGGGGTTCACGGTCACCGTTACTGCCGCAGTGCTGGTACAGCCGGCACCGGAAGTCCCTGTTACGGTATAGGTAGTTGTTGCGGTAGGCGATGCGGTCGGGTTGGCGCAGGTGGTGCAGCTTAATCCTGTCGCAGGCGACCACAAGTAGGTCGATGCACCGTTCGCAGTAAGCCCCGTGCTTCCTCCCGTGCAATACGATGGTGACGAAGGAGTGATCGTTACCGTGGGATTCGGGTTCACGGTCACTGTTACTGCCGCAGTGCCGGTACATCCACCGGAAGTTCCCGTTACGGTATAGGTGGTTGTAGCGGTAGGTGATGCGGTCGGATTGGCGCAGGTGGTGCAGCTCAAGCCCGTTGCCGGTGTCCATGAATAGGTGGATGCTCCGCTTGCCGTGAGTCCTGTGCTTCCGCCCGTACAGTAGCTGGGCGATGAGGGAGTGATGGTAACGGTTGGGTTGGGATTCACCGTTACGGTAACGGCAGCTGTTTTCGTACAGCCCGGACCCGATGATCCGGTAACCGTGTAAGTGGTTGTTGCGGTCGGATTCGCAGTTGGATTCGCACAAGTGGTGCAGCTCAGTCCGGTTCCCGGTGTCCAGGTGTAGGTGCTGGCTCCCGATGCGTTGAGCCCCACGCTACCACCCGCGCAGATGGAAGGCGATGCAGGTGTGATCGTTACCGTGGGTATAGCATTCACAGTGATCACCTGCGAGGTGGTGCCGGTGCCGTTACCGTTGGTGGCTGCCAGCGTTACGGTGTATGTGCCCGCGGCATTGTAGCAAATGTTGGTGGGGTTTTGCGCGGTGGATGAGCTCGGGACCGCGCCCGTAAAGGTCCAGGCCCAGCTGGTGGGACTGTTCGTGCTGTTGTCGGTGAAGTTGATGCACTGGCCCGCGCAGATGTTGTTGCTGCTTGCCGTAAAGTTCGCCACCGGTGCCGCGCCCGAAGAAGAGGAAAGCGTAATGTCGTCCACTGCAAAAGAAGGATCCGTTCCATTCCCGTTGATGTCGTTCACCCACCGGAAGCCGATCTTGACGTTGGGGTTATTATTGGCGGTTGCAGGCAATGCGATGGAGTATGCGGTCCATTGCCCCTGCGGTGCGCAGGGATTCACGGGCGTTTTTGCAGGGTTGGACAGTTGCGCCCACACTGCGCCATCAAAATACCAAAGCGTGCCATCATCGTTGGTTCCTTCACCGTTCTCCATATAAACAAAGGCAAGGGTGATGTTGGTTTTACCTGTACAGTTTATGGTTGGCGATTCGGCCCGTTTGTTGGCTTGCGGGGAGCCGGCATTGCACAACGCGAAATTACACGCATCATATGCCGCACCGCAGTCCCCGGTCGGGCAAAGACAATCGCAATAGCTTCCGGCAACGTTACCCACGTGAAGCGTACGGTTGGTGAGCGCAGCATTGTTCAGGCACCCGTCACCGCAGTTGTTCACCCCCATCCCGGCTTCGGTGGCGCTCACGAACCAGGTATTGGCCGCGGCACCGTTCGCGCCTGTGTTCGTTATGGTCCAGGCACCGTTGGTGCCGGAATAGGCGCTGGCCAGCTGTCCCTGCGAACATCCTGTTCCGAAGTTCTCGGTCCAGAATACCTGGGAAAATAAATTGGAGGAAGATGTGAAGGTGAACGCAAAAAATAAAAACTTGTAAAATTTTTGCATGGGCAGGATGGTTTTACACTACTAAAATAAAAAAAATAAATGAAAGACAATAAAATTACTGTATCCCCGTTACCGCTTCACCAACCTCAAAAACCGCTGCCATGAAAAACACAACCTGCTTTTCCTGCTTTATTATTTTCCTGTCCCTTACATCACCTGCCCAGGTGAATACGTTCCAACACACTTTCGGTGGAGTGCGCTACGATGTGTTCAATTCATCCTTACTGTCTCCGAATGGAGATTGCATCATGGCCGGGCAAACCATGAGCCTGGGCGACACATTGGGCGATGCATACCTCGTTCGGACGGATTCATTGGGCAACAGCTTATTGATAAAAAATTTTCCGCACCAATTACTTGATGGCGGCAACAGCATTAACCCTACGAGCGATGGCGGTTATTTAATCGCGGGGCATACTGAAACAGATTCGTTCGACTGCCAGTTCTACGCCCTGCGGATCAACGCGAATGCAGATACCTTATGGACGCGAATGTATGGCGGGCTGAATGATGATGCGGCAAGCTATGGCATTGAAACCAATGATGGGCAATACGTTCTGGCCGGGTTCACTACACCTGCCTTCATGAATAGTGATGCGCACCTGATGAGGCTCGATGCTTACGGGAACCTGATCTGGTCACGGTCGTACGGAGGGAATGCAAATGATTATGCAAACTGTATTCGTCAAACAGCCGACAGCGGCTTTATTCTGGCCGGCAGGACGCAAAGTTATGGCGCTGGCGGGGAGGATATATGGCTGATCAAAACCGACAAGAATGGCAATATGTCCTGGTCAAAAACATACGGAGGTGCCGCGAATGAAAGGGCCTATTATCTTCAGCTCACTTCTGACGGAGGGTATATCATTGCTGGCAACACGCAAAGTTTCGGAGCCGGGTTAACGGATATGTATGTCATCAAAACAAATGCAGCAGGCGATACCCTTTGGACAAGGACATATGGAGGTGCATTGCATGACGGTGCGTTCTGTGTACAGCAAACCGCAGACGGAGGATATATTGTATGCGGGTACTCGAAAAGTTTTACGGATACAACCGGGGATGTGTATCTGATCAAGATGGATTGGGCAGGCAACATGCAATGGACCAAAACATTTGGTGGCACAGCCACCGACAAAGGTACCTGTGTGATGCAGTACGCGGACGGTGGGTATGCTGTTTCAGGGTATACGTTCAGCTATGGGGCAGGCAACGCTGATGCCTGGCTCATTAAAACGAACGCGGCAGGGAACATAACTGGAGGAACGGAGCCGGTTAATCTGTTTTCGTCCGTTTCCATTTACCCGAATCCCTCGCACGGAGTATTCACACTTAACACTGGCTTTGAAAGATATGCAATAGATATCTATAATGGGATCGGCCAAAAAATCTATTCAGCACAAATATCCGGAAAAACTTCCGACATCGATTTGTCCGCTAATCCCAAAGGTGCCTACCTTGCCTGCTTTAAGACAGAAAGCATACGCCTTACTAAAAAGATAATCATTCAGTGAACCTGGACGGCAGAGATATTAAAACGCACGGCTGATCCCGATCAGCCACCGGAACTGGAAATAATCGCTGTCGAGGTACGGAATGCTGTTCAGCACCAGCGGGAAATCCACGCGTATGGTGAGCGGGTCAACGGTCTGCAGGTTACCGAACCGCTTGATGGTGAGCGCTGCGCCCACGCCCGCATCGGCCCGCAGGTTGGTAAAGAGCCAGTCTTCGTAAATCGTATTGTAGTTGATCACGCCCGCATCGCCAAATAAATACGTGACGAGCCCGAGCGTGTTCTTGATGTTCCGCACACCCTGCGTCTGCTTCATTTTAAAAACAGAAGAGATCAATTGGTTGAACTCGAGCTCCGCGCTGACGCTCGCACCGGTGGTGCCCTTGTAGGCAAAACGGTTGTTACCGCTCTTATCCTGCTCCACCAGCAGGTAGCCTGCATACCCGCGCAGGTTCAGGCCGCCACCGTATTGAAAATTGTTCGGCTGCTTTCCGATAACGGCCCAATCGGGAGGAATGATCCCCATAGAGCGGGTGAACTTGTTCTCCATCATCTCTTCGGGGTTGGCGCCACCTGCGAAGAGCATGCTTTCCGGTGCTGGATTGGAGCCGGTTCCGTATTGCACATACGTCCGCGTGTTGAACTTTAATTTCTTACCGAGATTGTTCTTGTTCACCACCTCCATCCACAAGTTGGTGTAATCGTAGTCGCTCATCACGGCCGAAGCGCGCATGCCGAGATTAATGGTTCCCGTGCCGAAAGAATAGTTGTAGGTGTGATTCAGCCCGACCGTAAGCGTATTGTTCAGCTTGTTCACGTTCCATTCGCGGGGGAGCAGCAGGTAGGTGAGGTTGGAGCTGTCCGGCCTGAGCATCGACTTGAACTCCGCGTAGAAACGGTTCTTTTCTTTTTTGTCCCACTGGTCTATGCCGAACAAATAGGCGTGCAGCCCATCGAGCCATTTCACATTGGTGTAAAAGCCTGTCTTTTCAGAAATGAAGCTGAGCGGGTTGCGGTAAGAGATGTTGAACGAGAACCCATCGTGGCGGTTCACATGGGCCGTTGTGTCGAGGTAGCTCTGGAACAGGCCGCTGTTCATCCACACCGTGGCGCTGAACATCTTGTAGCGGTTCAGGTAGCGCCCTTCCATGTGCAGGCCGAACTTCACGCCATCGTAGCCGTTGTACCATGCATCGGGGCGGTAATACATCTCGTACGATTTCCAGTTGGGCGCATTGTATACTTTCGAGTCAAAAGCGTATTCGATGTTCTTCTTCAGCGAATTGTCCGGCATATACACATCGGCCAGGCGGTGCGAGGGATCGATGATCACATCTTCCAGCTCCCCGGGAATGTGGATATACGCCTTATACTCATCGGTAAGTTTGTCCCACCCGAACCATTTGGGCAGCACGGTGGCATCGGTCTTTTTCACGAACCAGGTGTTCGGGATATGAAATTTATACACAGAATCTCTCTTATCCATCACCACGAAATCAAGAGGCATCTGCATGGTTCCTTTGCGCTTGAACGTGATCACGTAATCGCCTTCTTTGGCTCCAGCCTGCGCGCCTTTCACCGCGTAGTCGACTGTCTTGGTCGTTTCCAGCCATTGGTCGAAGAACCAATTGAGGTCCGCGTGCGTGTAGCTGATGATGGATGCGCGGAAATCTTCGGGGTACGGGTGCGCGATCTCCCACTGCGAAACATAGTGCTGCATCGCTTTCAGAAAGAGCGAATCGCCCAGCACGTACTGCAGGTTGTAAAGCATCACGGCCGTTTTGAAATACACCATGCCGTAGCCCCCGCCATGCCGCAATGCGCTGCTGAAGCCGGATGAATGCGTGTTGAGCGTGGCATCGCGCCCTGCGGTCACCTCCTGCATGTAGCGGTTGTAAATCTCCTCATCGATCACCTGCACGGGCCTGCGGTATTTCTTTATCCAACTGCTCTTCGGTTCGCCTTCGATCACCACGTCACCGTTGATCTTGCGGTACGACCAGGACGTGAGGAACTGGGTGAACCCCTCGTCAAGAAAAGCGCGGTAAGTCTCGTTGTTCCCCACCATGCCGAAGAACCAGTTGTGCCCCACCTCGTGCGAGAACAGGCTGCGGTAGTTGGGATCGAAACCGCCATCGAGCGTAAGCATGGGGTACTCCATCCCGTCACGCGCATCGGCCACCACTATTTTCGGGTAGGCATACATGCCAAAATCTTCCGAATACGTCTTGATCACTTTCGCAGTGTAATCAGCCGCGTTCTGCCAGCGCGAGGCTACCGGCTCGGAGGCCAGCGCGATCACCTGCACACCGTTCCAGGCGGCTTCACCGATCCGGTAGGTAGGATCGGTGGTAAAAGCAAAATCATGCACATTCTCGGCATGATACTTCCAGGTCTTGCGCTGGGTGCTGTCGTAAGGCGTTATCACGGATGGCTTGCTGTACATCTGCTTGTCCTTGAAGTTAGAGATGTCCAGCTTCTGCCGCAGGTCGGCCGGCAGCACTTCGTCCCGGTTCTGCAGCCAGCCGGTTGCTTCCATCACGTAGTTGGAGGCGATATTTATTTCCACATCGTAGCAGCCGTAGTCTCCATAGAATTCCTTTTCCAGGTGCTGCTCGGTCTCCCATCCGAACTTGCGGTCGTATACGCACATGCGCGGGTACCAGTGCACGCCATCAAAATGTTTGTAACCGTAGTTCCAATAGGCTTTCATTCTCCTGCGAACCTGGCTTTTGATATCGAAATAGGTCTTGAACTCTATTTTAAACGTGATGCTCTCCCCGCTCTTCAGTGGAGCAGTGAGATACACCTTGAGTATCGTGTTGTCCCATTCGGTCTTCAGCTCCTGCCCGTTCACCGAGACGCTGGTCACCTTTTCGGCCAGCCCCTGATTCTCATACGGACCGTATTTCGGAAAAACATTGTTGGCGTGTGAAAGCTTATCGAGGTAGGAATTGGGAGTGAATGCATTCTGATAAAGGTGAAAATAAACGAACTGCAGGTCATCGGGCGAATTGTTCCAGTACGTAAGCTCTTCGCTGCCGGTGATGACGTCCGTGCGCTCGTCCAGGTCGGCCTTTATCTTATAATAGACATCCTGCTGCCAATACCCTTCAAAGGGCTTGCGGTTCTTCCAGTAATAAGGATTATCGGAATTGCGGTAGGTATTGGGCGCATGAAGCGGGTCGTATTGCTGGGCAATGGAAATGTCGGAAATGAACAGGGTAAATAGCAGGGGCAGGATCGTCTTTTTCATGGTATAATAAAGGAAGGGCGAAAGTACGAAAATTCGTCCGTTTTTGAAGGCAGGACATTTTTCACTCTCAGAATTATTTTGCCATATCAAAAATTTAACGATATTCGCGCTCCCGTTTTCGTAACGGATGCAGATAAATTGGTTAGACTGATTAACAAAGAAAGCAAATGGCAACAAAGATCCGCTTATCCCGGCACGGCAAAAAGAAGCAGGCCTTCTTCCACATCGTAGTGGCCGACAGCCGCAGGGCGCGTGACGGAAAGTACATCGAAAAGCTCGGAACGTACAACCCGCGCACCAATCCCGCAACCATCGACATCAACTTCGACCGCACGCTCGAATGGCTCCAGAAAGGCGCTGAGCTGACAGACACATCCAGGGCGATCCTCTCCTATAAAGGCATCCTTTACAAGAGTCACCTGCTTCGCGGGGTAAAGAAAGGCGCAATTACGCAGGAACAGGCCGATGCCAGGTTCGCGAAATGGCTCACTGAAAAAGAATCCAAGATCAACTCTAAGAAGGACAGCGTAGGAAAGGCAAAGCAGGATGTGAAGAAGCAGCGCCTCTCAGCCGAAAGCGAGGCCAAGGCAGCCAGGGAAAAGAAGGTTGCCGAAAAGAAAGCCGCTGCCAAGCTCGAGGAAAAACCGGTGGAAGAAAAACCGGCCGAGCAGCAGCAGGAAGCACCGGCAGCTGAGAACACCGAAGTAAAGGAATAATTTTGACAGGGATATTCAAAAGGCAGTAAGCATTAAGCTTGCTGCCTTTTTCATTATGGAGAAGATCAAGATCGGATACATCCAGAAAGCCAAAGGGATCAGGGGCGAAATGATCTGCCGCCTGGGTGTGGAAGTCCCTTTGGGCCGGAAGTTTCCGAGGGAGATCTTCATCCTGAAAAAGGATGGATATGTTTGCTGTCACCTGCAAAGCGGAAGCATAGCAGGTCAGCATGCGGCCATCCTGCTGAAGGAAGTATCAAGCCGCACAGAAGCGGAGCAGCTCAGGGGGCTTGATATCTATGCCGAAAAGAAATTTCTGGCTTCGGCCAAAAGAAAAATTATAAACTATTATTCCTTGATAGGTTTTGAAGTGCTGGATAATAAGGAAGGGGCTATTGGCACTATTAAAGGCATAGATGAATATAAAATGCATAAAATATTGGTAATCAGCAATAATAATTTTGAAATTTTACTACCTGCGAATCCAGATATCATCAAAAAGGTTCTGACCGCCAAAAAACAGGTACTGGTGGAAGCTCCCGAAGGGCTGGTTGAAATTTATACCCGCCCGACTGAAACCGAAGACGAGTAACTTCGTAGACAAAGCCGTCAGCGCTTTGCTTCAGCGTTCTATGTCTAACCCAACCTTTGTATTCAAGCAGTTTGCTGTCCGGCAGGACCAATGCGCAATGAAAGTGGGCACCGATGCGGTATTGCTCGGCTCCTGGGTCGATCCCGGCTATGCCAGGCGCATACTCGATATCGGCACGGGTACGGGCGTGATCGCCCTCATGCTCGCGCAACGATCATCGGCCGTGATAGATGCCATCGACATCGATGAACATGCCTGCGAGCAGGCGAAGGACAACGTGCAGCACTCGCGCTGGAGCGAACGTGTTTACATTCACAATGTGTCGTTCCAGCAATTCTCGCCTCCTAAGAAATACGACCTGATCGTGAGCAACCCGCCCTACTTCATCGATTCGTACAAGGCCTCGAAACTCGACCGCATCACCGCGCGTCATGCCGACCTCCTTCCCTACTCCGAGCTGCTGGAGGGCGTGCTGAAGCTGCTCGACCGAAACGGGCGGTTCTGCATGGTGCTCCCCTATAAGGAAGGCGAACTGTTCCGTGACATGGCGGAGAAGAAGAAATTATTCCTTACCCAGCTCATGCGCGTGCGCTCGCGGGCGGATAAGCTTACCGACAAGCGCCTGCTCATGCAGTTCGAGCTGGAACGGAATAGCTTTTCGGAAAAATCACTGGTGATCGAGTGCGATAAGACGCGCACCTATACCGAAGACTACAAACGCCTCACGAGGGATTATTACCTGGCCTTTTAACTTTCCTTTTCGGAAAATATTATGCTGAACTTTTCCAGCTCTGCAAGCACGGGAGAATAGATCTCTTTTGTGGTCGGTATCAGCACACCGCGGGATGGTATTCTATCCTGAAGGACCAGCTTCGCCCCTATCGCAGCAGGGAGCCCCACGGTCTTGGCCATGGCGGTATGCACCGGGTCCTCGCCTTTCACGACCAACGAGGAGATTATTTTTTTTGCCCCGGACCCCCTTCCCTGAACTCCAAACTCATGCTGCATCACGATCATATCTTTGTCGTTCGGCTTAAGCTTCCATTTTTCTTCGAGCAGCGCCTGCAGCACCCGGGCAGGTATTCCGCTGCTGAGAGGAACCTTCGTGTCTGAAAATATCCCCAGCCATTCCAACTTTTCGAGAGCCTGTTTGTTCGTTACCCGGTATCCTTTGGAAACCTGCGCGGTGAATTTTTTCCACGAAAGGGTCCCCGCGTCATCTACCCGATCCGAATCGTTGGTCAGGCCGAGCCTGATCAGCTCGTTCCAGGCTGCGCAGAAGCCGGGCATCCGCAGCGTACCGCGAAGCATGGTGGAAATATTTTCCAGGCCATAAGACTGGCGATAAGAAAGTGAATCGCGGTTGGCATACGCCTCGAACGGTTGCCCGTTCACTTTCACGGTCTCTGTCTCTTCAAATAATCTTTCGTAAGGTATGCTCCGCATCTTTCCATCCCTTATGAACACCGCATCCCCTCCCTGCCCGGCAAGCACTACGTTGCGCGGGTTCCAGGTGAACTTGTAGCCCCAGGGGTTATCGTTGCTCCCGGGATCGATCAGCCCTCCGCAATACGATCGGAAAGAAACGATCGCGTTGCCCTTGTGCTTTTCCTGCCCGATGATCTTCATCGCGCTCATGTGATCGATGCCCGGGTCGAGGCCGATCTCATTCAGCAGGACAACACCGGCCCTGCGGGCATCATCATCCAGCGCGGCCATCTCCTTCGAGACGTAGGATGCCGTTACGAGGTGCCTTCCTAGCCGCACGCAATCCTTTGCCGCTTCCATGTGCATGGTGGCAGGAAGCATGGAGATCACCAGGTCCGCATTCCCGATCTCCCGCCCGCGCTGCACGGGATCCGAGATGTCGAAGCGGATGGCTTTTGCGCGCGGGTGGCTTCCCGTTTTCTGCTGCGCCAATACCAGCGACAGGTCGCCCACCGTGATGCACCACCCTTCGGCCTGCGCATGATCGAGCAGGTACCGGATCAGCGAGGAGGAAGAACGGCCTGCGCCTATGACAAGTATATTTTTCACCGTGCGAATTTACAGGGAATTTGTCTTACCTTTGCATAAGCGGAAAATGAAAAAAGCTTTCACGATACTTATTATTACGGCCGCTGCGGGGAAGCTCTTCGGTCTCACGATCAACCCTCCGATCCTCGTTTCCCCGGCCGACAGCTCGCTGAACCTGCCCATCAACAACGTGCTTCTCGACTGGAACTATGTTCCCAATGTGAACTATTACTACTACGAAGTGGATACCGTGAGCACGTTTACCTCACCCTGGATGATATCGGGCACCAATGCCTTCATCGGCAATGCGAACGGTTTTTCCGATACGGAGCATAACCTGACCAACCTCCCTTATGGGAAAAGGATATACTGGCACGTTCGCGTGTTTGACGGCAACAATTACTCGGGCTGGAGCTGGACGTGGTGGTTCACCACCATTCCCGACCCGAACGGGATAAGCGAGAATGAGCTTTTGCGCGGCCTGTCCGTATCACCCAACCCGGCCACTTCCGTCCTGAATTTCACTCTGAAAGCAAAAGCGGAGGTTAAACTATACGATATTACCGGCCAACGAATCGGGGAATGGATCCTGGAAGAGGGCCGCAACAAGATCGATGTGTCGGCCCTGCCGCGCGGAATTTATTTTGTTGGCATAAAAATTGGCACCGCCAAAAAGACCGTGCGCATCGTTCTCACCGAAATCTGAACTTTAAAAATCAAACTGCGATTTATGAAAAAGACCGCTTTACTCTTTCTCCTTGCATTTGGCTTTATTCAAACCTTTTCCCAGAACGACCTAGTGATATTCTCCGAACAGGGCGAACGTTTTTTCGTGATCGTAAACGGCATCCGCCAGAATGCCAAGCCCGAAACGAACGTGAAGGTGACCGGCCTGAAGCAGCCGATGGTGACCGCCAAGATCATCTTTGAGGACAAGAAGATACCTGATCTTGACCAGAAGATCTATTTCTCCTGGGCCGGAGAAGAAAAGAACGGCTGGGAGTTCACCTATGCAATAATCAATAAAAAGGGAGAGTATAAACTGCGCGGACGCTCGGCCGCAGAGATCACGCAGGCTCCCGCTCCGCAAGGCCAAACCGTTGTGGTATACACCACCACCCCACCGCCTGCAGAGACCACCACCATTTCGACAACGACCACAACTACTTCCAGTGGCACAACCAGCGGTGCTTCTGTGGGAATGAACGCTAACGGGACAGGGATGAACGTAAACGTCAGCATCAATGACGGCACCGGTGCTTCAACCTCGCAAACCACGGTAACCTCCACTACAACTACCGCCACCACATCCTCGTCTTCTCCGGGAAGCGGCATGCATCCGACCGACCCTGTTTATGTGCTTCCCGGCTACAACGGCCCGGTAGGCTGCCCGATGCCGATGGGTGACGGGGATTTTTCTAGCGCCAGGCAGAGCATCGGGTCAAAATCGTTCGAGGACAGCAAGCTCACCATGGCCAAGCAGGTGATCAACGGCAACTGCCTGCTCTGCTCGCAGGTGAAGGAGATCATGCTGCTGTTCTCGTTCGAGCAGACACGCCTCGACCTGGCCAAGTACGCCTACAAGCGTACGTACGACCCGGGAAACTATTACAAGCTGAACGATGCGTTCACGTTCGAAAGCAGCATCGATGAGCTAAACAGCTACATCGAGAAGAATAAGTAGAATCCTACCGGCATTTTTGCCGGATAAGATCCTCCACTTCGCCACCATACTGCTTTTCAAACCCGAGCTCGCGCGCCTTCAGAAGATCTTCACAAGCTTTCTTGTTCTTTTTCATTTCGAAATACACCAGCGCGCGGTTCCTATAAGCGTATGAATTGCCCGGGTACATCTTCAGCGCGAGATCGATATCATCCAGCGCCTGGCTGTATTGCTTTAATTTCAGTTTCGCGTATCCGCGGTTATTATAAGTGATCGCATTCTTTTCCAGCTTCAGCGCCCGGTCGCAATACGATACCGCCCCTTTGTAGTCGCCCTGCTTCGATTTGATGAACCCGATGTTCACCAGCGGGCCCGCAAAAGTGGTGTCGAGCCGGTAGGTCTTTTCCAGTTCTTCGATGGCCTTGTCGGGCTGGCCCAGCTCATCGTAGATCTGGGCCAGGTTGTTGCGCACCCCCGCATCCATCGAATCGATCGCCATCGCCTTCAGGTAATCCTGCTTCGCTCCCTCAAAATCGCGGAAGGCAACCTTACAGGTTCCGTTGTTCACATAGGCAGCTTTTTTCAACGTATCATCCGTGGTCAGCATCAGCACCATGTTGTTGTCCTTGACGGCCAGTTCGGGTTGCCCGCCCGATATCAGCAACATCCCCCTGTTCAGGTACGCCCGCACATACTTGTTGTCCAGGCTGATCGTTTTCGAGTAATCGGCAAACGCTTCCTGGACCTTGTTCATTTTCTGGTAGCAGCGGCCCCGGAAGTAATAGCAGGTGACGCAGGAGGGGTTCCGCTCAATAAACCGGGTGTACAGCTTTGCAGCTTCGTCCCATTTATTTTCCTGCTCCTTCAGCTCGACCTGCAGGAGCTCTTCGGGTGTTTGCGCAAATTCCCGGATCGTGAAGCAAAATAAAAAAAGTAAGAGAAAAAACCGCATTATTTTTCCCTGATAAGATATAGCTTGTTGTCTTCCACCAGGTAGATCATGGGAGCGATCTGTATCTTCGGGTAGCGAAGCCGCAGGCGTTTGGTTTCGCTCAGGATAAAATCCACTTCGTTGCCGATCTCAAACATGGGTGCAAAATGATCGAAGTGCTCTTCGGCCTTTTCCCGCTCCCACCCCGCCTTTTCCACCAGGCCTTTGATGAACAGGTCCTTGCGGGAAATAAGATTCACCATGCCGCAGTTGTTGTGCCCGATGAGCACCATATGACCGAGCAGCGCCACGGAAATAGCATAAGAAACCTTGAACTCGCTGTAGCGCAGGTTGGCCCCGCCCGATCGGATGATGAACGCAAAATTGTCGGGCATGTGCAGGTGCTTGCGGTTGTCCATGCACATCCCGATGAGCAGCCGCGCGTTGCTGTAGGATTCGAACTTCCTGTCCAGGTTGTGGTACTCGAGCAGGAGGCCAATGGGCGTATCGCGGTATGATTCCGGGATATCTTCTTTTTTATTGATCGGCAGCAGCCTGTTCATAGATTTTTTGTTTATGTCAAACCTACAAAAAATTCGGCCTGATGCCCAGTCCGTTTGCTTTTTTCAGCAGGTTGCGGACAAGCAATCCATTTTTTATATTTGCGATTCAAAAGAAACGCATGAAAAGAACGATCACTCTTGCCTTAGTTACGATTGCGGGCTTCGCTGCTTTCGCCCAGCAGCAACAGCAAAAACAGCAGCCTCTTTCCGGCTCAACCGGCCTTGTTTTCGATGATGACGAGTACAACAAGACACCGATGCAATCGAAGTTCGCGGGCAGCAAGTTCAGCGAGCTGCCGCTGAAAGTGAGCCTTCGGAAATATTGTCCGAAGCCCGGCAACCAGGGCAAGATCGGCTCGTGTGTGGGCTGGAGCACCTGTTACGGGGCCCTTACCACGCAGTATGCCATCCGCAACAACATCACCGACAAGAAAAAGATCACCCAACAGGCTTTCTCAGCCTTGTTCCTGTATAACCTCGTGAAGCAGAACGATCCCGACTGCGATGGTGGCACGCGTATTCCCATCGCGATGAGCATGCTGCAGCAGACCGGCTCATGCTTCGACAAGGAGTTCATTCGGAACAAATGCTCCGTGCTGCCCCATGACACGCTCAAGGCCAAGGCCAAGCAGTATGCCATTGAAGATTACATGAGCCTTTTCGCAACATTCGATGACGCCAAAATGAAGATCCAGAAGACCAAGCAGAGCCTTGCCGAGAACAAGCCGGTGGTGGTGGGACTTTCCCTGCTCGACAACTTCAACTACATTTCGAAATCGGACCCCGTGTGGCACACGGACAAAGGTTACGGATGGCCATCGGGCGGACATGCCGTTTGCGTAGTGGGATATGACGAAGGAAAGGAAGAATTCGAGATCCTGAACAGCTGGGGAGAAGAATGGGGCGACAGCGGTTATTTTTATGTGAAATACAGCGACTACGGGAAATATTGCAAGTACGGTTTCCAGATGTACCTGCGGCCGGACAAGGTCTCTCCTTCCGATAAGGAGATGGGCGGGAACTTTGTGTTCCAATACCTGAAGGACAAGGCGACCCTGAAGTTTGAGCAGGTTGTTCCGAAGCACCTGGCGCTCGGTTATTACACGCTCGACAAGCACGACTGGAAAGTAGGTGACCTCTTTCAGCTTGTCGCGAAGAATTCCAAAGCCGATGAGTACGTGTATGTGTTCAGCGTTGACGCGAAAAGCGAGGCGCACATCCATTTTCCGCGAAGCTCGTCCCTGTCGAGCGAATACGAAGGGTTCAACGAAACACCGCTGGTGCCCATTTCGAATGCAGAGATCATCATCCCCACTCCGGAAAGCGCGCTGTCGATCGCCAATCCCGGAACGGATTACCTGGTGGTGCTGTTCTCTAAGAAGAAGATCGACAACATCGGTGAGATCATCAGCACTGCTAAGAAAGCTTCCAAGGGGCTTTTACCTTTTGAGCTGCGGAGGGCCATCGGCTCCCGCCTGGTGCGATCAAGCGAGGTCAAATACGATCCGAACAAAATGAGCTTCACCAGCTCGGCTGCCCCTGATGCCGTTGTTCCCATGATCCTTTCGGTCGACAGCTCGCAGCAGTAAGTGCGAACCGCTTTTTTCACCGGACTTTTACTTTTTGCAGCAGGCTTTGCCTGCGCGCAGGGCCATTTCAATCTCACCGAGGTTAAAAAGATCGAATTTGACAACATTAAGTTCAGCCCGGACGGGTCGTACTTCGCTTCGGGCTACATGAACGACATCGTGATCTGGAACCGCACCGAGGCCGGCTATGTGCAGGGAAAGAACATCACCGGCTTCAGTCCCGAAAAAGCGTATGTGCGGATGGTTGCGATCTCCAATGACGGGAACCTTATCTGCGGAAAAATGGATGACGACCGGCTGCACGTGTTCAGGCGCACAACAGAAGGATTTAAAAAGATAGCTACGCTTACCGATTTCGAGCGCGACCCCAACTGGGTTTCGTTCTCCGCTGACAACACGTACCTGGCCGGGAGCCAGGGCCAGGTGGATGATGAATGGAGCACTGTGATCTGGAAAATAGCCGGAGATGCAGTTACAAAAGTTAATGTTTTTAAAATGGACCGGAAGCTGCGCTTCGATCCCGGTGATGCGGGACTCGCGTGCATGGACGAGCAGATCTATCGCTTTAAAGAAGGCAAGCTCAGCGACCCTCAGGAGATGAAAACGCTGAACGATTATAACCTCGACTGGAACGCGGACTGCGCCTTTTCACCGGAAGGAAAATATTTTGCTTCGATACAGGGCAATGACCTCTGCCTCTGGAAAAGGGGTAGTGAAGGCTTCAAGCCCACGCACACGCTTTCCTCTAAGCGTGAATGGAAATCGCGCTTCGTGGAATTCAGCCCCGACAGCCGCTACGTGGTAGTTACCAACGAAGATTTCCGCGAGGGAAAGAAAAGATTATTGGTCTACCAGCTGGATGGCGATACGCTCGTTCCCGAAGCAGAGATCGGGCAGTATGAAAAGGATATTTATGATTTTCACTTCAGCGCAGACGGGAAATACGCCATTGCGGAGTTTGACGGCTTTACCTCGATCATTTACAAGGTGGAGGGTGTGAAGCCCGGTCCGTACTTTAAAGCCAAGCCTGTTGTGATTGCTTCGAATACAACGAACACACCTGTAAAGCAGGATGTGAAGACCACCACGGTGGTGAAGCCGGTGAACAATGTACCCGCGAACAACATCGTGAACATCTTCTGGATCAACCCTAATCCGGAAGCTTTGAACGACAAGCCGGTGGTTGCCGAGAAAAGCACCATCGAGATACAGGTGAAGGTGGTGTCGAACAAGAAAGTGACGCAGGA
>JACXTT010000563.1_pt1 | contig 63655 bp, 54 predicted proteins | sample 9270951 | NCBI WGS metagenome assembly JACXTT01 (sample SAMN15532306, study PRJNA645909) | rock metagenome | isolation source: weathered quartz diorite | place: Puerto Rico | collected 2017-06-21 | reverse complement strand
GAAGCGGCGCCCGCCCCGGATCGCCTTTGGGGCGCGGGTATACAGAAAGAACGACCCGCGCGGCATCGTGACGTCGAAGCCGACCGCGCCGAGCGTGTCCGTCAGCCGGCGCAACCGGCGCTCGTACTTCCTGCCGATCTCGGCGGTGATCTCCGGGTGATCTAAGGCATAGATCCCCGCGCGCTGGATCGCCTTGAACTGTCCAGAATCACAGTTGTCTTTCACCATACCGAGCGCGGACACAATCAGCGGATTACCGGCCACGAAACCCAGCCGCCATCCCGTCATGTTGTAGGCCTTGGACAGGGAATGCAGTTCCACCCCCACATCCTTCGCCCCTGGAATCGACAAGAAACTCAGCGGAGGCTCCCCATAGGTCAGCCCGGCGTAGGCGGCGTCGACCACGACGATCAGCTTGTGCCGCTTGGCGAACCGCACGACCTCTTCGTAGAACGCGCGCGTGGCAGACGCCCCCGTCGGATTGTTGGGGTAGTTCAGATACAACAGTTTGGCGCGCTTGAGATCCGCGGCTTTGACGGTGGAGAGATCGGGAAGGTACTCCCGCTCCTGCATCAACGGAAGGTCCACCACACGGCCCCCGTACCACCGGGTATGCGTGGCCATGACCGGATAGCCGGGGACGGTGACGAGCGCCGCGTCGCCAGGGTTGATGAACGCGGCGGGCAGCATGGCCAGCGCGGGTTTCGATCCGATCGAATGAATGACCTCGGTCTGCGGGTCGATCCCCGGCGCGCCAAAGACTCGCGCAAGGTAGCGCGCCGCGGCGTCTTTAAACTCCGCGATCCCGTTGTCGGCGTACCCGCGGTTCTCCCAGCGCGCCGCTTCCCGCTGCAGCGTCTCCACGACGCCGGGAAACGCCATGTCGTCGGGCTCGCCCACCCCGAAGTCCAGCAACTCGATCCCTGGATGCGCCTTCTGCACGGCCGCTTTGGCGCGCTTGATCTTCTCGAACTTATAGATCTTGGTCGACTTGCCGAATTTCGCGCCGCCGATCCGTCCGGCAAACCGACTTTGGATGAATGATCCCCTCATGGTCTCCCCTAAAAAACGTGTCCGCGTATTCTAACCCTGGAGCCTGTTCAGGAGTGGCCAGATGCAAGGCGGAATCTGCACCGCGCCAAGGGCGCGGAATGCAAACGGCCTCTTCCGCCCAGATGGCGCAGCAAGGAGGCCTTGCGCGCGGAGCGCGCTGGTTCGTACGTGAGCACGCAAGGCTGACTGACAACGCAGCTCTAGCGTGACGGACGAATGCTGCTTCCCGAGATGGCCGCTCATGGACAGGCTCCTACACGACGCGGTTGCGCAACCGGCCGATCCCCTCAATCCGAACCTCGACCACATCCCCCGGTCGCATCGGCCCCACGCCCGAGGGCGTCCCGGTCGTAATGATGTCGCCCGGGAAGAGCGTCATGACCGATGAGACGTAGCTGACCAAGGTCGGCACGTCGAAGATCATCGACGATACGGGGGCGTCCTGCTTGGTCTCGCCGTTGAGCACGGTCTGGATGCGCAGCGTGGACGGCTCCACATCGGTCGCGATCACGGGGCCCAGGGGACAGAAGGTGTCGAATCCCTTCGCGCGGCTCCACTGTCCGTCTTTCTTCTGGAGATCCCGCGCCGTCACGTCGTTGCACGCGGTGTAGCCGAAGATCATGGATGGCGCATGCTCCAGAGTCACCGCGCGCGCGCGACGCTTGATAACCACCGCGAGTTCACCTTCGTAGTCCACTCGCTTGGTCACGTCCTCTGGGTAAACAATCGCTTCTTCCGGGGCGAGGAGCGCGCTGGGCGGCTTGAGGAAGATGAGCGGCTCCACCGGCGGGTCCTTTCGGAACTCCGCCGCGTGCTCTTTGTAATTGACGCCGATGGCGACGATCTTCGACGGCAGGCAGGGCACGAGCAGCCGCGCAGCCGCGAAGGGAACGGTCGTTTCGGTAACCTTGTACGTCCCGAATAGATCCCCTTCGATCACCCGAATGAGATCCCCTTCCAGACGCCCGTAGCCGACGAGGTCTTTGTAGTGAAAACGGAGGTAGCGCACGCGTCGATCCTGAAACCGGCCCATCTTCGCACGATCGGCTGGAGACGGTCAAGGCGCGGCCCTGCGTGGGGCGTCCGCAGCCTGACGCCTGAACGCCCTATGCTATTCTTACGGGCGGTCCGTCGATGGGAGCCCCCGTGAGCGCCACTGAACGATTCGGCAACTACGTCCTGCTCAAGAAAATCGGACGCGGCGGCATGGCCGAACTCTTTCTCGCTCGGCAGGTCGGAGTGGCCGGGTTCGAACGCGTGTTGGCGATCAAGCGGATCTTGCCCCATCTCACGGAAGACCCCGAATTCGTCGAGATGTTCGTCAACGAGGCCAAGATCGCCGCGCAGATCACGCATCCCAACGTGGTCCAGATCTTCGACTTCGGCACGATCACCGGGACGTACTACATCGCGATGGAATACGTGATGGGCAAGAGCCTGGCCGCCGTGTTGTCGGCCGGGAAGGAACGCGGCCAATGGATCCCGGTCCACCAAGCGGTCCAGATCACGGCGAAGATCGCGTCCGGCCTGGACCACGCCCACCGCGGTCAGACCATGTCGGGCCAACCGCTCGGGATCATTCACCGCGATATCAGTCCGCAGAACATCCTGCTCGGATACAACGGCGACGTCAAATTGGTGGACTTCGGGATCGCCAAAGCCGCGTCCTCGTCCACCCACACCCAAACCGGCATGATCAAGGGAAAACTCGCGTACCTCTCCCCGGAGCAGGCGTGGGGCAAGCCGGTCGACCACCGTGCCGATGTGTTTTCGCTGGGCATCGTCCTGCACGAAATGCTGACCGGACAGCGGTTGTTTAAAGCCGAGAACGAGATCGCGACCCTCGAGCGTGTGCGAACGGCCACCGTCCCGCCGCCTTCCTCTCTCAATCCCCTCGTCGCGACCGCCCTCGATCCCATCGTGCTGAAGGCGCTGACCAAAAATCCTGATGATCGCTATCCGACCGCCCAGGCGTTCCAGGACGCCCTCGACGGGCACCTGCTCACGCTGGGATCTCCACCAACCGGTCGCGACTTGGCGAGTTACCTCCGCGGTCTGTTCGAACGGGAACTTCACGCCGATAACAACGATTTCAAACAGGCGACCTCGATCACCCCGCGCGGGGTCACCGCGACGACGGCCCTTCCAAAAGCGAAAACACCGGCACCTCAGTCCCGGCCGAGCGCCCCACCCCCTCCTCCCCCGCAACGCGGGGGGCGGATCGTCGCCGTAGGGCTGGCGGGTACGCTCCTGGCCGTTGCCGGGGTGGGGAGCGCGTGGTGGTTCACACAGGGGAAGGTCGAAACGCCAGCCCCACCGCCCGCATTGGTCGAGCCAGCCATGACACAGTCGGACTCGCCGCCCGAGGTTACGCCGTCCCAGGGCCCCGCTTCAGCCACCGCGTCGAGCGCCGAACCGACTCCCGCTGATGTGGCAGAGACCCCCGAGCCGGATACCACCGTTTCCGAACCGACGCCGGCACGATCCGAGCGACCGCGGGTTCGGACCGCAAAGCCTCTCCGGTCCCCTCCGATCCCGCGCGCCGTCCGACCGACGCCGCCGGCCACGGCGCGCGTCGCGACCAAAGAGGCCATGGAGCCTCTGGTTCCCCCGTCGGTACGCGAGCGGCCTCGCCTCGCACCGGAGGCACCGCCCGTCACACGACTTCCAACCGTCACGGGAAGTAAAGCGCCGGTGCCCGCGGCCTCCGTGCCTCCGCGCCCGCCGCCCGCGCCGGTCATCCCGCAGAAGGCGACGCCCGAACGGGACGAGGCGCCGTTGCCGCTGCTCCCGTGACCACCGCTCATCTCAAGGAGGATGCATGCGCCTACGTCCCGTGATCATGACGGTGTGCCTCGTGCTCATGGGCGCGACGGTTCAAGCCGAACCACTGAGGTTGTCGGTGAGCGTCAAACCGTGGCTCGCCGAATGGAAAACGTCCAGTTCAGACGGCACGTTTCAGTCCCGCCTGGGCGCCATGGTCGGGCCGGCCGGCATTCTCCGGTACGGCCGCTTCTTCGCGGGCGCCACTTACCTTCGGGGCTCGTTCCCGGTACCGCTCTCCTCGGCCACCAACGCGTCATCCGTGGACGCCGACACCACCCGGATTGATACCGACTTCACGGCCGGCTATTACCTCACGCCCTATCTGGGGCTCATCGGGGGCTACAAGTATGTTGATTTCACCCTGACCGTCCCCACGAGACCAGGACTCTCGGGGGCGGTATATTCCGGTTCGGTGTATCACATGCGGATTACCGGGCCGTTTGGTGGCGTACTCGGGAGCTATCCGCTCGGGCGAACGGGCTTCGCGCTCTACGGTACGTTTACCTACTCGGTTCTGACCCGCACGTCCCGCTTTCAACAGGGCGCGACGACGGTGGAAGGAACGGCGCCGTCTCGGGGTCCTTCAGCCGAGATCGGCCTGGCCTATCGGGTGCCGCGCAAGCCGATCACGTTCACGGAGGGATACAAATTTCAACGCTTCGAGGATACCAACGCCCAAGCTTCGGACACGTTCCAGGGACTGCTCCTCAGCGCGACGTACACGTTCTGATTCGGCCGTCGGCGACGCCTCAGGCCCGGAACACGAAGTACACCGCCCCCACCAAGCACAGCCCCGCCCATACATAGTCCCACTTGATCGGCTGCTGCATATACAGAATCGCAAAGGGGACGAACACGACCAGCGTCACCACCTCCTGAAACAATTTGAGCTGGGCCAGGCTCATGACCTGAAAACCGATCCGATTGGCCGGAACCTGCAGCAGATACTCGAACAACGCGATGCCCCAGCTCGCGAACGCCGCCACGTACCATTGGCGACCGCTCAGATTCTTGAGATGGGCGTACCAGGCAAACGTCATGAAGATGTTGGACAAGGTTAACAACAGCGCTGTTTGCAAAATCACAGGCATTTCTCACTCCCTTCCTTAACACGCATCGCTCCGCAGAGCACCTCCGATCACAGAAAGCAACCGGCATGACCGCCCAGGAATCGGGCGGGGATTGTAGGACGTTGCCATGAGGCGATCAAGTGATTCCATTCTCACAAAACCGGAGACCGAGAGTTCATCCCAACACCGGCATCAAGGCCAATCGCGCCGCTCTGATCTCTCCCTCAGTGTGGTCAAAATCTGCGATCTTTGGCACCGGCACTCCTTTTTAGAGACAACCGCTAGGTGGTGGGCGTCCAACCCGATGTCGTTGGTCGCCGTAGCGTTTTAGGAACGTCTCTTGGTGTGGCGTCTTGGGGACAGCGAAGTCGGTTCGGTCATTTGAGGGTGCCTGAAACAGCTTGGATCACGCGACGCATCGTGATGGGCGATTGCTATGGCCGAACGATCGTTCTGTCAGAAGAGTGTATAGATAAAAGGGGCCGTTACCGGGTTCTGACCGAGAATAAGCAGGACGGCAAAGAGGCACAGCACGATCACCATCGGAATCATCCACCACAGTTTGTTTTCCCAGAGAAACACCAGCAGTTCCCCCATGATTCCAAACCTTGCGCGCAGCGTGTTCAACAACCGCATTGATGACTCCTTCCAGATTGTCCCGTATAAGACTTACCGCTTCTCAATGATGAACCCGCCCAAGACCAAAGCATCCATTCCGCTTCTCGAAAAGGTGTTATACGCCTCTGCGGGGGTGCTCACGATCGGTTCACCCCTGAGATTGAACGAGGTGTTGAGGAGCATCGGGACACCGGTGGCTTCCCCAAAGCGCGCGATCAAGTCGTAGTAGGTGGGGTTGAGTGTTTGATTCACGGTTTGCAATCGCGCTGTACCGTCCACGTGCGTCACGGCGGGAATCACCTCGCGCTTGTCCTTCTTGACGTCGACCACGTACAACATGAATCGAGCCGGATAATGACGCGCGGCCTCTGGGAGGTCAAAAAACTCTTCCGCCCTATCCACCAAGACGGATGGAGCGAAGGGACGATATGGTTCCCTGAATTTGATCTTCGTATTCACGATATCTTTCATATCCACTCTTCGCGGATCGGCGATGATGGACCGATTACCGAGCGCCCGAGGCCCCCACTCAAACCTTCCCTGAAACCACCCGAGTACCTTGCCTTGAAGCAGGTAATCGACAACACGATCGGAGAGCGCATCGGGACGATCCACTCGATGATAGGAGATATTATTCAGATCGAGAAATTCCTTGATTTGACCGTCACTAAACTGATCGCCCCAATAGGCGTGCTGCATTTCAAACGAGCGGGGGTAGCCCAAGACGGTGTGGTACACCCAAAGCGCCGCTCCGAGGGCTCCTCCCCCGTCTCCCGCTGCGGGCTGGATGTATACCTCCCTGAACGGCGTTTCATGGAGGATTCGTCCGTTGGCCACGCTGTTCAAGGCGACCCCGCCTGCCATGCAGAGCTTGTCGAGGCCCGTCGTACGGTGGAGGTGATTGGCCATCTTGAGAAGAATTTCTTCAGTCACTTTCTGGAGGCTTGCTGCAATGTCGGCATAGTGCTGGTTTTGGGCAGCAAGGGCCTCGAAATTCTCCGGTTTCTTGCCGAAATAGGCAGGGAAACCCGAGTCAAGGGTGAAGAACGCTGACCTGGGGTCTCGAGGCGTTCCGAAGAGTTGTTCGAAGCGGTCGCTGAAGGCCTTTTCGGGCGATCGGAGGTAGCTGAAATACTTCATGTCAAGCCACACGCTTCCGTCGTCCTTCACATCGAGCAGTTTATAGACTTCGCCGACATATCGGGGTGTCCCATAGGGGGCCATCCCCATCACTTTATATTCTCCTTCGTTGACTTCGAATCCAAGAAATGCGGTGAACGCACTGTAGAGAAGACCTATCGAATGCGGGAATCGCAATTCATCGTATAGGGTTAGATCCCGATCGCTGCCCTTGCCCAATGTGGCGGTCGTCCATTCTCCAACCGCATCAACCGTAAGGATGGCCGCATCCGAAAACGGGGAACAGAAGAAGGCGCTGGCCGCGTGAGATAGGTGGTGCTCCGAGAACAGAATCCGTTTATTGTCTAACCCGAGATTCGCTTTGATGATTTCCTTTACCCACAGTTTCTCGGAGAGCCAACCGAGCGTCGCCTCACGGAACATCCTCCCGGACCGTGGCGAGGTCGCCAGGACCGTTTTAAGAATCCGCTCGAATTTCGTGAACGGTTTTTCGTAGTACACCGCATAGTCTAGTTCCTTCGCACCGATGGCTCCGACGCGCAAGCAAAAGTCGATTGCGTGACGCGGAAATGCCGAATCGTGTTTTTCCCTTGAGAATCGCTCTTCCTCAGCCGCGGCGATCAACACCCCGTCTTTGAGCAACGCCGCGGCCGAATCATGGTAATAACAGGAGAGACCGAGGATGTACATCAGTACTGTCTTTTAGAAAAGCGATCGAGATCAACGTTCACGTTTCGTTTTGTCCAAAAGCTCTTGGCATGTTGGCGTTTTTTGAGTCCAATCAAATCGGCTCGACGGCTTTTGAGAATTCCGATCGGGACAATGAACAGGATGTAAAACACCGTGAGCAAGACCACAGCCTGGACGTGCCCCAGTTTAACCAGGAGGCGCTTGATGAATGCAGCGAGAAAGACGAAGAGCGTGTTCATCGAGGACCATCGAGTCCGTCAGACCCTAGTGTCTTCTCATGGATCGCGTGGTTGCGGGCCTGATCGTTGGAGGTCCGAGAGAAGCGCCCGCGCAACGACCTTGTGGGCCGCTGGAGTAAAGTGACCATCGAATTGGAAATACAACACATTCGACCCATCTGACACCAATGATCGCTTAGCTTGCTCTAAGGGCTCACGCAAATTGATGAATGCGATACGCTTAGAACGAAGGATCTGCATTAACCATCGTTCTAGTCCGGACTCGGAGAAATAGGTCCCATCGACTAACTGGAGACCCTGTCTACCACCAGTAGTTTCGTTACTATCGATGTCAATGCCGAGTGGAATATAAACAACGGTTAACCCAATGCCTTTCTTGGCGGCATATCGAGCGAATTCGAAGATGGATCGGACCGTCGATTGCGCGCCCGTCATTAACAGATCATCCCAGAGAGTTGGGTCCTGCCTTAACATTAATCGCTCCCAAACTTCCCTGGACAAGGAACTCGACTTCACAAAGGGCTTAAGAGATGCAGGAACCTCGACCTCTTTATCATCTCCAGCGCGGGGTGGTCGCTTAAAAACGGACGAAATGAGGGCGACGACACGGCTGCGGGTCAACCATTCCCTATACGCCTGATCGCTCTGGGCGTAGCCCATCGAAGAAAAAAAATCGTTATCATCCACAAAAAGATACACCTGATCTATGCCCAGGCCTCTACCATACACCCGCAGCCAAGCAAACTCAGTGAGTGGCGACCATGACGATACCCCCTGTTGCAGAAACTCATACTGTGACGTAAGCCGGCTGAGGACTTGCCCCATCGTCTCTTCAAAAACCATCTCATCAGCTTCAACAAAAGAGTCGCCAAGCAACAAGACCCGTGGTACACGCTTAGACCCTATCTCTGGGCCACGCAGGCCAAGACTATTGTACTCAATCCGTAGTTGCGGTATGCCATCTTCATTCCGGGGTGGTGCTGTAATTGAACATGACGGTTTGGTGCCATGATGCGTATACTTGTCCCAGACAATACACTTGTAATAAGGTGATCCATGACGTGGCATGCCAGGGTAGAATCCAATGGCCCTAAATGAGGCTTCAATCATCAAGACTACCAATGCGACTGATCCGAGCGTCAGCGACAATCCTATCAGGAACTTCTTGCGACGACTGACTCCCGTTAGAGATCCTGGCATCAGACAACCCATTCTAATCCCGACATTCCAAGGTTACCAATGATCCCACGCGGGTTGCTTGCTTTCAGGGAGGCTCACAGCAGTGTTGGTCGGGCACGAATTCGATGCACATGCCCTGCGGCGGCTGATTTTAAGTTCTCGAATGTCCTTGAGACAGACATTCCCCCGTTCCTTTCACTTGACATGGCCCTAGAACCTCTCATCAGTGTTGAGTTCGGCCATGTCCGGCCTTTCCGTCCGTGAAAAAATCGCCGCACCCGGTCAATACCCTCTGGTAAAGTCCCGGGTGACGGGGGATCGTTCTCGACGCCCCCGCACTACCTGAGGCCGAGCACATCCTGCATATCATAAAGTCCGGGGGATCTGCCGGATAGCCATTGGGCGGCGCGGAGGGCGCCACGGGCGAAGGTATCGCGGCTGGTGGCGCTGTGCGTGACTTCCAGGCGTTCACCAAGGCCACCGAATAGGACGGTGTGGTCGCCGACGATGTCGCCCGCTCGGATGGTTTGGATGCCGATCTCGGTCGGCTTCCGCGCGCCGATGTCTCCGTGACGGGTGTACACCCCCACCTCGTCGAGCTGGCGACTGGTGGCTTCGGCCAAGACCTGGCCCAGCTTGAGTGCGGTCCCGCTCGGCGCGTCTTTCTTGTATCGGTGGTGGGCTTCGACGATTTCGAGGTCGTACCCAGCGCCCAGCGCGCGCGCGATGTCTGCCACGACCTTGAACATCACGTTCATGCCAAGACTCATGTTCGGACCAAAGACAATGGGGATCCGTCCCGATGCCTGACGGATCGCGTCCAGCCCATCCGGCGCCAACCCGGTCGTGCCGATGACGAGGGCCGTGTTCGACATCGCGGCCCGCGAGACCAGAGCGCGCGTCGAGTCCGCAGTCGTAAAGTCGATGACGATGTCGCCGGCCTCCAGCGACGCGGTAACGTCGTGGCTGATCGCCACGCCGAGCGGCCCCACGCCCGCCGACTCGCCCGCATCACGGCCGAGACTCGGATGGCCTGGGCGTTCGATCGCCGCGGACACGCGCACGCCCGGCGTTTCGAGAGCAAGCGCGATCAGGCGCGCGCCCATCTTGCCGCCGGCACCCATGATCACGAGGCGGATCGGCTTGAGAGACGGGGATTGGGACACGGGACGCGGGCGTCAGAGCAGCCCGAACTGCGTCAGGGCTTGCTTGAGCTGGTTCTTGGGCCCCTCGGACATCGCGCAGAGTGGGAGACGGAGCTCGTCGGAACAGCGTCCGATCATCCCCAACGCGGTCTTGACGGGAATGGGATTCGTTTCCAAAAACAACGCGTTGGTCAGGGGTTGGAGCTGGTAATGCAGCCGTCGCGCGCGGTCCCAGTCGCCCTTGAGCGCCGCGCCTACCATCTCGGCGGTTTCGGCTGGAGCCACGTTCGCCGTCACCGAAATCACGCCCTTGCCGCCGATCGCCATGAGCGGGATCGTCAGACCGTCGTCGCCCGACAGTACCAGAAAGCGCTCATCACACGCGGCGATGATTTCGCTCATCTGGCCGAGCGAGCCAGAGGCCTCCTTCACGCCCACGATGCTCGCAAGGCGGCTCAAGCGGGCGATCGTCTGGGGGGTCATGTTCACGCCACACCGCCCAGGGATGTTGTACAGGATCAGCGGGAGATCGACCTCGCGCGCGATCGCTTCGAAGTGCAGGTACAGCCCTTCCTGCGTCGGCTTGTTGTAATAGGGACACACGAGCAGGGCCCCATCGACGCCGACGGATTTGGCGTGTTTGGTGAGGCGGATCGCCTCGTGGGTGGCGTTGGACCCCGTGCCTGCGATCACCGGCACCCGGCGCCGGACCGCCTCGACCGTGAGCGCGATCACTCGGTCATGTTCCTCGTGCGTCAGCGTAGCGGATTCACCCGTACTGCCGCACGGCACGATGCCGTTGGTGCCGCGAGCGATCTGCCACTCTATCAGCTCGCCGAGGGCCTTCTCGTCGACACGACCGTTGAGAAACGGCGTGACGATCGCGACGTAAGATCCGGGAAACATCAGGTTAGTCCATCGCGTCGGGCCATAGCGTCCCTTCGTACACCAGCCGAGCCTCTCCCGTCAACTCGACCCGCGTGATCTCGTCGCCGGCCAGTTCGAAGGCGACCCTGAGCGGCGGACCGCCTTTGGTCTTGAGCGTCACCGGCGAGCGCGCTTTACCCAACAGGCCCGCGAGGATCGCCGCAGCCACCGCGCCGGTTCCGCACGCCAGCGTCTCGCCCTCGACGCCCCGCTCGTAAGTGCGGATCGTGAGCCGGTTCGGGGCGTCTACGCGGACGAAGTTGGCGTTGGTACCCGCCGGGGCGAACACCGGATGGAAACGAATTGCCCGGCCCAGTCCTTCGACGTCCACGGTCTCGACCGCGTCGACGAACAGAACTGCGTGTGGAACGCTGGTGTTCAGAAACTGCGCGTCGTACTCCTTCCCACCGATGTCCAAGGGAATCCCCAATCGCAGGTGGGTCGGCAACGGGAGTCGCACCGTGACCGCCTTCGGCCCCACGTTGGCGTGGATGACACCCGCAAGGGTTTCGAACGTCAGGATCTTCGGCGCGATCTTGTGCAGGACGGCGAAGCGCGCCGCGCAGCGGCTGCCGTTGCCGCACATCTCGGCCTCGCCGCCGTCGGCATTGAAATAGTGCCACCGAAAATTCGCCCGCGACGAGCGCTGGAGAAAGATGACCCCATCGGCTCCAACCGACAAGCCGCGGCGGCAGACCGCTTTGACGAAGGCCTTCATACCGCGGCGCGGGATGAGATCCCTTCGGTTATCGATCACGATGAAATCGTTCCCGCTTCCCGACATCTTGGCGAACGGGATCCGCGCGCGTGTACTTGCCGCCATACTACGGGGCTCCCTTGGGCCCGTGTTCCTGGACGAACGCCAGAAGTGCCTCGGCCTCTTGCCGCGTGACCCGCTCGTCGGCCAAGATCTGCTTGATCCCTTGGCTCATGCCGTACAGCGCCTCGTCCGAGACCTCGTGCCGCTTGCCCGCGTCGTAGAACGCGAGGAGGGCCAACCGAAGGCGCTCCACCTCCTCTAAGGTGTAATCGGGCGGCAGCGCGCGGACCACGGCTTTTTCGATGACGAACTTCTGCCACGTGAAGATGAAGAAGTCTTTGCCCTTGAAGAACAACAACGCCAAAGCAAGGATGACCACCCCCGACCCGATGATAAGGGTCAGAAAGAAGCCGCGGCCTTTACGGGTCGCCGTCCTCGGGCGCGGTGCGGTCCCGGTCGCGGCGTCCATCACGTATTTTTCAGAAAAGGTGGGATGGTCTCTCCGCGCACCAGGTCGCGGTACGTCTCGCGCGCGCGGATCACGAAGAACCGGTTGGCCTTGACCAGCACCTCCGGGATGAACGGCCGCGAGTTATACCGAGAGGCCATCGCAAAACCGTACGCCCCCGCACTCATCACCGCCAGCAGATCCCCCGATTCACACGATGGCAACTCGCGGTCCTTGGCCAAGAAATCGCCGGACTCGCAGATCGGCCCCACGACGTCGACCACGCGCGGCGGCCGGGAGGTACTGACGACCGGCCGGATTTCATGGTACGCCTCGTAAAGGCTGGGCCGGATCAAATCGCTCATTCCGGCGTCGACGACGACGAAGTTTTTGGCCTCCCCTTCCTTCGTGTACAACACCTTCGTCACCAGAATCCCGGCGTTGCCGACGAGGACGCGACCCGGTTCCAGGATCAGCGTGACCTCCCGCCCGCGCAGCAGCGGCAGGACCGCGTCGGCCATTTCGCGGGGCGAAGGGGGCTCTTCATTTTGATACGGGATGCCCAGGCCTCCGCCCATGTCCAAGTAACGGATCGCAATCCCGTGGTCGTTCAGACGGTCGACCAGTTCCAGCACTCGCGCCATGGCCTCGACGAACGGCTGCACCTCGGTGAGTTGGGATCCGATATGGTGGTGGACGCCGACCACCTCCACGCCCCTGAGCGTGGCCGCGAGCTTGTAGTGGTTCAGCGCGGTGTCGATGTCGATCCCGAACTTCGATTTCTTGAGGCCCGTCGAAATGTAGGGATGTGTTTTCGGATCGATATGGGGGTTGACCCGCAAGGAGATCCGCGCACGGGTCTTCTGTTGCCGCGCCACTTCGTCGATCACCCGGAGCTCCTGGGCCGATTCGACGTTGAATAACAGGATCTTGGCCCGGAGGGCCTCGCCGATCTCCTCGCGGCTCTTCCCCACCCCCGCGAACACGATCTTATCCCGCGGCACGCCGGCCTTCAGCGCCCGATACAACTCTCCGCCCGAAACGATGTCGGCCCCGCCACCCAGCCCGGCGAACAACCGCAGGATGGCCAGGTTGGAGTTCGCCTTCACCGCGTACGCGGTGACGTGCGGGATCGACGAAAACGCCGAGTCGACCGCCTGAAAGTGCGACGTCAGCGTGTGGTGGCTATACAAATAGAACGGCGTGCCGACCGCCTTGGCGATTTTCGCGACCGGGACCTTCTCACAGTGAAGGTCCCGGTCGATATCCCTAAATTCGTGCATTGTCGACTTTTCTTCCTCCGGTGAGAGCCTGTTCAGGAAGGGTCAGATGCAAGGCGGAGCGAGCACCGGAGCGGAGCGTACTGGTTCGTACGTGAGCACCGGAAGCGCAGCGACAACGCCGCAGATGGCCCTTCATGGACAGGCTCTCCTAGCCGACCGTCTCGTCGCCCCACGCCGCTGGCGTCGGCGCGATGCGATCCAGCGAGGCCTGGAAGGCGGTCTTCAGGTTGATGAACTTGACCGAAGCATGCGCCTTCAGCGACTGCAGGTAGTCACCGTCCAGCAGGGCGTGGAAGGCCTGCGGCGTTGCGTGGCGCACGTGTTCGAAGTTCACCACGATCTCGAGCTTCGCCTTTTGCACGGCGTGCAAGAGACGCTTGCGCAGCTCCTTGGCGCTCGGCTCATCCAGCGTGCCCTCTAGGTCCAGTTGCAGGGCGGACTGCGACTGAATCCCGGGGGGTGAAGCGGGCAGATCGCCCCGCTTGACCTTGATTTGGAGGAACCGGTCGATCTGGTACGCCGCGTCTGCCGCTTTTTCTTTGATCGCGTGGAGCGCGTTGGGGATCAAATTCTCGGTCGCGAACGCCGGGAGTTTCACCTGGAGGTTCTGGATGATCTGCGACAACGGCGACAGACTCCCTTTGGGCGCCGTCCGCTTCACCAGGTGTCGGAAGGCCAGGTTCATCGCCAAACGGGCTGGAATCCGCTGGCGCGTGTAAAACAGCCGCCGGAAAATCGAGTCGTACGAGAAGAACCGGTGGTTCGCCCAGAAGAAGCCCTCCTGCAGCGTCTCGGGGCTCATGCGTTTCGGCCAGAAGACGACGTGTTTCCCGTCGTAGTGCGCCCAGTCGTGATCGAAGATCCGCCCCCCGGCCTTCATCCGCTCGAAGAGCGGCGTACCGGGCAACGGGGTCATGATGTTGAAATAGGCCAGCTCCAAATTATTCTTCACCAGAAACTCCACCGTCCGGGGAAACACCGATTCGTCGTCGTGATCGAACCCGAAGATCACGCCGGGGTTGAGCATGATCCCGTGGTCGTGAAAGCACTTGATCTCCCGCTCGTACTGGGGCACGCGGTTGAAGGGCTTATTCGTCTCGTCGATACTCTCTTCGACGATGGATTCCAGGCCGACGAACATCGAAACGCAGCCGCTTTCCGCCGCGAGCTTGACCATGTCCGGCTCGTCGCCCAAGAACAGCGTGCACTGCGCGCCCCACTTGATCTTGAGCGGCTTGAGCGCGGTCCAGAGTTCCTTGCAATACGCACGGCTGGAGTTGTGGAGGTCATCGACGAACGCGAAAATGGTCCCATCCTCGATCCGGCTGAAGACCTTCAGCGACGCCATGAACCGCTGGCTGAACGGCCCGTACAACATCTTGTCCATGATCTGGCTGCGGCGTCGCTCCTTGATCCGCTGGATTTCGGCCACCACGTGGGCCACCGGGCGCCGGCGGGAGTTCTTGCCGTTGAACGGCGATACGCTGCAGAACTCGCACTCGAAGTGACAGCCGCGCGTGGTCTGAATGCACGAGCTCGTCATGTACGCGTCCTGACGCAGGAGGTCGACCCGCGGGTTCCGGTATTCGTCGAGATTCGGGAACTGGTCCATCCGATAGGTCCGCTGCATCTGACCGGCTTCAAAATCCTTGATGACCTGGGGCCACAGATCCTCGGATTCGCCGATCATGATCGTGTCGGCGAACTGGCTCGCCTCCTCGGCGCAATAACTCACGTGAGTGCCGCCGATGACGGTCTTGATCCCGCGCGCGCGGAACTTCTGGGACAACTGGTACGCGCGGGGCGCGTAGCACGTCATCTGCGCGGAGATGCCGACCAGGTCGACGTCGAGGTCGAAATCGACGTGGTCGGCCGACTCGTCGACAAAGGTAATGTCCCAGTGATTCGGGGTATACGCCGCGATGACCGGCAGCGACAGCTTGGGAAACCACAGCGCGCGCCGCTCGCCCTCGGTAAAACGATAGGGGCTGTCGTCGGGATACGGTTCGATCAGGAGAAGCCGCCGCTTGCGGGACTTGACCGCCACGGAGTGTTCACTATCGACCTGTATCAACGTCGATGAAGCCATCCTGCTCTCCTTGTTGTCCGTCCCTGGACCGAACATGCTCCCTGTCTTACCGTCCACAACGCGCTGGACCGGCCAGCGCCAACCGCTACGGAGCGGGGTGATCCGACGGCTCCTGCCCGGACGGTTGACCGCGGTGAGAGGAATGATCGGCGGGCCGCGGAACATCTTCGGGGGCGATTGGATCGCCCTTGCGGCCACAACTCGTCGATGATGCTAGCAAAAGACCGACAAAGAATGCAAGCAGGGCGATCCGCATAGCCCCCGACCTGGCATGAGGCACGGCCCCAAACCTGGGGCGAGGTATCGCCCCGCCCCTACGAACGCGTGGCTCAACGGTCACGTCCGTTTCGACCCTTTTTCGATTTCCTTCAATCGCTGCTGCACCGCCTCGCGGGCCGTGCCACCGATCTGGGCCTTGCGAGCAATCGCACTCTTGGCCGACAGCTTGGCCACGGCCTCGGGATCCAAGAGCGGCGAGAACCGTCGGTACTCCTCCGGCGACAGCCCTGTGAGGGGCTTTTTGAATTCCAGACAATGCCGCACGAGCTTCCCGACCACTTCGTGTGCCTCGCGGAACGGCACACCCTTGAGCACCAGGTCGTCGGCGATCTCCGTGGCGAGCAGGAAGCTGTCCGCCGCCGCAGCCGCCATCGCGTCGGCCTTGACCCGGATGCCCGGGATCATTTCCGTCGTGATCGACAGGCAGGCCTTCACCGTGTCCACGGCGTCGAACAGCGGCTCCTTGTCCTCCTGCAGGTCCTTGTTATACGCGAGCGGCAACGCCTTCACCGTCGTCAGTACCGCCATCAGCGATCCGTAGACGCGACCGGTCTTCCCGCGGATCAACTCGGGTACGTCCGGGTTCTTCTTCTGCGGCATCATGCTGCTGCCGGTGCAGAACCCGTCGGGCAGCTCGATAAATCCGAACTCGGCCGTGGACCACAGCACGAGCTCCTCGGCAAAGCGCGAGAGGTGCATCATGATCAGCGCGAACGCGGACAGCGATTCGATCACGAAGTCTCGGTCGCTCACCGAGTCCAGGCTGTTCTTGGTGACGATGGGGAAGTCGAGATACTCGGCGATCAACTCGCGGTTGATCGGGTAGTTCGTCCCCGCCAGCGCGCCCGACCCCAACGGCATCCGATTGACGCGGTTGCGCGCGTCGCGCAGCCGCTCGGCGTCGCGCTGGAGCATCTCGTAATACGCGAGCAGGTGGTGGGCCAGCAGCACGGGCTGGGCGCGCTGCAAGTGGGTATAGCCGGGCAAGATGACGTCGATGTGCCGCGACGCCGCCTCAGCCAGCGCCTTCTGCGCCCCCCGCAGCAGGTCACCGATCGCATCCAATTCCTCGCGCACGTACAGGCGCATATCAAGCGCCACCTGGTCGTTACGCGACCGCCCCGTGTGCAGCTTGCCAGCCGGGGCCCCGATCCGCTCGGTGAGCGCACGCTCCACGTTCATGTGAATGTCTTCGTACTGCACCGAGAACGGGAACCGGCCCGCGGCGATCTCACTCTCGATCGTCTTCAGCCCCTGGATGATCTGATCTCGCTCGGCCGGGCTGATCAGCTTCGCCTCGGCCAGAGCGCGGCAATGGGCGATGCTGCCCGCGATATCGTGGCGGTACAGACGCCAATCGAAGGGAATTGAGGCGGTGAAGGTTTCCACCGTCGGTTTCGTCGCCTCGGTAAAACGCCCGCCCCAGGGTTTGTCCGGTGAATTCATACGTTGTTCGCGATTAGCTCATCGCTCAGCGCTGATCGCCCAGAGGACCCCCCCCTTGCGACGGTTCGGCCGTGAGCTGAGGACTATGAGCGATGAGCTTTCTTCCCCACTTTAAGGCGGAGTGCATTCAGCCGAATGAACCCCGCCGCGTCTTTCTGGTCGTACACCGCTTCCGCTTCGAACGTCGCGAGGTCGTGGCGGTACAGCGACATGGAGGACTTGCGTCCCGCGATCGTGATCGCCCCTTTATAGAGCTTCAGGCGCGCCACGCCCGTCACGTTCTGCTGCGCGTCGTCGATCGCGGCCTGCAGCATGCGCCGCTCCGGAGCGAACCAGTAGCCGTAGTAGACCAGCTCGGCGTAGCGCGGAATCATCGCATCGCGCTGGTGCAAGACCTCGCGATCGAGCGTGAGCGACTCGACCGCGCGGTGTGCGGCGTGCAAGAGCGTTCCGCCCGGCGTCTCGTAGACACCGCGCGACTTCATCCCGACGTAGCGGTTTTCCACCAGATCGACCCGCCCGATCCCGTGGCGTCCGCCGATCGCGTTCAGCTCGGCGAGCAGGCGAGACGGCGAGAGCTTCTTCCCATTCACGGCGATGGGATCGCCGGCCCGGTATTCGAGCTCGACGTACTCCGGCCGTTCGGGCGCGCGTTCCGGCGCGACCGTCATCGTGAACATCTCCGTTGGCGGCTCGGCCCAAGGGTCTTCCAAGATGCCTCCCTCGTAGCTCGTGTGGAAGAGATTCTTGTCGACGCTATACGGCTTGGCTTTGGTCGCCGTCACCGGGATATCGTGTCGTTTGGCGTAGTCGATCAGATCCTGCCGCGAGCGGAACGGCCATTCGCGCCACGGCGCCACGATCCGGATCGCCGGATCGATCGTCTGATACGCGAGCTCGAATCGGACCTGGTCGTTCCCCTTTCCGGTCGCCCCGTGGCCCACCGCGTCGGCCTTCTCCCTCGCCGCAACCGCCATCTGCGCCTGGGCGATCAGCGGCCGGGCGATCGACGTGCCGAGCAGGTACGCTCCTTCGTATACGGCATTGGCGCGCAGCATCGGGAACACAAACTCTCGGACGAAGACGTCACGGAGATCCTGGACGACCGCTTTCTTGGCCCCCGTGGCCAGCGCCTTGGCTTTCACCGCTGCGAGGTCCTCTCCCTGCCCCAGATCGGCGCAGAACGCCACCACGTCGCAGCCGTACGCTTCCTTGATCCAGGTAATGGCGACGGACGTGTCGAGGCCGCCGGAATAGGCCAGCACCAACTTCCGAATCGGCGAACGGGAGAATCGGGGAGGTCTTCTCTTTAACTCACCGTTTCCCCGCTTCACCGCTTCACCCCTTCACGCTCTTCATCGCCCACCAACATCTCTAAGATCGCCTTCTGCACGTGGAGACGGTTCTCCGCTTGATCGAAGATCGCCGACTGGGGACCTTCCATGACTTCGTTCGTGATTTCCTCCCCGCGATGGGCGGGCAGACAATGCAGGACGATCGCGTCCGGCTTGGCGAGGCGCAAGAGCTCGGTATTGACCTGATACGGCCGGAACACCGCGGCGCGTTTCTGCGATTCGGTTTCCTGCCCCATGCTCGTCCATACGTCGGTGTAGACAATGTCGGCGCCTCGTACCGCCGCCCTCGGATCCTCGCCGAGGTGGATCGCGGTTCCGCGCTGTCCCGCCTGCAGCTCGGCCCACTTCACGACCTCCGCGTCGGGCTGATACCCCGCGGGCGAAGCGATCCGACACGTCACGCCCATCATCGCGCATCCCTCGAGCAGCGAGTGCGCGACATTATTTCCGTCACCCACGTATGCCAGCGTCAAACCCGCCAAGCGTCCCTTTTTCACGTCGATCGTCATCAAGTCCGCGAGAATCTGACACGGATGGTGCGCGTCGGTGAGCCCGTTGATGACCGGGATCGTCGCGTGACGCGCCCATTCCGCGAGCCGGTCCTGCCCGAAGGTGCGGATGACCAGCGCGTCGAGGTACCGCGAGAGGACCCGGGCGGTATCGGCGACCGTTTCTCCCCGCCCGAGCTGGATCTCCTGCGCGGGGAGGAAGACCGGGTGTCCCCCCAACTGGGCGATCGCCACCTCGAACGAAACCCTCGTCCGCGTGGAGGCTTTCTCGAAGAACAGGCCGACGCTCTTTCCGGCCAAGGCGCGCGATCGCGCACCGGTCTTGGCGCGGTCGATCAGGCGTCGGATTTCTTCGGGCGACAGACTCCGCAGCGCCAACAGGTCGCGTTCAGCCATGCCCTTCCTGAGCCGCCAGCACCGCATCGATGACGGCGACCGCCTGGTCGACCTCTTCCTGCGTGACGATCAGCGGAGGGACCAAGCGCACCACCGACTCGGCGGTCGCGTTGACCAGCAGGCCCCGTTGCATGCATTGCGCCACGATCTCCCGCGCCGGCACCGTGAGGGCCAGACCGACCAAGAGCCCCAGACCGCGCACCTCGTTGATCACGGGGTACTTCTGCTGGAGGCCGCGCAGCCCGTGGACCAGGCGTGCTCCCATCCGGCGGCAGTTGTCCAAGACGTACCCATCATCCAAAATGGCCTCGATCGTGGCGAGCGCCGCCGCGCACGCGAGCGGGTTCCCGCCGAACGTCGCGGCGTGCGACCCAGGGGTGAACGCCTTGGCCACGCGCTCGGTCGCCAGCATCGCCCCGATGGGAACCCCGTTGCCCAATCCTTTGGCCAGCGTCATGATGTCGGGAGTGATCCCCGCGTGCTCGTACGCGAACAAGCGCCCCGTCCGCCCGATGCCGGTCTGCACTTCATCCAGCACCAGAAACAGTCCGTGGCGATCGCACAGATCCCGCAATCCGCGCAAGTAGTCCGGGTTCGGGACGCGCACGCCCCCTTCGCCTTGCACCGGCTCGACCATAACGGCCATCGTTTTTGCGGTGATCGCCTTTTCGACCGCCGCCACATCGTCGTAGGACACGGAAACGAACCCCGGCAGCAGCGGTTCATATCCCGCCTGGAGCTTCGGCTGGCCCGACGCGCTGATCATCGCTAAGGTCCGTCCGTGAAACGAGCCGGCGGTGGTAATGACTTCGTGGCGATCGGAGGTGCCGGTCAGCCGCGCGGCTTTCCGCGCCAATTTGATCGCGGCTTCATTTGCCTCGGCGCCGCTGTTGCAGAAAAAGACCTTGTCGGCGAACGAGTGGGTGACCAGCGTCTTCGCCAGAAGCGTTTGCGGCTCGGAATAATAGAGGTTGGACGTGTGCACCAGGCGCTGCGCTTGTTTCTGCACGGCCACCGTCACTTTGGGATGGCAATGGCCCAGGTTGTTGACCGCCACGCCGGCCACGAAGTCGAGGTACTCCCGACCATCGCGGGAATACACGCGCGTGCCACGGCCCTTCGAGAGCACGAGCGGAAACCTCGCATAGGTGTGCATGAGATACCGCTGCGCGTCTTCAATCCACTCTTCGGTCGCCATCGCTCGCCGCTAATGTAACGAGAGGAATCAACGGGTTACCTCGGGTCTCGTCGTGCGCCGGTTGTACCATACCGCCCTTGTCGAGCGCAACCCGCACCGCGCCATCGGCGTGGAAGGAAAAACCTTTATCCTCCTTCCGGGTGGCGTAGTAACCCGCACCGCGCCATCGGCGTGGAAGGAAAAGCCTTTATCCTCCTTCCGGGTGGCGTAGCACCCGGCGCCGCGGTACCCGAACGGGAGTGCCCCAGGCGGCGTCCGAGGACCCGTAATCTTGACAAGGCCCAGGCAACTCTGTAGAGTGAGCCCACCCTGCCCGGAGCGGTAGATCGTGGCCGCAACAATCCTTTTATTGGATAATGACCTTCGCCTCCTCACCCACCTTTCGGAGCGTCTGACCTATCTGGGATACGACGTGACCACCGCGTCACGCGTGCACGATGCAGTGCTGAAGGGGATCGTTGTGACCCCCCATCTCTTCGTCTGCGACGTGATGATGCCCGAATTGAACGGGTGGGAGTTCAAACGGCTCTTGGCCCAAATCCCCTCGCTGGCGACGGTGCCCATTCTCTTCTTGAGCACTCACGACACCCTCCCCGCCGAGTTGTACGACCCGACCGTGGGGCTCGTCGAGGTCTTGAAAAAACCGTACTCGGGTGAGTCCCTCGTCACGGCCGTCGCCGGCCTCCTGGCCCGGCAGGCCGGGCGGGTCCGCCTCATGGCCCAGCCCTTGACCGGGTCGCTGGCGCTCGACGGCGCGTCTCAGGTCGAGCTCTGCCATGTGTTGGCCCTGCGCGCGATCGACGGCGTGGTCCGGTTGTCATGGCCGGCGGGAACAGCCGAGTGGACCTGGTCTCGGGGGCGGCTGATCGACGCTGCCTCTGCGAACGAATCCGGGGAAGAGGCGTTCCACGCCCCGATGACGGCACCTGCGTCGTCGCTCGCCGTCGTGGTCGATCCGCCGCCTCCGGTGCCCCCTCGCCCCACGATCACGAAACCCCTGGCGATTCTGATCGCCGAAACCCTGCGCCGACACGTTCAGGGCGAGGATGATTCGCCGCGCTCGGGCGTGGGAACGGCGCGCCGGATGGAAACCGACGCCGAATTTTTGGAACGACTCGCGGCCACGGGGTTGATCCGGCGGACTACCCCCGCAGCATCCGGGCGGTGAAACGGCTGGTGTTGATTGGTGGAGGCACCGAGGGATTGGAAACGTTGGCGCATGCCGTGCGCCAGCAGGAAGCGACGGTGACGATGATCGTCGATCCCGATCCCGCCGCGCTCGTGTTCCGCCTCGAAGAGCTCGGCTATCGCTTCGCCGACGCGTTCACGATCCCGCTGGGTCGGACCCTTGATGCCGTGCGCGACCTCGGCGGGCTCGATCTTCTGGTCGATGCCACTTCGGATCGGGCGATTCGTCGAGCGCTCCTGGGCGTCGCGCAGGGCGTGGACGTCATCGGCTCCGCCTCCGCCCGCCTGCTCTGGTCCCTCCTAGAGGCGCCGCCCCACGAGCGACCCGCCCTCAGCCTCAAGCGGGCCAAACCGGTTTTCGATCAGATCGACGTATCCACTCCCGGCGAACTAGCCTACGCGATCGCCGAAACGGCGCGCGTGGTCGGCGACGCCGACGTGGTTCGCCTGCTGCGCTGGGACGAGGGCCGGCAGCGCCTCGTCCCGCTCGGCGCGCGAGGAGGGCCGTCCGCCGTCTCATCCGCCGGGCTCCGGGTGGGCCGCGACCGTCGAAGAATCGCCGCGTCCGAAGAGGACCGGTCGGCAGGATGGTTGCTCGAGGAAGACGGAGCCAAAGCAGTGCTCGCCGTTCCCATCCAGAGCGAAGACGATTTTCTGGGGGTCTTGGAACTTCGGCGCACCGAGCGGTACGGACCGTTCGCACCCGAGACCGAGGCGTGGATCGACGAGTTCGCGCCCCACCTCGTTCGGCCGCTCAAAAAGCTGCGGACCCTGCGCGAGGTGCGAGAGGCCGCGCAGGGCGAGGCCATGCGTCGCGAGATCAAATCCCTGCTGGCCGGCGATCACCCCATTCGCCTCAAGATGCAACGTGCGGTCGAGACGATTGCGGCCATTCTTCAGGCCACCGGCGTTCACCTCTACGTGCGCGACCCCCAGAACGACGATGCCATGCTGCAAGCGTCGACCACCATCAGCGTCGACAACGCCGGCACGGTGCGGATCGCCTTGGGCGCGGGATTGATCGGCGAAGTCATCCAGTTCAACCGCGCCCTCTTTCTTCGGGAGGAGGGACCCGCGGGCGACCCATCCCCCGCGGGCAGCACACGCGGTCTCGTGGCGGCCCCACTATCAACGGGGCGCTCCGCGGTGGGGGTGTTGCTCGTCGAGACCCCGGCCGTCGTTGAGGTCACCCCCCGGGGGCTCGCGTTGTTGACCGAAATCGGGGAGATCCTGGGTGGCTCGATCGCGAGCGACACGGAACGCCGCAGGATGTCCCAAAAGGTCATGAAACTCTCGGTGGTCAATGAAGAAGGGCTGCAACTGCTCGCCCTCACAGACCGCGAGAAAGTGGTGATGACGGGAGCCGCCGCCACGGGGATGATCTTGGATGCCGAGGCCGTGATCCTGCGGGTCCGCGAGCGGCGCGGGATCCGACTGTTGGTCGGCGGCACGTACGGGCTGCACCGCGACGATATCGACGCCACGTTGGTCCAACTGGACCAGGCCATCGCCACCAGGATCGCAGAGTCCAGGACCGTCGTCCGGAGCGACCGTCTCGAGGAATTCGGCGTCGCGCTCCCGGCGAATTTCCCCTACCGGTCGATGGTCGCCGGCCCCCTCCTCGCGGGCGATCAACTGGTCGGTACCGTGGGGGCGTACAATAAATTGATATACCAATCGTTCGCGTGCGGCGCCTTTGACCAGGACGACCAAGACATCCTGGAGAAATTTTCCTTCTACCTCGGGCGCGCGCTAATCCAGGCTCAGGAGTTCACCAACCGGCAAGCCCTGATCACCATCGATGAGGTCACGGGGCTGAAGAACCGCCGGTATTTGGATGTCCGCCTTCCCGAGGAAATTCGTCGCGCCGAGCGGTATCAACGCAAGGTGTCGTTGTTGATCATGGAGGTGATGCACTTCGAGGACATCAGCCGCGCGTTCACGGCGCACGGGCGGGATGAATTGGTGCGCGCGCTGGCCGGGATGGTCCGCGAAACCTTTCGGAATGTCGACATCCTGGCTCGCATCGACGGCGCCCGGTTTGCGGTCGTGATGCCCGATACCGGGGATCGAATCAGCGACGTGCTCGAGCGACTCACCCACGCCCTGACGACGTTCCGACTCAAGAGCCCCGACGGAGCGACCCTCGCGGTGAAGCTCGCGGTCGGCACCTGCACCTATCCGGGCGAGGCCGCCAGCGTGCAGGAACTCTTCGACCGAGCGGAACGGCTGACCCCGCTCGATACCATCGAGTCCCCATGAATGACGTGACGCTCTTGCTCACGGCGTTGGAGGCGAGAATCCGGAGGCTACTGGCAGCGCTGGCCCGCGTCACCGGGGAACGAGACCGCCTGCGCGCCGAGTTCCAGCGCGTTGACACCCAAATGGCGGCCATGGAGGACCGATGCGGACGCTGGGAACAGGAGCGGGCCGCGTTGGGACAGCGCATCGAACGTCTCCTGAAAGAGCTCGACACCCTGACCCACCACGAGAGCGAAGGAACGGAAGACAGCCATGAACTCGCAGACCGTGTCGGTTGAGATCTACGGCGAACGTTACCTGCTGAAGGGCGATGCCGACGCCGAATACGTCAAGCGGCTCGCCATGGTGGTCGACCGCAAAATCCGGGAAGCCGCCACTCATCTTCCCGGGACACCGGTCGCGAAATTGGCGATCCTGGCGGCCATCAATCTGGCCCACGACTGCCTGCAACTGCAGGATGACGGCGCGAAGAAAGATTCTGTGATCGCCACGGTCTCGAAGCGGACCAAGGACCTCATCGACAGTATCGAAGAGCAGTTCGAGGACCTCGACCTGCCCCTGTAACGACTGGTTTGAACCGCGGCGTCCACGTGGCGTCGGAACCCGCCCCTGCGGCATACGGTTCCCCTCCGATCGACGGGTTGCTCCGCCACCTGAACGGAGTGGGGCGGGATTGTCGTCCGCGCCCTTGGCGCGGCGCAGGTTGCTGCGCGACCCGTGGGGAGGAGGGCTAATTTCCATTCCGCGCCCTTGGCGCGGTGCAGGTTGAATTGCCGCGAGGGTTTTGCTAAGCTGTCCTCGAAACACCCCTGCTGTGTGCGTGAGCCGGTGGAATGCTTGAGCCAACAGACGTGCGACGGGGGTCTTCCCTCGAGAGATGGTGTGCACGCCCCGCTACGGCGGGGAAGCCTAAAATCTCTCAGAAGGCGCCCACTTGGAGCTCATTTGGCTTCAAGCGATTCCGCCGCCACGGCATGGGCGGGGGCTGATTCGTGCGCCGCGTGATCCGCGGCGCATGCGTTTTCACGGTCGAGATGGAGAACGGCAGAACCCCCATCGGGTGATGGACAACGATTGAGGCAAAAAAGCGTGGTGCGAATGCGTGATGTGGCAGGCCGAGGCATTCAAACGACCTGCGAAACGAGAGATATCGGGGACAGCGGAAATCGGGGCGGCGTGTTAAGACCTGCACCTGTAGGGCCGTCGCCTCCCCGCTGATCGCCGCCGCATCGCTTTTTTCCTCCCTCCATCCTTCGCCGCGCCCCTGGGCGGCGATGAGGTCCATCTCGTCGCGTGATGTCACCAGCTCGACGGTTCACTCGCAGACTCGGTCGGACCGAGGGCGAAGTGTGCTTTCGCCGCGCACCATCGGGGCGGTTGGTCGGTCCCGTGTGATGCACCGCACGCGAGGAGAGGAGGAGGACCATTTCTACAACACTCTGGATCATTCTTATCGGCCTGCTCGGCGCAGCCGTCGGTGTGGGTATCGGCGTCTTGGTCGGACGGATGGTGACCCAAGGCGCCATCAAGCAGTCCAAGGACGACGCAGCCCGTCTCGTCGAGGACGCTCGACGCGATATCGAACGCCTCCAGAAAGAGGCGGCGCTGGAGGCCAAAGACCGTCTCTACCAGGCCCGCCAGGCGTTCGAGCAGGAGAACAAGGAACGCCGGAACGACTTGGTCGAGCAAGAACGCCGCTTAAACCAGCGCGAGCAGTCGCTCGACAAGAAAGTGAGCGCGGCCGACCGTAAGGAATCCGATCTGACGCGGAAAGAGAAGGAGGTGGCCACTCGGGAAAAGACCGTGGCCGAGCAGGAGATCCAACTCGAAACCGCCGTGCTCCAACAGCGGACTCAGCTCGAAGCGATCAGCGGGATGACCGCCGAAGAGGCGAAGAAGATGTTGATCGCCGGCATGGAGCAGGAGGCGCGGTTCGAGGCGATCAAGCTTACCAAGCGCATCGAGGACGAGGCCCGTGAAGCGGCCGAGCGGAAAGCGCGCGAGATCATCGTCTCGTCGGTGCAGCGATACGCCCACGACTACGTGAACGAAGCCACCGTGTCGGTGCTCCAACTCCCCAACGACGAGATGAAGGGCCGGATCATCGGTCGTGAAGGCCGCAACATCCGGGCGCTGGAAGCGGCGACCGGCATCGATTTGGTGATCGACGACACGCCCGAAGCGATCATCATTTCCGGCTTCGATCCGTTTCGTCGCGAGATCGCCAAGGTCGCGTTGGAACGGCTGATGCACGACGGTCGGATCCACCCCGCGCGGATCGAGGAGGTCGTGGAGAAAGTCCGCAAGGAGATCGAGAAGCTGATGGTCGAGGAAGCCGAGAAGGTGATGTTCGACCTCGGCGTCCAAGACGTGCACCCCGACCTGGTCAAGCTCTTGGGCAAGCTCAAATACCGCACGAGCTACGGACAGAACAATCTGATGCACGCGCGCGAGGCGGCGTTCATCTGCGGGATGATGGCCGCGGAGTTGGGGCTGGACGTCAAATTGGCCAAGCGCGCGGCGCTCCTGCACGACGTAGGGAAAGCGATCAGCCACGAAGAGGAAGGCACCCATCCGAACCTGGGCGGCGAGTACGCCCGGAAGCTCGGGGAACATCCCAAGGTCGTCAACGCGATCATGGCTCACCACGGCGACATCGAATGGACCTCCCCGGAGGGCGTGTTGGTTGCGGTGGCCGAAGGGCTCTCGGCCGCGCGGCCGGGAGCGCGCCGCGAGGCGTTCGAATCGTACATCAAGCGTCTCGAGAAATTGGAAGAAATCGCGACGTCGTATAAGGGCGTGGACAAAGCCTACGCGATCAGGGCGGGACGCGAAGTGCGCGTGATCGTCAACCAGGACGGCGTCTCGGAGGCCGAATCGGCGCAAATTTCTCGCGACATGGCCAAGCGGGTCGAATCCGAGCTGACCTACCCCGGGCAGATCAAGATCACCGTGATCCGCGAAAGTCGCTACGTTGAATACGCAAAATAGGAATCAAATCCCCCCTTGCCCCCCTTTGCAAAAGGGGGGATGGGGGGATTTTCTCGAAAGGGCGGAGGTGAGATACGCATCGCCTACGCCAACCCTGTCATGAACCTCCTGTTGATCGGCGATATCGTCGGAGATCCGGGGCGGCGGATCCTGAGCCAGCACCTGCACGTGCTCAAACACGAGTACCGGATCGATCTGGCGGTCGGGAATGCCGAGAACGCCGCGGGAGGGTTCGGGGTCACGCCGAAAATCGCGGAGGAGCTCTTCGGGATGGGGTTCGACGTGCTGACATCGGGGAACCACATCTGGGACAAGAAGGAAATCGTCGACTACATCCGCGACCATCCCAGGCTCCTACGCCCAGCTAACTATCCCGACGGCGCTCCGGGCGTCGGCCGGGTGGTCGTGACGACCACCTCCGGCGAGAAGGTCGGCATTCTTCACCTCATGGGACGCGTCTATATGCCCGCCGCGATGGACTGCCCGTTTCGGATCGGACGGCGCGAGATCGACAAGCTCCGGACTGAGACCCACACGATTCTGGTCGACATGCACGGGGAGGCCACGTCGGAGAAGGCGGCTATCGGGTGGCACTTCGACGGTGAGGTGAGTGCGGTGCTCGGCACCCACACGCACGTTCAGACCGCCGATGAGCAGATTCTGCCGAAGGGTACCGCCTTCTTGACCGACGTGGGGATGACCGGACCCTCGGTATCGGTGATCGGGGTGAAGAAAGAGGAGGCCATCACCAAATTCCTCACCCAGATGCCCAAGAGGTTCGAGACCGCCGCGGGACCCGCGATCCTGTGTGGCGCGGTCGTCGAGGTCGACGGCACCACGGGACGCGCAACGGCCATTCGCCGCATCCGTATCATGGATTCGTAGGGGCGGATCGCCCCCGCCAGGCCGACGGGATCATCGTGGATCTCTTCGAATACGCCGCCCACCCACCGGCTCCCGAACCGCCCGCCCGCCGCGTCTACAGCGTGGCGGCTCTCACCGCGTTGGTTCGGACACGACTGGAAGGAGACTTCGGCGACGTCTGGCTGGAGGGCGAGGTGTCGAACCTTCGCAGCCCCGGCTCCGGCCACGTCTACCTCACGTTAAAAGACGATCAGGCCCAAATCCGCGCGGTCGTATTCAAATCCGTGGCCCGCTTTCTCAAGTTCACCCTCAAGGACGGCCAGTGCCTGATCTGCCGGGGCCATGTCACCGTTTACGAGCCGCGCGGTGAATACCAACTGGTGGTGGACTACCTGGAGCCGAAGGGCGCGGGCGCGCTGCAAGTGGCCTTCGATCAGCTCAAGGAGCGGCTCGCCCGCGAAGGACTGTTCGACGCCGCGCGCAAACGTCCGCTGCCGTTCCTGCCCAAACGGATCGGGATTATCACGTCGCCCACCGGCGCGGTGATCCGGGATCTGTTGCACGTCCTCAACCGCCGCTTCCCGACCATCCCCGTCCTCATCCTGCCGGTCCCCGTGCAAGGCCCCGCGGCGGCGCCCCAGATCGCCGCCGCGTTGGACGAGACCAACGCGTTGTCCGCCGGCCATCGGCCCGACGTCGTGATCGTGGCGCGGGGCGGCGGATCGCTCGAAGATCTCTGGGCGTTCAACGAAGAGGTCGTGGCCCGGGCGATCGCGCGATCCACGATTCCCGTGGTCTCCGCGGTCGGCCACGAGACCGACTACACGATCGCCGATTTCGTCGCCGACCTCCGCGCCCCGACGCCCTCGGCCGCCGCGGAGCTGGTGGTGCCGCGCCGGGATCAGCTTCTCGCGGCGGCGCGGACCGCACAACAGCGTTTGGAGACCGTGACCCGGACATTCCTCGGCGAGCGGCGCGCGCGGGTCGTCACCGAGTGGCGTGCTCTGCTCACCCCGGCTCGCCGGATCGAACACGCGCTGCTGCGGATCGACGAGATCTCAGCTCGATTGCGGGATGGGCTGGCGCGGCTGTTCGCCCAACATCGCGCGCAACGGCGGTATCTCGCGCAGGCCGTGACCGCCGCCAACCCCCACCGCCGCCTCCAGACCGCGCGCCTCGCATACGGCCGGGCGATCGAGCGCCTGGCCGCCGCGGTCTCCGCCACCCTCGCCGCCCACCGGAACCAAATCGGGACGGCAACGGCCCGCCTCGACGCGCTAAGCCCGCTCGCGATCCTAGGACGGGGCTACAGCCTGACGCGCGCCCTGCCGTCGATGCGGATCGTCCGCTCGGCCTCCGAGGTCGCCCCGGGCGACGAAGTGCGCGTCACGCTCGGCCAGGGCGAACTGACGGCTAGCGTGTTAACGATTCAAACCAGGCCCGACCGACAACGCGGCGACCCGACCCCATAACCAATTCGCTCGGCTTCCCCGCGTGACAAAGGTATGCTGCGAGGGAACCCGACCAAAAGAACCGACGCGCCAGGATATTGATGTGCCTGGTTGCCCGGCTACTTGAGCTCCCCGATCTGTACTCGGTACCAATTCCCTTTGTTGTCGCGACCAACGCCATCACCGTCTCCATCACGAAGATTGGCACTATACAGAACGATCTCAAGAACAGTGCCACGGTTGCCCACGACGATGCCGGTCCCTATAGGACCTACGTTTGAGTTTGGCCCATACCCATAGACTTCCGGCCATGATCTCATCGCTTTCTGATCCCGAACCGCACTGCTTTTTTCTTCGAGTTCTACTCCCGAGTGATCTTCTCCCACAGCCGGACGGCTCAATACGACCGGGGCGAGATCTTTCGCTGAAATATGGTACTCACCGTTGGCTTCCTCTCCATCGGGCAAAATAGCAGAAAGCTTTCCGCGGCCATTCGAAAAACTGTGGAGGTGCAGAATGACCACTCGCCCGTTCTCAAGATTATAGAGACGGGCAGACGAACTCATCGGCGTGGCACAACCAGCCACCAAAACAGCAGAGAGAAGATACCCGAGACAAAAGACCCTCCCTACATGGACCATGTCATTCCTCCGATACGTGCAGAGCATATATACCGAACATTCTATTAGCGACGTTCCGCAGCGGGCGAAAGCTGGCCGCCGAGAATGGGCCAAATGCAAGGCGGAGCAAGGGAACCCCCCGGAGCGTACTGGGTCGTACGTGAGGAGGGATTCCCGCCGCGACAACGCCGCAGATGGTCCGTTATCGGCGGTCTAAGTTACGACTTGGAGGCTTCGGCGCGTATCGCCGCCATCGTCTTGGCATAATCCTTCTTGCCAAAGATCGCCGAGCCCGCGACGAAGATGTCGGCACCTGCGGCCCGCAACGCGCGGGCGTTGTCGATCTTAATGCCGCCGTCCACCTCGAGCGCCACGTGCGGCGCGGTCTTGTCGATCAGACGGCGGGCAGCCTTGAGCTTCTCCAACACCGATGGGATGAAGGCCTGGCCCCCGAAGCCGGGATTGACCGACATCACCAGCAGCAGATCGATCTCGGGAAGAATCGGTTCGATCAACGCGAGCGAAGTCGCGGGGTTCAACGAGACTCCCGCTTTGACGCCCTTCTCCTTGATGAGCTGGATCGTGCGGTGGAGGTGCGGGCAGGCCTCGACGTGGACGGTCAGATAGTCGCTCCCTGCCTCGGCAAAATCCGGGATGAGTGCGTCCGCGTCATGGATCATCAGGTGCACGTCCAGCGGCAAGTTCGTGACCCGACGCGCCGCCTCCACCACCAGCGGGCCGACGGTGAGGTTCGGCACGAATTGGCCGTCCATCACGTCGATGTGGATCAGATCGGCCCCGGCCTTTTCCACCTCTTGGATTTCTTCTCCCAGACGGGTGAAGTCGGCCGAGAGAATCGACGGCGCAATCTGCAGCGGTCGTGTCATGGTCCTCCCCCGTAGGTGAGACGTGCGGCGAAGAAATGATCCATGTCATACGGATTGCCACCCGTCGACAGATACCCCTGCGGGGTGATGAGCGGCGCGGCGGCTGGGGGCAGGACCTTCCGCAGATCGTCCGAGACCCACCCCCGATGCATGCGCAAAAATTCGGTCACGACGTCCTCGTTCTCCTCCCGCTCGGTCGAGCACGTGCTGTAGACGAGTACTCCGCCCGGTTTCAAGAGGGAGGCGACCCGATCGAGGATCGCGCGCTGCGTGACGGCGAACCGCGCGATCAATCCCTCGGTCTTGTGCCACTTGGCTTCCGGGTGGCGGCGTAGGATCCCCAAGGCGCTGCACGGAGCATCGACGAGGATCCGATCGAAGCGGCCGAGACGCTCGGCATCCGCGGCCTGCGAGAGGTCGGCCTGCGTGGTCTGGACGCACTTGATGCCCATGCGCCGGCAATTCTCCGCCACAAGGCTCAGGCGATCCGGTCGGACATCCGCCGCGACGACTTCGCCGTGATCCTCCATCAGCTCGGCCAGGTGAATCGACTTGCCCCCCGGCGCGGCGCACGCGTCCAGGACGCGCTCGCCGGGACGCGGGGCCACGGCGAGGCCGACCAATTGCGCCGCCTCGTCTTGGACGTAATACCACCCCTGCGTAAACGCTCGGGTCGCGGTGGGCGATCCTTCCCGAATCACCACCCCGTGCGGCGAGATCGCGCACGGCGCGGCCTCGATCCCCTCTTTCGTGAGGACCTCCAGGAGGCGCTCACGGGTCGTGACCAGCCTATTGACCCGCAGCGTCAACGGAGGGATCGCGTTGTTGGCCCGGCAGAGCTGGAGCGTCCGTTGGAGCCCGAACCGCTTGAGCCATCGGCGAACCAGCCAGACCGGGTGAGAATATTCGGCCGTGAGGTGGTCGAGCGGCCGCTCCAGCAGATCGGGCACGACCAACTCGTGGCGTCGACGGTCGAGGGTGCGCAGGACGGCGTTCACGAACCCCACGTCGGTCACCGCGGACAGTTGCTTGGTCAAGGCCACCGTCTCGTTGACTGCCGCCGAAGGAGGCACCCGGGACAGAAAGAGCAACTGGTAGGCCCCGAGGCGCAAGAGAGTCAGCGTCGTCGGGGCCAGATGGGCCAACGCGCGCTGGGAACACGCGGCCAGCCGCCAGTCGAGCGCAGACCGATGGCGAAGCACGCCGTAGAACAGCTCGGTGAGCAGTCCGCGATCGACCGCCGACATCGTGGCCGGGACCTGCGCGAGGAGCGCCGGGCCAAACGCGACCCCCTCGTCGCTGCGCATCAGGAGCTCAGCCGCCCACCGTCGCGCGTTCCATTGACCGGAAGAAGGGGCCACGCTCAGCCGTCGAGTGGGACCGGACCGCGGGCCGACGCCGGTGGGGCGGGCGGGACTCACGGGTCGGGCGGTCGCCGAACGGCGCGGCCCGGACGTGGGCCGACCTCGCTCAACTGGAGAAGGACGCCCGGCGGGCTTATGCGGCCGGTTGGCCGTCGGCGAACGCTTCGAGACGGGCACTGGGCCCCTCTGATTGGTCGAGCGGGGTCCGCTCGGCCGCCCGCCGGAACCGGGCCGTGCACTGACGCCGGTGGGACGGGTGGGACTCGCGGGTCGGGCGGTCGCCGAACGGCGTGGCCCGGCCGTGGGCCGACGCGGTTCGACCGGAACCGGCCGTCCCGAGGACTTATACAGCCGGCTGGTCGGTCGCGAAGGCTTCGAGACGGGCAATCCGTTCCTCGATGGGCGGGTGGGTGGAAAAGAGCGCGAGCAGACGTTGACCGGTCAGCGGGTTGACGATGAACAGGTGCGCCGTGGCCGGATTGACCGGCATCGGCATCCGGCGAGCGGCGAGATCCAGCTTTCGCAAGGCGCTCGCCAGCGCCTCGGGCGTCCGACTCAGGCGCGCCCCGCCGTCGTCGGCGTCGTATTCACGCGATCGCGAGATGGCCATTTGCACGAGCATCGCCGCAATGGGCGCGACGATGATCATGACCAAACCCGAGAGCAGGCCGCCGGTCCCTTCCTCCCGATCGCGGCCTCCGAATAGCATCGACCATTGAGCGATCTGCGCTGCATACGTGACCGCCCCGGCGATGGCGGCGGCGATCGTCGAGACCAGGATGTCCCGGTGTTTGATATGGGACAGCTCGTGCGCGAGCACGCCTACCAACTCGTCACGGTTCAGGAGATCCAGAATGCCGGTCGTCACCGCGACCACACCGTGGCTCGGGTTGCGACCGGTCGCAAACGCATTGGGCGTTTGGCTCTCGATGAGATACACCTTCGGCATGGGAAGCCCGGCCCGCCCCGCCAGATCCCGCACGATGGCATACAACTCGGGCGCTTCGGCTTCCGTCGCCGGGCGAGCCCCCGACATGCGCAGCACGAGCTTGTCGGAGAACCAATAGCTCAACCCATTGATCCCCAGCGCCACTACGAACGCCATCGTCGCACCACTCGACCCACCCAACGCCGAGCCGACCACGATCAAGAGCACGGTTAAGGCGGTCATCAGCACCGCGGTTTTCAACGTATTCATCGTTTCCTCCTCCCTACGACAGGTACCAGGATCACCATCACCGCCCCATTATACGACGCGATGACCGGCCTGTACCAGATGGCCCGCCACGGCCTCGCTGGCTGAGAGCCGCTTCCCTCCCGGGACCTGCAGCTCCGTGATCACGAGTAATCCCTCGCCGGTTCCCACCACCACGCCGCGCGCGGTCGCCCCCAGGATGACGCCGGGCTCCGCAGAACCCGACTCCGCGTGCGCCACCCAGATCCGTAACGGTTCGCCCTGATAGGTCGTGGACGCGCCTGGCCACGGATTCATCCCGCGGACTAGCGCGGCCAGCGCGGCGGCGGACTGCCTCCAGTCGATTCGCCCGTCCTCCTTCTTCAGCAACGGCGCGAGCGTGGCCTGGCTGGAGTCTTGGGGCTGCGGCTGAAGCCGCCCGGCCTTGAGCGCATCGAGGGTCTCGCCCAGCGTCTCGGCGCCGACCACCGCAAGGCGCTCGGACAATGTCTGGGCGGTGTCGTCAGGAGCGATCGGGACGCGGCGCTGAAGGAGGATGGGACCGGTGTCCATGCCGGGGTCCAGCAGCATCGTGGTGACGCCGGTCTCGGTTTCGCCGCGGATGATCGCCCATTGAATCGGCGCCGCGCCGCGATACCGGGGAAGCAACGAGGCATGGACGTTGATGCAGCCGTGCCGTGGAATATCCAACAACGTCTTCGGCAGAATCTGGCCGAACGCGACCACCACGATGAGATCGGGAGCGAGCGCGCGGCACGCTTCCAAGAAATCGGGGTGGCGAACTTTCTCGGGCTGGAGCACCGGCACCCCCGCCGCGAGCGCCGCCACTTTCACCGCCGATGGAGTGACGGCATGGCCCCGCCCCCGCGGGCGATCCGGCTGGGTGACCACCGCCACAAGGTCTTCACCCCTCATCCGCAGCGCTTCGAAGGACGGGACGGCGAATGGGGGCGTGCCCATGAAGACCACACGCAGGCGCATCGGCACCGGTTCGGTCAACCCAGCCCCAGAGGTCATGACACGCACCTCCTCCCGCTGGGCTGCACCGAGAGTCGACCGCCGTTCGCCAGCCGGCAGGCTAATCGCCCGCGGTCTTGAGTCGCTTTTTGAGTCTGCGTTGGAAGAGGTCGCGTTTTAACGGGCTCAGTCGTTCGAACATCAAGACGCCGTTGAGGTGGTCTAACTCGTGCTGGAAGAGCCGCGCTTCCAACCCGTGGGCCTCGATCTGTACCTCACGACCGTCGCGGTCGAAGCCTTTGAGGAGGACCTTGGCGGCGCGTTTGACGATCTCGCGGTAGTCGGGGATCGACAAACATCCTTCCTCTTCGGCGATCTCCCCTGCCTGCTCGACGATCATGGGATTCAGGATGATCTTGCGCTCGTGCTCGCCCTCGCGGATGCCCATGTCGTACACGAAAAGCTGGAGCGAAGCGCCCACTTGCGGCGCGGCCAATCCCAGGCCGGGCGCGGCGTAGAGCGTCTCGAACATATCGTCGATGAGCGCCTGCAGACGGCCATCGACGTTGCCCACCGGATCCGCCGGCCGGCGCAACACCTCGTCTGGAAACTCGCGAATACGGAGAATGGACATCGCAACCATAATGCCACGCCGGGGTTTCTAAATCAAGCCGAGCGCTCCGAGGATCGCCGCAGAGAAATGGCTTGACGCGCGCTCCGGCGTTTTGTTAGGATGCCGTCCGCGGGGTGGAGCAGTCTGGCAGCTCGTCGGGCTCATAACCCGAAGGTCGTGAGTTCAAATCTCACCCCCGCAACCAATAAAATCAAGGGGCTGGCTCTTTCGGGCCAGCCCTTTTTTCTTGCGCTGTGCTGAAAGTGTGCTGACGGACAGCGCGCCCACCCGATCCAGCGCCTCGATCCCCGGCCGCAAGCTCTCCGGATAATGATGCGCATACCGCATCACCATCTGAATCGTTTTCCAGCGACCCAGCTTCTGCACCGTGTACACGTCCACGCCGGCCTGAACCAGCCGGGTGGCAAACATGTGCCGAAGATCGTGGAAACGGAAGTTGGTGATGCCCGCCTCGTCCCGTGCGATGTAAAACGCACGGAGGAGATTTCTCGCGTCTCGGCGCTTGCCTTCGTTGTTCGCGAACACGAAATCAGACGCGATGCTTCTCGCCTTGGCGCGCGCCGTTAAGACCTCCAGCGCCCGGGCATTCACCGGCAGCGTGTCCACACACTTGTTCTTTTGCTTGAGCAACGTGATCGTCCGTCGGGACAGATCGACCCGCGGCCACTCGAGATCCAAAATCTCGCTTTGCCGAAGGCCCGTGTTGATCGCAAACAGGATGATCTCTTGGAGCCAGTCGGGCGACGCCTCAAGAAGCGTTTTCTCTTCCTGCAGGGTCAGCCACCGCTCGATGTGATTGTCGACCCGCTCTCGCGAGACCCCAATGACCGGATTCTTGTCCGTCCACTCCCATTCCGCCACCGCGCGCTTAAACGCGTGGGACAGCAGCGCCAGTTCGCTATTCACGGTCTTCGGCGCGGCTTGCTCTTCCCGGCGTGTGCTCTTGTACTCGGCAATGAGCTTGGGCGTAATGTCGTGCAGCAGTCGCTCGTCGCCAAAGAACTTGAGCAAATGATCGCTTAAGCTCTGGTCCCGCACATACGAGGTGTGCATCTTGTTGCGTTTGGAGTGTTCCGCCAAGTAGCGCTCGATCATCTGTTTGAGTGTTCTGTGCTGATCCGGTTTGCGATCAAACCATTTCCCTTCAGCCACTTCCGTTTGGATCTTGCCTGCGATCTTTTCCGCGAGTTTCTTGTTGGTGACCTGCAACGATCGCCTGATTTGCTTGCCCCGAAACTGCAGGGTCACCCAGTACATTCGGCCACGCCGATAAAACTTCATCGCCCCTCCTTTCTGTGGGCGTGGCCTGGTTTCCCGATGGGGCGATTATAGACTCTTTTGACCGCCTCAATCGAGCGGGTGATGACGTGATCCACTGAATCTGGGGTCCGACTCGATGCAGTCACCACCGATCGGGCTTTCGCAGTCGTCGTGATCGGATCGCGGTGCTGGCCGGCCAGCCAGGCGTCGATTTCCTCCTTTCGAAACCGCACCAGGCGATTGATCTTGTAGTGCGGGATTTCTTGAACGTGCGCATAGGGCGTGGAGCGCTTGATGCTCAGATACGCTGACAGCGCCTTGATGTCCCACAACTCAGTCATGGTCGAGCTCGTCCCCTGCTCTCCCCCCTCTCGGAAGCCGATCCCCGGGTGGCTGCTTCACGGATCGTGTCCCCGCAGAACCACTTTCATGAAAATGTTCATGAAACTTCCTGCCCGATCGGGCTTTTGGGCCTCGATTTCATGAAAATTTTCATGAACATGTTCATGAACCCCTCCACGGACAGCTCTGGATCGATGCCTGCGCGAGGTCCTTCACCCGCTCGATGAGCGCCTCAGGGGCGTTGTGGTACCGCACGTACTCCTCGAGGCTGACCGCCTCACCGGCTCGCAGGCGTTGTCGGATCTCCAGATACGTGAAATACATGGCCGCGAAGTCGCGCCTCACTCGTCTGCCAAGTCTCGGAGATCGTCGTGGCGGAGCCGTTCGGACCGGGAAAACCACTCCCGCCAGCGTTTCCAGGCTGCGGATGACACACTGGCCGCCGTCCGGGGCTTTAAGTTGAACCGCGCTCCGATTCGTGTCTTGCCGTAGTTCCCCGAGAATAGCTTCCGGGGTGAGCCCTCGGAAAAAAACGTCACGCCCCGGCGCTCGTAGTCCGCTTCGACCTCGGCGAGCAGTTTGGGAAGATGGATGGTGACAAGATTCCTCGACTGCTCCGGTGCGTCCGGAAGTTTCGGAACGTACACCCGGCGCCCAGCCAGGCCGTGCTTGACCATGACGTCAATGATCTCCTGCGGCAACTTCGATTTCCTCATTGTCTTCGCCTCCCGTGCAAGGATTCCGACCCACGCTTCCCCCTGAACCATAAGTGCAAGGACCCCTTCCCACCCGGAGGTCCCCTCGTGCAATCCGTTGTGGCCCAATCAATCGACCTGGACTTGGGCGTTTTGGCTGCCCCGAGCGTAACAGGGCGTCACACGGGCCTCCCATCGTTTTCCTGCCAAGTTCGACCAATTTCTGGCGGGATCTTGGTGCGCGCCCGCACCCATCGTCTGCTATAATTTTTGCCTTTTTCCCCTCGCCCGAGAACCCCAACCCCGAAAAATGAATTGGCCCCTGCGGGGTGGAGTGAGCCCGGCCCCCTCCATCCCTCCCCGGACAGGGAAGCCATCCGGCAGGCCTCCGCCCGCGCTGGGACGTAGTCGACGACCGTCGTCCGGCTCCAAGCCCGAAAAACGACCTCCCGATGCTGCGTGATCGGGGCGCGGCCCCGAGCCCGTTGATCCCAGGCCAAGGAGGTTGCGATGGACGATACCCTAGACGGGAGAGCCGGACCTGCGTGCGGGCGTGACCGGTCGCGGAAGGCGATCGCGGTGGTCCGCATCCAGATGATCCGGGAAGGGAAGTTTCCCTATGGCTCCACTGCCATCAGCCAGTCCTCGGACGCGGCCAAGCTCGTTCAGACCTATCTATCCGGCGCCGACCGCGAGTACTTCGTGCTCCTGCTGCTCGACGGCAAGCACCGCGTCAACGCCCTCAACGTGGTCGCGATCGGGTCGCTGACCGCAGCGCTCGTCCATGCCCGGGAGGTCTTTGAACCCGCCGTGCTCTCGAACGCGGCGGCCGTCATCCTGGCGCACAACCACCCCAGTGGCGATCCCGAGCCCAGTCGGGAGGATCGCGAGCTGACCGAGCGATTGGTCCAGGCCGGGCGGCTCTTGGGCATCACCGTGCTCGATCACGTGATCGTGGGCGAGGAGCGGTTCTTCAGCTTCGCGGATCACCACCTGATTCCCAATGGAGGGGCCCTATGACGACCAAGACCATGTCGGTCACGCTGCCCTGGCTGGAACCGCTCACCGCCCCAGCGGAGCCGATTCCCGCGGAAACCCTTTTAACTGGCCTCAATGCCGAGCAGCGCGAGGTGGCAATGCATGGGGAGGGGCCGCTGCTGGTGCTGGCGGTGGCGGGGTCGGGCAAGACCACGGCCATGGCGCATCGGGTCGCCTATCTGGTCTCGGCGCGGAACATTCCGCCCGCGCAGATCCTGTGCCTGACCTTTACCAACAAGGCGGCCTGTGAGATGCGCGAGCGGATCGCCCGCGTGGCCCATCGGCCGATACGTGACGTGACGGTCGCGACCTTCCACGGGTTCTGTGCCCGCCTCGTGCGCGCACACCACGACCTGCTTCCGCGCAGCGATCGCTTCCGCATCTACGACGGGGACGACAGTGGCCGTCTGGTCAAGGCCGTGTCTGAGGAGCTCGACGCGCCCGGGATGTGGGAGTCGTTGCGAGCGGACATTGACCGACTCAAGCATCTGGGCATTGCGCCCGGCCACGAGCTCGCCGTGGGATCGGTCCCCCCCCCGGCTCCTACCTAGCCCTGCTGGACGAGGCCTACCGCCGGTACGAGCTGCTGCTGGAACGGGACGACGCGGTGGATTTACCGGACCTGCTGCTCAAGGCCCTACGTCTGCTGGAGACCTATCCTCCAGTCGCCGATCGGGTTCGGCGTCGGTATCGCCACATCTTGGTCGATGAATACCAGGACACCTGCGCCTTGCAGGAACGCGTGCTCCAGCTCCTCGCGGCTCCGGCCTACAACGTCTGCGCGGTCGGAGACGATGACCAAGCGATCTACGCGTTTCGGCACGCGGACGCATCCGGCATCCTGAACTTCGAGGCCCGCTTTCCCGGAGCCAAGGTGATTCGGATGGAAACGAATTACCGCTCCAGTGGGAGAATCATCGCGGTCGCACGCCGGATCATCAGCGCCAACCGCCATCGCACGCTCAAAGCCATCTCCACCCCCAATGCCGCCGGAGAGCCCGTGCAGGTGGTCGCGTGTCGGTCCACCGAGCACGAGGCGGGCTGGATCGCCGACACCATTGCGCATCTCGCGTCTGAAGGCGCCGGTTTTGGGGAGATCGCCATTCTGGGCCGCGTGGCCTCGCTCTTCCGTCCGGTCGAGCAGGCGTTGGCCGACGCCCGGATCCCCTACTGCCTCGTGGACGGGCTGGCGTTCTGGGAGCGGCGGGAAATCAAAGATGCGATGGCCTTCCTCCGGTTCATCGACGATCCCAGCGACGCAGTCAGCTTCAAACGGATCGCGAACCTCCCTCCGCGCGGCGCGGGAAAACGGGTGATGGCGCAGCTCGATTGTCTGATCGCAGCCCACCGCGGCCAGCCGGTGACGGAGGTCCTCCAGGGCGATGTCAGGATCCCGTCACGGCTCCGCGCCTTCCTTCGCACGATGGACGCGCTCCGAGCCACGCCTCTTCCACTGAGCCGCATGCTGGAGAAGGTCCTGGAGCGCGTCGGCTACGAGGAGTACGTGACGAAGACCTACTCGGACTCGGCCAGCAGGTGTTGGCCAAACTCAACGGGCGAGTGTCGAAAGCGATTTGACCGACACGCTCGGGAAGCTACTCATTCACACGGAAAACTCGTCTTGCGACTCCTCAGCAGCCAGAGGGAGCGCCAAAATTTGCTGATCGGCCCATACAGAGGCATGGTCATTTTACACTTGTTAACACTCGTTAACACTCGGAACCCGTTGTGGCTGGCCGTGGGCCATTGTAAATCATTGCGAATGCTGGTAAACGCCTTCTGCACTCGCTAACACTTGGTAACACTCGGGGCCTTTCATCGCAGGGAATACACGACCTTGGGCGGCTTTCCTTCCCGTCGTAGAAAGCCGTCCGGACCACTCCATTTCCGCAGCAGCCGGGAGATTTCGACTCTAGCGGTTTGGGACTCTCCGAGGTGCAGCAGTACGCGGCATTGTTTTGGTGTAATCGAGCCGTGATCTTGGAGAAACACCTTGACCATTTCAGCATAGCGCAGCGGGCTGATTCCCTTCGCCTCTGAGTATGCCGCCTTGCCTAACAAGCCGCTGGCCACCGGCTTGGCCAAGTGAAAACTCGCGGCTTTGGTTCTGCCACGCCGTTCCAGCAAGGCCGTTGGCGGCTGCGTCAGATGGTCGAGCACCCCACGCGCCTCATCGCGGGACAACTGAAGTACCTGGGCGGCCCTGGCTGAATCAATAAAGGCGTGCTCGCGCAAATAAGACAGCACCAGTAGGCCGTCCAGATCAACCTCGATGCCTTCTTGCTTCCATTTCGCGACTAGAGCGGCCATCCGCGCGTCAAAACTCCCGTCGAAGACGCGCAGGGTGACGCGGGTTCCATCGGTCTCATAGACGGGTGGTCGCTTTCCGTACGACAGAGCGGGCAGAAAGATGCGCCGCCGCCCAATTCCCGCTCGCTCGACCAACCGCAATTTCTCCAACGTCTCCGCCAACGTCCGATTGCGGCTCACCGGTTCACGCCGCAGGATGTTGTCGGGTGTGATGCCGCTAATAAAGCCGCCGGGGCTCGTAATCACCAACTCACGCTGAGTGTGCCGGATCAAGACCTCGCCCGGATCGGAGTAATCACGGTGCGTCACGGCGTTCAACACGGCTTCTCGCACGGCCTCCAGGGGGTACGCCGGAATCCGGATCTTGAACAAACCGACCGACAACTCCTGCTCAGGATTGGCCGGCCCGGTAAAGTTCTGTTCGATGCGTTCGAGGATATTCAGAAGCCCTTGCCGGTAAGAATCGTTCCGCGCGACCGACACATCCGAGGTCTGCAGGACATAGTGAACCTGATGCTGCGGGCAGCGTTCACTGAGGACCTCTTCCCGTCCAAACAACACTAGCCCCGCATGCGTAACCCAGCCATTTCGTATCGCGCCAAGAGCAACCAGAAACTGCTCATCTGCCAGCTTCAGCAGTTCCGATTCAGGACTGATTCGCCGCAGGATGTTCCGCGCTCTCGCGATCTCAATGGAATCAAGGTCATTCACGCGCAGATCGGTCGGTTGCCCGCTCCAGTCCACTGCGCCCGAAGAGATCTGTACGCGAGCAAAGTTCTGCGGATCAAGCGGCATGCAGTTCTTCCCCACACGCCGCTTGAATAATCCCTGTGCGGTACCGTAAGGGGGCATGCCACCCTTGGGCACCCGCACGACCAGGAGCTTGCCGGTTCCTTCCGGCACACGCAATTCCTCCACATCAACGCGCAGGTTCGGCCGCACGCCGTCGTAGATGCCGCGCCGCCACACGTCGAGGTCGTAACCCGTCGCGCCACGAATGGCTGCAGCCCGTCCGCGTGTCTCGTCCGTCACGCCAAAGACAATGACACCGCCGTCCGCGTTCGCCAGACAGACAGCATACTCAACAGCCACTTTCATGTCGGATCTCGGGTCGGTCCACGGCTTGAAATCAAGCCACTGCGTTTCCAAATCATCCGCCACGGCGGTGTTCAGTTTGTCCAAGAGGGCCAGAATCTCGGCGTTGGTCGGAATGCTCATAGCGTGAAACTGACGGATGTCTGTGGGGCTTTCACACAAATCTCGTCAGCTGAGCACCGAGTAGGTGCAGGGACATTGTCTGCTCATTGTGGGCCCCTCCTTACTTCTTGTACGGCTCGTTCGAGAGTATCCCTAACTTGGCCGCTATGCCTCAACGCTTGTCCACTCAATCCGAAGTGGAATTCCATGGCTCTGTAGGTCACCGACACGGCAAGGAAATCCGTTCCCATCGACCATCACCGCTTCAGGTGTGAATGGCACCTGATAAATGAGGAGTTCCCTGTCATCGAGTCTGGCGCCGGGTTCTATAGCGGACTGGCGGCCGAAGCTGTCTCTCTGGAGTGGCAAAGAGATCCCGAACGGCTTCTTCGGGATACGCGTGACCCGGCGGCGTCCCATCGTCATCCATACCGAGCACGAGCGTGCCCCCGTCGGCATTCGCAAACGCCGCGACGTACTCGACCACCACGAGGTGGGGCTCTTAGATAATTCTGAGCCCATTTTCTCTCATTAGGACCGTCCCGGGGCAGTGTCCTGGGCCGATGGTCTTTCGGAGTCCGTACCTCCGTCTCCCATGCTACGAGTTAGATGCGACGGAACCTCGGATAGAAACGGCGACTGATTACGGGACAAGGAACTCCCCCGCACAGTCCTCCGCTGCCTGGCCCAGGTCAAATAGAGACGCCGCTTCGTTCGGGTGATCCCCACATAGAAGAGCCGTCGTTCTTCCTCCATCCGGCGCTGGTCTCGTTCACTTCGGAAGTCGGGAAAGATTCCGTCTTCTAGTGCGGTTAAGAATACCGCCGAGAACTCAAGGCCTTTCGCCTGGTGATATGTGAGAAGTGATACAGCACCGTCTTGCAGCGAGGAACCACCCAGAGTGGAGCTAACGAGCTGCGGAAGTCCGAGCAGGAAATCGGGCAGACTAAGCCGGCCACTCACAGACATTCCCTGCCGCAACCGTTCAAGTTCATCGAGAATACGCAAGACCTCTTGGCGGGAGGTCCCATCCTCCTGTGAGTCCGGGAGAAATCTGGGGAGTTCCTCCCGGAGCACAACTAGAAGGCGATGCGTGTCTCGAATAAGCAACCTCCATCGAGCAATGTGTTCGACGAGGGCACGAAGCCTCGCCCCATTCTCCGACGGTGCTTCGCCCGCGAGAGCCGCTTCGACTCCGATCGCCTTCGCTCTAGCCGTCCGGATAGCACTCTCGAAGGAGCCGGTAGCCTCTGGGCATAGGGACGAGACCACGTGCCGTGCACTCTGCTCATCACGGCTGTTCTGAAGCCACCGCAGGAGTCGGAGAATTACGTCAGCCTCTTCGCTGCCGCCAAGCCCAGCGATGCTTGGCCGGGCTGCGGGAATCCCTTCGTCCGTCAGCGCCTTCTCAATTTGGTCCAATAGCCGGCGTGCACGAGCGATGACTCCGATGTCGGAAGCCCGTACGCCGAGTTGCCGAAGTTCCTTCACCGTCGAAGCGACAAAGAATGCCTCTTCCACCTCGTCTGCTGCCTGGTAGACACGGATCGGCTCCACGCCGGTTGGTCTCGAACGTATTTCCGGTTTGCCTAGGAATCGAAATCGGTTGTGGGCTATTACTGCGTTGGCCACCTCCACAATGTTGGGGGGACATCGATGGCTTAGCGTCGAATAAATGACCTTCGCCTGAAAGTCCGAGCAGAACCGGTTCAACGTCTCAAGGCGCGCCTCGTTCCATTCGAAGATGAGCTGGTCTTCATCCGCAACTGCGAACAAACGGGGAGCGCTCACATCGACCAACATTTGGAGGAGTTCGTACTGGGATGGTGTCGTATCTTGAAACTCGTCGACAAGAATATGACCAAAAGCCACCCGATATAACCGAAGAATCTGGGGGCGTTCTGTGAATAGCCGCACGCATTCGAGAATGAGATCACCAAAGTCGAGGGCATTGGAGGCCCTTAGCGCGCCCCGGTAGGTATCGTGCATCGCACGCAGATTGACCGAGATATCCAGCACCTCGGCCTGCTTCACATCGCCTAAGAGGCCTCGACTCTTCAGGCGTGAGAACGCGTGAACGAGGCTCTCCAAACTGACACCCGCAGGGACCTGCCCCTCTTGCTGTAGCTGCTCCAGAAGCGCGAGTTGATCTCGTTCGTCGTAGACGACAAAGTCGCCGCCAATCCCGATGGCGTGACCATGAGCCCTGAGCACATGACTTCCGAAAGCGTGGAATGTACCAATGAAGGCACGAGCCTCAATGTCAGGAATTTGTGAGCTCAGTCGATGTTTCATCTCGGTAGCCGCCTTGTTCGTGAAGGTCAAGGCGAGTACCTTGGTCTTTTCGAGGCCCTTCGTTTCGAGCACGTGACGAGCGCGGTCGGCGAGGAGCGTGGTCTTGCCCGTTCCCGGCCCAGCCAATACAAGGTATGCACCGTCCAACGGTGGAAGCACCTCACCCAAGGACTCGCTCATCCTGCCGAACGGTGTGTTAATGCGTGCCGAATCGTCCACCCGAATCTCCTACGCCTTTACCGCAGCACCCGTCGCGAAATCACGAACACGGTTGAGCGCCGCTACGATCGGTGCTGGAATGCGCGAACTGTCGGTCCCGTCGGCGGTAATGGCCTCAGCAACAATGCCGGCAATCAGGGTTTTCCACTTGCGACCTCGTCCGTTCTTCATGAACTGGTACACACACTCTTCGGGCGTAAGAGCAGAGCGGCTGGGTTCAGCCGCGACGAACCTCGCCAGTGCGCCGCTGCCTATGTGCGTATCGATAGCCGCCTCATATTCCGATCGCGCCCCACCAAATATGAGCGCAGCCTCCAAGTCGTGACCATCGCCGAGGACGAAGCAGTCGGCGGGAACAAGTATATCTTCGCGGAGTCGTCCCGCGGCCGTGGCGGCGTCGACCGCCACCTGTGTAACTAGACCCGCGGCAACAAGGTGCCCGGCAACCTCATCAAGGTCCTCGCCATCTGAGAGGATGGCCCAGGGGATCCCGAGGGCATCCCGGCCAAGCGTTCGCAATAAAGGCATATACGCCTTGCCATCCGCTGGCACGAGCGAGACTCCCTGAAGATTGAGGTCGATACCGAGCGCCCGCGCGAAGAACGGTAGAGCACGGACCTCAGACTCGCCCTCAAAGAGAAGTACCGATCGAGCGAAGAAAGCCTCTGCTGCGCCTGAACGGAGTTCACGGTCGAGAACCGAGCGCCGGCGCGGGTCAAGAAAAGGCGAACCCGAGTAGGTAGGGTCACTCGCCGGGATCTGGGATGCGACGCAACCAGTTCCGGATCGCCTGAGCAGCGTAACGCTGTTAGCTGCAACCTGGCGGGTAACTGCGGTTGAGTGCGTGGTCATGAACATCTGCCGCTCGGGGCTTCGAAGCACACCGACGATTGCGCGTCTAGCATGCGGGTGAAGATGCGCTTCGGGCTCTTCAATCCCAAGAACCGGTTCAGCTTCTGGGTTGTCATTCTCTTCACGGGCAAGAAGGTCGACGAAGGCCCGGTAGATGACGAGATATCCGACGCTCCGCGTACCCTCCCCATGGCGTTCAAGGGCGAACCCCCGAGGGGAATCAAGCGTCCGGAGGAGTACCTCAATGTTTCTAAGCATGGCCGCTGGATCCACTGTAACAAGGTTGACGACCACGCCGTCTGGAGGAGGGACCGTCGGGATGATTCGACCAATCTCACCGAAGCGGTCGCGTATCTCACCAAGGCGCGGCGTTGAACCCATAACCGATGTATTGATGGCTTGAAGCGCGGCAGTCACAGAACCGGCCGTCGCGGGATCTAGCACAATAGAGTCCACGAGTCGTCCCCAGAACCCGCGCCGGTTCCGAATCTCACGGACAATGTCCCTAAAAGCGTCGGCAAGATAAAAGGGAACGAAACCCCTAAGCGTAAAACGCTTCCGTGCTGCCATTCGACGTGTGGTGCCATCGGATTTTATTGCAAAATAGTCCACACGCACTCGGCTTTCAACCCCATCGAAGAACGCCTCGGTGCGAAAGCAAAGAAACGGGGCACCAGTGGGATCGAAGTCGATCTCGTCCGCAAACTCGGTCGTAAACGCCGCGCTGAAGTCCGCTGTAGGCGTTGGGCGGAGATCCAGGTCGATACGGATTGTCGGCAGAGCACTCGGGTCCACATTGGGAGCGTCGACGAAAAAATCCTCGATTGCGAACGTCGGAGTTCCGCGCCCGAGGGCACGATCCAGCGCGTGGAGCAGATTCGACTTGCCGGTATTGTTCTCCCCGATGAGTACATTGATACCGGGCCGCGGAATGAGATCGAACCTTCGAAGGCACCGGAAGTTTTCGATATGTATCCTGGTTATGCGCATCAATAGACGCCGTGGCCCGCTGGCGCTGCTCCTCTCGACTAACCCATCAACACGGGATTCTACCTGCTTCTGCTTTGTTACGTTCTAAGATGTGGTCACGCTGAGCTGGCCGTAACTTTCTCTCCACTCATTCAGCCTGCACAACGGAGGCCTTGACGAACCTCTTGAGAATTTCCGAGCTGGGGACGTCCGCTAGCGACACAAGCCGGTTGGCCAAGACCACCGGTATCAGAGCGTTGTCATACATGGAACAGCGCAACTGGCTGGTCACGCGTACTACTTCGGCGCCGTTTAGCAAGTCCTCGAACTCCGGTGCGGCCTGGAAGGAGCGTGTTGGCACAGTGGCGACGAAAACATCTCCTCGATCACTCTTGAAGATGAGTTTGGCCCCGTAATACGTATTGTGGCCAAACCCCTCGCGACTTGGATTACCCGGCAGGATGTACTTGTAGATGTATTCAGTATCCGGCAGCAGGTAGTGCCCTTTCTTAAGCGACGGCTCGATGAGCGCTGCATGCTCGACAAAACTTCCGCTCTTCTCCAACCCGATGAGGCAAATTAGGGGTCTACCATTATCCTGGTCAGAGAGAAACTCCATGAGTTCCCGCATAGGCTTGTGCAATGGGGCCACGACGCCGAAAAACGCCAGGGGACCGTCTTTGATGAGGAGAATCTCCCGAAGGATGGACGGCTTCAGGTCCAGAAGCTGACGGATGATGTTGACGATGACGAGCTGCTCCAAGGTCGTGAGCAGGTAGGACATGACTCCACCCGCCCCCTGCTCGTCATCTATGCGCTCATAAAGTCTCAGACCGTCGGACAGGTGGACCGCCCCACCGCAGGCTTCGCAGGCCTTTTCGATAAGGCCACCCGACTCGAAGCAGATCCTGGGATGCCCGCACGTCGGGCACTTAGGGACCTCCCAGACCTGTCGCTGGGCCTCAGGCAGCCATTCCCGAAACAAGAGCCACTGGAGTGCACGCATCAGTTCGGGATGCTTCTCCGCCATGAATCGCTGAATCTGCCGCCGCACCCCCTGCGAAAAGCTGGCGGCACCGGGGGCCCGGATCGCCTTGGCCGGAAGCGGCAGGCTGTAGCGCTGAAGATTCTTCAGCTTGGCCATGTCCTCAGGAGCAATAAAGGGCTGGAAGTCCAACTCCGTCAGATCCGCTAGCGTCAGAGTAAGAGGCCCGAAGGTCATGAAGGCCATAGAGGCGCTCGGGAACTCCTTACGGACCGAAACTTCCGTCATGCCTCCATCTACGGCGATCACATGTTCAATACGCGTCTCTCCCAGAGGCAGCGGTCTTTGCAGTGCTTCGAGCTGGGAGCCAACTGGCACGGATGGCAGCGTGCACGTTTCAACGAATTCTTGAACGTCTGGATTGTTCAGAATGTGTGTATGCGCGATTTTGCTCGCGCGCTCAAACGGCTTCCGCCCCTTCGTCTGGCTGTAGGCCATTAGGGATTCTTCTTCGCAGAGAACCGGTCAACCTGAATGGGAACGATGAACGCGTTCGAGTAGGCCTTCATGCGGATAAATCCCCGATCCGGTGCCCGCCGCAAGCTCTCCACAAAATCCTCGAAGTCGTAGAACTTCTGGACCTCTCTGAGCTCGTCCTGGTTGTTCAAGTGCGAGACGAACCAGTTTTGGGTGTTCTTCAGGACGTTGCTGGAGATCGAGCTGACTTCCTGGGTGGCATACACGAGCCCCAACCGCAACTTGGCCCCCTCCTTCGCCAGCCGGTTGTAAATTTGGCTCAGGTCCTTGTCGTCCTTCTTCGGGAAGAGATTGTGGGCCTCTTCAAAATAGAGCTGGATATAGTTGGCCGGTTCATTGTCGATGAACTTCTGCATGGCGTCCGCAAAGAGCCGTTTGCAGATTCGCTCAGAGTAGGTGGCCTGAAGTTTAGGGTCGCCTTGAGAGAGATCAATGATGACAATCTCGCCCTTCCGAAGGCTCTTGATGATGTCATCCTCGAAAGAACCCATGTTCGCTGCCGAGTGGTAGCTCTTGAATGGCTGCAACTTGCGGTAGCCCGATATTCCCGCAGCCCCACCGGGTACTTTCTTTCGCGTCAACATGACCAGGACGGCCTTTAGGTCCTCATCGGCCCACTCGCGGCCCTTCTGTTGCCGGTACTTCTGAAAGTACTCGTCGTCGTTGTAGTTGTCCCAGATTGCTGTAAACCAGTCGACGGCCTGCTCCGGCGTGATCCCCTTTGAGGGGTCGATGCCTCCTGCGAGCTTGTTGAGTTCTTTGTTCCCCTCGAACCTGATCTTCTGGCTGTCCGGGGTAAATCCGGCCGCCGACAGGCATGCTTTATACGCTGCGATCACCCGGTCCTTACGCGTCTTAGCCGAGACGTCGTCCGCCGACGCCGGCGAAAGGTCCACGGCCAGAAAGCTCCGCACGTAGTCAGAGCTGTCCTCGGAAAGAAAGCTCTGCAGAAGACCGTATCCCGCTTCGACGTCACGATAGAAGTTCAACTTCATCACCGTGAAGCCCGGTTTCTCAAGCAGCGAGTAACGAGATGTGTCCTGTTCGAACATCTCGAATATCGCTGTACCCTCGTCCTGCTGGTTAGCGTTCGCATACTCGCCGTTGATGTCAAAGATGATCTGACCGATCGGCTTCAGTTTTTCTTCATCTAGTGTGACGCCCTTCTCAGATAAGTCCTTCACGGATTCTAGGATCTTCTTAACTGTATTCGACTTACCGGTCCGGGTCATACCAAAGAGGGCGGTCCTCTTACCAACGAAATCCAAGGCAGAAACGTAAATCGGCACCTCGGGACCCTGGTCGGCGCGACGGGACGCGCTGTAGCGGACACAGCCTAGCCGCACCTGGTCCTTTCCTCCAGGAATCCCCTCGCCCTCTCGGAAGTTTACGATGTACTCGAGGACCTTGCCCCTGGGCTTGTAGACCGAGTAGTTATGCGCGCTGTAGAAGTTTTCGACATCAGCGCCAAAGCGGGATTTGCCATTCTGGCGATAGTAGGTTCCAAGGACTCGGCACTCAAGCCCGGAAAACATAAACTCATACCGAGTGAAGCTGTCGAGTTTCTTCCCACTCCCAGGACCAGGAGCGGGGCCCTCCTTGTAATAATCGACCATGGAGGCAATTACGTCAGAGTCTGTCGGCAATATTGTCGGCCCGATGACCCGGACCAGCACCATCTCTTCGACGTTCTCCTCGCCATCGTAGGAGCACAGGAGGAACGCACCGGCTGGAATGCCCCCGACCTTGTGCTTCCACTTGTCGTTGACCAGAACCTTAACGGTCTCGTAATCAAAGTAGAACGGACGGCCGACGAAGGTGTCGCCGTCGCGGCCGTGCTTGAAGATATCGACCGTCGCCAATTCTCTTAGCTTCTCAGTGATGTCAAGCAAGGCGGGCCCTCCAGTTAAGCATTTACAACCCAGTCGGGATTTGGCAGTCTCGGTAACCGGCCGGCGCGGCGGGTCCCAAGAAGCAGAATTCGATCGGTTTTGGTCGCCTGACCACGACGATCCTTCCAAATTCGGCTGACCTTCTGCCTAATGGGCAGCTTATCCTCGATCAGAGCATCGATCCGCAGTGTTGAGCCAGCAACGCAGCTATCCGCCACCGCTTGCGCCAGATTGATGCTGGTTTCACCGCGCTTCACATCCCCGATCACAAGGCAAATTCGGCCACCATCGGCTACCGCCGCCTCCATCCTCCCGATAACTTTGGACATGAAGCCTAGGTACAAGGGGAGTGAACTGGACGAAAATAGACCCGAATCGACTGGCTTAGGCTCCAGGCCGAGGAGCCAGAGTCGCAACCAATTGAGCTTGCCGTACTTCATGACGCCGAGGTACGGCGGCGACGCAAATATCAGCCGCGGGGGGTCAAATCGAGACAGGCGAACCGGTGAGTCGGTTGCGTCCTGCAGCCAGGCGTTACCGCGCTGGAATCCTGTTGGCGCTTTCCCGAGTTGGGCAACCCTATTTTCAAGGACGCTCAACACGTCGAGCTTTGGCGGTATGAGGCCGTGCGTGCGCTTATAGTTCATCACGTAACGCGGTGCCATTGAGAACGTGTTGGGCATCGCGATGCTGAGCCCGCGAGGTGTCCCGTCGCGCCGCGCGTTCGCGTGCAGAATGCCAAGAAGGGCGGCGTACAAATAGCGGTCGACCTTCGAGCCGGTCGATAGGACAGAGCGTAGCCAAACAAGCTGCCCGAGGACATCTGGATCGAAGACAGACCGTACCTCTGGTGACTGTGAGGCCGTGTCTCCCCGCTCCTGCATGTTGCGCAGGTGCGCCAAGCGGCGCCGGACCGCGAAAAGCGACGGAGGGTCGGCCTTCGCAGAGGTGAGTATCCAAGCCAGCGGGTTCGCGTCAGAACCCAAGCCGGCGCGACCGAGACTGCAGGCTTCTAGAACAGTCGTGCCCCGTCCGCAGAACGGGTCGTAAACCGTGTCACCAGGGGACGTAAGCCATCGTATAAAGACATGAGGTATAGTTGGCGGAAACATCGCCATGTACGAACACATGGAGTGCCATCTGTGCCCCCAGCGTGGCGGTGCTGACCTCCATAACGACAAAGGGGACGAGCCTATTTTCAGTTGGACCCTCGGGGGGCAAGCGCCTGCTCGGGGCTCGTGCTGCGCTCTCACATTCCCTATTCCCGCGACCTTGCCACCACCGCAGATCACCTCGTCGACCTCCCCGGGCCCGTTCCAGAGAAAAAGCTCACGCGTCGCCCTGCAATAAACAAAGAGTATGGTCCCGCATTGACACCTCCTCAGGCCGACGGCCAACTCTCCTATTCTCCAAAAGCTTGCTCTGAACCACGAACTCGCAGGAGCTCCCGCTGAAGTGGCGCCGAGACAAGACACCAAACCCCTTTGCAAGGGTAGCGGGCAGCTTGGGGATCTGGTCTGGATTGGGCTTGCGATTTGTGATTTGATGAAATACCCGCGTCGAATCCGAAAAAACATCGCAAATCACAAGTCCCCCCAGTCGTTTCCCATTTTGGGTCGGCAACTCTCAGACGTATGTTTCTTCACCGTGCAAGGCTGTCCCGAGTCCGCCCCTGTCCGTTATGCGTACACGCCTCAGTTCGGTATGCACACTCCTTGGCGCGCCCCTTGGACCGATCTCGGCGATTCCGCGTTCAGCTACCATTCGCAGCAAATCTTCCAACACAGCCGCCCTGCGCCTGATGAATGTCGACGCAAAGCAGCGCCAGAAAACCCAGCCAGCACGTTCAAGGGTCCGTTGGCGCGCCATGTCATCGGCCCATTTGTCTGGGCCGTGATACTGGTCCCCGTCGCACTCGATGGCCAGCCGAGCATCATTGTGGCCTTCTACCACCAGGTCGATTCGGTACTGACCCACTCGCACCTGGGGAGTGACCCAGTAGCCCCGTTGGGTGAGCTCGTCATAGATCTCGCGCTCGAACGGCGACTCGCAGAGTTTTCTTAGTTCCTCCACGCGGGTCTCGTCCTGGGCAAACGGTGTGGAAAAGTGAGAGATAAGGCTTCGTCGAAGCCGGTCCGCTTGACTCAGCTGCTCCATTTCCACGGAACGGACGAGATACATGCGATCACGCGCACGGGATGCAGCCACATTGAACCGCTGCGCGAAGATATCCCGAGACAAAGGGGCACCGATGTCGTTCGGTGCCGACACCATACTGAGAAACATGATGTCACGTTCCTTCCCTTGAAATGTTCTGGCGTCGCCGCAGGCGATACTGTGGCGCTCAATCAGTTCAGGACCGAGTTCATCGGTTAAGCGGTCCCATATCTCAAGAGCCTGTTTATCACCCAGGAGCGAAACGACCCCAATAGAGCGACGCCCGACTTTCGGGTCCGAGACAAGAGCGGTAATTTCGTCGATGATGAAGCGCGCCTCGGGGCGATTCACGTCTCCATTCCGATAACCGTCTTCGACAAGGACGTCAACGAGCGGTGGGTCAATCCGCTCGGAGACCTTAGGTAGACGCAATGGTCTAAGCTCGTGGTTATAGAACTCTCGTTTGGAGTACTCAATTATCGAGGTCACGCATCGGAAGTGCTCTTTGAGCATCACCGCGTTCTTGGCAAAGACCACTTTGAACAGATCGTACATCGACCGATCCGGAGACATCTGGGGCCGGTAGGTGACAACCTGGGTCCCAAGAAACCGGCTCATGAGGCTTCGAATTCTTTCCTCCTCGAGTCCTACCGCTTCCGGCGAAACCTGTTTGTCGTCACCGACGACAAGCACCTTCTGCGCCCGCAGTAACGCCGGCAACGCCGCCAGGTCTGACTGCGACGCCTCGTCGATGACAACGAGATCGAAGCAACCGAGTTGTGGTGGCAGGGACTCCGAAACGCGGTAGTGCGGCATGATCCAGCACGGCACCGCTGGGTTGGCCTGCGCTGCAGCATTCCGCGCATCCTGCCGAAATCGTACGGCACGCTTGCCGGTACCCTTTCCGATTTTCTGAATCGCATTGAGATAGGCCTGTAGCGCCGCGCGGATGCTTGGCGATGCGTTCTCGGCGAGTTTCAGCCACGTTCGCTTGACCACGATGTCGCGATAGGCCCGTGAAAGGTCAGTGTCGAGAGCGTGACGCGCTCTTGCGAGGCTCTTGAGTTCGTCATGACCGTCGATAGACTCCAGATACGTGTTCAGACGCTTCAACCGCCAGGCTTTTCGCCAGTTATCGGGCAATTGATTATCGACCGTGCTAGTGAGAGGTTGCCGGAGCAGCTCGGCATATCGCGGTGCGCCTGAGGCCCCGATCTTCCCGCAGACGTCTCGGACAATCACAAGTTGAGAACCGATGCCCAATACACGAGAGAGCTCTGCCATCAAGGCCGACCACACAGCCTGCATCTCTGCATCCGGAATAACGGGATTCCCTAAAGTCTGCGCAAGAAATCGCCGGATATCGTCGACAATGCGGCCGGCTTTCTCGTCAAGGACTTTCTGAAAGCGTTCCTTAACCGCCCAAGCATTTGCGAGCCGGCTCTTCGTAAGGTGATGCCGAAGCGCCTGTTCCAGTTCATCGAGCCGAACAGCACTATCGGCGATCTCTCTCACGTGAGGCCAAGACGGGAACAAATGAGCTGCGTGTTCGGAGAGGGCAACCTCCGCACGGACCGTTTCCTTGACCTTTCGGTAGAGTGCGAAGGCCTGAGCTGCGGCGATTCCGTGCTCCGGTCTGCTGCCTGGGACTTTGGCGATGCCGATTTCTTGGGCAAGCGTGTTCCAGCGCAACGCCAGATCGCGAAGCCGCTTCAGTAATGCTAGGTGACTGGAGACGTGTTGCCAGTCCTCGGCATTGGCTGGCTCACTATTGATGACTCGAACCGCTTCAAGCTGTCTCTTCTGCTCCGATCTACCGAAGAGTCCCCAAATCCCAAAAGGGCTCCTTCCAGCCGCAAGATTGGCCACTGCCTCAACGATATCAGCATCGAGTTCCATGCCCGGCGGCGTGGTGACCGGCCTCTTAATAAAGGTCTTACGGCATTCGACCGCTCGATCGAGATCCTCGCCCAACGCCTCCAACATGGGCAATAAATCATCATGCTGTTGGCGAAGGCGGCCTCGAACTTTTCCCGGCCACGGAGCCTGGGCTTGCGCCACTTCGTCGCGTAACTTCCTGAGCCCCTCGATGTGGCTCAGGAGCAAGTCAGTCGCAGCAACGGTTTCCTGGCTTGAGTCGGCCAACGCCGGAATATCCCCAGACTCGATCTCCTTTTTCAACACTTCGAAACGTGACAAGTCCTGATGTGCCTGCAGCAGTATGTTGGCATCGGGGAACTCTACCAATTGCGGAAGCGAGGCATCGAGATAGTCGAGATCGGGTCCAAGAGTCCTGCGCGCTTGCCGTAGGGCGACGACATCCGTGTCGGAGAACCGGGGCGAGAACTCTTCTGTGACGCCCAATGCATCCGGAATCCATTCAAACTGGCCTGCTTGATCAACTACCTCGCGGGCTGCGTCTTGAGGGGCGATTTCTTCGCCGTCGACTACTATTCTGGTTAGATTTTTCCGGGCCCATTCCCCTAGATTGCGATCGACGAGCATGCGCCGCGCATGCAGGGCGTCGATAGTCTCTTGGAGACGCTTGATTTCACGCGCAGTCGCAGTTCGATCGAGTGCCTGTACCTCAGAGGCAATCTTGTGGATCGCGTGCTCGAACTGCTTCATGCCTTCCTGCTCACTCGTCAGCAACGAGATCGCCAGTGGCCGAATCTCCTCTGGCAACTGTTCTTGGAGGACACCAAGCGCCGGTTCCTTCATCGACGTCACCAGCACGCGCTTGCCTTCGGCAAGATAGTGGCAAATTACATTGGCGATGGTATGAGTCTTGCCAGTCCCTGGTGGTCCCTGCACAACCACGCCGTCGGAGACGGTGAGCAGCTGTACGATACGCACCTGTTCTTCATTGAAGGGTTTCGGGAAATAGAGATCGCACCCCCCACTACGGCTTCCAGGGTTCCCCGAGCCGTCCACGTGGTAAGACGCGGACACACCCCGGAAGCTTGGCAACTCAACGATCTGGCTTTCCGTCTCGGGCTCTGTGACGATGGCCGCGACTGCACGTGGCAGTGCCTTGGGGTCCTTCCCGGCTTCGATTGATTTTTTTAGATTCTCAAGGTCGTGGATGAAGAGGTTGTTTGTGCGCGGACGGGCAAACAGGACCCAGGTGTCCGTCACTTTTAGGTGGTCGTCGGCGTGAGGTGGAGTGCGATCTTCGGGGGGAACTCGGTCCGGCCAGTAGACGCCATTGGCATCCAGAAATGTCGCGGCACTACGGAGAAGTCCTTCAAAAGTCATGCGGTCGAACGGCGAGAATGTCGTGGCGGCACTTCCAAAGAACTCTCTTGCCGACCTCTCCAAGGCAGCGAGACCGGGATTATCGACCGCCGCATACCAGTCGACTTCAAGCCTCGGCTCGACATCACGGGGTTTAATTTCGATCGACGCGGTCTCAGGATTTAGCGAAAGCTCAACAAGTCGTGTCACGAGCGGATAGGTGACCGTGGTCGCGTCACCCTTCCAAATACCAATCCCAACACCCCAAGCAAGCTCCATCTGGGCATCGACAATGCCGCCTTCGACTTGCTGCTTCAGAGTGAAGAGCTGGGAGTATAGTCGAATCGTGCGGCGATTGAGCTTCTCGGATTCCGCCCACAGTCTCCAGTTGCTCTCGACGTAGGCTTTGAAGTGCGCCCGGACCTCAGCATTCCGTTCGTAGTCTTCAAGTGCGAGAGCCCTCCGCGGATCGATCGCCGGTAACCCCTGCTCTTCCTTCGTGGGATCCGACTTCAGTGACGAACGGTGAGTGCCTGCGCCAATGAGGCTCGCCCCGTCGGTTGTTGATTTTAATTTCGGGTCTTCCGAAGGACTTTGGGTCACATTGACCCATGGGCTCAAAATGGCGCTTTGGACTGCTGGCGGCCGAGTCTCGTGCCGCCGCTCAACGGAAAGCCAAATTTCGTCTTCGCCGTTATTTCCACTATTAAGCGTTATACCTGGTAGCCCCTGCAGTTGGTGCTCCCAGAGAGAGAAAATACCGTGTTGTGTAACGGCTGTGGCTGGCTTCGTTCGTAGCCGAGCTGATTGCTGCGCAAATTCAATGAGAGAGAGGAGGCGGTCCTGCTCGATGCTCATTGGTTCACTCGTTGTGATCGGCCACTATCTCGGCAGCCATATGGTCGGGTACGGCCAGCCGACCCAAGCGGGCTTGGCCGGAAATCTATAAATTACGGTCGGCCAGTACGAAAGGGGGGCCGGGATGTTTTGTCATAGACGTAACAGGCATCGCCTGTTCCTTTGGAGAGAGTGATCCGTGCGCGCCTTTTTGTATTTGAACATCGCAAAAGGGCCGCTCTCGAGGAATTTGAAGATCCAGAATAGTCAAACTTTCACGAAATCACAAGCGGGAGTTCTGCGAGGGCATACGGAGTGCGGCTCTCGTATTTGCTCCCTGATCAGCGTCGTTCGATGAATCATGAACAGGGCGAGTGCGAATCTTTGTGGTTGTTGCCGGACAGCGGCCACGGGGTCAAGGAGTATGGCGTTTGACACGGTGTCAATTGCCATGCCCGTCTGCCCCCCCGGAGATCCGGTCACCGAGAGCCTGCATCGGCCGCCTCGCATTCATCTTCGTGTGTCCCGCCCAAGGGCGCCTTCCGGTTTCCATCGGCCTCGGCCCAGAGCATTAAAGAGTGGCGTCCGACAGGGTGTCGTATGCCACCCCACTCTGCATGTCTGTGGCTCCACGACCGGAAAGCCGTTCCACGGCGTGTCGAATACGTTATTGCGCATCCCGGTCCCATTCCCACCAGGACAGCGGATGTATCGCCTCTTCTTTGACATCGAGCACTGAGGGCGGATTTTCGGAGAGCGGGTCAATCCGGTCTGCCTGCTGGCGGGCCCACACCGTCCAGTTCGCCTGCTCGTCGTTCGGTGTCCCGCTTGCGCGCGCCTTGGCTTCGACCGCATCGACGTAAGCTCGGATGGTCCGTGCGCGCTGCCAGGCCTGTGCATCCTTTTCCAGCTTGGTGACGGCCTGCCGTTCCTGCTCAACGCGGTGGCGCAGCGCCGCGCGGCGGTCCTGTTCCGCTTGGAAGCGGCGCTCTCGCTCTTCCCGCTTCAAGCGTTCGGCCGTGAGCCAAGCCGCCATCTGAACGAGGCTTACGATGACTTGATTCAGACAATCCTCAAGGCGCTGGTGGCGACCGTCAGACCAGTTTGAGCGCAGGCCCGAGCCGTAGCCGCCATCCAGTTTCAACGTCAGCTCTCCCGTGGGCACATAGTCGTACTTCGGCGCTGAAGACCAGCGGGACCGCTCGAGCTCGGCGCGCTCGCGCGCGGTGAGCTCGTGGGCCTGACGTCGCAGGCGCTCTTCGATCGACAGGCCCAAGGTCTCGCCGTTGACGATCAGCTTTGCTTGGCTCCGATCCTGCGGCGTGCCCGCTTTGATCAGGAATCCACGGGTCACGCAGGCTTTGACCAGTGCGTCGATGATGCGCAGCACGCGTCCAATGGTGGGGCGGCGGACACGGACGTAGAATGCTCCTGGATCGTGGCATTTGAGCATCCTGTAGTCATCGAGCCTCCCGGCGTTGAGTGCGCGTCTGGTATTTTGCGTCACTTCATGTGGCCGTTCCAGCCTTTCCGCCACAACGATCCGGTTCTCGGGGTTTTCTTCCGTCTGTGCCTGCTGGACGACACTCTGAGGCAGGCTTTCGTCGTTCGCTGGCACCCGTGGCCGCACGGTAATGTCGATCATGGGCGCCTGGCCGGTACGAGGAAGAGGCGGTTGCTTGACCCGCTGGCCCGCCTGCAGCATCTGCCAATAGCCACGGCCAGGTACGGGGATCCAGTGCTTCCGGCAGATCTTCTTGAGGCCGACATCGGACAGATGAAAGCGCGCCGCGACCTTGGTCATGGGCTCGGCCCAGACCAGAGCGTAGAGCTCTTCGCGGGAGAGACGCTTGATCTCAGGCGGCATTTGCCGGGGCGCCCCCCATGCGCTTGAAAGAACCGAGATGGAGCGGATCTTACAACATTTCGTAGCTGGTGGACCCAGAATCGGCCAATCAGGACGATCGACCTACTGACACCGGGCCGGAGCATTGAAGAATGGCTTTTGACACGGTGTCATTTGCCATTCCATTCTGCACGCGTGGGTCCGGCTTTCTTGAACTCAATAGCGCCTCTCGCCAGATTTCACCTGACAACTATCGATCCTCCCAGTCAATCCCTGCACAGTCCTTGTAACTCTTCGCCGCCTGCCTGAGCGCCTTGCCGGGCGCGGCAGACTGGCGCAGCGCCGCCACAAATTCCTTCCGGTCACGTTCGCTCAACGTCAGTACGTCGCTGACCCGCGCTTCAAGTCGTTTGGAATGAGAACCCTTCCCGGGCTTATCTCCGCCTTTCGTGTTCCTCATGGTTCTCCTTCCTACCGTCAGATGTATCGGCAATATGAAGCCCCTAGAGCGGGCGCGCGACTACCCCGTCCTCTCGGGAAACAATCCCGGCATCCAGCGCGACGCCAAGGCCGCAGGAAACGCGAGCCGCAAGGGCGCGCGCGGACTGTCCGAGGTAAGCACCCCGCGCTCGGTCAGGGCCGCGACGATCCGCCGGGCATGGCGGGCGGTGGCGCCGAGCAGGCCCGCGACATCACCGCGTGGTAGCTCGCCCCGATACAGAACGGCTTCCAGGATCGTGCCGGCTTTCGGCGGCAGCGTGGCGAGGCGAACCTCTTCCTCCGCCCACAGCAGGATACGGGTCCGCAGCCGATCCGGTTGAACCAGCCCCTCCATGAACCTGACTTGATCGATGCACACTTCCAGAAAGAACCGCGTGAAACTGGCCAGTTCCTCTTCGCTCAATGTGCCACGACCATCAAGATCGTTGCGGCGCGGCAGGTCGCAGTTGGCGAGGTGCGACTTGTACGCCCCCACGCTACGAGCCAGGCCGCGTGCTACCGACCAGATCGCGCCTGTATCAAGCGTGTCGAGCAGCATCGCGTGCGACATCAGACGTGCGACGCGTCCGTTGCCGTCGAGGAACGGATGAATCCACAAGAATCGATGATGGGCCGGAGCCGCTGCGAGAATCGAGTCCGTCCTCCCCAGCCGGCCGTAGGCGCGCTCAAAATGCGCCAGGAATCGTGGCACGGCGCCAGGGCTGACCGGAATGTGCTGGCCCACTTTTACGTCACGCCGTCGTAGCTCACCGGGTGCGACCTTCACACGCTGACCCTGGCCCAGCTGCTCCTCGACCCAGAGCAGCTCTTCGGGCAACTGTTCGCAAAAGCGCCGGTGAATCTCGCAGATGCCTTCCGCCGTGACGGCACGATCCTTCAGCCCGCCGCCGTCGATCCATTGCTGCACGGCGATGTGGGCTTTGGCTTCAAGCTGAAGATTTCGCTTGCGGGCATCGCTGCTATAGTCATTCCGAAGGGCTCGCTCGATATCGACCGGGTGCGTGTCGTGGCCCTCTATCAGGTTACTGTAGTAGCAGTTCATGGCACGAACCAGATCGGCGAGCGCCGTACGCACGCCCTCCGGCAGGCTGCGTCGGAATCCCGCCGACCGGGTAGCGAGATCCACGGCCAGATCAGTCAGCATCGCCCGGTGGCGCGAACTCTCGCCAATCAGCAGCGGCTCCATCAGCGCGAGGGTTTCTCCCCTGTCGGGGACCGCTTTAATGTCCTCTTTAATGTCCTCTTCTGATTTACTCATATTTGTATGTATATCAGATAGTTGATATCTATGTCACGTCGTATTGAATCGTATCTATGTCCGATTATAGGTCCTTGTCATGTGGAGTGCGACGCGCTATGCGTGTTCATCGAGTGACCCCACTGGGTGAAAAGCAACTTCAAAGCCGTTCACGCTTTAAAAGAAATCGTCAGAATTTTTTCAAAGCGAAAATCCTTTTGCAAACATTTTTCGCAAGCAGAGCCGAATCTGCCTATGGCCGTGCTCATGCAGAAACGAATGGGACGGGACACTGTGTCCGTCCCAAGTATCGGGGACGTAACACGCCAGTGGCAATTGACGCGAGAGAGAAAACTCTTTAGGCTCCAGCCATCAACCGAGCACATCAGTCTGCAGCCCACTCAGCACAACGAGGACAGTGACTGCGCCAATCTCCAAACGCGAGGACGCGCTCCGCAACACCATCGCCAAGGAAGAAGCACGGCTTGCCGATTTGGAGAAGGCGAGACAGGCGACGCAGGCGCGACTCGACTCACTCAAAGCCGAACTGGCGTCGTGCGATGCCGAGCCGGCCATCCGAGGGCGATTGCCCGTCCTCCCGCCCCCGGCGGCGCCCACGACGCCGAGCGAAAAGGTGGCGCTGTTTCGACAACGGTTTCGTGGGCGCGAGGATGTCTATCCCAGGCTGTGGACCAACGCCAAGTCGGGCAAAACGGGATACGCCCCGGCCTGTTCCAATGAGTGGGCGCGTGGGGTCTGCGAGAAGCCGCGGGTCAGATGCGGCGAGTGTCCCAGCCAGGCGTTCATCCCGGTTTCGGATCAAGCGATCCTCGATCACCTCCAGGGCCGTCACGGCATCGGCGTTTACCCCCTCCTCGCTGATGAGACCTGTTGGTTCCTCGCCGCGGATTTCGACAAGCGTTCCTGGACCGAGGATGTCGTCGCGTTTCGGGAGACCTGTCGGCATGCGGGTCTCTCGGTCGCGGTGGAGCGCTCGCGGTCGGGGTGCGGCGCGCACGTCTGGTTCTTTTTCGCGGTGCCCGTCGCCGCTCGCACTGCCCGTGCGATGGGCTGCGCCCTGATCACGGACACGATGGCGCGGCGCCACGAACTCAGCATGGAGTCGTATGACCGCCTGTTTCCAAACCAGGACACCATGCCGCGCGGCGGCTTCGGGAACTTGATCGCGTTGCCCTTTCAACACGAGCCGCGCCAGCGCGGCCACACCGTGTTCCTCGACGAGCAACTGGCCCCCTACCCGGACGAGGACCAATGGGCCGCGCTCGCCTCGATTCCGCGGATCGATCCGCAGACCGTCGAGTTGATCGCTCGAGAGGCCACGCACCAGGGGCGCGTGATCGGCGTGCGCATGGCCGAGGCGCCGGACGACGACCACGAGCCGTGGGCGCGGCCCCCGTCCGGTCGGCCACTCGCTGCGCGGATCCAGGGCACGATTCCCACGTCGGTCCGAGTCGTGTTGGGCCAGCGCCTCTTCGTGGAGAAAGCAGGCTGTCCGCCCGCGCTGCTGAACCAGATCAAGCGCCTCGCGGCATTCCAGAATCCCGAGTTTTACAAAAAGCAGCGGATGCGGCTTTCCACGGTCACCACGCCCCGCGTGATCACCTGTGCGGAGGAGTTTCCCGAGCATCTCGCGCTCCCTCGCGGGTGCCTCGGAGAGCTGGAAGACCTGCTTCGCGCCTACGAGATCTCGCTCACGGTTGACGATCAGCGGCTCATGGGTGACGAGGCCAGGTGGACATTCCAGGGAACACTCACACCAGTCCAAGCCCAGGCAGCGGACGCCCTGCTCGCCCACGATCTCGGCGTCTTGGTCGCGCCACCAGGCGTTGGGAAGACGGTAGTCGGCACCTACCTCGTCGCGCAACGCGGTCGCAGCACGCTGGTCTTGGTCCATCGGCGTCCGCTCTTGGACCAGTGGGTCGCGCAACTGGCCCTGTTCCTGAATATCGAGCCCAAGGCGATCGGCCAGATCGGCGGCGGCCGTCGCGCGCCCAATGGCCGGCTCGACGTCGCAATGATCCAGAGCCTCGTCCGGGAGGGGCGGGTGGATGTTCTGGTCGCCGGGTACGGGCACGTGATCGTGGATGAGTGCCACCACGTACCGGCGGTCTCCTTCGAGCATGTGCTCTCCGAGGTCAAGGCCCGCTTCGTCACTGGACTCACGGCCACGCCCCAACGCCGGGACGGACACCACCCCATCGCCGAGATGCAGTTGGGGCCTGTTCGTTTTGCGGTGGATCCGAAGCATCACGCGGCGCGCCGGCCCTTCGCTCATCGGTTGGTCGTCCGGGACACGGTGTTTCACGGAGTCAATTCCGAACCGACGCGTGGCATCCAGGCGCTGTACGCGCGGCTCGCGACCGACGAGGCACGGAACGAATTGATCCTCAATGACGTGATCAGCGCTCTGCACGATGGCCGTACACCCATGGTGCTGACGGAGCGCAAGGACCATTTAGACTACCTGGCCACTCGGCTCCGCCCATTCACCCGCCATCTGATCGTGTTGCAGGGTGGGATGACGGGCAAAGCCAGGGAGGAAATGAGGACGCGGCTCGCCACGCTCCCGGACAATGAGGAGCGCCTGGTGCTGGCGACGGGACGTTACGCCGGCGAAGGCTTCGACGACGCGCGGCTGGACACGCTCTTCTTGGCCATGCCCATCTCGTGGAAGGGCACGCTGGTACAGTACGCCGGCCGGCTGCACCGACTGCGTGCCGGCAAGACCGAGGTGCGCATCGTCGATTACGTGGACCGGCACGTTCCTATGCTCGCCCGGATGTTCGAGAAGCGTCTGCGAGGGTATCGAGCCATCGGATACAGCGAAACGGACCGCCCATGAGCCCCAAGTCCAGAACCCGCGGGCCGGCACCGACCGAAAAACGTCTGCGTAAACTGATCGCGGAAGGCACCGTCGATTGCTATCACGAGACGCACGAGAAGCGCCCTGCAGTTTAAGCGCAGCCGCGTGTGGCTGACCCAGACCGAGGGAGGACTCGATGCATCACGGAGATGTTTCCCCTGAAATCGCCCAAGGGCTACTCACCCTGAGAAAGCGCATTGCCGCAGCCAAAGTTCCTCCGTCTAAGCTTGACGAAACAATCAATGTCGCTGTCTGGAACATCCGCGAGTTCGGCAAAGTGCCTCGCACCGAAGCTGCTATCCACTACATAGCAGAAATCCTCGGGCAGTTCGACCTGGTGGCGATCGTCGAATTACGAGATGATCTGACAGACCTTGGTCGTGTTCTCCCCATCTTGGGGCCGAGTTGGGACATCGTGTATTCCGACTGGATTGACGACACCGGCGGAAACAAAGAGCGCACGGCATTCCTCTTCGACCAGCGGGCCGTGACCTTCAATGGGCTGGCGGCAGAAGTGGACGCCCCGCGTGGGAAAAAAGGAACAGAGTACCTGGCCACGCAGTCTTTCTGGCGCGCTCCCTACATGTGTTCGTTCCGAGCTGGCAACTTCGACTTCATTGCCATCGCCACTCACGCCCGGTGGGGCGATAGCATAAAAGGACGTCTGGCCGAGTTGCAGATGCTGGCGGACTGGATTGGTACTCGATTTGAGGACAAATACGTCGAGGACCATGACCTGATCGTCATGGGCGATTTCAATATTCCCAAGATCGGCGACAAACTGTTTAAAGCCCTCAGCAGCCGCGGTCTGCAGGTGCCGGATGCGCTTCTGAACCTCAAGGCAGGGGACCAGGTTATTGGCGGGTCCAACCTCGGGAAGGATGCCCGGTACGATCAGATCTTGCACCTGCCCACACTGAAAAAGCGCTTCAGCAATCACGGCGGGACGCTCGATTTTTTTGTAAGCGATGAAAGCATCAAAAAATTGTTCCCGGATAAGTCCTACACCCGCGAGCAGTTCAGCTATCAGATCTCAGATCACTTGCCAATTTGGGTGCAGATAAAGACCGACATCGATGGGGAACGGCTCCATCAGATCGTTCAAAGCGCCGAGAAGCCATAAGCAGGGGAGGGTCAGGTTTTTTTGAGGCGATCAGACGACGCCGAACGGAGCGACCGATCCTACTATTGAGAATCGCATAATATAGTGACGGTTAGTCGAAGAGGCGCGCTTGCTTCCAGAAGCTGGGCACCAGGGTCCGGCGTTGCCGCATCCGTCGGAGCGCACGCCGGGCATGGTGG
>JACXTT010000562.1_pt1 | contig 63679 bp, 62 predicted proteins | sample 9270951 | NCBI WGS metagenome assembly JACXTT01 (sample SAMN15532306, study PRJNA645909) | rock metagenome | isolation source: weathered quartz diorite | place: Puerto Rico | collected 2017-06-21 | reverse complement strand
ATGGCGGGGATTGCACGGCGGTTCTTTGACGACCGCTGGATCGATGCGCCGGTGAAGCCAGGCAAGCAGCCTGGCGCCTTCGCCCATCCTGCCGTGCCTTCCGTGCATCCATATCTGCTCATGAATTATCAGGGCAAGCCGCGCGACGTCATGACGCTTGCCCATGAGCTCGGTCATGGCGTGCACCAGGTTCTGGCGGGCCCAAATGGCGCGCTCATGGCGCCGACGCCGCTGACGCTTGCCGAAACGGCCTCGGTCTTTGGCGAGATGCTGACCTTTCGCGCGCTTTTGCTGCGCACGGCGAACATCGCACAGCGCCGCGCCATGCTTGCCGCCAAAGTCGAGGACATGCTTAACACGGTGGTGCGGCAGATCGCGTTTTATTCCTTCGAGCACAAGATCCATGTCGAGCGCCGCAATGGCGAGCTGACGGCGGCGCGAATTTGCGAGTTATGGCTCAGCGAGCAGGCGGAGAGCCTCGGACCTGCGATCGAATTTGGCGCCGATTACGAGACCTATTGGGCCTATATTCCGCATTTCGTTCATTCGCCCTTTTACGTCTACGCCTATGCGTTTGGCGACTGCCTGGTCAATTCGCTCTATGGCGTCTATCAGGGCGCGCGCGAAGGTTTTGCCGAGCGCTATCTTTCCATGCTTTCGGCGGGGGGGACAAAACATCACTCCGAGCTGCTTGCACCCTTTGGGCTTGACGCGCGCGATCCCTCCTTCTGGCAGATCGGTCTCAAGATGATCGAAGAGATGATCACGGATCTCGAAGGAATGGAAGGAAAGGTTTAGGGCAGGAATTCATGGGGTAAATGCTTCCTTCTCCACGTCTGCAGCTCCGCCCCTGTGATCTGATCTACGCACTGCCTTTTTCGCTGTCGAGAATGCGCATCTGATGCGCGTCGTAGCGCTCGCCTGCTGCGGCATCGGCCGGCACTGCCTGGACGATCCCGGCCAAATCCGCAGCACTCAGTTCGACGTTGAGTGCCCCGAGCGCCTCGGCAAGCCGCTCGCGCGTACGGGCGCCAACGAGGGCCACAATGTCTTTGCCCTGCGCGAGAACCCAGCCAATGGCGAGCTGCGCAACGCTTATGCCCTTTGCCCCGGCAAGCCCCCGCAGCGCTTCGACAAGCGCGAGATTTTTTTCGAGATTTTCGATCTGGAAGCGCGGGCTGTGGGCACGATAATCTTGCTCGCTTTCGCGGGCCTTGCTCCAATGCCCGCTGATGAGGCCGCGCGAAAGCACTCCATAGGCGGTAAGCCCGATCCCGAGTTCGCGAAGCGTTGGAAGAATACGTGTCTCAATGCTGCGCGAAATAAGCGAATATTCGATCTGAAGATCGCAGACCGGATGCACGGCGTGTGCCCTGCGGATCGTCTCGGCTGAGACTTCCGAAAGCCCGATGTGGCGGATATGGCCGGCCTTGAGCAATTCGGCCATGGTGCCGATCGTTTCCTCGATCGGCACTTTTGGGTCAAGGCGGGCGGGGCGGTAAATGTCGATATAGTCCGTTCCGAGCCGTCGAAAACTTTGCGCGAGATAGTTTTTGATATGCGCCGCGCTCGTGTCGATGCCAACCCAGCCGCCGGATGGATCGCGCAGCGCGCCAAATTTGACGCTGAGCACGACGTCTTCGCGCCGCCTGCCGCTCAGTGCTTCGCGGATGAGCATTTCATTATGGCCGCTGCCATAAAAATCGCCGGTGTCAATCAAATTGATTCCGGCGTCGAGCGCGGCGTGGATGGTGGCGATGCTCTCGGCGCGGTCGGCGGGGCCATAAAGATCCGACATGCCCATCGCGCCAAGGCCGATGGCGGAAACAGTAGGCCCGGCTTTTCCAAGAGTGCGCGACATTTGGGACGCTCCTTTCGTCACGGCTGGCTCGCGAGTGACAGAGCAATCATTAGCCGCTACCGAACGAAGCCCAAAATATCCTTCACGGCGGTCATGGTTTTGGTGGCGAGCGCACGTGCGCGCGCTGATCCGTCCGTGAGAATGCCGTCAATAAAACCGGGGTCGGCCTTGAGACGATTCATCTCGGCGCCGATGGGTCCGAGCTTCGCCACCGCAAGATCGGCGAGCGCCGTCTTAAAAGTCGAGAAATTCGCTCCGCCAAAATCCTTCAAGACTTCCTGCAGTGTCTGGCCGTTGAGCGCGGCGAAAATGCCGATAAGGTTTTCGGCCTCGGGCCTTTGCTTTAGGCCTTCGATTTCGGCGGGCAGCGGCTCCGGATCGGTCTTTGCCTTGCGGATCTTTTGCGCGATCGTGTCCGCATTGTCGGAAAGATTTATGCGCGAATAATCCGACGGGTCCGATTTCGACATTTTTTTGGCGCCGTCGCGCAGACTCATGACGCGCGTGGCAGGCCCCTGAATCAGCGGCTCCGGCAGAGGGAAGAACGCATCGCCGTGACCCAGCGCGGCGATCGAGGAGGCAAAATCGAGATTGAATTTTTGCGCAACGTCGCGGGCAAGTTCGAGATGCTGTTTTTGGTCCTCGCCGACCGGGACATGGGTTGCGCGATAGGCAAGGATATCGGCGGCCATGAGGCAAGGATAGACATAAAGCCCGACGGAAGCGTTTTCCCGGTCGCTGCCTGCCTTTTCCTTGAATTGCGTCATGCGGTTGAGCCAGCCGATGCGCGCCACGCAGTTAAACACCCAGGCAAGTTCGGCGTGCACGGAAACCTGGCTCTGGTTGAACACGATGTGCTTTTTGGGATCGATGCCGCAGGCAATAAAAGCCGCCGTGACTTCGCGGATACTTGCCCGCAGTTCCTCCGGCTTTTGCGGCAGCGTGATCGCGTGGAGATCGACGACGCAATAAATGCAATCGTGGGTCTTTTGCAGCTCGACGAATTTGACGAGCGCGCCGAGATAATTTCCAAGATGCAAATTGCCTGTCGGCTGGACGCCGGAAAAAACCCGTTCAATAAATTGTGCCATAAGAGAGCAGCTCCTGACGACTGCGGAGTAGTAACTTTGGCGCTTCGTGTTCGCGGCAGCAAATCGCGCGGCCGGTGTAACGAATAGCAGCCGTCACCGCGTGCATGTTCCACAAAAGCACGTGCTTTAGCCGTTTGAAAAGGAGCGCTTCCGGTTAAATCACACAAGTGCCCGCAACCGGGAAGCGCTTTACGACTCTCTTGTTTAACGGAGCCTCAACTTTAGCAAATCCAAAGTCTTCTTGGCGCCGTCGAGCTGCTTTGCGTCAAATGCCAGCTTCTTCGCCAAATCCGAATTCAAGCTTTGCCCTTGGCGCCCGAGAACGCAGGCCCAAAGCCTCAGGTCACTGGCTCTTTTTGGACTCGCCGCGGTATAGGCGTAATCCAGCATCGCGCAATAGCAAATGACGTGGTGGCTGCAGGCGAGGCCCACACGGATGTCGGCCTGCGCCGCCGCCGGTTCGATGATCGTCGCCTTGTGCAAGGTCGAGTATTGCAACTTGGGAGGGGCATCGAAGGGAACCTGGGGCACGGCGTCGAGAATATAATTGAACAGGCGGTAATCGCTGACGGTTTTGTCGTAGAGGCTGGCCCATGCCTCGTCGCCGGTCCGCGGCGACGCGAACAGGCAAGCCGAGGCGCGCGGACCGAGCTTGTTGGCCGTTTCGAGGCTGAGATAAGTCGCGAGCGCGGAGCCAAGGCTGTGTCCGGCGATGGTCACACGGCCTTTGCCAACCTTATCGGCAATTCCGTCGGCGGCCCTCTTATTTATAAGTTGCCCGCCCGTATCGACAAGCATCATGCTGTTGTAGACGGTCCAAAAACCTTCCTCGACCCTTATGCTTGTGTCTTGCCGGTAGGGAATTTCGACAAAATCCGCGTCAATAATCCATTCGGCGATCCCTGAAGTGCCGCGGACGACGACGGCGAACAGTTTTGGGTCGGTGGTGCTCTGGGCAAGAAAGCCGTAAAAAACGGTATCGCCGAATCTGATTTTCGCCTTCAATCCGAGGAGCTTCTTCAGCGTCGCCAGAACAGGCGGACGGGCGTCCACCGCTGCAAGATAGGCAACTACCTGCCATCCGGCCTGTTTGATCCGCGGTTCGTCTTTCGGTAGAATTTTACCGTGATCGTACATGTCCTCCGCATACATGGTCAGAAGACCGAACTTGACAGCCGCACTATCGGAAATCGGCATGACTACCTCCCTTGGCAATTGTCAAAGCTGTTAATGTCCCCGCCGCGGTTAGCCGGCAAAAGTACCGCCTTGCCGCGATGGCGGGACAGCAATCTAATCTGGCAGGCTCAAAGAATAAAGCGGCTTAGATCGGCGTTTTTGGCGAGATCGCCGATATTTTTCTCGACGAATGCCGCGTCGATTTCGATTCTTTCGCCAAACCGGTCGGAAGCCGTGAAGCTGACTTCATCGAGGACTCGTTCCATGACGGTTTGAAGACGCCTTGCGCCAATATTCTCGACGGCGGAATTAACCTGTACTGCGATCTTCGCCACCGCATTGACGGCCTCCGGCGTAAACACAAGCTCGACCCCCTCGGTGCGAAGAAGAGCCTCATATTGCTTAATCAGGTTTGCTTCCGTCTCGGTCAGAATGCGGCGGAAATCATCTTCGTTCAAGGGCGAGAGCTCGACTCTAATCGGCAGCCTGCCTTGCAATTCCGGAAGCAGGTCCGAGGGTTTTGACATATGGAAGGCGCCGGAAGCAATGAACAGAATATGGTCGGTCTTGACTGTTCCGTGTTTGGTCGAGACCGTGGTGCCTTCGATGAGCGGAAGGAGATCGCGCTGCACGCCCTCGCGCGAGACATCCCCGCCAAAACGCCCTTCGCGCGCGCAAATCTTGTCGATCTCGTCGAGAAAAACGATCCCATTGTTCTCGACCTCTCGGATTGCCGCCTGTATGATTTGCTCCTGATCGATCATCTTGTCGCTTTCCTCGACGACGAGCGGAGCGTGGGCATCTTTCACGGTGATGCGCCGCGGCTTTGCGCGTCCCCCAAGGGACTTGCCAAAAATGTCACCGAGAGAAATCGCGCCAATCGCCGAGCCAGGCATATTTGGGAGTTCGAACATCGGAACCCCGGAGGACGGCTGGGTGATCTCGATTTCGATTTCCTTGTCGTCGAGTTCGCCGGACCGCAGTTTTTTGCGAAAGGTGTCGCGGGTCGAGGCCGAGGCGGAGGTGCCGACAAGAGCATCGAGCACGCGCTCTTCCGCGGCGAGCTGCGCGCGGGCCTGAACCGCCTTGCGCTTTTCCTCCTTCATCATCGTGATCGCGGTCTCGAGAAGGTCGCGGACGATCTGCTCGACATCGCGGCCGACATAGCCGACCTCGGTGAATTTGGTTGCCTCGACTTTCAGGAATGGCGCGCCCGCGAGGCGGGCGAGGCGGCGCGAAATCTCGGTCTTGCCGCAGCCGGTCGGCCCGATCATCAAAATATTTTTCGGCAAAACCTCTTCGCGCATCGTGCCTTCGAGTCGCAGCCGGCGCCAGCGGTTGCGCAATGCGACCGCCACGGCGCGTTTGGCTTCTTTTTGGCCGACGATAAAGCGATCGAGCTCGGAGACAATCTCACGCGGGGAAAAATCGGTCATTTCGGCCTTCCTGTTTCCGCGCGATCATTTCGATTCGATCGACTCGAGCAGAAAATTTTCATTCGTATAGACGCAAATGCTGGCTGCGATTTCAAGCGCGCGGCGGGCTATCGCCTCGGCATCGAGGCCGGTCGAAAGAAGAGCGCGGGCCGCCGCGAGCGCGTAATTGCCGCCCGAGCCTATTCCCATCACGCTGCCCTCGCCGCTCGTCTCCGGTTCGAGCACATCGCCAGTGCCCGTCAGTACCAAAGCCGCCTGGGCGTCGGCAACGAGCATCATCGCCTCGAGCCTGCGCAAATAGCGATCGGTGCGCCAGTCTTTGGCGAGCTCCACGCAGGCGCGCATGAGCTGGCCCGGATATTGTTCAAGCTTCATCTCCAGGCGCTCGAACAGGGTAAAAGCATCGGCGGTCGCCCCAGCAAAACCCCCGATCACTTCCCCCTTGGCGAGTCTGCGGACCTTTTTTGCATTGCCCTTGATGATAGTCTGCCCGACGGAAACCTGGCCATCGCCGCCGATCACTGTGCGGCCGCCCTTCTTGACCATAACGATCGTTGTGGCGTGCCAAGCCTCGCGCCCGGAGGAATACTCTTGCATGAAAGCTCCCGAAAAGCGCCCGGCGGCGTGATCGTGAGGACAAGGGAAGGTTGATCTGCCTCCATCTATGGGCTTGGGCAAAGCTATGCAAGCGCTGCGATGGCCGGATCAGCCCGGCGGAGTCCCGGAAAAGCAGGCTTGCGCCTATGCGACATGGCAAGGTCCCGGTGGTGTAAGAACAGCCGCCGGGGCGGTTCATTGAAACGAGCGCAAGCTAATGGCATGCTTGAGCCAGTCCATTGCGTGACGGGAAAAGGTAATGACAAAATTTTCGCTTCGTGAGTTTGGGCTCGCCAGTTCAGGCGAGGAGGGGCTTCGCCCCTATCTCAACCGGCACGGGGCCTTTATTGGCCAGGGCACGCCGCTTTTGCGAGAGGACGCGCGTGGCCAATTTGCGCCGTTGGCCCAGCGCGACCTCGAAATCGCTTTGTCGGCGGGCTTCGGCGTTGCCGTCGATCTCGGCTCGCGGATGCGCGGCTTGGCGGCGATCGCCAAGGCATTGAACCAAGGCGATTATGCGCTTGCCGCAATTCTCCTCACGCAAAAGCAGTTATCAGTCTTGCCGGACCGGGAGGGTGCTCGACGAATGCAGAAGGCCGCGGGAAGCACATGCCTGTCAAAGAGTACTTTGCTGTAGTATTACTGCCATGCCTTGCTATTGACCCGTCCTCGCCGGCCAGATTGCAACTGCGCGAGGCGTCAGTTCGGTGAAGATAGGCATGACGGTCCACGAGGCCGAGCGCGCGCGATCCGATTGGCCCTCCGTTTTCGGAAGGAAGCGGGATCACTTCGGGGTCAGACAAAAAGGATCCCTTTATTCAATATACTGTCGAGGGTCAGAACATCACCGCGAATGATATCTATCTGCTAGCCGCCGAGACCTTTCCAATCCCCATCGTCGACATTAAGACGCCAACAGGAATTGGAATTGGCTCTACAAGAAAGAAATAAAGAAGGAACTCGCGCCGTATTCTCATGAAACCGCCAAGGACCCTGAATATCGGATTCATCTCGATGATCCAGACAAGAGACTTGGTATTGTGTTCGTTGTTCATTATGGCCGTGTGCAATATTTTTCGGTAGGAATGCGCGACGCAATCAATCGCATGGAAGGTTGCAGTTAATAGAATTACCGCATCGAAACATCATGAAATGTGCAGGCCAGGCAGATCCGTCGACCGACATTATCTGAACGTTCCCCGTTCGGCTGCAGCCTGCGGCACGGCAAAGGTAGCCAAGTACGCGGCAAGTTGCTAGAGCGTTCCGCATCCGGCTGTTAAAAACCAGCTGCCGTGAAATGGCTCGAGAAATCTAAAATCAATGCCTGGCATCATCCCGCGCAAAGGCGCCGTCTCGCGCAAGACCAAGGAAACCCATATCGAGGTCAGGGTCGATCTCGACGGAACCGGCCTTGCCAAAATCACAACCGGCATAGGCTTTTTTGATCATATGCTGGAGCAGCTCGCCCGCCATTCGCTCATCGACATGGAAATTCGCACCGAGGGGGATCTTCACATCGATCAGCATCACACGGTTGAAGATACCGGCATTGCTCTCGGCCAGGCTCTGCGCCAGGCCCTGGGCAATATGGCCGGGATCGCCCGCTTTTCGGCTGTGCACCTGCCGATGGACGAAACCCTAACACGTGTCGCGGTCGATATTTCCGGGCGGCCGTTTCTCGTCTTTAAGACAAAATTCGCGCAAGCCAAGATCGGCAGTTTCGACAGCGAACTCGTGCGCGAGTTTTTCCAGGCGTTTGCAACCCACGCCGCGATGAATATTCACGTCGAGACTCTTTATGGCGAGAATGCGCATCATATCGCGGAGTCGGCATTTAAGGGCCTCGCGCGGGCCTTACGCGCGGCGGTCGCGATCGATGAACGTGAGAGCGGCGTGATCCCCTCTACCAAGGGTTTGCTATCCTGCTAATGCTTGCGATGTGTCCTCCGGTCCGCTCGACAGCAATCCAAATTGCGGCGCAACATTCGGCGCTGGCGGTTCTGGAGATCCGTGCCACGCCAGCACAAATTTGATGGCGAGCGTAACTGGGCGTCCGGGTTATGCGGTAGGACGCGCCCTGCTTTATGGCAAGGGCGGCGGCGCCGTTGCAGACGAACATTAGAGGATCGGCTGATTTTTTTTTTTGGTGCAATCAAGAGCGGCCGTAGCGTCCCTTTTCCCTACATCAATGACGGATGTCATCCCCATGTAGGTATCGCTGATAATGGCTCGGCCGGCTTGACCGCTCAAGACCGAGCACGACGCCGATTTCGGCCGGCCGTGATCGTGCTCACCGCGGTGCGGCAACGTTGGCTGCAGTTTGCCTGGGTTTTCGATCACGCAGCGGCTATCAAGACCAGCCTTCGAAATAAGCAGCCCCGGCCATAGGGCCGGGGCTTTACACCGTTGGACCAAAAAAGCGCGTCGCGCTTCGGTGTTGGGGTTTTATACGTGGCTGGCCTCCGCCGCTGCGGTCTCGGGAGGTGCTGCCTCCATTGGCATGGCCTCAGGAGGAGCCGCCTCCGTTGCTGGAGGCTCGGCTAATGCCGCCTCCGTTGCCGCGGCCTCAGCAGCGGTTGTTTCCACCGCTGCCGCCTCATGAGCAGCTGCCTCCGTTGCTGCTGCCTCAGGCATGGCTGACTCCGGCGCTGCGGGTTGCGGCGCCGTCATTTCCTCATCATTCGTGGTCATGGGAGTTCTCTCTTCGATTGCCGGACGAAGCCGGCATATGCGTGTGGTTAATAAAGATGGCTGCGAAAAATAGAGCGGCAAGAGCCGCAATCGGTATGCCTCCAAATATTTTCCGGACGTCTGTTGCTTAGGAAGCCCCGGCCAAGCCTTTACCCTGAGGAGCGCGCGCAGAACGGTACATGGATCGCACCAGTCTCAGATCATTCTTCATCGTGCCGCGTAGCGCTCGGCGCCGTCGGCGCAGACCGCCGCGACGATCGTACAGGACGGGCCCCGCTTGCCGCAGTCCGAGAGCGCCTGTTCCTTCGCCTCTTGAATGGAACGGCGGGCGACGACAGCATAGCCTGAATTCGAATGGGCAAAAACCCCGCACTCGGTCCCGAAAAAGCTGATCTCGACCGGGCATTTTTCCGGGCTGCCGCAGGTCACGCGTGCGCTCGCGACCGCCGCCTGGCGAGTGTCCTGCGACCACGACATGCCCCATTTTCCGCGCCTGCTGGCGTAAACAATGGCGCCCCATGGTTTGAGCGCGCCGGCCTCGCGCAGCCGCCGCAAAATTCCTTGCGATGCCTCTCCGGTTGCCGGCAGATTGCTCGCCTGCTGAAACTCGCGGATCGCTTGCTGGGTCTGTTTGCCGATTGGACCGTCGAAAGGTCCCGGATCGAAATTGAGCTCATAAAGGCGTTCGCTTACCTCCCGCAACAGGTTCGGATCGCTCAGCGCGACGTTGTCGCCTTCCCGGTAGGTGCCCGCATCTAGCCATGCCGTCTTGCCGCTTTCCAGTTTGATTCGGGCGATGTCGGCGAAGGCGCCGCTGGGGTAACGATTTAGATAGGATTGGAAAAGCCGGGGATTTTTCTCGTTCTTGATCGAATCCCAAAAGTCCAGCTCAAAATCTTTCGCCGCCGTTGAGGCGCTCGCTGCGGCGGGCGGTGCCGGCGGAACGAAATAAAACTGGCCGGTCAAAGAGGAATGATCCCACGGCACCTGCCGGTTGTTGGTTTCGCGCAACACCTCGCGGCGAACCGAGATCATGACGTCGCTGATTGGCAGGCCCGGTTGCTCGATCGTCTTGAGCAGCGCGCCGGTGAAGGGGCTGTTCCTGCCGTCGCCGTCCAGTGCGACATTATTGGGTTGCGTTGCAAACGCAATCAGCGTGCCAACGCCCAACTCGACGCGCGCCAAGCCGTGCGAAATTTCGCCCGATCGCGCTGCCATCGATCGGGCGAGGTTTTTTGCGAGGGGATTGTCGCGGCAGGCGTCCAAGAAAACGATATTGGTGGGCACCGCCTGCTCCATGTTGCGCAGGACGACATCGAGGTCCATTGCGCCGAAATCGAGATCGGAAAGCGCATTGAGCTTGGCGTCGACCGGAACGAGGTAATTTTTCCCCGAGACCTGGAGGCCGTGGCCGGCGTAAAAGAACAGCCCAACGTCGGCGCGGGACAGGCGCTCGGAAAAAAGTTTCACCTTGTCGCGCATCGAAGCATAATTGAGGTCAAGCCCGCGCAGGATCTCGAAGCCGAGGCGCTCGAGCGCGTTGGCAATGTCCGTCGCATCGTTAACGGGCGTGCGAAGCGGCGGCGTGCTCGTATAGCTCGCGTTGCCGATGACAAGCGCGACCCGCTTCTCGGCCCATGCCGCAGTGCTGCAAGTCAGGCCGATAAAGACCATGACAACCAAGGCCAGATGCTTCATCGACAGCCCCCTTGCCTTGTGAATTAGTCCCCGGAAATTATCAGATCTCGTTGCCGGCAGTCCTGGTTGTTCAAACACGCCTCCTAGAAGCCAAGCTGACGCTCCTTCGGCCCGGGATCGCGTAGCGCGGCGCGATGCTTGTCGCGCGGATTCACCTCGACCCGCGCGGCATTGGCAGGCGGAGAATTTTTACGGGAAGGAGCATTGACCATGCCGCCAATATGGCCCAAATCGAGTAGAGGTCAAAGGCCTGCCGGTTGTCTCCATCTTGTGGTATGAATGCCGCCATGATGATCGCCCTCACCCCGGAACAAGAGGCATTATTGAAGGATTTTGTCACGCGCGGCGAATTTCCTTCTGTTGAAGAGGCCGCTCAGCAACTGATCGACGAACAGATAGCGGCGCGCACCGCCGAAGAACTTGACGATCTTGCGTGGGCTAAACCGTTCGTTGACGAAGCACTGGCCGATGTCGAGCGCGGCGATGTCATCTCACGCGAAGAGCACGAGGCTCGCATCGAGGCTGTTTTGGCTGCCATCAAGTCCTGATGGCGCGTGTCATATTTGCGGCGTCCGCGGCCGGGGACTCTGCTGCCATTTTCAACGAGTTAAATGCCAGGGCGGGCCATCGAGTCGCAACCACTTTCAGAAATCGTTTTCGAAAACTCTACGACCGCTTGGCCAGCTACCCCGGTAGTGGCGCGCCACGTCCAGTCCTCGGACCGGGGATCCGGATTGCGTTCGTCGCGCCGTATATCGTCATTTACCGGTATATCGCCGGTGAGGATTTTGTTACCGTACTTCGAATAGTTCACGGCCATCGCAAGATCGCAGGCAAGCTCCTGGTTCGTTGAAAGCTGCATCGGTTAGGCGATCGCTTTCAAGCCCTTTGTCCGCACGAGATTGAGCAGGTTCAGCGAGGGCCCGTCGGGCTTTTTTTCTCCGCGCTCCCATTTGCTGACGATTCCTTTGGAAACGTTCAGATAATGTGCGAAAACGGGCTGCGAGACCGCCTCGCGCTCTCGCAGCGCCCGGATTTCATCGGGGCTCAGCTTTTCGACCGGCGTCAGGCACATGGCGTCGAACTCCCGCATCGTCGAAGCGTCGATTAGCCCCAGATGATGGAGGCCCGCCGCTGTTTCATGCACCGACGCAAGTGCCTTGCTGCGGGGGCGGCGGGTTGTTGTTTGCCTCGTCATTGCCGGTCACCTCGATTAACTCGCCAGCCTCGATCGCGGTCTTTAATTGCCCGGGCCTCCGTGTCAGCAAAGATTCCGCGAGCTTTCGGAACGCGGTCAATTCGGCTTTCGATATGTTGGCTCTTTCGCTCTTCGCGAAGCCGAACACGAAAAAGACGTGCGACCCGCGTCGAAAGAGGAGAATCGATATAAGGCTGGATTTGACTTGGCTAACGCCGCCAAATGAAATCGTAGCTTGCCATTCATCTCTTGGCGGCGAGTTTGGCGAGCGGATCGCTGTTGTCAAGGACGCGAGCGTAAGCTCGCGCCGGCGCAGCCGGTGCTTCGCATCCTTGACAACAGCGAGTCCGCCTCGCCGATAATCTCCGCCGTGAGATGAATGGAGAAATCTGATATTTTGCGATGGATCAAATCCAAACTGTCACATATGAGGCGATCTTCTTAGGACTTGGCATTATCCGCTTTCCAAATTGGTCCCTGAACGGAAATAGCCTTGTGTAAGCAGTCCTCGCGTGAAGCTTGACAGATACGAGGAACCCCAGCCTCGATCGCGCATGTCATTACCATGATGCGTGCCAAGTGACATTCACTCCGTTTGAAATTGCTGCCTGGCCGCCAGCGCTGCTGCCGGTCCGCTGTCCGGTGTAAGTTCCCGTGACCGCACCCTGAACAGGATAGTCTTTGCGCGCCATCCGAACGGCACCCCTGGTCCAGTTCGTAATAGTGAATTTCGTGGCGAAGCCGTGATTCCACGTCCCCTCGTAGACATTACCGCTGATTTTGTGCAATGAGATAAAAAAATTGCCTACCCAAGAATGTTCATCCAGCCGAATAGTGCTTGGCAGCGATTCCTTTCTATCCAAAATGTGGTGTACTCGCGCCGTCGCGTAGTGTCTTCGCGCGCGGGGCGCCCGCGGTTCTCGCACTACGACATAGTGTTTGCGCCAAACATGCGCCCGACGCGCGTGCGCCGGTACGCGGACCTCGCTGCCTGAAATCGACTTGTCCTGCTTGCCGATCGTGCCGCTGGTCGACCCGGCCTGGGCGAATGCCGCCACTGGCGCCGCCATCAAAACGATCGCACAGATTATGATAAAGCGTTTCATCGCCTTGCCCCCCTGGAATTTGAACGAAGCTCAGGCACATCGCCACCGGGCCGCAATTCTATCCCCAATGGAAGTCTTGGGCCAGGCATTATTCACTCGATGCCGCGGTGGTTTTGGTCAGCCGATCTTACATCGAGGACGACTTCCGGCAACGGGCTTGACCAGCTAGGCGAGGCCCGGCGGCCCGATTCACATCGCACCAAAAAATGGAGCAATCTGACGGGATCGAAGGAAGGCCTTTGTCTTCGCCCTTGTAAGGTTTTGGGCCGTGACCTTACCAAAATGTTTCACGTGAAACATTTTTAGAATTATTCTAAACTAGATCAGCTTGCCCAGATTGTGGGATTGTGCCGGCGATAAGGGCGCTGGACGCCGCCGCCGCGGGCCGCCAAGCACCGCGGCGCAACCCGCGTAAGGCTCGCGAAGGCCAAGCGGCAGGTCAAGTGATCCTATTTGTGTGACTTAACCATTGTGAAAAATTGAATTTCGTAGCCGTAATTCAGCCGTCTACGTCGGCAACTACTGCGGACGCAGTTTCAGGCAAAATCAGAAAATGCCTAGGCACAAAGGTCTGAAACCGGCACCCCGCTGCTAGCTGTGAACTCCAGGTGCCAGCAGCGGGGCCTGCTAGCAGGCGGCGCGAGAGGACTGCGTCGCAACAATCGATATACCACTGTTAGTTACAATTAATTCGTTCTAACAAAAATTCGCCACATGTGTGGCAGCGGCGCCACAATTCGCAAAGCAATCACTCCCGCTCGATCCGGATCACCTGCGGTTTTTCCGCCAAGAATCCGTCGGCGATGGACGCATCGAGCGCCTGGCGGACGGATTTTTCATGCGTTGCATGGGTGATCAAAACCACGGGCACTGCCTCGCCCGGCGCGGCTTTAACGCCGGGGCGGCGGCGCTGCACGATGCTTTCAAGCGAAATGCCGCTCTCCGCCATGCGCGTCGCAATCGCCGCCGCCGCGCCTGGCCGATCAAATAAGGAGAGCCTGATGTAATAGCCGCCCTCGTGCATCTGCATAGGTGCTGGGCGCGCTTGCGCAAGCGAAGTCACCGGCCGTCCAAACGGTGCCGAGCGCACGCCGCGCGCGATATCGGCGATATCGGCGACGATTGCGGAAGCCGTGGCATCGCCCCCAGCGCCGGGGCCAACGAGGGTCAATTCCCGCACGGCGTCGGCGTCGATCGTCACCGCATTGGTGACGCCCATGACTTGCGCAATCGCCGTCGATTTTGCGACCATGGTCGGATGCACGCGCTGCTCGATGCCAAGCGGCGTGCGCTGCGCGACGCCGAGCAATTTGACTCGAAAGCCGAGTTCCGCCGCCGCCTCGAGGTCGGCGGGCGTAATAGACTCAATGCCTTCGACGGTGATCGCCGAAGGATCGATGATGGTGCCAAAGGCGAGCGAGGTCAGAATGGCGAGCTTATGCGCCGTATCGAAACCGCCGATGTCGAAAGTCGGATCGGCCTCCGCATAACCGAGCCGCTGCGCCTCCGTGAGGCATTCGGTGAAGGAGAGCCCCTCCGATTCCATCCGGGTCAAAATATAATTGCAGGTGCCATTCAAAATGCCGTAGACGCGCTCGACGGAATTTCCCGCAAGGCCCTCGCGCAAGGTTTTGACAATCGGGATGCCGCCTGCGACCGAGGCCTCGAAGGACAGCGCACCGCCCTTTTCCTCGGCGAGCGCCGCGAGCCTCATGCCGTGTTTGGCCAATAGCGCCTTGTTTGCGGTGACGCAGGATTTGCCCGAGCCGAGTGCCGCCTCCGCCGCGGCAAGCGCCGCGCCATCCGAGCCGCCGATCAGCTCGACAAAAAGATCGATGCCGGGGGAGCGCGCGAGCACCACGCAATCGTCAAACCATTCGAAGCGCGCAAGGCTGATCCCGCGATCTTTTTCCCTATGTCTGGCCGATACGCCGGCGATCGCAATCTCGCGGCCCGTCCGGCCTTGGAGCGCCCCGGCATGACGATCCAAGAGCTTGATGACGGCGGTTCCGACGGTGCCGAGACCAGCAAGGCCGATGCGCAAGGGAGACGGCATGAAAAATTGCCCGCGGCGAAAGAAGTCGGGTATTGGTCAAAAGCAACAGCGGGGCTTCTGCCCGATTTTCATGGTACGATCAAGGCTGGGCGAGTGCACCCGGCGCCGGATCCCGCGCGAGTCGGATCCGAACTTGCGCCAAGCCCGCAATGGCTTACATTGACGGCAGCTGAGTAAAAGGGTCAGAAACGGCGCACGAGACCGGAAGCAATGACATTTGTTAGCTCTATTGAAGTCACGGGCCGCAAGCCCGGTTATATAAAATTGCATGGCCCGGAGGATTTTGAAGGCATGCGCCGCGCGGGGCAGCTCGCTGCGCAAGCGCTCGACCTGCTGACAGAATATGTGCGGCCTGGCACGACCACCGAGGCGCTCGATAGTCTCGTCTTCGATTTCGCGATGGCGCATGAGGCCTACCCCGCGCCGCTCGACTACCGCGGCTACCGCAAATCCATTTGCACCTCGATCAACCATGTGGTGTGCCACGGAATACCCGAGCGCAAACCGCTCAGGGAAGGCGAGATCCTCAATATCGACGTGACGCTGATCCTCGACGGCTGGCATGGCGATTCGAGCCGCATGTATCTCGTGGGCGAAGTTCCCCGCCGCGCTCAGCGTCTCGTCGAGGTGACCTATGAGGCGCTGTTGCGGGGCATTGCAGCCGTGCGCCCCGGTGCCACGACCGGCGATATTGGCGCCGCGATCCAGCAATATGCCGAGGCGGAACGCTGTTCCGTGGTGCGCGACTTTTGCGGCCACGGATTGGGCCGCCTGTTTCACGACGAGCCCAACATTCTCCACTATGGGCGGCGCGGCGAAGGCATCCCCTTAAAGCCCGGCATGTTCTTTACCATCGAGCCGATGATCAATCTCGGCCGTCCGCATGTCAAAATCCTTTCCGACGGCTGGACCGCGGTCACCCGCGACCGTTCCTTGTCGGCGCAATTCGAACATTCGATCGGCGTGACAGATGCTGGCTGCGAGGTGTTTACGTTTTCGCCCAAAGGCCTGCACCATCCGCCCTACCGCGTTGCCGGACCGGACGGCGAATGACGAAGGGCGAAGAGGCCGCAGCGCCGCCGCATTATCTCGGCCACCGGGAGCGGTTGCGTGAGCGCTTCCGCAAGGGCGGCACCGATGCTTTGGCCGAATATGAGCTTCTTGAGCTCATCCTTTTCCGCGCCATGCCGCGGCGCGACGTCAAACCGCTCGCCAAGGCTCTCATCGCACGCTTCGGCTCCTTTGCGGCAACCGTGTCGGCTAGGCCCGAGCGTTTGCGCGAGATCGAAGGGTTAGGCGACGCCGCGATCGTCGAACTAAAGATCGTCGAGGCGGCGGCGAGGCGCCTGGCCAAATCCTCGATCGAAAACCGCCCGTCGCTCTCGAGCTTTTCCGCCGTCGTCGATTACTGCCGCACCACGATGGCCTTCCTCGATCACGAAGAGTTTCGCGTGCTCTTTCTCGACAAAAAGAACCACCTTATTGCCGACGAGGTGCAAGGTATCGGCACCGTCGATCATGCCCCGGTCTACCCGCGCGAAATCATGCGCCGCGCGCTCGAACTCAGCGCCTCGGCAATCATTCTGGTGCATAACCACCCTTCGGGCGATCCTCAGCCTTCGGCCGAGGACATCCATCTCACCCATCAGATCATCGCGGTCGGAAAGCCGCTCAAAGTCGCGGTCCATGACCATTTGATCATCGGCAAGCACGGCCATGTGAGCTTGAAGGGACTGCGGATGATTTAGGCGCAAGGGGCAGCTAAACTTATTCGCGGCAGCAGCGGCCTTGACCGGCAAAGCCCGCAAAGCGTCGGGTCCGGTGCCCAGAGGCGCCAGTATACGGGTTCAGCAAAAGCTGCACGCAAAGGCCGCCGAATTATTCCCTACGTTGTCCTTGACTTTGGCCCATTTGGGACTAATTGCCGTCCCCAACAGGGGTGGCAGCCATGCAGTCTCGAACCGGAAACTGCTTCATCGAGTATATTTGGCCCGGGCGCGGAACGAGCTCTCCCGAAGTCCTCGAGAGATTCCCTTTCTGGTCTGGCGAACCGCATGTCGACTATTTTCGCAGCCTGGCTCATGCCGGGATCCGCAGCTTTTATCGCGGCGAACATCCGAAGGCGGAGTCGGTTATGGTCGGCGGCTCCATAAAGGAGGTCACGGCGGAGGCGGTGAGGCTGGTCGATCAGGACGGGCATGAAATCTGCCGCTGGACGGCAGACGACGAATATGAAGAGCTCGCGCCGACCCGCCGCGAGCATAGGATGCCGCTGCGGCAAGCTGGATCAGGGCTTCATTGAAGGAGTTTCGTGCCATGGGCGCGGATGAGAAGCCGAGAGTTGAACCGGTAGAAAGGCACCGCGTTCGTAAGGCCGTGCTATTCTATCGGAATCTTATCAGTCACGCGATCGAACTGGGAGAGATCGCGCGAATCGAAACAGAGTTGCACAAACGGTTTCCACATTCGGCCTCGCCGCCCCGCTGTCCGCGTTGGCACGATCATTCGCCGCATGGAGGAGACGCGCGGCGCTAATTTTCCATGGGTAATTTGACGGTCCACCATGGCCGGCGCCTTGCCGTCAGGACCGGCGTCGGCCCATTTTGCTGCGCGGCCCGCCGCCCTGCCTAGGGTTGGGCATAAACCTGGGCGAATTTCCCATACTGATGAGGCACATCATAGACATATCAATTTGTCACGGTGATGTCGTAGGTGATCTTCTCTGTAAAAGTGTTCGCACCATTGTTGATTGGAAGTACTCCTCCGAATTGTAACTGGTAATAGCCCTGCGCAAGCGTGCCGAGGATAAGCGAATAATAGCCGTCTGCGACCGTGGGCGCGACCGTGCCACTGACGTTAACTCCGAAGAACTGGTCGACATTGTCGGTTGCCGGTAGAATGTAGCGAAAGGGGGGAGACTGCAAACGGGCAAAGGGTACGCTCGTAGGGGGTCCAGTGAACGTTGTGCATGCCGCACCGGAGCACGGCGTCAGCTGGGCAAAGAGCCCGCTTGCAGGATCGACGGTAGCGGCGGCTGCGGCCCGAAGGGCCGGGACACCCAAGTTATTCGGGAATTTGTTCGCGCCGAAACAGTTCCCACCCAGATTGGGCCTGGAACAGACATTGTCAAACTCGGTGTTAACGAGCGGGAAGAAGAGGGCCGTGCCCTGCTTTACGCTAATGGTGCGCGTTACCTCGCCTAACACGTCGCCACTCCCTGACGTTGTGACCGTGAACGTGCCGCCCAGGAAGAGCAGATCCGAGTACGGCTGCCCAACGGAGGCGTTGGCCCCTGTAGCGTCGAAGAGGGGATGGACGGATACAGCGATGCTTAAAGCCCATTGCCACCACACCGCCGTCAATTGAGACTGGGTCAGATTCTGCCACGGCGTTTGGGTCGATGCGGCGCGGGCTTCTTGCGGCAGAGGCGCAAAAGCCAAGCTTGCCGCCAGAGATAAGCCAAGCGCCACTGTAAGTGCCGATTTTCTCATTTCTTCCTCCCAATTTGATGTTGGAATCTCCTCTCGTCACCCAACTTGGTGCGGAGGTCATGTTGGCTACCAGCTCTTGGATCGATACGGCTTTTGTTGTTAAGACTAGCCAGCCTAAAATTGGCCAACTATTGGCAAAGTTCTGGCAGAAATACGGCGATATTTTGTTGAAAATGCGGTAGATACAGATTTCCTTTCATTTGCTTATGATTTATTGATGTATTTCAAAAGTTATTATTTATAGTCCAAATACATTTGCGCGGAAGCCCAAGTCGATATTGGATGGGTTCACCTGAAAAGATCGGCGTGTGTGCCGGTGCAGGCAAGAATAAGATCATTTTTCACGTGATAATGATATCACAGCTCTGGCCGCACCAGCGGCGCAAAGGCAGGTCCCTTCTCTTATGGCGTGCCGAGGACCTTTTTCAGCTCCTCTTTCAGCAGCGGTGCAAGATCAGGATCGGCAAGCGCGAAAGCGACATTGGCGGCCAGAAAACCGGGTATTGCCCCGCAATCATAGGTCTTGCCGTCGAAACGCACGCCGTGAAACGGTTGCATCTTGGCGAGCGCCTTCATCCCGTCGGTGAGCTGAATTTCGCCGCCCGCGCCTTTCTCGCCTTTTTCCAGAATGGGGAAAATTTCCGGCTGCAATACATAGCGGCCGCTGATGATAAAATTTGACGGCGCGGTTTCCTTGGGCGGCTTTTCGACCATTCCGGTGATTTCAAAGCTTTGCCCATAGTCTTTGCCGATGGAGACGACTCCATAGCGATGGGTCTCGTCCGGCGGGACTTCTTCGACGGCCAAAATATTGCCGCCGTGTTTTTCATAAGCGGCGATGCATTGGGCGAGACAACGGGTTTGGCTTGGTCCCGAGGCCATCGTCACCATATCGGGCAGCAATACGGCGAAGGGCTCGCCGCCGACGATGTCGCGCGCGCACCAGACCGCGTGGCCAAGACCGAGCGGCTCCTGCTGGCGTGTAAAGCTCGTGGCACCCGCCGCAGGACGATCCGCGATCAAGGCCTGCAGCTCCTTGAGCTTGCCGCGCCTTTGCAGCGTCTCTTCAAGCTCATAGGCGATATCGAAATGGTCCTCGATCACGGCCTTGTTGCGTCCGGTAACGAAAATAAAATGCTCGATCCCGGCCTCGCGCGCCTCCTCGACGACGTGCTGAAGGATGGGACGATCGACAATCGTCAACATTTCTTTAGGGATAGATTTGGTCGCCGGCAAAAACCTTGTGCCCAGACCCGCGACAGGAAAAACGGCCTTGCGTATGCGTTTCGTCATCGATCTCCCCGGAGCAATGGGTCGCGCCTCTTTGGGTTCCTTACCGCGCCATTGACGTCGCAAGGCCGCCCGACAAAGAGACAACGCGAGCGCGTTCTTATAGCACAAGGTTGACAGTTTGATGGTGATTTTGAATCTAGCAGGCATTCGCTAACCGCGGCCGGGTGTTGATTTCGAGGCTCGGTGTTACCCCAAAGGCAGGGCAGAAATCTGGTGGTAAAACGCCGTTCTCGCCAAACTCTAACGTCCCGCCTACACTCAAATATCCGGACCGACCCGATACCTTGGAGAAAGCGAAATGGAAATGTCGCAGTTGCTCCGGCAGTTACTCGAGTATGCCAAAAAGCAGCTAAACTCGCTCGCCTACTGGCGTGATGGATCCCTGGTTATCGGCGGCGCGCTGTATCTCCTCGGATATATTGCTTGGTGCGCATACGCATGGTTGAACCACCTGAGCCTGCTCCCTGCTCTGAGCTCCCAATACATCATGGCCGGGGCAATCATCGGGTCCATTTTTGTTGTAATCGCCCTGTTGCGGATTTTGAGAGAGTGGCTGCTGGTGTCGCTTGACCCGCCTGTTGGATGGAAACTGAAGGCGCGATGGGCGATTTTGTTCTTGTGGATCTGTGAGTTCTTGCTCGCTTTGATGAGCCCCTTTGTCGGCACGCGAGTACAGGAGATCGTGCCTATCCTTTTCTTGGCAACCTGGCTTCTTGTTCTGCCGGTACCAAGATGGCGAGAGGCGCTTGAGACGTTGAAAGCTAGTATAACGAAGATCGAACACAAAGTGTTTAGAGACTCTCTCGGGTCTATGGTTGACCTACTGTCGCAGTTGCTCTCTTGGGGGGTGCGAATCGTCGAGGAAGATTATCCAAGGCTCGCCACAATTCTCTTGTGCGGGATCGGAATATTTTTTACGTTTTTCGCCTTTTTGGCCATGCCGCAGCAATTGGGCGGCGTTCACCCTCGCTGTGCATATTTAGACATCGACACAGGCATGACCTCGCCTGAAGTTTATAAAGAGATAATACCTCCTAAAGAGGGATCGCAGGCGGGCCAAACAGGCGGCAAGGTAGAACGGTCAGTTAAATTGGATGTGCTCTTTTCGGGCGGTGACACGATTTTGGTCCGTAAAACGACTGATAAAATGGTTTATGAGATCAGCAGAAAGATAGTGCAAACAACAATTTGGTGTAATGATTAGATGTAAAAAAGACCACTTAATTTGTTGGCAAACGCCTAAAAATGGTCCTATGATTGGCGCGCCTGGCCCCGACTACACCACCACATCCGGCGTCTTCCAGGCAAGATGCTGGCCGGCGTCGACCGCAATCAACTGCCCTGTCACATTGCGCGCCGTGGCAAGATAGAGCACCGCCTCGGCGACATCGTCTGGAGAGACGGCGCGGGCAAGCGGGACGCCGCGCGCCTCCAGCGCAAAGCCCGCCTCGCCCTGGTTGAGGTTGGGTGAGACCGGCCCGGGCCCCACGGCGTTCACTCTGATTCCCAACGGCGCAAATGCCTGCGCCATGGTGCGCGTCGCCGCCCAAAGCGCCGATTTGCTTACACTATAGGTGAAAAACTGCGGCGTCGGACGGAACACGCGCTGATCGATCAGGTTGACGATCGCGGCTTCGCTGCCGGACGGAACTTGCGCGGCGAAATCGCGCGCGAGAATGAGCGGCGCTATCAAATTCACGCTCAGATGTTCGTCGAAGCGTCCGAGCTCGAATGTCGCCGCTTCGTCCGCTTCAAAAATCGCGGCATTGTTGACGAGCAGCGTGAGGGGGCCAAAAATCTCCGCTGCTTCGGCAATGAGGCGGGAGAGGGAAGGCGGTTCGCGCAGATCGCAAGGCAAACCGCAGGCCTTGCGCCCCAGCGAGGAAATTTTAGCCGCCGCCGCCTCCGCATCAACTAGCGAGACGTGGCTGCAATGCATCACAACGGAATAGCCGGCGCAGGAAAGACATTCGGCGATCCTTCGTCCGATGCCCTTCGCTGCGCCTGTCACAAGCGTTGCGCCACGCGAAGCATCGATGCGCGTTCCGTCCTTCATTCCGCTGTCCCATTGCTCCAAGAGGGCCTGGGTATGCGCTTTCCCATGGTCGTCGATTTTAATCCGGGGATTGACCCGGCCGTGATGTGCGAGTCCCGCGCAGCCGGACGTGAATTTTCCGGTGCAGCCGCCCGCCGCCCGCCGAACCAATGGCATGTCTTGAGGAGCTTGTTAAGTTGGCTGCGGGCAGGGCATGGTCCGCCTTCAAGCGCATGCGGAGCTTCGCCGGAGGGTTACGCTCAACGGAGGGAGAAATGGCTCCACGCGCTCGGCTCGTAATCTTGCACCGACGCCGCGACCGTATAGACGCGCCAGGCATAGTTAGCGGGTGTCGATGGCAGCCGTGCGAGTATCGCTGACTGATTTAGATAGCTGGCGAAGGCGGGATGAGCGCCGGCCGTGTCCAGCGCGAGAATCTGCACAAAAAAGTTTACGCGCACAGGCTGCGCGGGCGCGGCCCAGGACAATTCGACGAAAGCGTCTTCGCCGCGCTTCAATGTTGGAACGACGGCTGGTCCGATCGGGATTGCGGGGGTCAATGCCACTTTCGCAGCGGCGGGAGCTATAGACGCGGCGCGGGTTTCACGCAGCGGCGCAAGCTTGCTCGCCGCTGCGGCGAGTCCCTGAGCGGCCGCGGACGCATACCATGCTTCTGCCACATCGAGATTGCGCGGCACGCCATCCCCGGTCGCGTATAATTGCGCCAAATTGTACTCGGCCCGGGCATTGCCGTGCGCCGCCGCGCTTGCATACCACATGGCTGCTTCAGCTGCGTTCCGGGCTGTGCCAAGGCCGCTATCGAACATCACTGCAATGTTGAACTCGGCGGGAACGAAACCCGCTTCGGCGGCACGCCGGTACCAAAGATAGGCGGCCGCTGCGTCTTGCCCGACTCCTTCTCCGAGGTCATAGAGAAGCCCGAGCCCGAATGCGGCGCGCGGATCGCCGCTTTCGGCAAGCGGCCGCCAGATTCTTAGGGCTTCAACGAAACGGCCGGTGGCATAGGCGGACTGGCCAGCGTTGTAGCCGGATTGGTTTGCATCGCTGGTCTGGCCTTGGCCCGCGGAGTCGCGCCCAACCGCACTGCTCTGTGTAGCAGCAACGGTCAGGACAATGAAGACAGCTAGCAACGCCGCGCTCAGGGCGATGGACCCGGCCGAGGCGTTGTGAAACCTCAGTTTAGCGCCAAGTAATCTCCACACACCGATTGCGCTCCTCCGGTACGCCCGCAGGTGTTGCCACCATCGGATCGGTCGCCCCCTTGGCTACGACCTGGAACCGCTCAATCGGGATACCGCGCGACACAAGACCTTGAAGCACATTGTTCGCGCGGCGTTGCGATAAACTCAGATTAGCCGCTGCCGAACCCGTTGAATCGGTGCTTCCGCTCACAATCATCACGATCGGCTTGCCGTCGCGATAGAGTCGGGAAGCCTGGTCGAGGAGTGCTGTGTCATTCGGTCTGACCGTTGCACTGCCGCGATCGAAGAAAAGGTGAAGCGAGCTTGGCGCTGTCGGGGCCGCAGAGGTGGCGGCGACGTTGACCCGAGGCCCGGCCGCTGCCGTTTGAATTCCCGCGATCAACATCGCGCCAAAGAGGATATGGGTTGAGCGGAACATGATTGGCTCCTCCGCATAGCTAAAGTGCGAGTGTTAGGCCCAAATCTGTTTGGGACTGCAAGACCCAAATGGTGTTCGCGCCGCATTGGCTGATGAGTCCGCAAGTGCCGCCAATCGCAACTCATCACGAAAGTGCCAACAGGTTTTGAGGCGAAGTGAGCACCATTGATATCGGTAATCATCCGCGCCAATGCCCTCCTCAAGGGCCAGCGGAAAGGGATCTTAAAATCCGCTTGATCACATCGGATGCTCTGACATGCCGGATTAGTTTATGAGAGTGGTTTCGGTGCGCCCGTTCTGAAACCGCTCCACGCCCTGGGATTGCAATCTCGATAGTGCCCGGCGGCGGAACCTTGCCGCGCAACTCGAGCACAACCGGCTCGAGACGCCCGAGCAGAGGTTCAACCCGGCGGCTCACGTCAACCGCCGCGTCGTGGTCCGATCGAAAATAGTAGCCGATGCTTGGCGTTAAGCGGTGAGCATCCGCGGCTTCCCGGTTGACGACTTCCACCTTTGCTGCCGTGAGCGCTTGCCGTAGGGCCGTCGTCCGCTCGGCGGCGGCCTTGTCGTTGCGCGGATAGGTCAGGACCACACGGGAGGGTGCATATGCCGGCAGGCCGGCGGCAACCGCCGCAGCAGCGTTGCCTTGTACTGTGCCCGGGGCGGCCGGGATTGTCACGAGGTCTGGAAACACAATTGGCTGATCGGCCTTCCGAGCTGCCTGAGTACCTCCGGCATCGTTGGGGCGGAGCCCTTGTGCATCTGGAGAATTTTCCCTTTGGGATGTCGCGCCTTGAAGACTTTCGCCTGTAGCAGCGGTTGGCGCGGCGCCGCTCCTTGAATTGCCGGATCGCCCCAGGAGCTGCTCTAGCTGGCGCGCCTCTTCGGAGCGGCCTGCTTTCACGGCCGCAATCACCTTTGTTGCGATGCGATCCTTCATCGCTACAACCATTAAGCGCCCGTTGGGCGAGGCTCCCGTTACGAGCGTCTCGATGCGATCGGCCAAATTGGCAGCCTCGCCGCCAGTGCGCGTTCCCGACAGTTCTAGCGCCACCGCAGTCTCAAACTGGTCTATCAACAAGGCGATCGCTGTATCGGTCTCCCGCGCGTCGGCCGGTGTTGGCGGGGAACTTTGCGGCGCGACAGCAAAGTCTTGCGGTGCATTCGCGTTAACTTCGGGTATGGACGGCCGGGTTTGGCTATCTGAGTAAGCAAAAAACGCGGCATAGCCGATTGCGAGGACCACCGCCACGACGCTGGTCCCGGTCAGCCAGAGCGCTACTCTTCCGGTTATATACACGGGCCCCCGGGGAGCCCTCAACAAGTGCGGAAGAAGCGGAACAACTCCACGTGGCGCAACAACCTGCAGGGCCCGCCCTTGTGCGGCCAGACTCTTTGGCCGGTCATCCTCTCGCGTCGAGTCTTTTTCGCCGAAAACGACAATGCGATTGCGAAACGTTGCGAAGTCGGGATGACTCAAGCTCTCTAGCAGCGCTGGCCCGGCCGCAAATACGATCTGCAACACCGGCGCCTCCCCAGCAAGCGCATTCGACAACTGCGCCAAATAATACAGCGTCTGACGGGGGAGAGTGTCCGCGCCGTCGATTGCAAGCACCACCGATTGCCAGGAGGGAACAGACGCCAGCAACAGTCGCGCCATGGCTTGGGGTGCTATACCAAGTCCCTCTGTAATCTCCGCGGCGTTACCAATCATATCCTGCAGCTCGAGCACGCTAGGCAGGGGCTGTCCAACGTGCAGCACCCTGACCGAAGCACTCATGCATGCGGCAAGCGCTTCGTCAGGCACATGTGCAAATGATGGGTCTTGGCAGGAGATTAGAACCGCCCGCGCCCCTGTACGCAAGGCGTCAATAATGAATTGTTCTTGGCTTTGTGTAACGGTCATTGGGCCTTGCACTGATAATTGATCCACAGGCTCATTCATGACACAGTACTCAAATATCCGATTGTACCTCTACGGAAAATTAGCATGGACTGGAAACTAAGCAAGCCCGCGAAAGTTTCTCGCGCCACTTGTGTAGATCGGACCTCGAACCTTGGGGTATTCTAATCGTCGCCGAGACGCATTAGTGCATGGCCATCCGCGGGCAAAGGAAACTTGGGGTTAGGCTTAATCCCATTCGCCCGTCATGTCTTGAAGAGGTTTTGGCAGCAAGGGCCGCGTAAAACGTTCTTCCCACCGCCTGTCGCGTCCCAGTACATGGCGAATTATGAGGTTTGTGTAGATCCCGGGGCCGCTCGAATAGACCCGCCATCCGCCGTCGACGGCAATCGTGCCGCTCTTGACCCGCGCCCATTCTTCGCTTGCGGCGTAACGGTCGGGAAACGCCGCATCGGAGCTGCTGAAATAGGCGTTGCGCTGGCGCGGCGTTGCCTGCGCGAGGCGGTCCGTCACCGAGATCGGATTGGCGAGCAAGAGCGCTTCAAAAACCGCGTCAGCCTCGCCGAGAACGGCCATGGCCTCTGCGTAGCGCAGATGGGCGTGGACATACATAAGGCCGATTTCGCGCCCGAAGTAAGAAGAAGATTCGGCGCGGCGAAAGGTGGTTTGCGGGCCGCCACGATAAGAGACAGGCTGGTCGATCAGCCTCGCCCCATCAGGGAAAATAAGATGCTCGCGAATGAGCCGCCTGTGGTGCGCTGCTTGTTCTGGCGAGAAAAGTCCGCCGATAATTCCGCGCATCATCGGCAGCAAGGAGTATTTGAGGCCTGTGTGTGTGTCGCTCGGATGCAGCAAGAGCGCGGGCGGCCCGCCGCCGGGGCTGAACACGCCATAGCCCGCGACCGTGCCATCCTTGATCAGATAATTGTTGAAATCGGCTTGGATGTTGCTTGCGAGTTCGTCCGCCGCGTGAGCGTCGTTGGTTCGTCCTGCATGGCGTAACACCCCGGCATAACGGTGAAGTTGCTGAAAGAGGAGCGCGACCGTCCAGCTCGAGACCATCCAATCGTGCATTTTTGGATCGACGGGCTGGAGGGAATCGTTCCAATCGCCCTGGCCATAGCGTATGAGATTTGTATTGGGGATGAAGCGTTCGCGCACCGTTGCAAGCAATTTTTCTATATGCGCGGCCACGGTGTCTCGCCGCGCCGTGCGCTCAAGCGTGTCTTCGCACCGCCATGCGATCCTCTCATCCAAAAATGCCGTGTCACCCGTTGTCTCGATATAATCGTTGAGCGCTTTTAGGGGCCAGACAATGACGTCGCCATGGCTTACCCTATCCTGGATGATGGAATAGGGCTCGAGCATGAACCACTGCGGCCAGTCGCCCTGGGCTTCATATTGTTGCGCAAAGATAATGCGCAGAATTTCCTTGACTTCCGCGTCATGCTCGAGCGCCAGGAGAAACTCGACCGGCCCTTGACAGACGTCGCGGGTTCCCAGGGCGGCGCCGGTGTATTGTTCAAGTCCATGGGGCACGGTGAGATGGATCATGGCATTATGCGCAAGCCATGGAAATACTGTATTCAACGCGGTGCCTTCCGCGCCGCCGCCTTGGATGCGGAAATTGCGGGTGACGCGGCTCCAATAGCTTGCCGCCGGCGCAAGCATATGCTGGTCCGCGACACCCTTCGCATATTTTGCGGCGAGCTCATCTGCGGCGTTTGGGTCGGTCAACGACCCGGTAACTGCGAAGCAAAATTCGCGCACGGCACCCGTTCGCAGAGCCAGGTAAGCGCCATTCCGGCTCTGCCCATCGGCATAAAGCAATTCGTCGCCCCCGATAGCTTCAATTGCTTCGGGGGTGCTTGTGACAAGATGATAGACCGCATGGGGATAGCGCTGGCCCCAAAGCGAATTTGGCCCTGGGCGCAAGGAATAGCGCTTTGCCGCCGTGTCAACTTCAACAAAACTGTCGGACTCGAGTTCGAGTTCGCCGCCGACCAAATGCCCAAATATCAGGAACCGGCAAGGCGTCCCTTCGGCGGTCACGCGCCATTGCATTGCCGGGTCTTCGCCTGACGCAATGGCGCGCACGACGATCGTGTTGTCGCCAAGCCGGTAGATCCAGCGGCAATCGGAAAGTCCCATTTCGAATGCCGAGGGAATGGTGAGCAGCTGCCAGCCGCCACCCATATCGATCATGATCCGCAGACCGCTCGCGCGGGTGATGTTGTAAGGGTCGCGCGAAACGGAAAACAGTTTGTGCAACGACGTGTTGCCGATGGTCAACTGCGCGCCGAAGACGCCGTGCATCCAGCAGGTGGCGCAAAGCGTGGCTTCATCGGGAAGCATCGCTTGGCCGGATCGCAAAAGCGCGCCGTGCCGTCGCGCCACGATGCGCTCTTTGGCTTGCAGCACGACATGCCGGTTGTGGGGCTCGCCCGGGACAAAGAAAGAGAGCAACGCGCCGCCCGGATTCTCTTCATGCGATCGCGCCGGATAAAGCCTTGCGAGGTCATCCGCACCAAGCGTGTCAGCCATTGCCGGAGGAGCATCCTGAACAAGGCTCCTGACCGGCGCTTTCATCGCAATGGCAGCATGCGCTCGACTATTCCATGTCATGGCGTCGAGCCGGGCAAGGTCGCCATCGCCCGATGCCTCCGGGTGATCTTGAACGAAGAAGCCAAAAAACCGCCAAACCGCTTGCTCGCCAGGGGAGAGCGTTACAGGCGCGGATTGAATCGCCGCGCAAGCAAACTCTTGTTGCAGCCGGGTGCTAGGTAGGCCAGCGCCAAATGGGTAGCGAAACGATTTGTCATCGCGAAAGGCCGGACCAAAAAGCTGCATTCCGTCGGTCGCAAATCCCCTCGCGCCGTCAAGACAGCCATGCGCCGCCCAAGGGATTCGCCCACCCTGCGGCTGGGCTTGCCGGCTCATAATGACCGGCCCGAACATGCTGTGCCATGCAATATGGTGGTCGATATATTGCGACGCATAGGCCTCATTGTTCATCAAAAAACCGCGCTCGCCGAGCCCGAGGTCCTGGATCAATATTGCGTCGGCAGTTTTTGCGGATTTGGCGGTGTTCGTGATATCGATGCGCCACAGCCACGCAGCGTCAAGCGGATGCAGCGACAGCGTCACGCGGTGGCGAAGCTCTTCCGTCTCGCCCTCCCACACAAAGCAGTCTTCGGCGGCGCCAAGAACGACGCGCGCACCAGGTCCGGCGATCTCGAAACAGGAGGCCGTTCTATCGCCGCTTGCGCGCAAAACAATCCGGCCAATGCCGCCATCGACCGGAGAGCCAAGAATCTGGTTGACCATTACGGTCGTCGGATCGCAGCGGTGTTCGATCGCAAAGATGCAGCCATTGGGGAGAAGGCTGACAGAGAGGCCCGCCTGGTTTTCGATTCTCCGGAGCCCGAGATCTTGATCTCGCGGCATTCGCCAGCTTCGCCTGTTCGAAGACACGGATTTGCTCCCTCGCTTGCCGCCCCTTGCGGCTCTACGCAGCTTATTGCGGCGAAGTGAGCACTAACGTTCCGGGCAAGGTCAATATGAAATCTGCGCCCATGAGCGCGGCCGGTGTCATAAACCCGGCCGGCCCCTCATTGGCAAGCACATGCTCTGCCACGGCCAGTGCGGCAGCGACAGTCAGCGAATAGCCGTCCACAGTGGCGATGCGGATGGTTTTGCGCCGCCCATTGGCGTCTGTTGCTTCGCCCCAAACCCAGCACGTGTTTGCCTCGCGGGTTGTTGCGCTCGGGCCTTTGACGTTTTTCTCGGCCCATGACCTCAGCCAATTTTGTGCGGCAGCCGAACGGAATAGCGGCGCGAGTACGCTGTTCAAGCGCGCAAAAGCAGCAGAAAGCGGCGATATAGGCGCGTACACCGTAATGTTAGGAATGCCCGTGGTGTGATAGGCCGTGGAAACATCGCCCCAGGGAATAGGCATCGCGAGCCGTTCGCCGCGCCCGAAATCGATGCGCCGCTCCCCCCGGCCAATAGGGAATTCGACAAGCCGGCCCCCGCGGCGAACCACGCCGGTTTTGCCTAAGCTTTCAACAAGCGTCTTGGCCGTTCCTTTCGACATGTTCCGCCCGGTCATATCGAATCCGAGAGCCAATTCCACCGCTTCCGGCAATGCTCGCTTGAGCATGAGGGCGACGCAGTCGGTCGGCACGACGTCGAAGCCAACGCCGGGGCAAAGAATAACGCCCGCCGCTTTGGCGTCCGCGTCGAGGCGATGCGCGGTTTCGAAAACGGCGATTTCCCCGGTTATATCGAGATAATGGACGTACGCCGCGATGCAGGCGCGCATCATGGGCAGCGCGGTCTTCGAAAACGGACCGGCGCAGTTCAAGACAAGAGAGACGCCGCGCAAACCCTCCTTAATTGCGGCTGGCGATTCAAGCGAAAACACCCGCGCCGGAAGCTGAAGTTCATCGCGCAGGGCAGCAATTTGCGGCGCGTTTCTGCCGGAAAGAATTGGGCTTTTGCCCTCACTTTTCGCTCTTCGTGCGATCAATGCTCCCGTATAGCCGTTAGCACCATAGAGCATCCAATCCATGACTGGTTCTCATTATAAACAGCCGGTTTTGGCCGAGCGATTCGCAGAATGAGCGGCTTACTGCCACCCTGGCCAGACCCATTGTGGACTGGCGACAGGATTTCTCTGCCAGGATTTCACCGTGCCCGCCGCACGCCGCGCTGGCGCATAGGCGAGGGCGCGGTGGGGAGGCGAGCCCGAGATCGTAATTCGCCCGCCCTCGGCCTGTACCATTTGGTAAAGAACGGCCGCATTGGCAGGAGAGAGACGAACGCAACCATGCGAGGCCGGGCGGCCGAGCGACCGCGTCTCATAAGTACCATGAATCGCGTAGCCGCCCGCGAAGAAAATGGAATGGGGCATGGGCGACATGTGATATTTTTTAGAATAGTGCATGAGCTGCAGCCCTTGGGGGTGGAAAACTCCCCGCGGGGTCCGATAGCCCCATCGGGCAGTGGAAATCGGCCAGCTATAACTGCCGCTATTCGAGGAGACATGCATGGTCTGCGACGAGAGATCGATGTGGATCGACGCCGTCGCTTTGGCTTCTGAAGCTGCGAAAAAAGCCCCGAGAAGGGCGCAGGAAGTGAGAAGGCCGGCACGCATGAGAGGGTTCCTTTACGAGGCCGAAGCGGCAGGTATAAAAGGACATATCTTGGTAAATTTTGTATAAATTACAGAGGGCGGGCGGAAAAATTTTTCGCGCAAAACTAGCGCATAGCCTAGCGTGCGCGCATGACGCGCGGAACCCATCCCGTAGGGTCCCCAAGGAGAGGCCGCACACGCCCCCAGTTGCACCTGCCGCCGAAGGAGCTGCGGCCAGATTATAGGAGAAAATCGAATGAGAGCCGCGATAGTGCCATCGACCAACAGCGCCTGGGTGCTCAGGGAAGTGCCGACACCGGAGCCAGGGCCGAACCAGGTCCTCTTGAAGATCCACGCGAGCGGCATCTGCTACACCGACGTGCACCAGACGCGCGGCGAGCTGCCCGGCCCCTTCCCGCGGACGCTCGGCCACGAGCCGGTCGGCGAGATCGTCGCTGTGGGCGCGGCCGTCACGACCCGCAAGGTCGGCGACCGCGTCGGCGTTCCCTGGTACCAGGCGACGTGCGGGCGGTGCGAGTGGTGCTCCCGCGGGAAGCCCATGTTCTGCGCCGAGGCGGTCGGCACGAGCGTGCAGATCGGGGGCGGCCACGCCGAGTACATGCTCGCGCACGCGGATGCGACGATGCTTCTGCCAGACGGCCTCGCATACGAACAGGCGGCGCCGATCTTCTGTGCAGGCTATACGGTCTGGTCGGGGCTCCGCTGGGCCGCGCCACAGCCAGGCGAGCGGGTCGCCATCATCGGGATCGGCGGGCTCGGCCACCTCGCCCTCCAGTACGCGAAGGCGACGGGATTCCACGCGATCGCGGTCTCGCACTCGCCTGACAAGGACCGGCTCATCCGCGAGCTCGGCGCCGACGAGATCGTCCGCGACGGCCAGGGCCTCGTCCGCGCCGGAGGCGCCGATGTCGTGCTCGGCACGAGCAACTCGACGGACGCCATGGCGGACTCGATTCAGGGACTACGGCCCGATGGGCGGCTCGTTGTCATGGGCATCGATACGAAGCCGCTCCCGATTTCGCCGCTCGCGCTAGTCATGAAGCGGATCAAGATCATCGGCAGCCAGCAGAACGGCCGCGAGTACCTTTACGAGGCGCTCGCGCTCGCCGCGAGCGGCAAGGTGCGCGTCATGGCAGAGACCTACGGGCTCGATGAGATCTTGAAGGCCTACGAGCGGGTCGAGCGGGGCGCAGTCCGGTTCCGGGCGGTCGTGACGATGTAGCGGGTCGGTCACGAACGCGGTAGCAACGGAAGTGCCGAACAGCGTAAGCGACCTGGACGCCGCCGAAAGACTCCACAAGTTCTATGCGCTGGTCGCGATTCCTGCTGGGTCGTTCGCACGGGCAGCGGCCTTCGCCATCAGCCCGCCGGAAGACGTGCGAACGAAATCGTGTTCAGGCCCACGAGCCAGGAGCTTTAGACGCACGATGAAGCAATTTAGAGGAGAGCGTTCGTGAACTGGTCCTTCAACGATAAAGTTGCGCTAGTTACTGGAGCTGCCTCGGGCATCGGTCTGGCGACAGCCAAAGCCTTCGCGGAGGCCGGAGCTGCGGTGGTGTTGGCAGACGTCCACGAGAATGCGGTTCACTCTGCGGCGGAAGAACTGATCTCCGCCGACCACAAGGCGATCGCCGTCCGCTGCAATGTTGCCGACGAGGCTGAGGTCGCAGCTATGGTCGCGCAGACCGTATCCGCCTTCGGCCGCCTGGATGCGGCATTCAACAATGCCGGCGTGCAGTCTCCTGCAGTGGAAACTGCGGATACCAGCGGCGAAGAATTCGATCGCGTGACCGCGATCAATCTCCGCGGCGTCTGGAACTGCATGAAGTACGAGCTGCGGCAAATGCGCGAGCAAGGAAACGGTGCCATCGTCAACTGCTCTTCGATCGGCGGCCTGATCGGTCTCCCCGGACGAGCAATGTACCATGCAGCCAAGCACGGCGTAATCGGCCTGACCAGGAGTGCTGCTCTCGAATATGCCTCCAGGGGCATCCGCATAAACGCGGTGTGCCCAGGGACCATCGATACGCCGATGGTCGCGGTTATGTTGGCCAAGGAGCCGGAGGCCATGAGGGCAATCATGAGAGATCAGCCGATTGGGCGACTTGGCCGGCCAGAGGAGATCGCCTCCGCCGTTCTCTGGCTCTGCAGCCCGGGCGCGAGCTTCGTGATCGGCCACGCACTCGCCGTCGACGGTGGCTACACCGCGCACTGATCCCTGTCCGCGGCCAGCAGATCGCTCACGGAACCGCCCCACCCGGCACCATGTCTTCCCGGCAGCTTTTTTGTCTGTCCGCGGCTCGCCAGCCATCTGGAGTTCACATCATGTCCAAGGAACCTAATGTGGTGATCGGAGCGATGATTCTGTTCCCGTTTCGTATTTGGTCTTATCCGGCTGTTTGCGAAGGACTATAATTGCCGACTATTGGTAACTTATCTTTATAATGAATGTTTTTCGTTCAGAATTATGATTGCTAACGTTGGATGTTTAGTGTAAGTTAACTCAGCGACGGGTTTGGTCCTGCCAGCGACTTTTTAAACGGAACGATTTTTGCCATCCCGTCGCGTCGCCGGCGCAGCCGCGGAGGAGGACCAGGCATGAATGACTCTACTGTCAGTTGCAGCCGTTACCTTGCTTTTTTGTGCTCGCACTTTGACATGCGTCATCGATTGTGCGCGCAAACAAAGCCGCAAGCGGATTGATAGTCCGAGCGCTAGAGCCGAACCATGAGTCGTGACGAAGAGCTCAAGACTCTCGTCGACATGATCTATGATGCTGCGCTCGAAAGTGAACTTTGGCCGGGCGTCCTGATAAGGCTTGCCGACTTAATGGGCGTGCTGCAGGTCGCAATGCCCTCCTTGGACCGGCGCGCCAATCTTTTCGCTACAATCGCTCCGCGCCTCGATCCTGAATTACTAGCATCATATAAGGAATATTGGGCATTCCATGATCCGGTTTTGGCGCGGGCAACACTCCGCCCGGCGGGCGAAATCTACACCGTCGATAGCCTCATGCCACGGGAAGAGTTCGCATCCACTCCGGTCTTCCAAGAGTTTTGGCGTCTGGCCCAGTATGGTCTTGAGACCACCGGAGCCAATTTGTTGGTCGAAGACCAGCTTTCAGCTCTGATTTGCTTTTCCAATGGGCCCGGCAAGGATTCCGTGACCGCCGAGCAGATGCATATTTTCGAGGCCGTGCTGCCCCACCTCACCAGGGCTTTGCGAATAAGCCGGCGGCTTTGGTACTCGCAGTTCAGGCACGTGGTTGCCACCGAGCAACTCGAGAGGCTGCAACAGGGAGCATTGATGGCTGATGTCTCGGCGAGAGTTACCTGCGCGAATGCTGCCGCACGGGCGATGCTCGACGACGGCGGCGGAATTTTTCTGGACAACGGACGTCTCGCCGCCGCCGGCCGCTCGGAGGTTTTGCAAAAAGCAATCGCCTCATGCGCGCGTACCCCTCTGTCATGTGACGGTCCTGGCGGAGAATTTGAAATCCCGCGGCAGCTTCCCCACTCACCCATCCATGTGATGGTAACGCCGCTTAGCTCCAAGGCTCGGCTCGCCGAGGTTCCTTGGATCGGCCTCGGTGCTCCCGTGGCGATTGTCACGGTGAGCGATCCTGATTTGGATCGCCGACGGCAGAAAATAAATCTGCGCTGTCGCTTCGGTTTGAGCGAAGCGGAGTCGGGAGTTGCCATCGAAATTTTGAAAGGAAACGGCCGCCGAGCCGCCGCGCGGCGGCTCGGCATCTCCGACACGACAGCCAAAACACATCTCTCGAACATTTTCGAAAAGACTGGAACCCACAGGCAGGCCGAGCTCGTCCGTCTCCTGCTCGACTCTGCCAATGCGCGAGAGACTGAAATTTCGCCTTCCTTCCCGTAACAGAGCTGGACCTCGGTCCAGATGCAGGCACCATCACAAGCCTATAACCTCAATGCAAAATACTCAGAAGGTCGAGGTCCAACGATGAGCAAGGAAGACAATGTTTCTCCGTTGATCGACTTAATCTATGAGGCGGCATTTGACAGCGTTCTATGGCCGACGGCTCTGGTAAGGCTCGCGGACATCATGGGGGCAGCCCAGATTGGCTTACTCAGCTTGGACCGTCGCGCCCGCACATTTGAGTCTCTTGCGCCGCGTTGCGATCCGGTCATGGACCAGATTTTCAAGAAATATTGGGCCTTCCATAATCCGCTTTGGCCGCATACGATCACTCGGCCTGTCCGCGAATTATTTTGGACCGATAGCCTCGTCCCGCGCAAGGATCTTGTCGCAAGCCCCTTCTTTAACGAGTGGATGCGCCCCGCCGAATTCGGAGCTGCGGCTATAGGGGCTAATGTGCTGGTTGGGAACGACGTTTCGACAATACTCACCGTTGGCAACGCACCAGGGAAAGACGAAATATCGGCCACGCAGACACAGGTGTTCGAGGCCGTGCTCAAACATGTCTACCGAGCCCTTTATATTCATCGTAAGCTTCAGTTGCGCGATCTCGACCATGATACGGCGCCAGACCAACTTGAGCAGTTGGCCCAGGGCGTGATGCTGGTCGATGGTCTTGCAAGGGTGCTGTTCGCTAATTCGGCGGCCCGGACACTGTTCGATTCTGGCGGCGGCCTCGTCCTGAAAGCCGGCTGCCTTCAGAGCGCCAACGGCTCAGCCGTCTTACAAGGATTGATTGCCTCATGCGCACATAAGGTCAACGTGTCAAACGGTCCCGGCGGACAAATGTTGATTCCGAGCGGCCCGCGCTATTCTCCGCTGCGTGTGACGGTGACGCCACTGCGGTCAAGAGGTACCGTCGCGGAGCTTCCTTGGCTTGGTCTGGATATTCCCGTAGCCATTGTCACCGTCGTCGATCCAGCCTGTGAAAAAAGGTTGCACTGAGCAGTTGCTTCGCCTGGATTAAGATTATCGAAGCGTCCCGAATATTGCGTGCGTCGGATCAGGACAATGGATCATCGGTCGTTATCAACGAGTGCCGGTATATGTGACCAACCGGCAGCTCCCCCGTCCTGCCATCGAACCTCGATATGAGCGAATCTTACACCGGCGCTGGCTTCCAGCAACAGGCTTCGGCATCAAAGCGCCGCGGCCAGCCGATTTCAATTGCACAAAAAGATCGATCGATCTGACGAACCCGAAGAGAAAACGCTGTCTTCCGCTTTGTAAGGTTTTGGGCCCGAACCGGACAAAATGTTTTCACGTGAAACATTTTTTGAATGATTCTAAACTACTGGCAGTGACCCGTTTTGTGGGTTTTCATGCGGCGGCCGCTCGCTGCAGGACGCACGCGTCTGGCGCGATCGCGTCCAGATATGTAGGATTTGCGAGCCGGATCGGCCAATGGGCGCACGATGGACCGCCGCAATGCTTGAAGGCCTGCCGCCGAATGGTGCAACCTATGTCATGCGCCTCAGCTGCGATGAAGTGGTGGCGCGGAGCATCGCCGGCATCATTGTCGAGAGTTTTGACCCGGCGACGACCGCCGCCTCGGCCTTTGAAGAAAAACCCGGCGCTAGCAGCTGGAAAAGCGAGGGGCCGTGGATTGTCGAGGCTTATTTCGGCAGCCCTCCGGACGAAAAGAAAGTTCGTGCGCTTATCGCCGATGTGGCGGGGGATGCCGCCGCGCGGCAGGCGCTTTTCTGCACGATCGGTGAGCGCGACTGGGTCAAGAGTTCGCTTGACGGGCTTCCGCCTGTCCGCGCCGGGCGTTTCCTTATCTATGGCGCGCACCGGCGCGATGCCGTCAAGCCCAACGACATTGCGATCGAAATCGAGGCGGCGCTTGCCTTCGGCACCGGGCATCATGGCTCGACTCGCGGCTGCCTCATTATGCTCAACTTCGTGGCCCGCAAGCGCCGGCCGCGCGCCATGCTCGATCTCGGCACGGGCTCAGGCCTCCTTGCCATCGCCGCCGCAAAACTTTTTAAACGCGACGTATATGCTGGAGATATCGACCCCATTTGCGTGAATGCGGCACGCGCCAATGCAAAACGCAATTGCGTGGGGCGCTATGTGCATCCGGTCCTCGCGAAGGGCGCCGCGCATCCCTTGCTGCGGCAAGGCGCACCCTACGATTTGGTCATCGCCAATATCCTTGCCCGGCCGCTGCAAGAACTCGCGCCCGGGATTGCAAGACTAACCAAGCCCGGCGCGGAAATAATCCTCTCGGGCCTCATCACGCGCGATGTCCAAGGCGTCATCGCCGCCTACCGTGTGCAGGACATTTTCCTGGTCCGGCGAATCGAGGCCGGCGGCTGGGCGACATTGCTCATGCAGCGCGGTTAAAGATCGCGCAAAAGGGGCAGAGTCTTGACCCGCGCGAAGGTCAGGCGCAGACGCGCGATCGCGAGGCTTTGCAGTCCGGCGACATCCAAGCCCAGCACGACGAAAGCATAGACGGCGGCGCCAGCCGCAACTTGTAAAGCAAGCGTTGCAAGGCCGGGATCCTGCTCGCGCAGGGGCAGGACAAGAGCCGACATCACGGCATTGCCGAAAACGATGACGGCAAAATCGCGCATACGCGGCCAGCACCGCCAGGCCCGGCTTGCAAAACCAATGAGGACAGCGAGCGCGAGCAGCATCGCGCCAGACTGCGCAATGGCAAGGCGTGCGGCGCCGCTATCCCGCGGCAACATAAGGAGCAGGAGCGGATCGGCGGCGCAAGCCGCGAGGGCCGCCACGATCAAGGGTCCGGTTTTTTTCTCAATCTGGAAGATCGGACTGATCCCATATTGAATAATGGCCACGCAGAAGAGTCCGGTCATCATCAAAGGCAAAAGGGCATCGAAATGGCCCGTAAAAGCCTCCGGTACAACCAAGTGCTCGATTGAAGGCAAAGTGAGCCAAAGGCCCGTGCAGGCCGGCAAGACCGTGCCAATGACGATGGTCAAATTGCGGCCGATTTGACGCCGGGCCTGCGCCGGACCCCGCAATTCATGTATCGCGACCGCGAGCTGAAACAGAATAATATCGAGGGTTGAGCCAATCGCCTGGATCGCTTTGATTCCGAAATCATAGGCAAGAGAGAATTGTCCTGTCTCGGAAAAACCTTCAACAATGGCAAGGATCGACCGATTGGCGAGCGGAATTGCAAGGTAAAGCAGATTGGCGCCAACAATGGGCAGGCTGTAGGTCATGAGCGAGCGGGCGATGGAAAATCGCGCGAGGCGGGGATTTGATGCCGGGTCATGCAATGCCGCCCGCGCGGTAATAACCGAAGCGCCGAGGCTGAGGATCGTGCCGACGAGGACGATCGTGGCCGAACCGAAGAGAAAGGCCCCAAAGCCCATGAGAGCGAGAGCCGCCATATTTTTGACGAGCAGAATCCTGGTAAAAAGACGGTCGTCAAAGCGGGCACGTACCAGCGCCGTGTGATAGTCGAAAACCCCATTGGCGAGGCCGGCGCCCAACGCCAATGCGATCAAACCATATGATAAAGGGAACTTGATTCCGCTAAGCAAAAGAAGGCTTGACCCGGCAGCGAGGCTCAAAGTGATTATGGCAAAGCCGAAATCGAGGGTCGCCCGGACGGCTGGTTCTTCGCTCCTTATCCGCTCGGAATAGAACCGCGTGGCGCCGAGCCGGATCCAATCGAAAAAGCCGGTCTGCACGAAAATCGCGGTCGCATAGGCAAGGGCAAACCGGCCATATTCCTCTGGCCCGAGAAACTTCGCGACGATGAGCCCGATCACGAAGCTGAACAGGATGTTACAAAAAGAGACGAGGAAAACCGTCATCGCAAGAATGCACCTGGACTATGCGAAGCTGCGCCGGTTGATGCCCATGCCGGAAGCTGATCGCTACGGAAAAGCATGGCGGTGGCAGCTCCGAGCGCCGCAGTGGGGTTAACGATTACCGCCATGAATAATTCCTGAGGAGGTTCTGAACCATTGGCATTCCATCTTATAGTGGGTCACGTTAATTTTATGAAACTGCGGCAAGCCAGCCGCGGTTCCAGGAGCCACGGCGCTTTTACCGTATCCCGGAATGGGCTAGAAGGGCGCATGACGCACGGTGTCACACTCCCGGCTGCCGCACTTGCTGGCCTCCTATCGTTCTTGAGTCCCTGTGTGCTGCCGCTGGTTCCACCCTATCTTACCTTCATTGCCGGAACGACGATTGAGGAGGCCGCAATCCACAAGGAGGTTCGCGCACAGCGGGCCATCCTCCTTGCCGCGGTTCTATTCGTCTTGGGCTTTTCCACTGTTTTTGTGGGCCTCGGCGCAACAGCCTCGAGTTTCGGTCAGCTTTTGCACCAATATTCGTGGCAGCTTTCGGTGCTTGCCGGAATAGCCATCATCGCGATGGGATTGCATTTCCTGGGCGCGTTCCGCTTTGCGCTTCTTTATCGCGAGGCCCGGGTTACTGTGCAACGGCCCGCCGGACTCTGGGGCTCCTATATCATGGGGCTAGCCTTTGGCTTCGGCTGGACGCCATGCATCGGTCCAATTCTCGCCGCGATCCTCGCGGTTGCCGCTTCGCAGGAGACAATCGGTAACGGCATTGTGCTGCTCACTTTCTATTCGGCGGGGCTCGGCGTGCCGTTTTTGCTGGCCGCGCTCGCCTTTGAGCCCTTTGTGCGTATCACCAAGCGGTTCCGTCCCTACTTCAGTGCAATCGAGCGAGTCATTGGCGTGTTGCTCGTGGCCACAGGAATAGGCTTTTTGACCGGCTCGATTCAGGATGTATCGGCCTGGCTGCTGCAAAGTTTTCCCGCGCTTGCGAATTTGGGCTAGCTGCATTGGCGTGCAGTCTTTTGCCGATTCTTTGATTGCCGCTTCCGCTGCCGGGCCAGGGCCAAGTTTGCAGAAGGATATACGGAGATATGTTAGGCGTGCCAGCCGAAGGCCCTGACAATGCTATATTTCGCGAGGCACTGAGCCGCATCGCCGCGTCCGTTCATATCGTCACGACGGACGGCCCGGCCGGTCTTGCCGGCATAACCGCGACCGCCGTTGCATCGATCACGCTCGAGCCGCCAATGATGCTGTTTTGCATCAACAAAACGTCGCCCTCGGCGGTGCGGATGAGGGAAAATGGCGTCTTCTGTGTCAACACCCTCGCTGCCCTGCATGAGCCGCTGGCGGATATATTTGCTGGCCGCACAGGTCATCGTTTCAATCAGCGCTTTACGAATGGCAAATGGACAAAGCTCGTGACGGGTTGCCCCGTATTACGGGGCGCCGCCGCCGTTTTCGACTGCCGGCTTGTCGAGGCAAAAGAGGTCATGACGCATTTCATTATGATCGGCGCGGTCGAAGCGGTGGACTTTGGCTCGGAAGGCGTCGGCCTTACCTATGCCCGGCGCAAATATGGAACGATATGAGGGCGCCTGAACAGCACCTCAGCGGGTTTGCCTGCGTGCCGGCTTCTTAAATTCCTTCGAGACTTTTCTTGTGGCCGCCGTTTTCATCGGGGCCTGTTTGACTGCGACTTTCTTTCCGGCGGGTTTCTTCGCCGGCCTTGGTCTCGCGGCCGTCTTTTTCGCCGCAGCTTTTTTCACGGCTGCCTTTGTGCCAGGCGTTTTTGAGCCTGCCGCTTTTTTTGCCGTCTTCCTGCCACGCAATTTTGCTCTGGTTCGAACGGATTTTGGAGCGGTCAAAAAATCCAGAACAGCCTTATTGAAATTTGCCTCATCCTCGATGCTCGACAAATGAGGCGCTTCGAGCGTCACGAGCTTTGCGACCTTAATCGCGCTTGCGACCAGGGCGCCCATGCTTGGCGGCGTCGACAAGTCATGCCGCCCGGCGATCACCAGCACTTCATTCGTGATACCGCGGATGGCCTCGCGCAAATCCATGTCGCGCAGGGCGGCGCAGGCCGCCGCATAGCCTTGCACCCGCGTCGCGCGCACCATGGCCAGCACGCGCTCGACTTTCTGCGGCTTGGTGTCGCGGAAATTTTGGGTAAACCATCGCTCGGCCGCCGCTTCCGCAGTTTTCTCCATTCCAAGAACCCGCGCGACCTGAATACGGCTGTTGCATATGTCCGGTGGAAGCTGGGCCGCGGTACCGGCAAGCACCGCCCGGCCGATCCGGCCTGGCGCATGGACGAGGAGCCAAAGCCCAACCATGCTGCCCATCGAAAGACCGAGCCAATGAAATTTCCCGATGCCAAGAGCGTCCGCAATTGCGAGCGCGTCCTGGCCGAGTTGCTCGATCGCGTAAGGGCCGTGGCCAGCCGTGGTTTTGCCGTGGCCGCGCGAATCATACCGCACGATCCGGAAATGTTCGCGCAAAGCGGGAGCCTGAGGATCCCAGAAATGAAGATTGGTGCCGAGCGGATTGGAGAGCATCAATACCGGTTTGCGCTCGCTGCCTTCGACGAGAACACGAAACTCTGCGCCGTCAATCGTGATAGCGGTCATCCGCCAGGCCCCTTACGCTGATTTAATAGTTTGCGTGATCGAGCGAGCTGCAGGCGTTTGGCGCTAAAGTACTTGGTCTTATTGCACTGCAAGAGCGGCAGCACGGCGCCAGGCAAGAGGTTACAGAAGACCAAAAGCGCAGCTCTCTCATTAAATTGAAACGTTTGGAATGGGAAAAATTAGGCCGATGGGTGTGGAATAAGACATCAAGCCGCCCGCAAGTGCAGTTAAACGAAGCGCCGTAGGATGAGGCTGACTGCCTTGGCTTGCTCTCGCCCAGAGGGCGGCATGGAGTTTATTGCAATGACCGCAGCCAAAAAAAAGTTCGAACCTCACAAGGCATCTCCCGAATTCATCAAGCAGCTTGCCGGATACGGGCTGGCCACCGCGCGTATCCTCTATCATTTGCCCGACCATCCGCGTTTTTTGCAAACCTATATCTGGCAGGACTATGATCTCGCGCCGGGGTTTCCGGTGCTAATCAAATTCTTGATGTTCTGGCGCGAAAAACTCGATGGGCCTCTGCATAGCGTCGTGGTTGGCCATTCGAGGCTGATCAAACCGGCGGAGATCAGGGCGCTCAATGGGGAGTTCAGGCTGCACTGACGTCATTTTTTGTGCAGTGCACACTGAATGACGCCTTGCATATCGGGTGGCGATTTCGCGGGCGCGCCCCGTGCCCGGCAAAAATAGCTGTGCATAATGCCGCGTTACAGCTACTAATTGATATTTTTTTTCGAACTTGTGATATTTTTTTTCAATTCCTCCCCCAAATTGGGGACGCCCAGGGCAGGCTCGTGAGCTAAGGTGCGGCCATTAGATGCACCAAACAATTTTGCGCTCGCCAGACTTCCTCCCGGTTTGGCAGCGCCGGCCTCGGCCCTGGTAGCGGCGGCTGTTTCAGCCGCCGCATTTTTCTGCACTCAATTACGAAAAGCTTGCGGCTGGGCCCGCCAGACCCTCGCACCCAGCTCCGCGGCATTGTGAACATCGAGCGTTTGGTAAAGTTTTCTCGTCAGATCGGCGACGCTAGTAGGCTTTATACCAAGCTCATCCGCAATCGCTGGTTTGGTTTTGCCGAGGGCGAGCCCGATCCCAATCTTTAGTTGCGTTGGCGTGGCGCCGCTTAGCCGCAAGATACGAGCCGCATGAGCGATGGCATTTTCGCGCAATTCGATCGTCACTGCGATAAGGCAGCTCTTCGGGTCCTTGGCGGCATCTTGGGGATTTGTGTTCGCTGGCATGAGCCATTTGGCTTCTAGCGTGACGACACCATAAGGAGTCGAAATCTGCATGTGTGGCGGGGTGCGGGATTCTCCGTTCACGGCACCATTGAGGCGCTTGAGTAGCTTCAAGACCGGCGCGGGCAGACCATCGCGGACCGGGATATAGCATGTCAGGTCAGCCGAGCCTCCCTCGACGATCCGAAGCAGGGCTTCGGCGCTTGGCGTCTGAAAGACGATCTTTGCGTCAGCTGCCATGATTGTCTGACCGCTCAGCACCGGCACACCTGCCGTGCCCATAAGATCGCAATCCTTCAGGCGCATGTCGCCGGTTTGGTGCCGGCCAAACGCGTGCGCAAGCCAGGGACGCAGCCGGTCTAACCGCTGCACATCGTCTACCGTGAAGGGCCGGGCGGTGCGCGGACGCGTAAGATGTGTCCCCGCGATCGTTCGGCCCGCATCGACGATCGTCGCGTCCAATATCCAGCAAGAATCGAGTGGCGCCTCCACTTCCCGGTACCAGCCGCAGTCTAGCCAGGCCCGGCCTTGCAAATGCAAAGTCCAGCCGATACCCCCGGCGCGGAACCCAGACTCCCACAAAGACATCGGGCTCGTTGGGTCATTTATGAATCGCCAAGCATTCGCCTGCCAGGTCGCTATCGTATCCGGATTTTCGGCATAGACCGCGTACGCTGTGGCATCGGGTTCGAAGAGCAGGGTACGGGCCGCCCCATGCGGGATGATCTCGTGCAGCAACGGCGTGACGGCGACCATCGCGCTCTCGGCGGGAAGTCCGAGACAGCACAAAGTTTTCAGATGCTCGACCACCCCCATCGGAACCGCCCTTGCCGGACCCTCAGATCAATTCGCATCTACCCGGCAATTGCGGCCGTTGCATCCCCTAAATTGGGGACGCGAAGGAAGGCGCAGTGGTCTATGGTGCTGCGATTGGATGGACCTAACAATTTCCCGCTGGCCAAACATCCTCCCTGTTTGGCAGCGGGGCTTCGGCCTTGATCGCGGCGGTTGTCTCAGCCGCCGCAATTTTTTCGTCTCAAGGGAGAAGAAGTCGTGGGATTGAGCCCGAGGCAACACCAAGTTTTCAGATGCTGGACTGCTCCCTAACCCCCTCCGATGCCGCCGCGCAGGCGCAAATTAGCCGCCGCCGCGCCGTCTGATCATGGGGCGCGGGCGGCCCGAAGTTATGCTTAGATCGCAGGGCCAGTGGGGACTTTCACTGTGTCTTTTCTGGCAAACGTGCTGAACAAAATTTGGACAGAAAGGAGTAACCATCATGCGGCGAATTCTGATTGTACCAGTTGCACTGATCACCATGGGAACGGCGGCGCACGCCGCGATCTTGGCTGCTGGGGCGCTCTGGGGAGGTAGTGTCCAAGATACTGCAGTTTGCTACGTTTACAACGCTGGCCTGTCTCCGGTAACGGTCGCCGGGGCCCAGATCATTCGACAAAATTTCGGCGCGATACCGCTATTGACCAACAATTGCGGTTTCCTCCCGCCGGAAGGCATTTGCGCCTTCGCGGCGAATATTGTGAATTTTGTGGCGCATGGATGCAAAGTCGTTGTCCTCCCGGATGGGGCAGCGGCAGCGGTTCGAGGAACACTTGACATACGACACGGGGGAACGGAGCTGCAGAGCGAGCAGATGCGGTAGAGGAAGGAAGAGGAGTGATTCCTCAAGTTAAATCTCGCTGAAGCTTGCCTTTGGCGGGCTCTGGTGTTGCGCGGCTTGAAGCGTGACGACTTGAACGGAAAATGCCTCAGAGCAAATTCCGTTCAAGTGTATCTTTGTTCGTCGGGAGAAGCGGCCGTTAACGTGCGGGAGTCAAATGTCGACGCAAAGTCGAAAAGTATTTTGGGCACTTTTCCCAGACCTTTTCAGAGATTTGCGGGGTTGAGCCCGAGGCAGCACGAAGTTTTGAGATGCTCGACTGCGCCCATCGGCCCCATCCGATGCCGCCCCGCGCAGGCACAAATCAGCGGCCGCCGCGCCGTCTGATCGTAGGGCGCGGGCGGCTGGAAATTATGCTCAAATTGGCACGCTTGGGAAAACCCGCTCGCGGCTCAAAGCTGCGCGCTTTTCCCGAGCTGTTGTGATTGCCACTGGCGATCTGATGCAAACTAAAAGGAGATTGACAAATGGAAAATCTAGCAAAACCGGCGTGGGGCTTTTTTGGGCAGGCGGGCATGAAGAGGTTTCTTCTTGCCATACTGACGATTGCGGCCCTGAGCGGGGCAGTCGTCGTGACCCATTCCAGCCCCGCAGCGGCATGGCGCGCACCGTGTGAAGGCTGCAGCGAGTAATCTTTAGCTTTGTCACTGGCGAAGCGACCGTCAGCGGAGGCCGCGGCGACTGCGGCGCGGCTCCCGTGCGCGCGCTGCGGCCACTATTATCCCGCGAGCGCAACCGCCTCGCGGACCAACACTTCCCTAACCCCTTTCAAGAAGGACGATCTTATTATGTCCAGAGTCTTTGGTACCTCGAAAATGGCGGCGGGTCTCTATGTCCTGCTAGGAGCTGCACTGGGCTGGGCGGGGGGATTCCCGCCGGGCAACGATAATAGCGGCGGCATCGGGGACACCGGCGGGGGTACGAACGCGCTTTCGAGCATCGTACCCCCGGCGCGTAATGACACCGCCTATGGATTTCAGGCGCTGCAGTTCAACACCACCGGCATCGACAACACCGCTTTCGGCTCGGCTGCGCTTCGGAACAGTGTCACCGGCAACGACAACACGGCCGTTGGGTCCTTTGCGCTCTTTAACAACACCTCTGGCGGCGACAACACTGCCTTCGGATTCCACGCGCTCTTGGGTAACTTCGTCGGCGGCTCGAACACCGCGGTCGGATCAAACGCGCTTTCGAACAACAACAGCAGCGGCTTCAACACCGCCGTTGGAGCTTTGGCGCTTCAGTTAAACACCAGCGGCTTCCTCAACACCGCCTTTGGAGAAAGGGCGCTCATTAACAACATCAGCGGAAGCCAAAACACCGCCATCGGATCGGCGGCGCTAATTAACGCCACTGGCAGCAACAATATCGGGCTTGGCGTTGGCGCGGGCGGCCTCGCCCTCACCAGTGGAACAAATAACATCTACCTGGGCGCAGTCGCTCCAGCCAACGAATCGAACACCACGCGCCTCGGGCAGACGCAGACCCGCACCTTCGTGGCCGGAATCGCCGGAACCCCCGTAAGGGGCAGCCAAGTGCTGGTCACCAGCACGGGCCAGCTCGGTATCTTAGTTTCCTCCGCCCGCTACAAACGCGACGTTTCAGCTATGGGCGCGCGCAGCCGTGGGCTGTTCGCGCTGCGCCCGGTGACCTTCCGCTACAAGCAGGATCGCCAGCGGATCCGGCAGTACGGCCTCATCGCCGAGGAAGTGGCCAAGGTCTATCCAGAGCTCGTGACGCGGCGAAGCGACGGGACGGTCGAGTCGGTGCAATACCACGAGCTGATCGCGATGCTGCTCAACGAGCTGCAGCGCCAGCAGCGTGAGCTGACGGAGCTGAAGGTTCAGAGCGCGCGCCTGCAAGCCGCAGTATCGGAGCAGACGGCCGTCTCGAAGACAAGCACGGCGCGGCTGGAGAAGGCCAAATATACGGCTCCGCTCGCAAGCCGCTAGAGGGCGCAGCCCACTTCGGCTGCTGTCAGTGCGGGTGGGCCACTCGACCCCTGAATTGGGGATGCGCACGAAAGCCCTAGTGAGCTAAGTTACTGCAATTAGATGCACCCGACAATTTCCTGCTTGCCAAAGATCCTCCCGGTTTGGTAGCGGCGGCTGTTTCAGCCGCCGCATTTTTCTGCACCGAAGCACTCAAATCCTAGGAAAATAAGACGGCGATTGCAGCCGTCGGATCCCCTGAATTGGGGATGCGGACGAAACCTTAGTGAATTATGTTACGGCTATTAGACGCACCAAACAATTTCCCGCTGGCCAGACATCCTCCCGGTTTGGCAGCGGGGTGTCAGCCTTGATTGCGGCGGCTGTCCCTAATCCGGCCGCCGCAATTTTTTTGCTTAAGTGAAAAGAGGTTGCGGCCGGGCAAGCCAGAGTTTTGTGCCCAGCTCCGTGCTATCGTGGACGTCGAGCGTTCGATAAAGTTTTTTCGACAGGTCGGCGACAGTTGACAGCTTTAAGCCAAGGTCTGTCGCAATCGCCGGCTTGCTTTTGCCGAGGGCGAGCTGAATCCCGACCTTTAATTGCGTGGGCGTAGCGCCGCTGCCGCGCAAAACGCGCGCGGCATGAGCGACCGCGTGTTCGTGCAATTCAATAGAAACGGAAATCAGGCAGCTCCTTGGATCTTTGGCAACGTCGGCTGGGATTTCGCCCGCCGGCATGAGCCATTTGGCGTGAAGCGTGACCATGCCATAGGCGTTTGAAATTTGCATGCGAGGCGGCTTTGTTGCCCCCCCGTTGGCGGCACCGGCGATACGGCGCACAAGCTCCAATATTGGCGGCGGCAGCGGATTTCGAGACCACGGACGTCCGGGCGCGGCGCGAGTTCCGGTAACGATTTCGAAAACATGTTCGAGGCCCGCCGATTGAAAAACGATCGCCGCTTCTGTTGTCAGGATGATTTGACCGCTGAGCACGGGCGTGGCTTGTGTGCATAAGCTTGGTTCGACTTCGTTACACGCATTCGTGTGCGCGGACCTGCGGAAGGCATGGCCAAGCCAGGGACGCAGCGGGTCGAGACGCCGCACATCGTCGACGCTAAAGGGCCGGGCACTGCGCGGCCGCGTCAGACATATGAATCCGTTGGTCCCCTCGCCGTTGCCGATCATCGCGTCGAGTATCCAGCAGGAATCGAGAGGGGCCTCCATCTCCCTGCACCAGCCGCTCTCCAGCCAGCCGCGTCCCTGCATGTGCAATGTCCAGCCGATTGCGCCCGCGCGGAAGCCTTGCTTCCACATAGCAGTCGGACTCGATGGCTGATCGAGGAACGGCCAAATGTGTTTCTGGTAGTGATCCGAAACCTCGGGATTTTCGGCGTAGCCATTGAGAATCTTAGAGTTTGGCTTCAAAAGCGCCATCCGGCTCCAGCCATGCGGAATGATCTCATGCAGAAGGGGCGCGACCGCGACCATCGCGCTTTCGGGGGGCAGCCCAAGGCAGCACAAAGTTTTCAGATGCTCGGCTGCTGCCATCAATTCCGCTCCAGATCCGCTCCCTCCGGCCCCCCGATATGTTTGGATCTACGCGACAAATGCAGACGCTGCATCCCCAAAATTGGGGACGCAAACGAAAAGTTCTTAGACTAAGGTATTGTCACTGGACGTACCAATTGGTTTGCCCCGTGCAGTCATCCTCCCGGTCTGGCAGCGAGGCGCGGGCCTTGATTGCGGCGGCTGTCCGTCTGGCCGCCGCAATTTTTGCGCTCAATCGGTTTCAAGCGGAAAGAATTCCGCATCTGCTGTCGCAAAAAGCCGTTGTAATTGCTGCGATTGCCTGCGAGCGGCGCCGCCTGTCATGCACTCGCCCTTCGCTTTTAGGACTGGGTGAGCGATTTGTAGGAGGGGGCGAATAGGGAGGGAATACGCGCTTCTCGCGCCCGGGGCGAAGCCGGGTGCGATTCGACTCCACGCACGTTGTTTCGGTCGTCGTTCAGCCAAATTTTGGCTGCGAGCTCGGCGGAATTGTGAATCTCGAGGGTCTGATAAAGTTTTTTCGTCAGATCCGCGACGGTGGATTGCCTTAAGTCCAGCTCGTCGGCAATTGCCGCCTTGGTCTTACCCAGGGCAAGCGGAATGCCGACCTTCAATTGCGCGGGCGTCGCGCCGCTCTCGCGCAGCACTCTCGCGGCATGCGCCACGACATGCTCATGCAGTTCGATTGTCACAGAGATGAGGCAGCCCGTTGGGTCCTTGGCGGTGTCCTCAGGAATGACGCCCGGCGGCATGAGCCATTTTGCATCGAGCGTGAGAATGCCATAGCCGGTTGAAATCCTCATGCGCGGCGGCCTGCACAAACTCCCTTTTGCCGCGCCAACGAGATGAAGCAGCAGCTTTAGGATCGGCTGGGGCAGCGCCTCGCGCGTTCGAAGATGGCGCATGTAATTGGAAGGCTCACCCGCCAGGATCCGGAGCAAGAATTCGACGCTTGGAGTTTGATAGACAACCGTTGTGTCGGCTGTCACAATCATCTGGCCGCTTCGGGTCAGCGCTCCCGCCGCGCCCGGTGGACTTGGGTCTTTCGGCTCCAACGCGTCCGGTGTTGGCGGACGAAGCGCGTGCGCGAGCCAGGGGCGCAGCTGATCGAGACGGTTAACATCGTCCACAATGAAGGGCGGGGCGCAGCGCGGGCGAAGAAGATGAACGAGTGCGATCGTCCGGCCGCAGTCGCCAATCATCGTGTCCAAAATCCAGCAGGCGTCGAGCGGTGCCTCAATCTCGTTATACCAGCTCCGCTCAAGCCACTTACGGCTTTGCAGAGGCAAGGTCCAGCCGATCCCGACGGCGCGAACGGATGGCAGGTAAAGCGGGCCAAGCCCCGCAGGATCTTGCATGAGCGTGCTGAAACGCTCGCGATAGAGCGCAGCCGAGGACGGGTTTTCGCTGTAGCTGGCGGTCCAAGTGGCATCGGGCGCGATCAGCGCCATGCGCGCCCAGCTGTGCGGAATGATCTCATGCAGCAGCGGCGTAACGGCGATCATCGCGCTCTCGGGCTTGAGCCCGAGGCAGCACAATGTCTTGAGATGCTCGACTGCTCCCACCGGGCCCCCTTTCGATGCCGCCGCGCTAGCATAATAATATTACCGAAGTCATCCCGTAAATAGGGGACGCAGACCAGCTTTTGTTCTCGAAGCCTAAAGCAAGCACAGGGAGGCGGCCTCGCCTTGCTGATGCAACAGGCAGCCGATGCAATTTTGAGCCGGGGAAAGGAAGGGGCAATATTATCGTTAAAACTTATATCTCAAAATTCGCGGACAAATTTTGCGCCAGCGGTTTTCACATGCGCTGGCAGTTTCCGATGCGCCGCCTGTGGCGGCTTGCGAGCCTCGGTATTAGAGAATTTCAACCTGAAAATTTTCGACGATCTGGTTGGCGAGCAATTTTTCGCAGGCGCCGCGCAGCAGGTCTTGCGCCGCCGCGCGATCACCAAGAGCGAGCTCGATATCAAAAACCTTTCCCTGCCGCACGCTGTCGACGCCATCGATCCCGAGCGATTTTAATGCGCCTTCGATGGCTTTGCCTTGCGGATCGAGAATGCCGTTCTTGAGGGTGACAAAAACGCGCGCTCTCACGGCCTTGTTTCCGGCGATAAGCAAAAGATGGGAATCGTCAGCTGGCAGCGCGGACGCGGCAAGACAATCACTGCACCAGCTTTGGCCCGTGCGTGCGCGGCTGTTCGTTCTCCTGCAGGATGCCCAAGCGCCGCGCGACTTCGGTATAGGCCTCGACGAGCCCACCAAGATCGCGGCGAAACCGGTCCTTGTCGAGCTTATCGTTCGACTTAATGTCCCACAGCCGGCAAGAATCCGGGGAAATCTCGTCGGCGACGACAATCCGCATCATCTCGCCTTCCCAAAGCCTGCCGCATTCCATCTTGAAATCGACGAGCCTGATGCCGACGCCTAAGAAAAGGCCGGAGAGAAAATCATTGACCCTGATCGCAAGCGCCATGATGTCGTCGATTTCCTGCGGCGTGGCCCAGCCGAAGGCCGTGATGTGCTCCTCGGAAACCATCGGATCGTTGAGCTGATCGTTTTTGTAATAGAACTCGATGATCGAGCGCGGCAGCTGCGTGCCTTCCTCGATACCGAGACGCGTCGCCAGCGATCCCGCCGCGACATTGCGGACGACAACCTCAAGCGGCACGATTTCGACCTCGCGAATCAATTGCTCGCGCATGTTGAGACGGCGAATGAAATGGGTCGGCACGCCGATGTCGTTGAGATTTTGAAAAACGAATTCCGAGATCCGGTTGTTGAGCACCCCCTTGCCGTCGATCACTTCGTGTTTCTTGGCATTGAACGCCGTTGCGTCATCCTTAAAATGCTGGATAAGCGTGCCTGGTTCGGGACCTTCGTAGAGGACCTTTGCCTTACCTTCGTAAATGCGCCGGCGGCGATTCATTGGGATTAACCGTGGCTTGAGATGATCCATGGGTGGCCGTGGCTCCTTTAGAACGTCCTTGGTCCCAAATTTAGACGCGCTCTCGCGTTAAACTGAGACAGGAGGCGTAGGCTATGCGCTTCTTTGCCGCCGCGGCATCGAGGGACTTTGCTTGTTCCCGTTCTGAAACAAGCAAGACGAACCTAACCTATCTGAAAGCCGAAATTCTCACAATGCCGTGCTAACTCTACGCCAGGCGGGCAATTCGAGATAAAAAGTGTAAGATTGCCTCCCTCCGTTTCGAAACGATGGTTATCTTTAGCAGAGATTCGAATCGGGACATAGAAAGAATTCGAGCTCTAACGTGGCTTTGCTCAGCGCGGCGGAGCTGCGGATATTTGCTAGGATCGAGCAGGCCGGTCGCAAGCCGGTTTGCAATGGTTGAATGGGGACTGACATGACGACTTTCGACGAGCGCGAGAATGCCTTTGAAGAGAAATACGCCCACGACGAAGAGCTGAAATTCAAGGCCAAAGCACGGCGCGGCAAATTGCTCGGGCTATGGGCGGCAGAGCGGCTCGGCAAATCGGGCGCGGCGGCAGAAGACTATGCGGCCCGGCTTGTCGCCGCAGAAATCCATAAGGATAGCGCGGGGCAAATTCTCAAGAGCTTGCGCGCCGACTTCGAGAAAGCCGGTATTAACATGCCCGATCGCGAGATACACAAGAAGATGGACGAGCTGCTTGCCGCGGCGATCAAGGAGATCACCAAAGGAAAAGCTTGAGGTAAAGCACGGCTCGGCGCAGCGCCTCCGCCGCGATATCGATGTGAGCGGAGACGCCTGTTCGTTACGATGGGGAGATCAACACTGCCGCGCCCTCGAGCCTGCCCCCACGCAAATCGGCCAAGGCGCTGTTTGCCTGATCGAGCGGATAGGTTTTTGTTGAGGTCTCGATTCCGTTTTGCGCGGCAAAGGCCAAAAATTCGATGCCGTCCTGCCGCGTCAGATTGGCGACGGACATAATTTTGCGCTCCTGCCAAAGAAAGCGATAGGGAAAGGACGGAATATCGCTCATGTGGATCCCGGCGCAGACGACGGCTCCTCCCTTGCGTACCGACCTAAGCGCGAGCGGCACCAGCTCGCCCACAGGCGCATAGATGATCGCGGCGTCCAGCATTTCGGGTGGCGTCTCGTCCGAGCCCCCGGCCCAGGCGGCGCCGAGCCGCATCGCAAAGTCCTGCGAAGCCCTGTCTCCGGGCCGCGTGAATGCGAATATCTGCCGCCCTTGCTTGCGCGCGGCCTGAGCGACGATATGCGCCGCCGCGCCAAATCCATAGAGGCCCAGCAGCTTTGCGTTGCCCGTAAACCGAAGCGAGCGCCAGCCGATGAGACCCGCGCAAAGCAAGGGCGCAAGCGCGGCGGCGCTCAACCCTTCGCTCAATGGAAAAGCGTAGCGCGCGTCGGCGATCGCGCGTGTCGCATAGCCGCCGTTGCGCGTGTAGCCGGTGAAAACCGGCCGGTCACACAGGTTTTCCTGCCCGCTCGCGCAATAGGCGCAGGTTCCGCATGTCGATCCGAGCCAGGGAATGCCGACCCGCATCCCGATGGCGAGATCCGAAACATTGGGCCCAAGGGCATCGATCTTTCCGACGATTTGATGCCCCGGAATGACCGGGAGTATTGGGTTAGGCAATTCGCCATCGACAAGATGGAGGTCCGTCCGGCAGACCCCGCAGGCCTCGACTCGGATACGAATTTCTCCAGGTCCAGGGATTGGGTCCGGCAGCTCTTCAAAGACAAGAGGCTTGCCTATTTCGTACAGGACCATGCCGAACATAGAACGCGTCCTGAAAACAAACTTACTTGCGCCACGAAAGATAGGCCACCAATAGAGCGGTCGTGAGGGCGAGGCGGGTGCCGCGCATAAATTAGTACGGGATTAGTACGGCACATGCAGGGGCGAGAGTTTTGGCCGGTTTTCGCCGTCCTGGGTGTTTCGTCCTACTTGACGGCGCAAATGAACATCGACTGGCCTGCATAAACATCTTCGCTTGAATGCACGATGGCCGAGAATCCCGCTTTCATGAGCATTTTCTCGACGTCCTTGATAGTCCAGCGATAGAGCATGGGCCGAAGTTTCAATTCATTGATCTGATAGACTTGATTGTAATCCGCCTGCAGTTCTTCGAACTTGCCATCTTCTCTCAAGTCTTTTTCAATGCGGTCAAACAAGACCTGCAAATTCGTGTCCTCCCGCGGCCCGCTCAATCGCAACTCGCCGCCGGACTTAAGAACACGGCAACACTCTGCCAAGCATGATTCAGCATCTTGTACGGCGTAAAGCACATTGTTCAAAGTGACAAAATCGAAATCGTCGTCCTCCAGACCAAACAGGGAGGTGATGTCCTGCTTGATCGGGAACACGCCGCCCTCAGACGGGTCCGTACGCAAGTATTTCTTGCATTTCCCTTTCAGCAATTCCAGCATGAGCCGGTTGTTTTCGACCGCGACGATCACCCGGCCGGGTCCGTTCCTGATCAGCCTTTCAGCGAAGTTGCCTGTACCGGCCCCAAGGTCGAGTATTTTGGCGTCGCCGGGTATCATTTTGACGCCATCGTGGCCGCCAACAAATTTGTCCAAAAGTTCGGGATAAACGCGGCTATTGGTTAACACGCGATCATAGGCAACCGCATATTCCGTCCACATCAGATCGAGCCCGAGAACCCGGATGAGATCGCGCTGGTAAGCCGCATGCTGCTTGTCATCGGCGAATTTAACGTCCAGCGTCACGAGCCATGCCAGGCAGGCACGGTTGTCGTCTGGAATCTGATAGGCCCGCTTTTTGGCGGTGAATTTTCCATAGCGCTGACTAGTATATTGAATCGATTCGACGTCTATTGGAGGCAGCTCGTTCGTATCGCCGAAGGCCCTTACGCCGTGGTTGAGAACCTCGTCGTAGTTATCTAAAAAATAGGTCCACTCAAGAACGGGTCTTCCTTTGCGGCCCTCCATCGTCCGGTCGAATGCAACCGTGAAGGCCTCATTCCAGTCGATAATCCGGAAGGCGTTGTCCAGCAAATACATCGGCGTCATCGGATAGGCAGATGGCCGAACGAGGAGATCTTCCGTAAATGATGGGGACAGGGCGCTGAACCGCGGGGCGTCAGCGCCGGGTAGCCCATGCTGCTTTTCGACCTCCTTCGCGTGAGATTCCCTCTGCTCTCGCGTGGATTCATCCAATATGCGCCTCTGGACAGTCTCAGAGAGACCGCCGCCGATGTTGCGCACAAGATCATCAATGGCGAGCATGACTCTTGCCAGAAGGTCGTCACGCCTTCTCAGCCGTTGGAGGAGAACAATTATCTCATCGGGAGATTCGCCGTCGCGAACTTGCTCCCCGAGTTCAAAAACCAGCTGGATCTGATCCTGAAGTTGAAGTTGCGAATCAGCCTCGATCTTCTCCTTCAACCGACTCAAATCGGACATTGGAGCCGCCGGAGGCTCAGGCGGTGGATCGGGCAGCGGCGGGGCTGGGGGCAAACGCCTAAGAGTTTGCCGTACTTTTCGGAGAGCGTATTTGTCCGGCCGCGTATAGTCCACCCATTCCAGTTCTCTAAGGTCTAGCGGAAGCGAATCCGGGGAAACCGCGTCCGCCAGCCGCACCGGAAGAAGCGTTCTTTGAAGTTTGCTTGCGTATTTCCTTTCGCATTTGCACGGCGGCGACTCTAGATACTCCGGCGTAAGCGCCGCAATGAAGATTTCGCACTCTCTAATCGCGGATAGGATATCGTTCCACCACTTTTGGCCTGCCGTGAGGTTTTGATCGAACCAAACGTCGTGATCGTCGGCCCTGAGTTCGTCGACCAGGTCTTCAATTACATCCTTGCTGCCACGTTCGTAGCTGATGAAAATCTTTGCCATCGCTGTTGCTCTTGTTCTAGCAAGATACAAAGTCGCAAATCACTTGCGGCCCTCGGGCATTAAGCAGAAGCTCAAAGGCGCCAATTGCCGTCACCCCGGGCATAATGCAATCGCGAGATATGTTTGTTACAACGATAAAAGCAACTGCGAATATGAAACCGGTACCAATGAGAATGAATACTGTCGTAACAATATTAGTGATAGTCTTATTGTTTTGCACGACGCCGCTCCCTTAGTAAATCGGCCGTTGCATAATGACGGACGGAAGCTGGATGTTCAAGTATTTGGTTGATTTTAAACCTTTAACAGCCGTAAATCCGCATTTTGCGTAAAGCGGAATCAATTCCTCGCGGCATGCAAGGAAGAGCGGTGCGAAATGTCTTGCCTCGGCGTACGCGACGGCGGTATCGACCAACGCCTCCGAAAGTGACCGGCCGCGATATTCTGGATCGACCGCCACACGGCTGATTTCCGCCGGCTCCTTTCTGTTTTTAATCATCTCTGCATAGTGAGCGCGGAAGCCTGGAAACTCCATGAGCAGATCGAAGGGCTCCTTCGCGCAATGCGGAAAACTGAACAGCTTTAGGAGCGTTTCGTCGCCGACCCGGCTGAGAAGATCGGCGATTTGAAAAACATAGGGCCTTTCCTCATAGCTTTTCAACACGCGCGCACAGCCAACAACCTTGCCCTCAGGGGTGATGGCACATAGCGGAATTGCGGTTCTGTCCTTCCAATCGATTTCCCATTTGGTTATTGCGCGTTTGTTTTCATCCCGCAAAAAGTTGCATTGCTCCCATACCCGGTAGCGTAAGGAAAAATATCCGGCCCATTCTTCTGCCGAAGCCGGGGGCCGGATTTGGACTTGCTTGCGCAGCGAACTGCGAATGAGAGACTTTTCCAAAAATGGAATGACATTATTACAAGCTACGATCGCCGGGTTGTTTACAAAGCTTGCCGAGGCGTAATTGTTCGTATTAGCGGCCTCTGGCTCGCACAGGATGATTGGCTCCCCGCACTGGCCGGGGGATATCTTGCTTGCTTCGATTTCCTCGCGCCTAAATCCCACCGTGACGACAAGCCGGTCATCCGGCAATTCGTCTCGCCAGCGAAGCGCCGCGCCAAGCGGGCCAAGCGAATTAACGCGCGCTGTCGTCCCGCGTTTGCCAAGGGCTGGCTCTCTGGCCATCATCCATCGCCGTACCTCGATCAGCTTCTGCCAATCACCTGGCCGGTTACATACAACACCAATCTCCGTTTGCATTAGCCTCTTCCCAACTGCCCATCCATCACCGGGACGGGACCTCGTAAGATGGCTCCAGGGTTATCAAGCTCGAATACAGCTGAAAGACCGGTCGCACAGTGCGTAAGGTCACACTTTAGTAACCATCCTGGACCGATCTTCTGAACCGAGGTTGCGCCCGCCGGTCGCGCCCTGCCAAGGCGATGTCTGAACGAACTCCGGTCTGCATTGCTGGTCAAAGGGCGCGGGGCAGGCTCAGTTTAGGGCACGCAACGGCGGCAGCGCCGTTTTATCGCCGCTTTTGGCTCTCGTTATGCTGCATAAGCTTGTCTGCTAAGCTTAAGTATCTGGCCCCACAGGCCCGTTAGGAGTAACCGCGTTCCCATGAGGCCAATGAGCAAGCGTCAACGGATAGCTTGGCTTGGCCTTCCAAGTTTACTTGCCGCCGTTTTTCCGGCGGCATGCACCGTCGGACCCGATTATGTCCGGCCGGCTGCTCCAGTACCGGCAAAGTACAAGGAATTGAAAGGTTGGAAACCGGCTGCCCCAAGCGATGATGTCGATCGCGGAGCTTGGTGGTCTGTCTTCAAGGACAGAAAACTCGATACATTCGAGAGTCAGGTCGAGCTCTCCAATCAGACCGTTGCGGCCGCGGAAGCCGCCTACAGGCAGTCGCTTGCGATCATAGAGGAGGCGCAGGCTGGCCTATTTCCAGTCGTCAATCTCACCTACACCTCGACATATTCGCATTTCGGAGGGTTGGCAATTGGAAACGTCCTCGCGGGAAAAACCAAAACGGTTTCGACAATTTCGGCCAACGCAAGCTGGACTGTCGATTTATGGGGGAGAATTCGCCGCACGGTCGAGAGCGATGTGGCCGCTGCCCAAGTCTCTGCCGCAGATCTCGCCAACGCCAAGCTCTCTACGCAAGCCATGCTGGCCACTGCCTATTATAATTTGCGCGCGGCCGATGCGCTGCAAGCGCTGCTCCATCGCACGGCTATGGCATACAAACGAACGCTGGAGATTACCCAGCATCAATATGATGCCGGCACGGTTTCAAAGGCCGACGTCGACACGGCGCTGGCGCAGCTCCTCAACACGCAGGCGATGGAAATCGGCGTTGGGGTCATGCGCGCGCAATTCGAACATGCCATCGCGGCGTTGATGGGCGAGCCGCCGGCCGGCCTGACGATCCCGCCGATGCCACTTGGCTATTCACTTCCCTATATTCCAGTCAGCGTCCCTTCTTCATTACTGGAGCGGCGTCCGGATGTCGCGGCGGGTGAGCGGGCGATGCAGCAACAGAACGCGCTCATCGGCGCAGCCATTGCCCTTTATTATCCCGATCTCAGCCTCACGGGCACGTTCGGGTTTACCGGTACCGGAGCGCTCGCACTACTGCTTGCAAATAACGTCTGGAGCATCGGAGGTTCCGTCGTCCAGGCCGTCTTCGACGCAGGCCTGCGCGATGCGCAGGTCGAAGCTGCGTTAGCAACTTACCAGCAAAACGTCGCCAATTACCGCCAGACGGTTTTGACAGCCTTCCAGCAAGTGGAAGATCAGCTAGCCGCTGTCCGGATCCTTGCGCGCCAAGAGAGGGTCGCCGACGCTGCCGTCAAAGCGGCGCGCGAAGAGGTGGAAATTCTTCTCAATCAATATCGCGCTGGCACCGTTGCCTTCACCGCGGTTGTCGTTGCCCAGGCAACCCTGCTTTCCGACGAACAATCGGCCCTGACTGTGCGGCAGAACCGTTTTCTCGCAACGGTGGCGCTGATCGAGGCGCTTGGCGGCGGCTGGAACAGCGCCCTTCTGCCAAGCGCGCGGGGGTTGGAAACGCGAAATCCGCTTATTCCGGATCTGCAGTGAGAAGCGCCTGCTGCTGAAGGTGGCCGGCGGCAGATGGCGCTTCGAGGAGGCCACTCCTAAACCATTTGCGCGCCGGCCAACCCTACGGACCCAGGAGATGCGGCGGACCCGAGCACTCCGTAGGGGATCCAAATAACCTTTAGATTTCAAGGCTTTCACCCTGATAATCCTTGGTCTTAGCCGTTCTAACTATTGCGGCCTTGCGTGATCTAGCCCGAACCTGGCCTTCCCCGCAAATCAAATCGTACAGCTTTGCTTTCTTTAGCAAGCCCTATCGTCGATTGCAATCTTAGAAAATATACAATCTCAGATTGCATTTCCAGGCCAACGGCATATCTTTTTCGTCAATGCGTCAACGAACACCGAGGCCTCCTCCCTTTCGCGGCGCGGCCCGGCTGCTTGTGTTTGCCAAGGTGCGGTATCGTAGCTGACGGCAGGGAAAATTCGCCGGAACGCGGAAGGGAACATTGTGGGGAAATCTACTGCTAAGGTTTCAGCCATGTCCGCAACACTTCGGGCTCGCAGGCTTGCCGTCAACCGGTGCATGCCTTCGGTCGCGTCCGCCGGTTAGAAAACCTCGTCAAAACAACAAAGCCCCAGCATTGAAGCCGGGGCCCTTGCAGGGAGTTCGCTGGTTCAGGCCGCGCGCAGATTTCCTGCGGAAGACTTTCCGGTTCTCTTATCGGCAACGACTTCGAAGGTAATTTTCTGGCCTTCGTGTAGATTGCGCAATCCTGATTGTTCCACGGCGCTGATATGCACAAACACATCCTTGCCGCCATCATCTGGCTGGATGAAGCCATAGCCTTTGTCCGGATTAAACCACTTTACTGTTCCCGTCGTCATATGGGCGTTCCTTAGAGTCGTAGAAATATGAGGCACCCGTCGATATGGGCCCATTTGGTATCGATGTTTTGGGAGGGGGTTGCCAGCAGACGCAAAAAAGCGAGGCCAAGCCATCGGCAAAAACACGATGCCGCAAAATCTATGCTCAATTAATAGACAAGGCAAGGGGCCCTTTATGCGTTTGGCCGGGGAAAATATTACACTTTTATATGGCAGGGAGGGTTGATCCGCGCTCCGCCGTCTCTCCAGAAACCCGCGCACCGCGAGAAATTGCCTCGACCTTTTGAATGCGGGTCAGGGTGAAAAGTCCCAACGGCGGCAGTTGGCGGCGTTCCACCAAGCGAACGCCGGGGTTCGCCGTAAGCCAATCGCCAAGGATTGACCAAGGAAATTCCGGCCGCCAGCCGAGTTTGGCGCTGCGTCTTTCGAGAAAAGACTCAATCCGGCCTAGCAACCCTTTCCCTGCGCCGAAGTGATTGACAAGTATGATCTCTCCGCCCGTTTTCACCACCCGGGCCATTTCGTCGAGGCTAGAGCGCGGTTCTGGGACGACGGTCAGAACGTAAGGTGCAACCACAGCGTCGAAATGTGCGTCTGGGAATGCTAGCCGCAATGCGTCCATAACCACTAAGCCATCGACATTTCCCAGACTCTTCGCGTGAATCCGCTCTTTCGCCCGCCGCAGCATCGGTTCGGAAAGATCGATGGCCGTAACTTGTGTCTTTTTATCGAACATGGGCAATTCGAGGCCGGTGCCGGCGCCGACATCAAGCACCTTTCCGCCAATGCGGCCAACGGCAAAAGCCGCAGCCTTGCGCCCAGGCCTCAGAACGAGAGTGAAGACGAAATCATATATTGGCGCCCAGCGCGCATAAGATTCCTGAACATGCTTGTTGTCGAGAATTGCCTGCTTGCCCAACTTTGCAGCGGCGGGAGCCAGAGCAGACGTTTCGAAAATTTCCTCTTGCACGAGCGCTGACCCCCACTCTCCCGCCGCGCTTTCATTTCACAGACCCACGCAAACGTCAATTGCGCTCATTATCATTGATATTTCTGTCTGCCTGGCCTTGCGCCCGCCGTTTTCTCAAACCGGCAGAGGTTCTGCCTTGGTCCGATCATGTTCCTTGTCTCCCGGGCGGGCCGGATCGACGGAATTAATGAATCCGCCGCCCAAAACGCGCGCGCGCGGCTCTTCAAGAGAATAAAAGACGCATGCCTGACCCGGAGAAACAGAATCCTCCGCTAAGGCAAACTCGACCATTGTCTCGCCGTTGCAAGCAAACAGAAATCCCCGAACCGGGCGTCGAGGGGAGCGGATCTGGACCCAAATCTCTGCGCCTTGAGGCTGATCTGCGAGGCCTCCTTGCCCGATCCAGTTGACCGCGCGCAGATGGACCCGGCGCGTCTCGAGCGCCTCGCGGGGCCCGACAATAACCCGGGCCCGGGAGGCATCAAGCTTTACGACATAAAGCGGTTTCCCGCTTCCCAATCCTCCGAGCCTGAGCCCCCGCCTTTGGCCGACCGTGTAGTGGATGACGCCCGGATGACGCCCGAGCAGGCGGCCATCGATGTGGACGATGTCTCCAGGAAGTGCCGCCCCGGGCGTCAGGCGCTCGATGACCTCGCTGTATCTGCCGGTTGGAACAAAACAAATATCCTGACTGTCCGCTTTATCGGCAACCGGCAGACCAAATGTTCGTGCAAGCGCGCGAACTTGCGCCTTCTCCATGTCGCCGAGCGGAAAACGCAACAGGTTGAGCTGCGCCTTGGTCGTCGCGAACAAGAAATAGCTTTGATCGCGGGCAAGGTCATGCGCCCGGTAGAGCGCGCGATTGCCGGAACCATCGAGCCTTGCGGATACATAATGGCCCGTGGCCAAGACATCGGCGCCCAAGTCTTGCGCCGTTTCCAGGAGATCGGCGAATTTTATTTCGCTGTTGCATGCAATGCACGGCACCGGCGTTTCGCCTGCCGCATAGCTTTGCGCGAACGGCGAGATGACCTTGCGCCGGAAGCGCTCCTCATAATCCAAAACATAATGCGGGATGCCAAGCCGGGCCGCAGTCAGACGCGCGTCATGGATGTCTTGCCCGGCGCAGCAAGACCCTTTGCGGTGGACCGCAGCGCCATGATCGTAAAGTTGCATTGTGACGCCAATGACGTCATAGCCCCGGTCTTTCAGCAGAGCAGCCACGACCGACGAGTCAACGCCGCCCGACATGGCAACGACCACCCGCGTCGCCGCAGCAGACTTAGTTGGAACGAGTCCGTAGAAAGCGGCAGCGATATTGGCCGCTTCCGTCACAAGGTCTTTATTCATGGCTGCCGTTCATCGCTCGATCAACCGGCCTGCGGATAAATCGTTTGCCGGTCTCTGTGTCGAAATCACAACAGGCAAAACAAATTTCGCATAAGGCCAATGCGGAATCCGGGGTGATCCCGTTACGTGTTCCAAAACTCCTGTTGCGGCAAATCCTGCTTCTCGCTCACCACGCGAGCGAGCCTCCTTGCCCATTAAATACCTCGCCAATCCGGAATGCAAATCCCAAAAGCCGAGCCGAACCCCTGTGGCGAATCGGCTACTTCCTTAACGTAACGCAAATCAATCGTCTCAATTAGAGACATTATTCGTGCCTCTCCATGACGGGAAACAAATATTCAGCCGACATTGAAAGGAATTTCCGCAGCAAAACAACTGATTCCGTTTAGGCAAATCTTAAAACCCCCTGCGTATTTTGATAGTCGAAGGGTCAGTCTGGGTGTGTGAGTCTTGAACATGGCCGAACCAAATCGTTTCCGCGCAAAATATGTCATCGGGCCGGACGGGAGTCCCTTGACGGTGGCCGATTTGCCGCCCTCGTCCACCAAGCGCTGGGTGATCCGCCGCAAGGCAGAGGTCGTGGCCGCAGTGCGCGGCGGGTTGTTGTCGCTCGACGAGGCGTGCCGGCGCTATACCCTCACCGTCGACGAGTTTTTATCCTGGCAGATGTCGATTGACCGGCATGGGCTCGCCGGACTGCGCACGACCCGCATTCAGCAATATCGGCCCGACGCCGGAGCGAGCAGGCCCTTGGGTCACGCCTTTGCCGCGTCCATGCCGTCTGGAGCTGGCCGGCAATAGAGCCTGGCCGCGCGCGGATATTGCCTGCACTCAAAAATGGTCCGGCGCTTGTTCCGCCTCCTCCTCGGGCAAGCTGTGGCGCCTGACAAGAGGCAGCTGGGCCACCGAAAATAGCAAAATCAGAATGAAAATCCCGGGAAACTTAAATGCGACCCAGGTATCGTTCGATTGCGTGCGCCATATAATTTCATTGAACGCCGCGAGCGAAAAAAAGAAACCGGCCCAGCGAAATGTCAATAGCCGCCAGCCGCGTTCGGTCAGCGCCATGGCATTGTCGAAAACGACCGGCAGCAGAGATTTGTTCATCAAAAGCCCGCCGATGAGCACCACGCCGAAGGCAACGTAAAGCACGGTCGGTTTCATCTTGATGAAGGTCGTGTCCTGCAAGTAAAGCGTGAGCCCGCCGAATACCAAGACCAGCAGCGTGGTCGCGAGCGGCACGGCGGGCAGCTTTCGCGTCATTGCGAACGACACGCAAAGCGCCGCCGCAACCGCCGCCATCAAGACGAGCGTCGCGGTAAAAAGCCCGCCATTTTGTCCGCTCAAAATTTTCGTGGGCAAGAAAGGCGCAACCATGGGCGCAAACAATTTCGGCCGCGCGTTGGCGAAAAAAAACAGGATCAACGGGCCCAATTCGACGGCGAATTTGAGCCACGTCGAGGGCCGCTGCTGTTCGCTTTTCTGCCCGGAACCTTCACTCGCGATTTTGTTCATGCGCCTCGATCCTTTCAAAGCCGACGCCGCAAAGCACTTCGACCCTTCACCCCTCGGACCAAGTGATCCTGTTCGATGCGAGCTTTGCCTTACGCGAAAACCGCGCGCGCTGGCTCTACACTGGCATTACGCGCGCCGCAAAGCGCCTCGGAAATGTGGTTTGATCTGTGCTTGTAAAGTTGCCTGGCTTTTTCCACCTAGAGGACCTAATCCCATTGGTATACTGGAACCACTCCATGCGCTGTGGATAAGCATCGTGCTTCCGCACTCGGTCTCGACTGTCGATCGCCTCGAGAGTAAATTAACGGTCGATCCTATCCTGCCGCCTGTCCAGCGTGAGAACCGTCATGAACGTTATCAATGTCATAGAGCCTTACCGGTCTCAGGACACCTGGTTTTTCGACGATCCAAAAGTAGGTCTTCAAGCGGAACCGTTTATCGAAGGCGCCGACACCATCATTGACCGTATCACCGCGGATCTTCCTGATGCTGATCGCGGTTTCATCATGCTCTTCTCGGGAAAACCCTTTCCTGGCAGTATGAAGGAAACGTATACTACTCGCCCGACCTTGATGCCGAGGGATGGCTCTGCGCAGCTCTCCTTCTCTACTTTGAAACGGCGCCGTCAGAGATTTTCATCCAGGTGAAGGCAAAAACCGGTTCTTCAAAGGCTGACGGATGAAGGTCGCGCGAGGACGGCTCGTGTTACGCTCAGCTGCCCCGCAAATCACCGCCACGAACTTGGGCTGTGGCACCGATTGTTTTGGGATGACGACAGCGTGGGGCACGAGGCTCGACACAACTGGAAGACCTAAACACCTAGTTTCGTGAGCATCGACTCATGATGATCGACGTCATTGCGAGCAGCGGCGAAGCAATCCGGGCGGACCGCCTGAGCCTAATCTCACTCGAAATTGTACTTCGTCCGATGATGAGCAAGATATCCCTTCATCTTTTGTGAAGGCTCTATTCGCAAAATGCCGCCTAAGTTCAATTGTTCTCGATCGGCGGAAGCGTGGCGACAGTTACGTGGTACCCGTACCAGCCGTCCTGATTTAGCCAGATAGGATCTTTTGTGCCGAGCCTATCCGGAGGCATCGATGACTTTTCGCTAAGCTCCGCGATGATTCGAGCAACTTGCGTCTCAATAGTTTGTCTCATAGTTTCTTTTTCCAAAGGAGTTCCCTTTCTCAAAATCATTCCAAAATCAGCTCGGTTGAGGGTCATCAATTTCATTTACGATCAACGAAATTACAGCGCTACTTACTTACCGCGCGGGAGTCACGAAAAACGCCTGGCCCCTTTCATTAAGCGTATAAACAAGTCCGCCGATCTGAATGACAACGGTCGTATTTGTGAAACCTTTCAGCCCGTCATTGGTCCCCGAACCGGCGCCCTGAAAAAAAGGAGATGGTTATTTTCATCATAGACATAGACAAATTTTCCGCGTTGCACGGCAAGGGCAATAGCCATGGTTTTGTGGATCCTGAGTTCGATTAGCGCGCAAATCTAATCCGCCGCGATTGGAAAAAGCTTAAAACTATGTTCGAAACTCGTCGCGCGCCGTAACTTTCGATCACCAGCGGATCTTACATCAAAGAAACCTTCTAGTGCCGCGCCCAGCCATCGAAGCACCGCAGCCGCCGGATTTGGATCGGACAAAAAATTGCGCGATCTTACAATATTCAAGGCGAAGCCGTGTGTTCGCTCTTGTAAGGTTTTGGGCCGCGACCTTACCAAAATGTTTCGAGACCTGTGTGCAAGTGTTTGCAGAGGCTTGCCTTGCGATTGGTCCATGATTGCGTTTTCCAAACTTGCTTTGGAGGCGAACATGGCACAGCGGCGGATTGGGCAGGA
>JACXTT010000561.1_pt1 | contig 63806 bp, 68 predicted proteins | sample 9270951 | NCBI WGS metagenome assembly JACXTT01 (sample SAMN15532306, study PRJNA645909) | rock metagenome | isolation source: weathered quartz diorite | place: Puerto Rico | collected 2017-06-21 | reverse complement strand
CTTGAGGGCTCGCACCGCATCCAGATGATTGACACCAGGGAATTTCGGCACGGTTAGCTGACCTCAATTTCCCGAGTGACGGCTCCATCTTCGGGCGGAAAATCACACAGCAAGTATTCGCGAACGGCGTCGGCAATGTTCTCGAGCGCCTCGGCTTCCGTCTCGCCTTGCGACCAGCATTCGGGCAGACTCAGAGCGTTGACCGCATAGCCTTCTTCTGACTTGTACAAGGCAACTTTGAGTTTCATGACTTCACTTCCGATCATGGGACAATGAACTCACGAGCATCATACCAAGCGGCCTCAACTTTCGCAACAGGCGTCTCGTCTCAGATCCCGCCCGCCGCGTAGCCGGAATGCTCGACCGCGAAGTTCTCGAAACGCATGTATTGTTTAATCTTCAGGCCGCCGAGGATGAGCGGGCGGTTGGGGCCGAGCCGATGAATATCGTGACCGATGCCGACGCGGAACATGACTGCTTCCTACAAGAGATTGCGAAATTCCTCTGGGGTCAGGCCGGCCTTACGCGCGATTCCGCCCAAGGTCATGGCATTGATCGGATTGTGGCGGGGTATCGGAATGATGATGTCGCCATTGGTCATGACAATGTGCTTGCCCTGGCGGAGGATGCGAAACCCGGCTTTCTGCAAAGCGCGAACCGCATCCAGGTGATTGACGCCGGGAATCTTGGGCACGTTACGAGACCTCGATTTCCCGCAGCTTGGCTCCCTCTTCCTCCGGCGGGAGATCCGCGTCGAGTACCTCGCGGATCGCACTGGCGATGTTCTCCAGCGCTTCTGCCTCGGTATCGCCTTGCGACCAGCACCCCGGCAAGCTGAGGGCCTGGACCGCGTAGCCTTCTTCCGACTGATACAATGCGACTCTGAATTTCATGGCGGCACTTCCGATCCAAATCTCTCCCTATTCTCAGCGTCATAATAGCAAGGCACGCCGGTTTTCGCAACGACATCTCACTTCGGCTTCTGGGCTGCGCGGCCAATCTAGTGATGCTCGGTGGAATGTTCGGGCGAGTGATTCTCAAAGCGCATGTACTTCTTGTCAAAGCTCAGTTTCGCGTCGCCTGTCGGTCCATTGCGTTGCTTGCCAATAATCACTTTTACCTCCGGGATTAGTGGACTCGCGCCCCCTTGATGGTAATCTTCCCGATAAAGCATCATCACCGTATCCGCGTCCTGTTCGATGGCGCCAGACTCGCGGAGATCGCTCAGTCGAGGTTCCTTGTCCGTACGGTCCTCGGGGCCACGATTGAGTTGGGCGAGAGCGATGACGGGTATCTTCAGCTCTCTTGCCAGGAACTTTAGACGTCGCGAGATCACAGCAACTTGTTCTTGGCGACTCTCACGACGGTCGTCAGGATCAATGAGTTGCAGATAATCAACGATGATCAATCCAAGGTCGTGTCGTCGCTTTAGGCGACGAGCGTTTGCATTGATACGCAGCATGTTTTGACCAGGAGTGTCGTCGATGAATAGCTTTGCCCTGCTCAACAAATCCGCAGCGTGAAAGAGCTTGTCCATCTGATCGGTATTCAGATGTCCGCGCCGAATACTGTAGCTGTCCACGCGCGCCTGACAGCACAGCAAGCGCTCAGCCAACTCCGTACGAGCTTGCTCTAGGCTAACAAAAAGAACAGGGACATCCTGTTCAACGACTACATGGCGTGCGATGTTCAAGGCGAATGCAGTCTTACCGACGCTTGGTCGCGCTGCAAGGATGATGAGTTCCGAGCTCTGGAATCCCGCAGTAAGGGTATCAAGATCGACAAAGCCGCTAGGAATCCCACTGAATTCGTGCGTCTCTTTTCCGCGGCGCTCATTGATGCGATCATACGCTTGACTGATCGCGTCATGTAGTGTTACGGTGTTTCCCGTCACTCCAATTTCGGCAATTTCAAGGATACGGCGCTCGGCATTATCAAGTAATTCCTCCGGTGATTGGGATTGATCGAAAGCCTCGGCTTGCAGGTCGTTGCAGGCATGGATCAGGTTGCGGACGATTGCTTTTTGCCGAATGATCTCCGCGTACTGGCGATAATGGGCGGCGCTGGGGGCGGCGTCGCACAGATCGGCGAGGTAGGCGGGGCCGCCGACGTCGTCGATCAGCTTCGCCTGCGTCAGCCATTCGGCGACCGTGACGATGTCGGCGGGCTTGCCGGCATCGTCGTTCAGCTTGGTGATCGCCTCGTAGATCTTCTGATGGCCGAAGACGTAGAAGTGTTCCGCTTTGACGAGATTGACCGCTTCGGGAATAATCAAGTTGTCACGCAACATGCTGCCGAGCAGGCTGCGCTCGGCGTCGCGATTGTGCGGCGGCAGGCGGTCGGCGCCGTTGTTGGAGTCGGGATACATGGCCTTGCCTCCTGCATAACCGCTTGCGGCTTAGCGTCCGCGTGGCGTCGCGCGAACGCTAAGCCGCAAGCGGCGGAAACACAAACAGCCCGACCAAACCTGGCCGGGCTGTCTATTGTACAGAATCGCGAGGGTTACTTCTTCTCGGCCTTGAGCGGCACGACCATGACCATGACCTTCGACGGGATGTCGTAGCCGAGGTTCAACTCGACCTCGTAAAGGCCGCACTGCTTGATGATGCCGGGGAGCTTGACCATATCCGGCTCGACCTTGAGGTTCTTGCCCTTGAGGGTCTTGGAAATGTCGGCCTCGCCGACGGAGCCGTAGAGATGGCCTTCCTCGTTGGCATTGGCTTCGATGGTCAGCTGGGGGACGCGGGCGATCTGCTCGGCCATCGCTTTGAGGTCGGCGATCTTGGCCTCGCGCGCGAGGTTGACGCGCTTCTTGTGCGATTCGAGCAGCTTGAGGTTATGTGCCGTCGGCACGGTGGCGAGCCCCTGCGGCAGGAGATAGTTACGGCCGTAGCCCAGTTTGACCTCGACGAGGTCCCCCTGTTTGCCGAGGTGCGGCACGTCGTCGGTAAGCAGCAGCTGCATGCCACCGTGCTTGCCTTTGAGGACCTGATTGCGTTTGCGGGTTGGCATAAACGAGATTCCCTATTGAGCCCGCCAATCGTGGCAGGCCGTTGTCTCAGAACGGAATATCTTTATCCTGCGGTCCCGGCGGCGCCGGGCTCAGCGGGCCTTCGCCGCTGTCCGGAGACGGGCCGGAATCGTAATCGCTGGGCGGCGGCCCTGAATCCTGCCGGCGTGACGGCGCTGGTCCGCCCTGGCCATCCCGGCGCGGCTCGAGAAACTGCACGTTATCCACGACAATCTTGATCTTCGAGCGCTTGTCGCCGGTTTGCTTGTCGGTCCACTGATCGAGCTTCAAGTGGCCTTCGATGTAAGCTTGATTGCCTTTGTGGAGATACTGTTCGATGAGGTCGGCCGTCTTGCCGAACTCGCCGCGATTGAACGCTTCGCAATCGAGGAAGCACGGCTCGTCTTCCCATTGGCCGGATTGCTGGTTCTTGCGCCGGTTGTTGACCGCAAAGCCGAACGCCGCTACCTTGCCGCCGTTGGAGAACATGCGCACTTCGGGGTCGCGGGTGAGCCGGCCGATCAACATCACTTTGTTGAGGTTCGCCATGGTAATTCTCCGAATAGGGGATCAGAACGTGCCTCACCTATTCTAGCAAAACCGTGAATCAATGATCGCGCTTGCGCCGCGCGCCGCGTTCGTCCTGGTTCAAATCCACGGGAACGCCATCCTCGGCAGCGGGCTCTTCCTGCATATTGTGCAACGCGACCGCATGCTCCCCCTTCGCCAGCGACAGCATCGTGTCCACCAGCTTCGGATGAATCTTCAGGATCATGAGCCGCAGGATCATCTCGCTCAGCTTGCAATCGTTTTCGATGGGAACGAGGTTCTTGCCTTCGGACGAGAAATAGGTGAGGTAATAGATGCCCTTCTTGTGGCCCTTGATCGGGTAGGTGAATTTGCGGTCGTCGCCCCATTGCCGGCTGACCAGGACTTCGGCATTGTGCTTTTCGAGAATGGAGCGGACGGCCTTGTCGGCGTTCTCCATGTTGCCGGAGACCTTGGCCGAATCGAGAATGAACATGCACTCGTAAACATTCGCTGGCATTGGCATTTCCCTTTGAGCCATTCGCGGCGTAGCAATAGGTTACGCGGCAAGCGGCTAATTATATTGATTCATGCACTTTTGGATACCCTGTCCGACCCACAGCGCCGCCGCCTGGACTGCCAATTGCAAGGCGTCCTCGATGGCGGGCTTCTCGCTCGGCTTGAATTTGCCGAGCACGTGATCGACCGCGTCTTTCTCTCCGTCCGGGACATCGACGCCGATGCGCAGGCGGGAATATTCAGTGCTGCCCAGGTGCTGCTGGATATCGCGCAGGCCGTTGTGGCCGCCGTGGGTGCCACGGGCCCGGAAACGCAACTTCCCGAGCGGCAACGCCATGTCGTCGCAGATCACCAGCAGATCCTTCTGATCGATCTGGTAAAAATCGACCGCTTCACGGACCGCCCGGCCGCTCAGGTTCATGAACGTCTGCGGCTTCATTAGCAGAATCTTGTCGCCGGCTTCGTGCCATTCGGCGACCTCGGCGTCAAAGCGATCCTGAAAGCTGCCGATGCCGGGCGCGGCGGCCAGGCGATCGATCACCACGAAGCCGATGTTGTGGCGCGTGCCGTCGTAGCGTTTGCCAGGATTGCCAAGGCCCACGAGCAGTTTCATGACCACAATTCCCTCGTTCCAACGCTCCGCGTGGGAACGTGGATTGTTACTTCTTTTCTTTCTTCTCTTCTTCCTCGACTTCCTCTTCCTTCACGCGGCCAATGACTTCGGGCTCGGCGGATTCGGCCGTCGGGGCCGCCACGACCGGCGCGATGACTTCTTCGATCTTCTTGCTGACCTGGACGATGATCGCTTCCGGATCGTTCTTCACCTTGACGCCTTCGGGAAGGGCCAGCTCGCGCACGTGAATCGCCTGATCGAGCTGCAACTCGGTGACCGAGACGCGGATCGATTCCGGAATGTTGACGATGAGGCATTCGACCGACAAGCTGTGAATCTGCTGGACCAGCACACCGCCGCCCAAGGTGACGCCGGGCGCCGTGCCGCGCAACACGACCTTCACATCGAGGGTGATCGTCTCGTCGGCGGAGACGCGGTAGAAATCGGCGTGCAGAATGTCGTGGCCGAGCGCGTCCCACTGGATATCGCGGAGCAGGGCCTTCTGAATGGCGCCTTGCAGCGACACATCGTAGATGCGGACGCCGTGGCGGATCGCCTTGTTTAGCGCGTCGCCCGGAACCGACAGCGAAGCGGTGGCTTCGCCGTGCCCATAGATGACGGCAGGCACAAGGCCCTTCTTGCGTAACTGTTTGGCAGCGTTGGTGCCGCTGGTGGTGCGGGATTGGACTTCGAGAACGAATGTTTCAGCCATGGATTCCTCGCCGACGATTTATCAAGGGGAACATATCCCCACCTGTCAATCGCTTCAGGGGAAGAGTTATTATTTGAAACGGGGGTAATGGTTGCAAGGGGACGAGCGAAAAATTGTCCATCTTCGTCTAGCCCCCGCAGGGCGCCGCGCGAACCAAAAAAGATCAATCAGCGAATCCCCGCCCGCACGATGGCGAGAAAGTCGTCCACCTTCAGGGCCGCGCCGCCGACGAGGGCGCCATCGACATCGGGCTGATGCAGGAGCAGGGCCGCGTTGTCCGGCTTGACGCTACCGCCGTACTGGATGACGACGGCTTGCGCCGCCGCCTCGCCGCACAGCTGGCCGACACGCTTGCGCACAAAGGTATGAGCGTCCTGCGCCTGCTGCGGCGTGGCGTTGACGCCGGTGCCGATCGCCCACACCGGTTCATAGGCCAGCACCATATTCTTCAGATGGTCGGCCGTGATGTTGGCGAGCGAACCGGTGACTTGCGCGTCAAGGACCGCTTCGGTACGGTTGGCCTTGCGTTCCTCAAGCGTTTCGCCCATACAGAGGATGACACTCAAGCCCGCCTTGAGCGCGGCATGAACCTTGGCGTTGATGAAGTCGCACTTCTCACCGAAAATCTGCCGGCGTTCGCTATGGCCGACGATGACGAGCTGACAGCCGATATCGACGAGCATGGCCGGGCTGACCTCGCCAGTGAAGGCGCCGTCGTCCTTGGGATAGCAGTTTTGCGCGCCGAGCGCGACCTGCGTTCCCTTGATTGCCTGAGCGACGCGCGACAGATAGGGAAACGGCGGGCAGACGGCAACATCGACGCGCGTCTCGTTGCCAAGCCCCTTGGCGACACCTGCCGCCAGCAGCTCGGCATCGATGGAGCGGGTGAACATCTTCCAGTTGCCGGCGATGAATTTCTTGCGCATGGCTCATGTTCCTCTTCGTTTAGCGCCCGCAGTGAACCAGGCGGGCGCTAAACGAATCCTATGGAACCTCCATGTCATCGGGAATCCGCCAGTCGATCTCGGGTTTGCCCCACGCACGCAGCGTCGCATTGATCTTCGAGAACGGCTTGCTGCCGAAGAAGCCATTGTGCGCCGACAACGGCGACGGATGGGCGGCTTCGAGAATCACGTGCTTCTTGGCGTCGATGAGCGTGCCCTTGGCCTGGGCCGGCTTGCCCCACAGTACGAAGATGATCGGTTCGGCGCGCCCGCTTAACTGGCGAATGACCCCGTCGGTGAATGTCTCCCAGCCCTTGCCGCGATGCGAATTCGCCTCATGGGCGCGCACGGTCAGCACCGTGTTGAGCAGCAACACGCCCTGCTTCGTCCACGGGACGAGACAACCGTGCTTCGGAGTTGGCAAGCCGAGGTCGTCGCGTAGTTCTTCGAAGATATTACGCAGCGACGCCGGGAGCTTGACGCCCGGCAAGACCGAGAAGCACAGGCCGTGTGCCTGCCCGACGTCGTGATACGGGTCCTGGCCGAGAATGACGACGCGCACGCCATCGAACGGCGTCAATTCCAACGCGCTGAAGACTTGCGGCTCGGGCGGAAAGGTCTGATGCCGCGCGTGCTCCCCGGAGAGGAAGCTTTGCAATGCGCAAAAATAGGGTTTGGTCAGTTCATCCCCGACGATCGGCATCCATGATGCGGGCAAGATCATGATGCCCTCGGTATATTCGTTTAGCGCTCGCGCGGCGCCGCGCGAGCGCTAAACGAAGACAATCAATACGTCTTCCCAAACATCTCCGCCAGCTTGCGTACCTGCTTCATCACCTCCGCATATTTCGGAGGCAACAGCGCCTGCGGGCCGTCCGACAGCGCCTTCTCCGGGCAACTGTGCACCTCGATGTGCACGCCGTCCGCCCCCGCCGCCACCGACGCGTACGCCATCGCGGGGATCAGGTCGGGACGTCCCGTCGCGTGGCTCGGGTCGACGATGATCGGCAGATGGCTCATCCCCTTGACGTTCGGCACCGCGCTCATGTCGAGCATGTTGCGCGTCGAATCCTCGAACGAACGAACGCCGCGCTCGCATAGCACCACATTCGGATTGCCTTCCGCGAGCACGTACTCCGCCGACATCAAGAGGTCCTTCACCGTCGCGCTCATGCCGCGCTTCATCAGCACCGGCTTCTGCGTTTGGCCAACTTCCTTGAGCAGGTCGAAGTTCTGCATGTTGCGGGCGCCGATCTGGAACATGTCGGCATACTTCTCGACGAGCGGAATTTGCCGCGGGTCCATCACCTCCGTAACGACCGGCATATCATACTTGGCGCCGATGTCGCGCAGGATCTTCAAACCGTCCTCGCCGAGCCCCTGGAAGCTGTACGGGCTGGTGCGCGGCTTAAACGCGCCGCCGCGCAGGATATTGGCGCCCGCCTTCTTGACGGGCCCGGCGATCTCGTCGAGAACCTCCAAGCTCTCGATGGCGCACGGCCCCGCGATCATGCCGAGATGTCCGCCACCGACCTTCACCTTGCCGATCTGGACCACCGTGTCCTCTTTGGCAAACTCCCGGCTCGCCAGCTTGAACGGCTTCAAGATCGGCAGCACTTGCTCGACGCCGGCGATCGCCTGCAACGGCTGCGCCTGCATCTTGCTCTCATCGCCGATGACGCCGATGATGGTGCGATGCTCCCCCTTGCTGACGTGCGGCTTGAGGCCGAGCTGATGGATACGCTCGATGACGTGATCGAATTCGGCGTCGGTGGTACCGGGTTTCAGGACGATGATCATGGCGCGGATTCCGAATACGGGAAAGGCGACTTTCAATGGGATAGATACGAAATGCGATGGCACGGGCAAGACACCGTTTCGCGTCAGCTCAAGTGCGAATCAAACTCCTTTGTCGCGATTCTCGCTTGGCTTGTCCCCTGTCGGCAGTCCGCATTCGGCGCAGTTTCCGCTAAGAAAGTACAATCCCCAATCGCGGTTGTAGAAAGGATAGCCGCATCGAGGACATGAGCACGTCCGCGTTCGGAAGATGGCGTAATAGAGAAGGAGCATCCAAACGCCCAGCCCCGCAAAAACCAGCCAATCCTTGTGGGGAGGTCCAATCGCCTCTGAAATCACCGCCACCGGGAAAAACCATGCGACGCTCCCAAAGAACAGAATCCACGTTAGACGACACCAGAAACGATATGCTTGCCACGCGGGATGCGTACGGTCTCACCGATTCGATAGGGCGATTCAGCTTATCGTCGCAATCGGAAACGCCCCCAAGCCCCCGTGGTTTCCTCGGTCGTCTAGGGCTTCGTCACGGTAAACCCAACGCCGTTTTCAGGCAGTCGTCAAGCTTCGTAAGCAACATCGGCGACAATTTGCCAATGATTCGACCGCTGCGGACTTCGCTCGTCGTCACCAGATGAAGGCATGTAACGATGGAGTCCTGCAACAAACCGGTGGCTTTGCCATCCGAAGCGGCAATCTCGATCAACAGATTCGCTGGATCCGATGCCACAATGAGATTTGTCATCACTTCCGCGACGATTACGTGGCGCAACGTCCGGTTGTAGGCATCAGCCTGCACCACAACTACAGGACGCTTCTTGCCTCTTCCGCCTGCATCGTGAGGAAATCGAGCCAAGACGACATCGCCGCGGGTCAGATTCATGGTTGCCCATCCTGGTACTTCTCCATTCCCTCCCAGCCCAGACGGTCGGCATCTTCGGCGGCGAGCAAAGCCATTTCATCGTCGGTCCAGGCACTGGCATCATAGTGCAGGGCTTGGAGCTGCTCGAAAATATCGGCGCGGACAACCACGACCTCGGTGTTCGCTTCCGTCAACCGAACCGAATGGCCGCTGCGCACGGCGTCGAATTGCTCATTGGTGAGTTGCATGGCGTGGCCCCAAGAAAATTTCAGACGTTCCTACGGTTCACCCCATCATGATACGCCAGGTCAGCCGATCAACTGATCGTCGCAATCGGAAATGCTCCCAGGATCACCAGCTGCTCCGTGTGCTTCTCCAGCCCTTGTAGCGCTCGCTTCACCTTCGGGTCCTCGACGTGGCCTTCGAAATCGACGAAGAACATGTAATCGTGTTGCGTGTTCTCCGACTTGGCCGGGAATGATTCGATCCAGGTCAGGTTCAACTTGTTGTTCTTGAACACGTCGAGCGCATCGACCAGCGAGCCGGGGTGGTGCGGCACCTTGAACATGAGGGCCGTCTTGTCGGCGCCGGAGCGGGCGGCCTCCTGATGGCCGATGACGGCGAAACGGGTCTCGTTGTGCGGATAGTCCTCGATGTCGTTGAAAAGAATCCGCAAGCCGTACTTGACCGCAGCTTGCCGGCTGGCGACCGCAGCGGCGCCCGGTTCCTGTTGCGCCAGCTGCGCGGCGACGGCCGTGCTCGACACGTCTTTCAAATCCGCGTGCGGCAGGTTCTTGCTCAGCCAGTTGCGGCACTGCGCCAGCGCTTGCGGCTTCGAGTAGACCCGGCGGATTTGCTCCTGATCGCAGTTGGCGAGCAAATTGTGATGAATCCGCAGGCGCACTTCGGCACAAATTTTCAAATGCGACAGACGCATGAACATGTCGAGCGTGTCGGAGACGCCGCCGTCCGTCGAGTTCTCCAGCGGCACGACGCCGTAATCGACGTGGCTGCGATTGACCTCCTCGAACACCGACATGATGCTGCCAACGCGCATGTACTCGACCGCATGGCCAAAGCGCTCGACAGCGGCTAGATGGCTGTAACTGTATTCAGGGCCAAGGTATGCGACCTTGATGATCTTCTGCAGCGCCCGCGAGCCGCTGATGATCTCGCGGTAAATCGCCCGGATCGTGATCTCGTCAAGCGGGCCTTTATTGGCTTCGAGGACGTTCTTGAGAACCTCCTCCTCGCGCACGGGGTTGAACACCTCGGCACTGGTCTCGCTCTTGAGCTTGCCGATGTCCCCGGCCATGTCTGCACGCTCGTTCACTAGCTTGAGGATCTGCAAATCGAGCTTGTCGATCTGCGAACGAAGTGAGCGGATGTGGGCGAGGGTCTTCGCGGAAAGAGCCTGGTCGCTGTCGGTTTTGCGCGCCATAAGTCATATCTCGTGGTGGGAATGCGGTGCGCGGTTTCGTCTCAATTTAGACGCCAACAGTACATGCGTCAACAAGGAAACTCTTAGAATACCACGCTTTTCCCGCATATTTTCATGCTGAACCCCATCTCCACGGCACAGGTGGACCATCGGATGCCATTCTGACAGGCCCGCGAATCGGGACGGGCATTCGTGCCCGGAAGTCATTCGCGATCAATATCCATAACGCATTGAAAACAAATAACTTGAGTTCAAATGCCCTACTCTGCCTGTCACGGCACAATTCTTGCTTTTAGCTTTCCATTACACCGTCGATTTACCGGGAAACACAGAAAGGGCTTCGAACGAATTTCAAAGATGCGACCAGAGGCGAAGCGACAGTCCCGACGTTCAGCGAATTGAGCGTCCCATACAATAAACGGGAACAGAGAAACTGAAAGGAACACGTCCATGGCAGAAGAAAAAATCATCGGCATCGATCTCGGCACGACCAATTCCGTCGTCGCCATCATGGAAGGCGGCGAGGCCAAGGTCATCGCCAACCAGGAAGGCCAGCGGCTTACCCCGAGCATTGTCGCCTTCACCGACAAGGGCGAACGACTCGTCGGCGACCCGGCCAAGCGCCAGGCCGTCACCAATTCGCGACGCACCATCTACTCCATCAAACGTTTCATGGGGCGCCGGCATAATGAAGTCCAGTCCGAAGAGAAACTGGTGCCTTACAAGGTCGTCGGCGGTCCGCAGGAACTTGTGCAAGTGGACATCGACGAGAAGAAGTTCACTCCCCCCGAGATCTCGGCGATGATCCTGCGCAAGCTCAAGGAAGCCGCCGAGTCCTATCTCGGACATACCGTGCGCAAGGCGATCATCACCGTCCCCGCCTATTTCAACGATGCCCAGCGGCAGGCGACCATCGATGCCGCCCAGATCGCCGGCTTCGATACCGAATGGGAGATCGAAGACCCCAAGACCGGCAAGAAGTCCAAGCAGCGCATGCGCATCATCAACGAGCCGACCGCCGCCTCGCTCGCTTACGGCCTCGACAAGAAGAAGGATGAGAAGATCGCCGTCTTCGATCTCGGCGGCGGCACCTTCGATATCTCTATTCTCGACGTCGGCGACGGCGTCTTCGAAGTAAAAGCCACCAACGGCGACACCCACCTCGGTGGCGACGACTTCGATCAGACCCTCATCGACTACGTCGCCGGCGAGTTCCAGAAGGAGCACAAGATTGATCTGCGCAAGGACCCGATGGCGCTCCAGCGCCTGAAGGAAGCGTGCGAGCAAGCCAAGAAGGATCTGTCGCAGCAGACGCAGACCGACATCAACCTGCCGTTCATCACTGCCGACGCGTCCGGCGCCAAGCACTTGCAGAAGAACATCACGCGCTCGAAGTTCGAGCAGCTCGTCGAGCCGTTGATCCAGCGTTGCAAGGGCCCCGTGCTGCAAGCGATGAAGGACGCCGGCTACAAGCCGAGCGACATCGACGAGATCGTCCTGGTCGGCGGCATGACCCGCATGCCGCGCGTGCAACAGCTCGTCAAGGAAATCTACGGCAAGGAAGGGCACAAGGGGGTCAACCCCGACGAGGTCGTCGCCGTCGGCGCCGCGATTCAAGGCGCGCAGATTCTGCTCGGCACTCTCGCCTCGGTCGTGCTCCTCGATGTCACGCCCCTCTCGCTCGGCATCGAGACGCAGCACGGCGTCTTCACCAAGCTGGTCGAACGCAACACCACCATCCCGACCACCAAGAAGGAAGTCTTCACGACCGCCGAGGACAATCAGCCGGCCGTCACCGTCAAGGTCTTCCAGGGTGAACGCACCATGGCGGCCGACAACCGTCTGCTCGCCTCGTTCGACCTCATGGACATCGAGAAGGCCCCGCGCCACGTGCCCAAGATTGAGGTGTCGTTCGACATCGACAAGAACGGCATCCTCAACGTCACCGCCCGCGATCAGAAAACCGGCAAGGAAGTGCAGCGCAAGATCGAGCAATCGAGCGGCTTGTCCAGCGACGAGGTCGAGAAGATGCGCAAGGACGCCGAGCGCTTCGCCGATGACGACAAGAAGAAGAAGGAACTGGCCGACGCCCAGAACGAAGCCGACTCGGCCATCTACACGGTCGAGCAAGCTATCTCCCAGGCCGGCGACAAGCTCCCCGAAGGCGACAAGGCGCCGGTCGTGGCGGCCATCGAGAAAGTGAAGCAGGTGAAGGACGGCCACGACATCAACGCGATCAAGCAGGCCGTCAACAACCTGCAAACGGCCGCCCAGGCGATGGCCCAGCACGTCGGCCGCGGCGGCGCCGGCGAGCCGCCTCCGGCGGGCGGCGCGGGCAAACCGGGCGACGATGTGATCGATGCCGAATTCGAGGTCAAGAAGTAACTCCCTCTTCGTTTAGCGCTTAGCGCCATTCGGGCGCTAAACGAAGACAGCTCTCACTCCGGCAATTTCAATTTCACCTTCACGCGTTCCTTGCCACGCATCACATTCAGCGTGATCTCCTGTCCGACGCGATAGTACAGCCGAATGTGCGTCTCGAATTGCCGGGCCGTCATCGCGAGCGGCTTGTCGTCGAGCCCCACAATCACGTCGTTCGCTTGCAGTCCCGCGTGGCGCGCCGTCGGCGTCAGGAAGTTCATCTGCCGATAGGCGAGCTGGCGCGGGTCGAGGCCGAGCTTCTTGCGTTCGTCGAGACTGAGATCGTCGCCGATGATGCTCGGATTGGGCGACAAGCTTTTGAGCGACCAGCGCCAGGAGACGTCGGTTTGCCGCCAGTTCGCCTTGAGGTCCATCACTCCGGAGTGCGGATGGGTTGGCGTGTTCCAGGCGACGGGCAGATTCCCCTTCTTTGGCGCCTGGTGCAATGCATACTGCACGTCCGCGACCGAGGCGATTGGCACGTCGCCGACAAAGCGCAGCAAGTCCTTGGCGCGGACGCCGAGCCGGGCCGCCTCCGACTTGGGGTCCACGGCGAGCACGCGGTCGCCACGTTCGGGATCAAGCGTGAGCCCGACATTCTCCGGCTGCGGATACATCCAGACCTCGTCGAGCGACCATTTGCCGTCGCGCTGCTGGGCGGCGCGGCGAAATTCATTGACGTGATGGCAATGGATGCACGCGTTGTCGGGCCGTTTCTCCGCGGCGGGATATTCTTCGGGCCGAATCGCCTGACGCCGCGTCGCCTTGCGGTCCTTCTCGTTCTTGAATCGCTTCAATGCAATTTCGAGGCTGTGCCTCAATCCGGACAGCGTGTGATACTTGGCGGGGTTGTCGGCGTCGCGCCCGCCGAATCGGGCCAGCGCGTCGCCATTGGGAGTCAGCATCAGCGCGTGCCATTGCAGGTCGTAGTCGAAGTCGAAGATCGACAGATCGACGCCGCGCATGTTGCCGATGCGCAGCAACACATACTCCCTCGCGGCAGCGCGGATCTCAGGATGGAGACGAACAACCTGCTCGTCAAAGCCCTTCTCATCGCGTCAGTGCCGGCACACCAGGACGGCGAAGATCGGCTTCCCCTCTTGGCGCGCGCTGCGCTGCGCGGTCGGCCAGTCGCCATGCCAGACCGGCTTCTCTTCCGCCGGCTGGGCGCATAGAAGCGCGGCGCCGCACGAGGCGGCGATGACGAACAGGGCGGCGTGCATTTTCATGAGGCTTATTGTAACAAAAGCGCGGCATTCTCGTTTAGCGTTCGCGCCGCGCTCTTGGCACGATCAGCGCGAACGTCAAACGAAGTATCATTCAAACAGACCGCATCCCACGAATTGCGATCGAGATACTGGGCAAACGGCCCACGTCCGCACAGCCAGCTCGCCAGACGATACCGCAGCCGGCGGGTCCAGCCGGACTCCGGCTCGAGGGCATACTTCGCCATCAACTCGCGATAGCGTCCGAACTGCGCCGCCGATATGGCGGGCCGTCCTTCGCGTAATGCGACCGCCCAGACGTTGGCAGGCCGATTCCTGGCGCCGTGCCAGCCGATGATCTTGCTCGGATAGCGTTCGAGCAATGCCTCGTAGGCCGCTGGCGTGAAGCGCCAGTAGTCGTGCGGAAACTCGTGGATGCGAAAGTGAAACGGCGTCGAGAGGACCAGCACGCCGTCGGGCCGCAGCACGCGCTGCACCTCGTCGAGGCCACGCCAGAAGCACTTCACGTGCTCGAACGTGTTGAGCGCCAGCACCGTGCCGACCGAGCCCGATGCCTGCGGCAGCGCTTCGACATTGGCGACGCAATCGACGCCGGGACCGGGCCGCATATCGATGCCGAGGTACTTCTTACTGGGGAAAAGCGAACGCAGGTTGGCAAGCGATTCCTGGCCCTGGACCTGATAGGAGCCGATCTCGAGAATCGGTTCGGGCAGCGTAAAGGTTTCGCTGATGGCTTTGGCGACGCCGTGAATGAAGTGGTTCATCGTTTATCAATCGAGATTGAAATCCAGGTGGTTGTCGCGATTCGACTTCACTTCACATTGAAGCTGCGACTCCTGCGGATTGCGGTACTTGTCCGGGAGCAGCGAAACCGCCGGCGTGTCGAAGGATGTACTCGAGGTAGACAGCGACCCGATCGTGACGCGATACCAGCCGGCGGTGACGCCGGGGGCGTCACCGGTATTGAGCGTGTAGGAGCCGTCTTCCTTAATTTTGCTGATGGCGATTTTGCCGTTCTCGCCGCGGCTGGTGTCGGGGCTGAAGACGATGAGTCCGCCGTGGAGCGGTACGCCCTTGTAGAGCACCTTGCCGGTGACCGGGTTGAGCGTGGTGGACGTCTTCGAGCAGCCTGCCAGCAGCAGAGCGGCAAAGGAGCATAAGATCAGCATCCGTGCTGCGATCATGGCTTGATCTCGTCGGGACAATGTTCCGCCGCGGAGAATAGCAACAAGGGGCAGATAGAACAAGGTGGAGTTTCAAGCCCACAGGCGAACGAAGCAAGCCTGCGCGGGTTGCTCTTGCTCATCAAGACAAGGCGCGTTAAGAGGCCTGCGTGAACGCGCCGACGACCGCGTGTCGGCAAATCACGCAAGGGAGAGAATCCAGTGAAAAAGCCTATGCTCATCGCCGTCTTGCTCGCCCTCGTCGCCTGCGGAGCCTACGTAGGCCCCCTGCTCTTCGCGCAGCAGCCAAACGCGAACACGGCGCCACCGACCAAGGTGGCCGTCGTCAATATTCGCGCCGTCGTCAAGCAAAATGCGCGGGCGAAAGCGCTCCAGGCCGAGTTGGAGGAGAGCCTCAAGCCGCACAAGCTCAAGGCAAAGCAGCTCAGCGACGCCGTGGACGCTCTGACCAAGAACAACCGATTCGCGGAGGCGGTTCAGAAGAAAGCCGAATGGGAAGCGGTCAACGCCAAGATTCTTCGGCTGATTGAGGAGACGCACAAGGACAAGATGCCGGCCGTGTGGAACGAGATCAATGGCTACATCGATGCGGTAGCCAAGGCGTATGGGTTTCAGATCGTGCTCGGCTACGGCGATCCGGACGATCCGGACGTGAATGCGTTTCAAAGCGTCAAGGGGAGCAAGCTGCGCTCGGCTGACATGGGCTGCACTGTGATGACGTACAGCCACGGCAGCGTCGATATCACCGGAACCGTGATCACCGGAACCGTGATCGAGACGTTGAAGCGCGAAAATCGAAAGTAACCGACAGCACCGCGCGAGCGCTAAGCCGCGAGCGGCAAACTGCTCTTGATTCCGCGAATTGACTACGCTAAAAGCCCCGTCGAAATGGGAGATCAAACCGGGCAGGGGATTCTTGCCCGCCTGTCGCAGCCTCGGCCTGGATGCGGGACCGGGCCATCGGGCGCGACGAACCTTAAAGGAGTCTATTCCGTGAAGAAGATGATTTTCCTCGTGGCGGGTTTTGCTGCCCTGATTGCCGGCGCCTACAGCACCAGCTATCTGTTCGCCCAGCCCGGCGGCGGTGCTCCGGCCCAGCCGGCGGCGCAGCAAGGCACCAAGATCGCCATCGTCAACATCGGCCAGGTCTTCAACGAGTACAAACGCGCCGTCGCGTTCAAGAAGGAACTCGAGCAAACCTTGACCCCCTACAAGGACAAGGCCAAGAAGCTCACCGACCAGATCAAGGTCCTCGAAGACGAACTACGCAAGCCCACCCTCGACGCCAAGACGGGCGCTCAGTTTCAGGACTCAATCAAGGCGAACAAGCGCGCCCTCGAAGACATGAGTGCCGAAATCTCCCGGCTCCTCGGCAAGAAGCAGGAAGACAATCTGGTGACTCTGTGGAAGGAAGTCAACATGGGCATCGACGCCGTCGCCAAGGCGTATGGTTTCCAGATCGTGCTCGGCTACGGCGATCCGATGGAAAAGGAGCTGCTCAACCAGTTCCCCAACGTCAATCGCAAGATGCAAGCGATGGACCTCGGCAGCACGGTGCCGCTCTACATCCATAACAGCGTCGACTTGTCGCCGATCATCGTGCAGACGCTGAACAAGTGGATCCAGCCGCAGGATAGCAAGACAATCGTCCCGGCCGGTAAGTGATCTCGCGAAATCAGCGGCGCGCGGCAGGGCGAAAGTGCGATTGCTTCGCCCGGTCGTTGTTTGCTAAGGTAAGCGCCGCGTGCGGCTTGGCGCGCGCATGACGCCATGCGAGCGCCCAGCCGCAAGTGGCAGGAAAATCAAGGATGAGACTCACGTGAAACGTATTCAAGACCGCTGCCAGCAGACCATCGGCGCGCCGGTGGAAGTACATGGGACCGGCTATGTGACCGGCAAGCACGTGCGCATGCGCTTTCGACCGGCCCCCGCGTCCACGGGGGTTCTTTTCGTGCGCACCGATCTTGGGCCGAACGCCTGCATCGCGGCGTCCCTCGACAACGTCACCGGCACCGCCCGGCGTACCACGCTCGGACAGCCACCCGTCCACGTCGGCCTCGTCGAACACGTTCTCGCCACGCTGAGCGGCATGCGCATCGATAATTGCATCGTCGAACTCGACGCACCTGAGCCTCCCGGCATGGACGGCTCGGCCCGGACATTCGTCAAGGCGATCCTGCAAGCCGGCGTCGTCATGCAGAAGGAACGCCGGGCCATCTGGGCGACCGATCGGCCCATCACGCTCGCCATCAAGGACGCCGCCATCACGCTGCACCCTGCCGACAAGCCGGAGCTGCGCGTCAGCTATCTCCTCGATTACGGCGCGGAGTCGCCGATCCAGTGGCAGATGTGTACCCAGACGATCACGCCCAGCTCCTTCGCGGCCGAGATCGCGCCGTGTCGAACGTTCGTCACCCAGGACGAGGCCATGATGCTGCGCGGCCAGGGGCTTGGTTCGCGCACCAAGGTCAACGATCTCCTCGTCTTCGGGGAGCACGGGCCGATCGATAACAAGGTCCGCTTCGGCAATGAACCGGCCCGGCACAAGATCCTCGACATCCTCGGCGATCTATCGCTGTGCGGCTGTGACCTTCGCGGCCACGTCGTCGCCTATCGCACCGGGCATCCGCACAACATTCAGCTCGTACAGCTCTTATCTCTGCAAATGCAGACGGTGTTACCCAGGCGACGAAGGGCCGCGTGAAGCGGGATGATTCTTCCCATATTCGTTTAGCCCGCGCGCGGCGTCCTGCGAACGCTAAACGAAGAAAGGTCTGTCGGGCATGAAGCGTCTTCGGGTGGCAGTTGTCGGCGTCGGGCATCTCGGCAAGGAGCATGCACGCATCCTCGCCGGCCTGCCCGATGTCGAACTCGTCGGCGTCGCCGATGTCAGCCACGAACAAGCTCAGGCCGTCGCTCGACGGCACAACACCCAAGCATTCAACGATTACTGGCCGCTGCTCAATCTCGTCGATGCCGCCAGCATCGTCGTGCCGACGACGTATCATCTGGCCGTGGCGCGGGAATTCCTGAAACGCGGCATACCGCTGCTCGTCGAAAAGCCGTTGACACGCACCGTGGCCGAGGCGCAGGAACTCGTCGAGCTCGCCCGGCAGCACGGCGCAGTCCTGCAAGTGGGACATATCGAGCGTTTCAATCCGGCATTCGAAGATCTGCGCCGCCGGCCGCTGGCGCCGAAGCTGATTCGCGCCCAGCGCATGGGGCCATACACGGGGCGCTCGACCGATGTCGGCGTGGTGCTCGATCTGATGATTCACGATCTCGACCTGCTGCTCGGCTTGGTGCAAGCGCCGGTGCGCTCCATCGAGGCAGTCGGCATGAGTGTTTTTGGCGGACATGAGGACGTCGCCAGCGCGCGGCTGCAATTTGCCAACGGCTGCATCGCGGAGGTCACGGCGAGCCGGGCGAGTCCGACCGCGTCGCGGCAGATGCAGCTCTGGGGCCCGGAAGGCTACGCCGAGGTCGATTTCGCCGCCCGCAGGGTAACGCTGGTGCAGCCGAACGAACAGGTGCGCCGGCACGGCCTCGATCCGGCCCGGCTCGATCCGGCGTCACGCGCGCGTATCCGCGAAGAGCTGTTCACACGCCATCTCGAGACGATGACCGTTGACGGCAAGGCACAGGACCAGTTGACGTGCGAATTGCAAGAGTTCACTACCTGCGTTCGCAATGGCCAAACGCCGCGCGTGTCGGGATACGACGGACTGAAGGCACTCGACGTGGCCGAGCGGATCTTGCAGGCGATCGGACCACTGGAACGGCCGGTGTCGAACGAGTTGCTGTTCGCGCATCGAGCGGATCAGGACGTGGCTTGATTCCAAGGGTTCGCTGCGGTCAGTGTTGGGCTTGGTTTGCCGCGCGTCTCGCAATCAATGCCGCCACATATCCGCCTTTGAAGCCGCTGTCGATATTCACGACTACCACATTTGCGGAGCAGGCGTTCAACATGGTCAAGAGCGGGGCCAAACCGCCGAAGGCGGCGCCGTAGCCGACGCTGGTCGGCACCGCGATGACCGGGCAATCGACCAGGCCGCCGACGACGCTGGGGAGCGCTCCGTCCATGCCGGCAACGACAACGATCGCGTCGGCCCCCGCGAAATCCTGATGATGCCGCAGCAGCCGATGAATGCCCGCCACGCCGACGTCGGCAATGAGCTGAGCGTTGGCGCCAAGCGCCTGAGCGGTCACCAGTGCTTCACGGGCAACGGGGAGATCGCTGGTACCGGCGGTGATGATCATGACGCGGCCGGCGGGCGCTTCGACTGGGCCGGCGGGAAGCCAGAAAGTGCGAGCGACGCCGTCTTGCTGGGCGGAGGGAAACTTGACTGCCAGGTATGCAGCCTGCTCGTCGCTGACGCGCGTCGCCAGGCAGTGCTGCTTGGCGTCGATCAACTGGCGGACGACGCCTTCGATCCATTCGCACGCCTTGCCCTGGCAGAAGATGATCTCGGGAAAGCCGCAGCGCTCGCGCCGGTGCAGGTCAACGTGGGCGAAGCCGAGGTCGGCAACGGCGGGTTTGCGCAGTTGCTCCAGAGCGGCCTCGATGCCGAGGTTGCCCTTTTGCACTTGTTCCAGCAACTCACGCAGATCGACGGGGTTCAATTGGGGGGACTCCGGAATAACTTTAGCGTCCGCAGGCCCAATGCGAACGCTAACGAGGAAGCGCAAACTTTAGTTTTTTTTCGGGAAATCGCAAATCTTTTCAAGTTCGCGGCGGTGCTAACCGATTTAATCATCATATCCGATAATCTTCGGGTCAGCGCACGCCCTGCGCGGCGATCCGATTCCGTCGGGGGAGGTCAGGGATGGCAACGGGAATTCTCACGGCTGCATGCCTGTGCCTGGCATTGAGCCAGGGCGGCGGCGACATCTTCCATACCAATCAGCGCAATCACGCCATTCCGGTGAATGTGCCCGATGCAGTGCGGGCCGAAATGCGCGAGTTTCTCCTTTACGCTTCGTCCGACCAGGGGCGTTCATGGCAGCAAGTCGGCGTCATCCCGGCGTCGAAAACCTCGTTCGCGTTCTACGCTCCCGGCGACGGGACCTACTGGTTTCAAGTTGCGAGCGTCAATCGTCAGAACGTGCAGGATCCCGACGACAAGGCGATCATGAAGGCGCCGCCGCACTTGAAGATGGCGATCGACACGGTCCAGCCGGTCATGAAATCGTTCCAGGCCCAGCGGCACGGGGACGAGGTCGTCGTGACCTGGGACGTGCAGGAGGATCACCCCGACGTGAGCCGCGACGGCATTCGCCTGGAGTATCAACTCAAGGACGCGCTGATCGAGACGTGGAAGCCGATTCCGTATCAGCCGAATCTGAAAGGCCAAACGACCTTTACGCCGGGGAACAAGCAGACCCTGGTGGTTCGGCTCACGGTGCGCGATCTCGCAGGGAACCAGTCGTACAGCACGGCCGAGGTGGTGGGCACGGTCGCGCCGGCCAGCTTCGTCGAGCCGGCGGTTGGTGTGAAGCCGCCAGTCGTAACGCCACCATTGGGGCCAGAAGTCGTTATTCCTCCGCCGGTATTTCCGAAGGAACTCACGCTGCCGAAGCCGCCGCCCGACCTTGGCAAGCTGCCGATCGCGCCGCCGGTGGAGCACAAGGCGCTGTTCACGAATCCGGGAGGCCTCCTCGTGCCCCCGCCGGTGAAGGAGGCCCCGCTGGAAAAGGTGGTGGCCGACTCGCGGACGCCGCCGCAACCCGGGGACGTTCGGACCGCGAATGCTTCACCGCTTGCTAGCACAGCTATGGGCCGCAAGCCGCTGCCGATCGTACAATATTTGAACCAGCACGTGGTCAAGCTGCAATATGAGATCAAGCGTTTCGGCCCGTCGGGCATCGGCGGCATTGAAATCTGGTTGACCAAGGACGACGGCGCCACCTGGGAAGCCTACGCCAAGGTGCGCGAGAACGAGGTGGACAAGGAAGCCGTGCAAGGCCGGCAAGAACGCGATTTCGAATTCATCGACGACCGCCGCGTGCCGTTTGCGGACGGCATCTATGGCCTGAACCTGGTGGTCAAGAACCGCGCCGGCATGGGACGCACGCCGCGGCCGGGGGATGCGCCGGAGCTTCGCGTCGAGATCGACACGGAGAAACCGTTCGTGCAACTGCTGGAGCCAGTCCCCGATCCGCAAAACCCCGGCCATCTGCTCCTGCGGTGGTACGCCGCCGACAAAAACTTGACGGCCGCCCCGATCAATCTGGAATATGCGGAGAAGCTGGACGGCCCATGGCAGCCGATCAAGCTCGACGTGGAGAATAGCGGCCGACACACGAATCCCAAGGCAACGGGCGATCACTCCTGGAAGGTGCCGCCCGGCACGCCGGTACAGGTCTACCTGCGCGTGCGCGTGCGCGACAAGGCGGGCAATGAAGGCATCGCCGCCACGCCGACGCCGCAGTTCGTCGATCTCGTCGAGCCGGAAGGCGCCCTCATCGGCGTGTTGCAGCCGGGGAGGAAATGACACCCGTCTCTTCGTTAAGCGTTCGCGCGGGGCTGTGCGAACGCTAACGTTTCAGGCTCCGACCTGGAAAGGGCACGCCATGGAAGTGAAAATCCCCTTCTTCGTGAAACGGATCGCCCGCGCTCTGGGCATTCGCAAGAACCTGTTCGCCGGCAAGCCGGGCCACAACGCCCAATACTGGAGCGACGTCAATGTTACCGCCCACCAGGGTTTTCCTTCGGCGGAAGCATCGCTCGAATACTTCCACTGGCGCAATTCGCAGTATCACCACTACATCGAGCTGATGCCGGTGACGGGACAGGACGGCAAGGCGGTGCTCGATTACGGCTGCGGGCCGGGCAACGATCTGGTCGGCTTCGCGGTGTATTCCAAGCCATCCCGGTTGATCGGCATGGACATCTCGCTGCGTTCGGTGGCCGAGGCGAAATCGCGCGTGGCGCTTCATTCGGATGCCGCCGAGGTTATTCCCATTATTGAACAGGACGGCAACCGCATCCCGCTCGACGACGCCTCGATCGACTACATACATTCCTCCGGCGTCATCCATCACGCCACCGATCCGGCCCAGGTGCTGCGCGAGTTTCGCCGCGTCGTGAAACCGTCGGGGAAGTGTCGCGTCATGGTCTACAACTATGACAGCATCTGGCTGCACCTTTACGTTGCTTATCGCAAGATCCATCAGGAAAACGCCTTCCCCGGCATGGGCCTGCGTACGGCGTTCGCCAAAACGACCGACGGCTACCTCTGTCCCATTGCGCGCGTCTACAGGCCGCAAGAGTTCATCGACCTGGTCGAGCCGTGCGGTTTCCGCTGCCGTTACCTCGGAGCGGCCGTTTCGCTGTTCGAGACCTGGCTGCAACAACAGGAGCGAATCGAATCGCTGGGCAAGATCGAGTTTCCGCGCGAACATCGCGAGTTCTTGCTGGCGTTGACTTTTGATAACCAGGGTTTTCCCATGTATAATGGAACCTATGCGGGACTGGACGCCTGCTTTGAATTGACGCCGACCTGATTTGTCGCTTGCGGCTTAGCGCTCGCATGGCGCCAAGCGAGCGCTAAGCCGCAAGCGGGATTTATGGACTTGACATGCACCTCATGAATTCGCTGCTCACCCGTCGTGAACTTCTCCGTCGCTCCGGCATGGGCTTCGCCACCCTGGGACTCGCGCAGCTCCTGCAATCCGAACGAGCGCTCGACGCCACTCCGGTCGCTAACGCTCGCGGCTCGTCGCACCTGTCACCGCTGGCGGTTCGCCGGCCGCATTTTCCCGGCAAGGCCAAGCGGGTAATCCATCTGTTCATGAACGGCGGCCCATCGCACGTCGATACTTTCGATGCGAAACCGTTGCTCGCGCGCTACGCCGGGCAGGCGTTGCCGCGCGAGAACCTGCGCACCGAGCGCCGCACCGGGGCCGCGTTTCCGTCCCCGTTCAAGTTTCAGCGTTACGGCAAGAGCGGCATCGAGGTCAGCGAGCTGTTCCCGCACGTCGCCTCGTGCATCGACGATATCTGCGTCATCCGCTCCATGTATGCCGATGTGCCGAACCACGAGCCATCACTCCTCTTGTTGAACTGCGGCGACGCCCGGCAAGTCCGCCCCAGCCTTGGCTCGTGGGTGACCTACGGCCTCGGCAGCGAGAACCAGAATCTCCCCGGCTTCATCGCCATGTGCCCCGGCGGCTATCCCATCCAGGAATCGCAAAACTGGCAGTCCGCGTTCCTGCCCGGCGCTTTCCAGGGAACCTACATCAACACGCAGAACCAGCAACTCGAACGCCTGATCGAGAACATCCGCAATACCAGCGTGAGCCGCGATCAGCAACGCCAGCAACTCGACCTCTTGCAGCAGCTCAACCAGCGGCATCTCGAGAAACGCGCGTCCGACGCCCAGCTCGAAGCCCGCATTCAATCGTTCGAGCTGGCCTATGGAATGCAGCGCGACGCCGAGGATGCCTTCGACGTCAGCCGTGAGCCGCAATCTATCCGCGACCTGTACGGCCCCGGCGTGCAGGCGAGGCAAATCCTGATCGCGCGGCGGTTGCTCGAAAAGGGGGTCCGCTTCATCCAGCTCTGGCACGGCGAAGGCCAACCGTGGGACAACCACGACGACCTCGAAGTCAACCACCGGCGTTTGGCGCGTCAGTGCGATCAGGCAATCGGCGCCTTGCTCAAGGATCTCAAGCAACGCGGCATGCTCGACGACACCCTGGTCATCTGGGGCGGCGAGTTCGGCCGCACGCCGACGGTGGAGTTGCCGACCGCCGGCGCCAACGCGGGGCGCATCAACGGCCGCGATCACAACCACTGGGGCTACACGACCTGGCTTGCCGGCGGCGGTGTCAAAGGCGGCTACGTTCACGGCGCCACCGACCCGTTCGGCTTCCGCGCGGAGGTCGATCGCGTGCACGTTCACGATTTGCAGGCGACCATTCTGTGGCTGCTGGGATTCGATCACGAGCGGTTCACGTACCGTTACGCGGGAAGGGATTTCCGGTTGACGGATGTGAGCGGGAGAGTGGTGCGGGAGGTGATGGCGTGAAGACAATTCAAGCCAAGAACGGACTGATACAAGCGAACAAATCCCGCCACGCGGCTGTTTTGGCCGATCTCTACGAAACGGACGAGACCGCCTGGCTCGAATCGATGGCCGCTTTGATCACGCGCGGCCAGCTCAACGACCTGGACCATCGCAACCTCAAGGAGTTTCTCACCGATATGGCCATGCGCGATCGACGGGAAGTTCTCAGCCGGCTTGAAACACTGATGATTCATCTATTGAAATGGGAGCACCAACAGGAAAAGCAAACCGCATCCCGGCATGGCACGATCATCGAACAGCGCCGCCAATTACGGCACTTACTGGAAAGCAAGACGCTCAAGAATCACGCGTATCGAGTCCTGGCCGACGCTTACGCGGACGCGCGAAAGCAGGCTGCCGTTGAAACCGAAATGAAGCTGACCAAGTTCCCAAGGGAATGCCCCTGGGATGTGGACGAGTTGCTCGCGAGCGATTGATATACCACGCCGTTCACGTATCGCTATGCGCAAAGGGATTTTCGGCTTACGGATGTGCATGGGCGCGTGGTGCGGGAGGTGATGGCGTGAAGACAATTCAAGCCAAGAACGGACTGATACAAGCGAACAAATCCCGCACCGCGGCTGTTTTGGCCGATCTCTACGATACGGACGAAACCGCCTGGCTCGAAATCATGGCGGAACTGTGCGCGCACAAACGGTACCGCGATCTGGACCTTCAACACCTTGGCGAATACCTCTCCGATATGGCCATAAGCGAGCGTAGGGAAGTCCATAGCCGTCTGGTGGTGCTGATCTGGCACCTGCTCAAGTGGGACCACCAGCCCAATATGCAGACTGGATCTTGGGGGGCGACCATCGACCAGCAGCGACTCGAATTGCGCCTGCTATTGGAGAGTGTGACGCTAAGAAATCACGCGAACGAAATCTTGGCACGGGCCTATGCGAATGCGCGGAAACGTGCGGCGAAGGAAACCGGCTTGAAGCTAAGTAAATTCCCGAAGGAGTGCCCCTGGGCCATCGACGATTTGCTGAGCGACGATTGAACAGCGTCTTACGCCTCTTTGCACAACCGCGTCACGAACCGCAACATATCGCGCGCCGAGATGATGCTTACCGGCTTACCGTTCTCCAGCACCGGCACGTGGCGATAGCCGCCGGCGTCCATCTTTTGCAGGACGAAGTTCAACGTGTCCGTGATCTGCACCGATTCGGGCCGCGGCGTCATGAATTGGGTGATCGGCAATTTCTCGTAGTCGGCGACGTTGCCGACGATCTTCTTGAGCAAATCGCGTTCGCTGAAAATCCCGGTCAGATGCCCGTCGTCGTCCACGACCAAGATCGCGCCGACGTTGGTGGACAGCATCAGCGCCATCGTGTCGCCGATGGTGGCGCCTTGTGGAATCGTCACCGGCGGGTTTTGCTTGAGCGTCTTGACCTGATCGTACATGACACTGCGCTCGACCGGGTTGTCCGGCGTCGGCGCATCGAACGGCGTCAACGGCTGCTTGCATTGCTTGCAGACGTCGTCACCGGGCAGGTTCTTGTGACAGCAGGATGGACAGATCATGATAGCTCTCGGCTTTCAGCTTTCAGTCGAACCGCTGAGCCGCGCATTGGCGCACGGCTGATACCTGATGGCTGAGAGCTGATAGCCTATTGCTACGCAACCGTCCATGATTCGTCACCTGTCAGCAGCGCTGCGAGCGGGCGCGGCGGCTCGCCTTGCTGAAACGATTCGTCGAGGAGCTGCTGGTGGGTGGGACGCTGGACGCTGCGGAAGACGCCGAGGCACTCGGGGAAGTACGGGCCGATCAATCGGCTCAAGAGAAATGCCAGCGTTGGCTCGGACGCCTTCTCGTCGTGGATCAGGATGTCATCCATGGTGATGCCGTGGCCGAGCGTGACCGCTTCCGGCTCGAAGCCGTTCAGGCGAAGACCCTGGTTCCGGTTTCTGCCGAACAGCAGCGGTCGTCCGTGTTCGAGGTAGATGACAGTGTCGGTCTTGACGCTGGCGTCGGTGGCGTACTCGAAGACGCCGTCGTTGAATATTTTGCAGTTCTGATAGATTTCGACAAAGGCGGCGCCCTGATGGGCGGCGGCCTTCTCGAGCACCTCGTTCATGTGGTTGACGTCCACGTCGATGGTCCGCGCCACGAACGTCGCCTCGGCCGCCAGCGCCAGGGAGATCGGCCGCAGTGGCGTCTCGAACGAGCCTTCGCGGCTGGTCTTGGTGCGTGTGCCGGCGCGCGCGGTCGGCGATACTTGCCCCTTGCTCAGGCCGAGCACCTCGTTGTTGAAAAGCAGAATCTTCAGATCGACGTTGCGGCGCAAGGCATGGATGAGATGCGTCGCGCCGGCGGACAAAGCATCGCCGTCGCCGGTGACGACCCAGACTTGCAAGTTCGGATTGGCCAATTTCAAGCCGGTCGCCAGCGCCGGCGCCCGGCCGTAGGAACCGTGAAAGCCGTACGTGCTGAGGTAATAGGGCAACCGCCCCGCGCAACCGAGGCCGGAGATGAACACCATATTCTCGCGCGGCACGTTGAGGACGGCGAGGACCTTCTTGAGTTGCGACAGGATCGAAAAGTCGCCGCAGCCCGGACACCAGCGGACCTCGCGGTCGGAGGAGAAATCGGTAGGCGTCAACAGCGGCAGCGTGCTTGCGGACATTGATATTACCGTGGTGCAGGCCGCTCGCCTGCACGTGTTTGTTGCGGTGCAAGCGGGCCGCCAGCACCACGAAACATTTCTTCGACCTTGCGCTCGATCTCACTCACCAGGAACGGCTGGCCTTGCACCTTGCTCAGGCTCACCGCGTCAACCAAATATTCCGAACGCAACAGCTTGCAGAGCTGGCCTGTATTCAATTCCGGTACGAGAATCTTGCGATAACGCTTCAACAGCGCGCCCGTATTCCGCGGCAGCGGGTTCAGATGGCGCAAGTGAACAGCAGCGATCGCCAGGCCCTTCTTCCGGCAGCGCTCGACGGCGTCATGAATCGCACCAAAGGTGCTGCCCCAGCCGACGACCAGCAGATCCCCTTGCGCCGGGCCTTGTACTTCGAGCGCCGGAATCTCGTTGGCGGCGAGAGCGATCTTTCGGGCCCGCGTCTGCACCATCGCTTCGTGATTGAGCGGACCGTAGCTTACGTTGCCCGTGAGGGCCTCCTTCTCCAGGCCGCCGGTGCGATGCTCTAGCCCCGGCGTTCCCGGCAGCGCCCACGGTCGCGCCAGATACTCGTCGCGCTGGTACGGCAGGAATGCGGCGCCCTCATTCGCTTCGGGGCGACGCACTTCGATAGCCGGCAACTCCGCGAGGCTCGGAATAAGCCATGTTGCCGCGCTGCTTGCCAAAAACGCATCAGCCAGCACCACGACCGGCGTCATGAAGCGAATCGCTAGCCGTGTCGCCTCCAGAACGATGGCGAAGCCGTCGGCTGGTGTCGCCATCGCCAGCACGATCAAAGGACATTCACCGTGACGACCACTTAGCGCCAGCAGCAAATCGGCCTGTTCCGTCTTGCTCGGCATGCCGGTGCTCGGGCCGGCACGCTGCACATCGATGATAACGCACGGCAGCTCGCTCATCACGGCGAGGCCAAGCGTTTCGGATTGCAGCGACAGGCCAGGCCCGGTGGTCGCGGTGACGCCGAGCGCGCCGCCGAACGACGCGCCGAGCGCCAGGTTGAGCGCGGCAAGATCGTCCTCGGCCTGGAGGACCTTGACGTTGGACTGCTTCCACTCGAAGAGCTGGTGCAGCAACTCGTTGGCCGGCGCTAGTGGGAAGCTGGCGAAAACGAGCGGCAACCTAGCCTGTTCGGCCGCCGCCAGGATTCCGAGCGTCAGCGCCTCGTTGCCGGTGATCTTGCGATAACGTCCCGCGCTGATCTCCGCCTTGGCAACACGCTGCACCGCGATCGTCGGGTAGGCCTCGCCGTACTGGTATCCCGCCTTGAGCGTGCGCGTGTTAGCCTCGATCATGGCCGGATTCTTGGCATAGGTGTCGCGAATCCAGCGCAAGGTCGGGTCGAGCGGCCGCTCGAACAGCCAGCAGGCCAGGCCGAGAGCGAAGAAATTTCTGCATCGTTCCGCCTCGCGCGGACTGAGGTTGACGCGCGCGACCGCCTCGCGATTGAGTTGCGTCATCGGCGCCGCCAGGAGGCGGTACGACTTCAACGAGTCGTCGTGGAGCGGATCGGCTGCATAGCCTGCCTTCTCCAACTCGTCCTGGGTAAAGCCGTCGGCGTTGACGATCAGCAGGCCGTTCGTTTCGAGATCGCCCAGGTTGGCTTTCAAGGCAGCGGAATTCATGGCGACGAGGGCGTTAAGCTGATCGCCGGGCGTGTGAATCGCGTGCTTGCTGAACTGGACCTGGAATCCGGAGACACCGGCGAGCGTGCCGGCCGGCGCGCGGATCTCGGCGGGCTGGTCGGGAAGCGTGCAGACGGCATTGCCGTGGATCGCGGAGGCCGTCGTGAATTGCGCGCCGACGAGCTGCATGCCGTCGCCGGCGTCCCCCGCAAAGCGAATCGTGACGGCGTCACGCTCCTCGACCGCGGCGCGCGGCTTCGGCGCAGGCGCGGCCTTCGGCACGGCAGTGCGAACAGGATCCTTTGCCAGACGTGGTTCTTGCGCAGCCATGAAGCGAATGCCATTGAAGGAGATCGCTGGGAGGCATCTGTTTAGCTGCGGATCAAGCTCCGCGGCTAAATGTATATCTTATGGAAGTTGTCAAGCGCCTTCCCGCCGCGGCTGGTTCGGCTGGGGATGCGGGGGCAAGTTGTAGACCATCGTGGGAAAATGCTCGACCAGGTAATGCACGATGCGCTTGACCGACAAGATACCAACGGGCTTGTCGTCAATCACGACCGGCAGGTGGCGATAGCCTCCTTTTTGCATGCGCTTGATCGCGCAACTGATCGAATCTTTCGGATGAACCGTCACCGGATCGGGGGTCATGCACTCGTGCATCAGCGTGGCGAGCGGCTTGCCTTGCGCCAGGACGCGGCGCACGAGATCGCGCTCCGTGAAGATGCCGACGACGCGCTTCTGCTCGCACACCAGCACGCAGCCGACGCGCTTCTCGCGCATCAGCTTGACGGCGTCGGCGACCGGCTGCGTGACCAGAACTTGCCACGGCTGCGACGGATGCAGCCGCGATACGGTCTCGATTTTCAGATTGCGGGCCAGGTCCATGGATCGATCTCGGGAATTATCGGAGCACTTCCCCTGACGTTCTAGTAATTGTCGCTGTACGCTGGGAGAGTAAAACAGGAATCAGTCGATGGCTTGCCGCCAGCGGCAAACAACAATTGACGTGCTTCATGACGCCACATCATTTTCCGGCACCGGCCGCCGAAGCGATGCTCGACAAGCTGGGCCCGATCCTGCGCGAGACGGTCATCATCGAGGATCGCACCTATCTCATCGATCATCCCGGCGAGGCCGATCGGCTGATCAATGTGCCCGCGGTACACGAGGCGTTTGCCAAGGACGAGTACATGCCGTACTGGGCGGACCTCTGGCCCGCATCGCGCATGCTGGCCAAGGCGATTCTGCACGAGCCGTGGACGCCGGGAACCGAGGCGCTGGAGGTCGGCTGTGGTCTGGGTTTGCCGGGCATCGTGGCGCTGTCGATGGGACTGAAGGTGACCTTCGGCGATTACGACGCCTGTGCCTTGCGCTTTGCCGCGGACAACGCTCGCCTCAACGGCTACGGTGATTTTCGCACGCAGCAGCTCGATTGGCGCTGCCCGCCGGATGATCTGGGCGCGCCCGTGATTCTCGCGTCGGACCTGGTCTATGAGCTGCGCAACGTCGCCCCGATCGTGGCGTTCCTCAAGAAGGTCATGCTCCCCGGCGGCGTTTGCTTGCTGACCGACCAGGACCGCATCCCGTCGCATTCCTTCAAGGAGATCCTGCAAAGCGAGGGTTTGACGTTCACCACGAAGATGATGCGCGCGGGTGAACCGGGCGGCCGACGCCTCAAGGGGACACTCTACCGCATCACGAATCGCCCGTAGGGACAAGCTGCCAGCTTGTCCCCGCCGCTTCCGGGACAAGCTGGCAGCTTGTCCCTACGATGGCCATTCCCTCTTGGCGATTCGCAGGGCTCTCCGTTATGATGGGAGAGTACAGTCTATTCTCGAAGGGAGTCGTTCATGACCACGATTCGAATCCTCGCGTCGCTCGCAATTCTTGCGATCCTCGGCGGCATCGGCCAGACACAAGAACAGAAAATCGTCATGACCCACGTCAAATACGATGGGCTCAAACAGGAAATCCTCAAGCACCGCGGCAAGGTCGTGATCGTCGATTTCTGGGCGAGTAATTGCTTGCCGTGCCGCAAGGCGTTTCCGTTCTTCATCGACCTGCACAAGAAGCACGCGGACAAAGGGCTCGTCATCGTCAGCGTGTCCATCGACCCTGTCGAGGACGATCGGGAAGCGATCAATGCGGCCAACAGGTTCTTGAACGAGAAAAGCTCGCCGTTCCGCAACTTGCTGCTCGATGAGCCGCCGGAACTGCTGAAGAAGCAGTTTGACTATGTCGCCATTCCGTTCTACTACGTCTTCGACCGGCAAGGCAAGTGGGTGCGTTTCCGCGCCGTGGATTATCCCCCCAAGGACGGCGTGCCCTACAATAAGCTGGAAGAAATCGTCGTGCAGATGCTCAAGGACAAATAACGCCGAATTATCTTGAAAGGCGACCCATGGGACGAATGAAAATGCTCGCTTCGATCGGCCTGCTCGCCGCCCTGTGTACCGCGGCGGGTAATTCGCAGGAGAAGAAGATCGACATGGCGTCCGTCAAATACGACGGGCTGAAGCAGGAGATCCTCAAGCACCGCGGCAAGGTCGTGGTCGTCGATTTCTGGACCAGTACCTGAAGCCCTTGCCTCAAGGCAATGCCGCATCTGGTCGAGATGCAAAAGAAACATGCAGAGAAGGGGTTGGTCGTGATCGCCGTCTCCCTCGATGAGGAGAAGGACCTTATCGCCGACGCCCAGGCCCACCTGCGCGAGATCAACTCGCCGTTCGTCAACCTGCACCTGAGCGAAGAGCGCGAGGTGTGGGAGAAGAAACTCGATTTCGCCGCTCCGCCGTGCTACTACGTGTTTGATCGCCGCGGCAAGTGGGTCCGCTTCCGCGGCAGCGACTATGCGAAGGGCGTCCCCTATGACGAGATGGACAAGGTCATCCTGAAAATGCTGGACGACAAGTGATTCGCGTGCCGCTTGCGGCGTAGCATAGGTACCCCATGCAAATCGGCGATTCGCACAAGAACCTGGCCTCGGCGCTTGGACGCATTCCCAGCGGCGTCTTCATCCTGACCGTGGCCCGCAATGACATGGCGACCGGCATGCTCGCCAGCTGGGTCCAGCAATGCTCCTTCAAGCCGCCGATGATCAGCTTCGCCGTGCAGCGCGGCCGGGCCATCGCCGACTTCCTGGCGAAGAACTCCGTCTTCACGCTCAACATCCTCGAAGCCGCCCAGACCGACATGATCGCCCATTTCGGCAAAGGCTTTGCGCTGAACGATGATGCATTCACGGACGTCGAGATCGAGCCAGCCCTGCCCCACGGCCCGATCTTGCAAGAAGCACACGCATATCTGCACGGCACGGTACTCGAGTGTTTGCCGGTGGGCGATCACGACCTGTACTTGGCCGAGGTCACCGCGGGCCGGCTGCTCGACGACAGCCAGCCGATGGTGCACATACGCAAGAATGGGTTTCATTATTAGGAGTGAGTGATGAGTGGTGAGTAGTGAGTGGCGAATGGAAAAAAGCGAGTGAGAATTCGTTTCGCGCCACTCACCACTCACCACTCACCACTCACCACTCACCACTCACCACTCACCATGCCCTGCCACATTTGCCAAGCCGAAGCGGTCTGCCGTTGTTATAACTGCGGCGAGCTTGTCTGCGCCGAACATGGCAAGAGTGACCTCTGTCCGAATTGCAGCACCGGATTCGCGGCGGGAGACCCGCGCGCCGGCGGCATCTGCGTCGAGCCGTTGCCCAACCAGCAGCATCACGGCTGGTGGCGGCCGCAAGAAGCCGAGGAGTACAAGCCGCCGGCCTGCTATGAGTGCAAGGGGCTGGCGCGAGCAGTGTGTCGAAACTGCCAGGTCCACTATTGCTCGGAACACGCGGGCCGCAACGGCCTGTGCCAGGATTGTGCCCGTTCCGCCAACATGGGCATCTACGTCTTCGCCGGCATGGTCGCTTTGATCGTGCTGATGTTTCTGTTCAACTGGCTTTTCGGTTAGACTTGTCCTTAGTCGGTGGAGGTGTTGCCCTTGAGCAAAAACGGAGCGCGAAGGCTTCCGCATGGCGTAGAATAAGAATAGAGGGAGCCACGAATGCTCCCCAGCAGGTTTCGTTACTCACGGAAGGACGATCACCAATTCCCCCCCAATGAGGTGCTCTCATGCGATGGTCTCGTCGTCTCCTCCTGCCGGCCGTGTTCGGCCTCGGCATCCTTCTGAGCCTTTCGCCGACCGCCAACGCGCAAAAAGGACATTCCAGCGGCGGTCGCTCCTCCGCGCCGAGCGCCAGCTCCCCCGGCCGCGGCTCGGTTGCGCACACCGGTTCGTCCGTGCATCACGCGAATCCCTCGGTGCATTACAACAACTCGTTTTACCGCTATCCGCTTTATCCCGGATACAGCTACTTGCAGCCGTACAACTACGGCTATTACGATCCTCTTTACCGCCCCTCCTATTATCCGCCGATCTATGACAGCAGTCCCCTCTATTACGCCGTTCCACCGATGATGCCCGCCGAGCCGATCGATCAAAGCGCGCGCATAGAAGTGCTCTTGCCCGCTCCGGACGCCCAGGTTTGGCTCGACGGCAACAAGACCTCCAGCGTCGGCGCTCAGCGCGTCTTCGCCTCCCCTGTGCTGGCGCCCGGCAACTACGCCTACGAGGTCACCGCCGTCTGGAAGCAGGACGGCCAGGACGTGCGCGTCGTCCGCACCATCCAGGTCGCCCCCGGGCGGACCAGCGTCGTGGACTTCACCAGGGTAAGTACGGCGGACAAGACGCCATGAGCGCCGTCCCTGGGCATTGAAACGATCCGTCCTATATCAATCGGGGCGGATCGTTTCGTTTCCACGGAGGCACCCGCGATGTCCACTCTCGCATCCGGTTCACTCTTCGATTCCAAGGAACCCGTGGCCCCCTCCGACGCTTTCGTCTTCTTCGGCGCCACCGGCGATCTTGCCTACAAGAAAATCTTCCCTGCCCTGCAGGCGATGGTGCTGCGCCGCAACCTCGACATGCCCATCATCGGCGTCGCCTTCTCGAACTGGACTCTCGAACAACTGCAAAGCCGCGCCCGCGAGACCATCAAGTCGCACTGTCCCGAGGTCAGCGACGACGACTTCGCCCGTCTTGCCAAGTTGCTCCGCTACGTGGACGGCGACTATCAGAAGCCCGACACCTTCGACCAGTTGCGCCGCGAACTCGGCAACGCCCAGCGCCCCATCCATTACCTCGCGATCCCGCCCAGCCTGTTCCCCATCGTCATCGAAGGGCTCGGGAAATCCGGCTGCGCAGCCAACGCGCGCGTCATCGTCGAGAAGCCATTTGGCCGCGATTTGCAGTCGGCCCGCTCCCTCAATCAGGTGATGCACTCGGTCTTTCGCGAACGGGATGTCTTTCGCATCGATCACTACCTCGGCAAGGAAGCGGTGCAGAACCTTGTCTTCTTCCGCTTCGGCAACACCTTCCTGGAGCCGATCTGGAACCGCCATTACGTCAAGAGCGTACAGATCACCATGGCGGAGGACTTCGGCATCGCCGGCCGCGGCAAACTCTACGAGGAGACCGGCGCCATTCGCGACGTGATCCAGAACCACTTGCTGCAAATCGTCGGCTTCCTCGCCATGGAGCCGCCGGCCATCACTTACTCCGACGCCTTGCACGCCGAGCAGGTCAAGGTCTTCCGCATGATCCGTCCTCTCAACGAGGACAACCTGGTGCGCGGCCAGTATCGCGGTTACCGCAAGGAACAAGGCGTCGCCCCCAACTCCAGCGTCGAGACCTTCGCCGCCGTCCGGCTGTTCATCGATTCGTGGCGCTGGGAAGGGGTGCCGTTCTTCATCCGGGCCGGCAAGTACATGCCCAGCACAATCACGGAGGTTTTGGTCGAATTGAAGCGGCCGCCGATCGTCAAATTCTTTCCCAACCAGGGCAACTACGTCCGCTTCCGCCTCAGCCCGCAGGTGTCGATCGGCATCGGCGCCCGCATCAAGCACCCAGGCGACGGCTGGGTCGGCGACACCGTCGAGCTGGCGGCCGTCAAGCCGCGCGACACCGACGAGATGGACCCCTACGAACGCCTCTTGGGCGACGCGATCGACGGCGAGGGAATCCTGTTCACGCGCGAGGACGCCGTCGAGGCTGCCTGGCAAATCGTCCAGCCGGTGCTCGGCCAACCGGGACAGCACGACAAGCCGTTTTACTTTTACGAGCAGAAGACCTGGGGCCCGACGGAAGCCGAGCAGCTCGTGGCGGAACTGGGCGGGTGGCATTGTCCGTTGGCGTAGGGGGTGAATTCGTTTGGCGCCCGCGCGCCGCCGCGCAGGCGCTAAACGAATTGTCGAAATCACTTCCCCATCGGCATGAAACGCACGCACACCGGCGAACCGACTTCGACGCTGCTGCCGGTCGGCGTCAGCAATCCCGTCTTCGAATCGATGCGGAACGAGATCACGCTGTTGCCCGATTGGTTGGCGACCAGCATGTACTGGCCCGTCGGCTCAATGGCGAAGTTGCGCGGCGTTTTCACTCCGCGCGCCTCGTGGCCGACGGCGGTCAGCTCGCCCGTCTTCTGGTTGATGGCGAAGATCGCGATCGAGTTGTAGGGGTCGCGGTTGGAGACGTAGACGAACTTGCCCGACGGGTGCACGACGACCTCGGCGGTGCTCCCCTTGGTACGGGTTTCGTCCTTGGGCAGGGTCGAAAGGACCTGCTTCTGCGTCAGGACGCCTTTGTCGGCGTCGTAGTCGCAGGCGATGATCGTCATGTTGATTTCGCCGTTGATGTAGGCGCGCTTGCCGTTGGGATGGAAGGCGAAGTGGCGCGGCCCAGAGCCGGCGGGGACGACGAGAGCGGGCGGGTCGTGGGGGACCATGGTCCCCTTGGCGGCATCGAGGCGGTAGACGAGGACCTTGTCGATGCCGAGGTCGGCGCAGAAGGCGAACTTGTTGGCTTTGTCGACGTTGATTGAGTGACCGTGAGGCCCTTCCTGGTTGCCCTTGTTGACGCTTTTGCCGGTGTGCTGATGGATCGAGCCCCCCTCAAGAAGTTTGCCGTCCTTGCCGATCGGGATGGAGCAGCAGCTGCCGGACCCGTAGTTGGCTGCGAGAACGCATTTACCGCTGTGATCGACGACGATATGGCACGGCCCCGAGCCGCCAGAGGGGGCGTCGTTGAGCCTCGTCAGGTTGCCGGTCTTGCCGTCAATGGCGAAGGCGACCACGCCGGCCTTCTTGCCGCCGGCTTCACCAACGGCATAGAGGAATCTCTGATTGGGATGGATGGCGACGAACGACGGCGAGTTCATCTCGCCGGCGACCTGGAGGTTGGACAGCTTGCCGTCCTTGAGGTCGAGCTCGCACTGGTAGATGCCTTTCGACAGCTTGCCGGTGTAGGTGCCGAGGTAGACGCGGTACTTATCCGGCGTTTGAGCGGCGACCATGGAAGGGATGAGGAGGAACGCCAGGAGGCAAAGCAGATTGCGCATAGGTAGACTCCGTGAGGGATTAAGGTTGACAATAGCAAGCCCGCGGGCGAGGTAATCCGAACCCGCGCGAGTTCGGATTACCTCACCCACGGGCTTGACATAATTTCTCATGCAAGGATGTCGTTGATCACATTGCCGAACACGTCGGTCAGGCGGAAGTCGCGGCCCTGGTAGCGGTAGGTTAGCCGCGTGTGCTCAATGCCCAGCAGGTGCAGGATCGTCGCCTGCAAATCGTGCGGGTGGACGGGATGCTCGCCGACGTCGAAGCCGAGTTCATCGGAACTGCCGTAGGTCATGCCAGGTTTGAAGCCACCGCCGCAGGCGAACATCGTGAACGAGAACGGGTGATGGTCGCGGCCGAGGTTGGCGCTGTTGGCGGTACGGCCTTCGCGGAACGGGCTGCGGCCGAACTCGCCCGACCAGAGGACGATGGTCTCGTCGAGCAAGCCGCGATGCTTCAGGTCGCGGATGAGGGCGGTGATCGCCTTGTCCATGTTACGGCACTTGAGCGGCAGGCCGGTCTTGATGTCCTCGCCGGCGCCGGTGCCGTGGAAGTCCCAGCCCCAGTCGTGAAGCTGGACGAAGCGGACGCCGCGCTCGATGAGCCGGCGCGCCAGCAAACAGTTGTTGGCAAAGCTGGATGCGCCGGGTTGGGCGCCGTAGTCATTGATCACGTTCTGTGGCTCGCGATTGATGTCCATGACTTCGGGGACGGCGGTCTGCATGCGGAAGGCGAGTTCATACTGGGCGATGCGCGTGCGCGTTTCGGGATTGCCCAGCTCGGCGGCTTGCAGCTCATTGAGATCGCGCAGGGCGTCGAGGCTGAGGCGGCGCATGCCGGAATCCATGCCGTTTGGATTGGAAACGTAAAGGACCGGATCGCCCTGGCTGCGGCACTGGACACCCTGGTAGATGGAAGGAATAAAGCCGTTGTTCCAGCAGCTATTGCCGGCGCTGGGGAAGGTGCCGCTGGAGACGAGGGCGATGAAGCCGGGCAGGTTCTGGCTTTCGGAGCCGAGGCCGTAGGTAACCCACGAGCCCATCGACGGCCGGCCGAACTGCGGCGAGCCGGTGAAGAGCAGGAGTTCCGCAGGGGCGTGGTTGAACTGTTCGGTGTGCATCGACTTGATGAAGCATAACTCGTCCGCGATCGCCGGCAGATGCTGGACCGCTTCCGACATCCACTGGCCCGATTGGCCGTGCCGGGCGAAGCGCTGCGGCGTGCCGAGCAAGCGCGGCACGCCACTGGTGAACGCGAAACGCCGGCCTTGCAGGAACGATTCGGGGCACGGCTCGCCATTGCGGCGGACCAGCATCGGCTTGTAGTCGAACAAGTCGAGGTGCGGCGGCGAGCCGGCCATGTGCAAGTAGATGACGTTCTTCGCCTTGGCAGCAAAGTGCGGCGCTCGCGGCCGCAGCGGGTTGGGCGCCTCCTGCGCTTTCGCGCCTCCGTTCAGCAGCGACGCCAGGGCGATGCCGCCGAGGCCGAGTTGGCAATCGCGCAAGAAGTGCCGGCGCGTGAAGTGGAGCTTTTGTTGGATGGTTTCGTTTAACATGACCTCTCCATTAATGGACTTCATTTTCGTTGCTCGATCTTCTTCATTGCCTGCCGGGCGGCAACGATCACCGCCTCGTGCCCCTGGTATTTTTCCTTTTCTGCCGTGTCGATCAACCCCAGCAGCGGTTTCAGGCTTTTCTTGGTGCCGATCGATTGCAATACGGCGCAAACGAAGAGGCGATTTGGAATCGTCTCTTGATCGAAGTTCTTCAGCACCGCATCCTCAGCAGCCGAACCGAATGCCTCGAAAGCGTCGATGTAGACCTGCTCCTCGAGGACCGCAAAGCCGTCGCTGAGCTGCTCAGCGAGGACGGGGATCGAGCGTTCGTCCTTGAACTTGGTCAAGGTCTTCACGACGGCGGGACGGTTGGCGGTCATCGTGAGCTTGTCCTTGAACATCTCGTGCAAGACCGGGACCTGTTCGCGCGTCGCCCAGCGAATCGCTGCCTTGGTCGATTTCATCCGGTCGGCGCGTTCGCCGTCTTTCCAGATCGACGCGAGCAGCTTGGCGGCCTCGGCACGGCGCGGATGGTCCGCGTCGGCAGTGTTGAAATACTTGTACCCCTTGTTCTGGGCGAGCGGGCTCTTGTCCTTGAGTGCTTTCAGAGCGGAGTTGAACTCCTCGTCCTTCTCCGCTTTGCCGATCTGGCGGAGAATGCGAGCCGCCTCGTCGCGCACCTTGCTGTCGGCATCGTCGCGATAGGGCGTCACGACCTTCTCGACGGCTGGCCCCAGGTTGATGAGGGCACGGGCCGCTTCCTCACGCTCGAACCGGTCCGCCTTGAGCCGGTTCGCGATGGCCTCGGCTGCGCTCACATCCTTCAGCTTGCCGAGCGCCTGGATGGCGTCCTTGCGCACGAAACTGTTGGTATTTTCCAGGGCCTTGACGAGCGACGAAGTTTGCTTCTTGGTTGCCCACACATAGAGCGAGCGGCAGGCGTGCAGGGCGACGAGGCGGTCGCGGCCGTTGAGCATTTTCTCGAGCTGGGCCGCCACCTCGTCTTGACGCTTCGGATAAACCTCGGCCAAGCCCAGGCAACGCACGGCGATCAACTGGTTCGTCTGGTTGTCGCTGCGCATCCACTTCAGCGCTTCATCGTAGCTCTCCGGGCCAACCTCGCCGCCGCGCGTCGTTGTCTTGGGTATCTTCGGTTCCTTGTCGTCCTGCATCGCGTTGAGATTCGCGCTCATCAGCAACGCTACTGCACCGAGGGCGAATACGAGTCGTGTCTTGCATCTCATAGGAACGCCCTCCTCATTCGATCTCACTCAACTTGTTGTCCGGATCGCGTGGCAACAACCGCCCTTTCTTGCAATCGACCAGCAGATCGAGCTGCTCCAGAACGATGGCGCCGATCAATGCCGACTCCCGTTTCGGTTCCACGATGGCGCTGAACACGCCGTTGCGGCCGAGAAGGAAGAGACGAATTTCGTCTGCTTCCGAGCGCAGTCCACGGCGTCCGTCCGCGTACTTCACCTTTACTTTCTCGGACATCACCGGCAACCCAAGTTCTTTCACAAGCGCCTGGGGCAACACGAGCTCTGCTGCGCCGGAATCGACGACGCCGCGAATGGTTTTGCGGCGGACCTTGGCGGGATCGAGGACTCCATGTTTTGCTTTGACGAGGTCCTCGTTATTTGCCACTTCGAAGTCAACGGCGAATCTGCTCATTGGGCCACCATTGCTGTTTCTCATGACTACCTCGCTTTCATTCCTACCTCTTCGCAAACGCTTCATCCAGGTTCAATAACACATTGCCAACGACCGTCCATGCCGCCATCTGCGGCGCCTCCAGGCCCTTGGGCAGCGGGCCGATCGGATCGGTCGCCATTTGTTGCGCTAGCTTCGCGTCCTTGGCATACACAACTTGAGCCTTCGTGTACAACTCCGCCAGCCGCTTCAGCTCAACATCGCGCGCCGGCCGCGTCAGGCAGAGGCGGAAGCCGTATTGCAGCTTCGACTCCAGCGTCGGCCCGCCCTCCTTGACCATGCGGCGGCCAAGTGCCTGTGCGGCTTCGACGTACACCGGATCGTTCAGCGTCACCAGCGCTTGCAGCGGCGTGTTGGTGCGCGGCCGGCTGATGGTGCAGACGGTGCGGGCCGGCGCGTCGAACGTCGTCATCGACGGGTACGGCGTGGTGCGGCGCCATTGCGTGTAGAGGGCGCGGCGATACTTGTCGTCGCCGGTGCTGGTGTCCCAATCGGTCGAGCCGCCGAACGCCGCAGTCAGGCCGGCTTTGGGACGCGGCGGCCTCACCGGGGCGCCGTACATCTTCGGGCTGAGCAGCCCGGCGACATAGAGCGACTGATCGCGGATCACCTCGGCCGATGAACGGAAGCGTGGCCCTCGCGCCAGCCAGCGATTCTCCGGATCACGCTCGACGAGCGCCGGCGTCACCGTCGAGGCCTGCCGATACGCGGCCGAGGTCACCATCAGTTTGAGCAGTTTCTTCACGTCCCATTGCAGCGTCGTCGAGAATTCGACGGCAAGCCAATCGAGCAGCTCCGGATGCGTCGGCTGCTTGCCGCGGATGCCGAAATCGTCGGGCGATTCCATCAACCCGAGGCCGAAGATCTGTTCCCAATAGCGATTGACCGTGACGCGGGCGGTCAGCGGGTTGTCGGACGACACGAGCCAGTTGGCGAGCGTCAGGCGATTCGCCGGCTGATCCTTGGGCATTGGATGGAGGAACGCGGGAATGCCGGGCAGCACTTGCTTCCCCTGGTCGAGGAAGTTGCCGCGAACATGAATCTTCGTGACGCGTTTCTGCTTCTCGCCCAGCTCACGCATGATCGGCGTCGGCACTCCCTTGACGGCATCGAACTGCTTGCGCGCCGCAGCGATCTGGTCACTGGTCGCCTTCAGCTCCGGCAGCGTCGCGCGGTAGTGCTTCGTCACCTCCAGCTTCTGGGCATCGGTGCGCTTCTTGGCGTCGACCGCGAGGATCTTCTTGATGTTCACCGGCGCCTTGTCGGTCAGTTTCTTGTCGGCTTCCCATTTCGCCTGGGCCTCGTCGAACTTCGGATTCGCAGCCAACAGGTCCTTTTCGAGCTTGGCGATCTGCCCCTCCAACTCGACTTTGAGCTTCATCTCCGTTGCCGTGATGACAACCATGTTCGGCTGGTTGTCGCTCTTGTCGGAATCTTCCGTCTGATTGAAGATCGCAAACATGCGGAAGTATTCTTCCTGGCTGATCGCGTCATATTTGTGATCGTGGCACTGAGCGCACGCCATGGTGACGCCCATCCACACTTGCATCGTCGTGTTGACGCGATCGACGACGGCGACGCAGCGGAACTCCTCGTCGCTGGTGCCCCCTTCGTCGTTGGTCAACGTGTTGCGATGGAACGCCGTCGCCAGAATCTGATCCTGCGTCGCGTTGGGCAACATATCGCCGGCAATCTGCTCGATGGTGAAGCGATCGTATGGCTGGTTCTTGTTGATCGCGTCGATCACCCAGTCGCGATACTTCCAGATGGTTCGGCCCGAGTCGGTCGCGTAGCCGTTGGAGTCAGCATAGCGGGCGAGATCGAGCCAAACGTGCGACCAGCGTTCGCCGTAGGCAGGCACGTCAAGCAGCCGATCGACAAATTTCTCGTAAGCGTCGGGGCTCTTATCGTTGACAAAGCGGTCGGCCATCTCGATGGTCGGCGGCAGGCCGGTCAGGTCGATGGCGAGGCGGCGGGCGATGGTGTAGCGATCCGCTTCCGCCGTCGGCTTCAGGCCTTCCTGCTCCATGCGGGCCAGCAGGAACGGATCGATCGAATTGCGTGCCCACTCCTTGTCTTTCACCTTCGGCAGCAGCGGCCGTTTGGGCGCGACAAACGCCCAGTGCCGTTGATATTCGGCGCCTTCCTCGATCCAGCGTTGCAGCAGCGCTTTCTCCGAGTCCTTGAGTGTCTTCTTGACGCTCCTGGGGGGCATGCGTTCGGCATCATCCGCATGAAAGATGCGGGCGAGCAGCTCGCTTTCCTTGACGTTGCCGGGGACGACCGCGCGGTTGCCGCTCTTGAGCTTCTTGGTCGCCGTCTCGAAGAGATCGAGCCGCAGCCCGCCTTTGATCGTCTTGGCGTCCGGCCCGTGGCAGGTGAAGCAATGCGTGGACAGAATCGGCAATATGTCGCGGCCGAACTGCACCTTGCCGACGGGCTGAGCGTGGACCGGCGATGTCGCGACAAGAGCGGCGGCGATGAGCAAGATCGAGCGTTTCATGGCGGGTCCTGCGAAAAGGAATCAGGCGGGGGGAATCGACAGGCGAGCGACTAGAAATTAGTATAAGCCAAAACCGATTCGGCACGCAAACGATTTTCCGGAAAGTGCAGGCAACAACGACGAGCACTTCTTGCTTGTGAACGGGCTCGGCAGTTGCTATGATCCTGGGCGACGGAAGCCCTTCCCAACGAGACTTCTGGAGCCAACCAACATGATCCGACTCATCCTTCTTGTCGCCGTTTCCGCCCTTGCCCTCGTCGGCGTCGCCGACGCCGGCGAGAAGACCACGAAGATCCTCCTCATCGGCAAGGACCGCGATCACGCCCCCGCCACCCATGAATACATGTTCGAGTGCGCCTTGCTCGCGGCCTGCCTCAAGCAGACGCCAGGCGTCGAGGTCGTCGTCGCCAACGGCTGGCCCAGGAACGCCGACACGCTCAAGGACGTCAAGGCCATCGTCCTCTATACCGCGAACGGCGGCGACGTCCTGTTCAACGCCTTGAACAAGGCGCAAGCCGAGAAGCTGCTCAAGGACGGCGTCGGCCTGACCGCGATCCACTGGAGCACCGGCGCCGAAGGCAAAGCCGGCGCGCAATGGCTCGACACCCTCGGCGGCTGGTTCAGCACCAAGTTCTCGAAGCTCAACACGACGACGACCAAGCTGAAGCAGCTCGACCCGAAGCACCCGATTTGCCGAGGCTGGGCGGAGTATGATCTGCGCGACGAGTTCTACTTGCAGCTCAAGTTCAAGGAAAAGGTCACGCCGGTCCTGCAAGTCGAGCTGGACAATAAGCCGCACACCGTCGCCTGGACCTACGAACGCCCCGATTCGAACGGCGGCCGCTCGTTCGGCTGCGTGCTCGGCCACTTCCACGCGAACTTCGGCGCGAAGCCGTTTCGGCAAATGCTGGTGAACGGCATCCTGTGGACCGCCCAGCGCGAGGTGCCGGAGATGGGAGCGCCGGTGGCGGTGACGGCGAAAGATTTGGAGCTGCCGGCGAAGAAATAGCGCCGATGTTAATACCATGAAATTCTAACATTGACGTTTAGAATTTCATGGTGTATCAAGCAGCGAAGGGCTTTGCCTTTTTATTGCGCCTTGAAATTCTTTGCCTGAAATGCAATCAAATTCCGACCACATGATGGCCATACGTCACGGGCCTTGTTTGACAACAGGGATCAATGGCGGGAGGTACGAACGGAGGAAGTCCAGAGCGTCCGCCTTCTTGAGGAAGGTACCCTTGATCTCATCGTCGTTATCGTAGCGGATTAGGATTTCGTACTTGGCGATAGGTCTCGGAGCCGTGGCGGTCTCCTGGTACGATTCGACAAAGGCGATGGCCTTGTCAAGGGACTCAATCTCTAGCACTGTCCCGTGAAGGGGCAGCACTCGGATCAACTTGATTTGCCTTAAAATCGCCCCATCAAGCGCATCGATAAACTCCTTCACCTGCGCCTTGTTGTCGTCGAGTAAACGCACAGCCAGTTTTCTCCGGTCCTTCTCCGAAAGGCGGTCCCAAGCCCGCACTTTCTTAGCGCATTTCGCATCGGCGGTATCTTCGTCGAAACTGGCGTCGATCCCGGCAGTATGGAACGCTGCCACGAGGGACTCGTAGCTGAAGTGCAGGACACGGAACCGATGAGACCGAAGTTGCGTCTTGGCTCCATCGGTAAAATCGCCTGCAAGGATCACCCCGATGAAGGGAGCGTGGTTCCCGTGCGTCTGGACGAGTGGAAGGATCGCTCCCTGTATCTCCTGAGCCTTGTTTCTGGAGTGCTTGGTATACCTGCGCCAAGCGGATTCGATGAATGCAACCGGCGTCCCGATTTGAGTGTCGCTGCCCGTCTTCTCCAGCACAAAATCCAGGTCGTGCGTATTGCCGTACATGTCTACCCAGGCGATCTTCTTGCCGGGCCGGGCAGTCCGTTGTCCTTTCTGGTCGAGGTACAGCTTGTGCTTCCTGGCTGTCTCCGACAGGAGGGCGTACATCGCCACCTCGAGGAACTCCTGGCCGATGATCTGACCCCAGCGATGGGACGGTGATGTCGCCATACTACCCTTTGACCCACAGACGGCCCTCGTGAAGCGGAACCCGGTGTTTCCGGTTCTTCCACTTCACGTTGCGGTCCCTGGTCTTCTCGAATGTAAAGGACTTGAATCCTACCGCCACGGCCAACTCGCCCAGCCACCGGTCAACAGGAACGTAGACTCCATACGGCGCAGAGTCCCCGACCACGAAGCACACGACCGCCCCCCTGGTCGTCACTCGGCGCAGTGCCATCCACACTTCGGCCATGTCCTTGAAGTACGCTGCGATCATGGTATGGTAGTTCTTCTTGCCGCCGTGCGACTCTCTCTCGCCCTCCAATTTCTTGCAGGTCTCCGACAGTTCCTTGGCGATGGGGGCGAGGACCGGGCTGCTCACCATCTCGAAGGTCTTCTTGACCAACGGCGAGACATGCTGCGTGCAGGATCGTACCAAGTGCTTACGGACAGTATCTTGCAGGCAACCCCAGCCATCCACGTCGCCCATGAAAGTCATCTCAAGGCGAGTTGCATCGGCATAGTCGTAGTTGTTCGCATACGGCGGTGACGTGATCACCATGTCGGCCCAGCCATCCGGGACCGACGAGCATGTCCTGGCGTCATCGCCATGGATGATCCCCGGCGGCCCCAGATGCTGGTCTTGTCGCCAGGCCATGTCCCGGTTGAAGAGTGAAGCCTTGGCCCGGAAGGCGTCGTGCGGATGGAGATTTTTGGCCTTGGTCTTTCGTGGCAGAACGTACTGCCATTGCGCCGTGCCCACTGGCGAGCATTCCCGCAGGATCGCCACGAGTACCAGCCATACCAGTTCCGATACCGGCGACCCATCAGAGTTGTCCTTCCAGATGCAGCGAAGTGAATCGAGTGCATCCAAAGTCTCGGACGGGTAGCACTTCTTGATCAACGGCGGGTAGTCGTTTGCCTTCGTCGTGATCTTCAGGGCCTTACCCAAGACGCGTCTGGCTAAGGCGTGGAACTCGTTCGCACATTGCCGCCACTGCAACTTTGCCTGCGCAATCCGGCTGACGAACGGATGGGACTCGATACCAATCGACTCGACCTGGCACTTCTCGCCTTCCAGTACTACGGTCCCCGAACCGGCGAACGGGTCCAGTACCCGGTGCTTTCCTTCGCTCTTCTGCTTCTCGATCAGGTCTCGTACCCACAATGCCGAGAACCCGGCAGAGTACCGGAACCATCTGTGGATAGGAAGTGCGAGGTTGTCCTGGAAGGTAGACGTGACATCCCGTGCCTGGCCGACTGAGCCAGGTTCCAGTTCGGTCATGTCGAAGAGTAGCTGCTGTTTCACTTCCGTTCCCTAGGTCGGTCAAGCCGAAACGGTACATGTCCACCATGATACGTCAGGCGACCCAGCAAGGCAATGATAATTTGTCCAGTATCGGTTGGTGGGAACGGTCACGATATTTTCCCCCAGTTGGCGGTACGCCAGTCGTCGGGAATTGGCGTGTCAGCCGGTACACCAAGATCATCGAGTCTACCTGCCCCATCGTCATAGTAGTCGTCGTCATCCGACTGCTGGTACGCATGGATCATGTCCATGTTGAGTTGGTTCACTCGCTCTTTTTCTTCAGGGGAAAGTTGGCTCAACTGGCCCTGGCTTAAGCGACCGGCATTTTGCCATACCATCTGCTGGGTCGCCGGGTCCAATGCCTTGAACGACGGCAGATGGAGATAAAATCGACTGGCATGACGGGTGGCTCTGGGCGTGCCGCCTACCTTGGGAGTCCTGATTGGCGTCTGGCTCGCCTGCGGTGTTGTCTTCGGAGCGGGAGGTTTGCCTGCTTGCGGCGTGATCTTCGGAGTCGGAGTCTTGGCTGCTTGCTGCGGGGCCTTCGGTATCGAACCCTGGCCCGCCAGGTCAGCCTCCATCAGTTTGAGCCATTGGTAGAAAGTCAGCTTGAGGTATGTATGCTCGACAAGAAAATTCTCCGGCATCCGGGCCATGAAATGAAATCCGTGAAATGAAATGCAATCACGTCTTTCCACCCAATAAAAAGGCAAAGCCGCAGCGAAGGATCCACAAAAGGAAGGGTCCACAGAAGGAGTCGGGAGTCGCTACATATCGACTGCCACCCCAATAGTGTTCGGCACTCCGTTTGGTGTAGCGGGGTGACGCACTGCTGGTGAGTCGTAGGTGAGCGGCCGGGGGGTGGCGATTGTGGGGCAACGGTCGAATGGTGATGGCGTGCGATGACCAGTGCGCAGCAGCCGACGGCTCCCGGGCGATGCCGAGAGTTTGCGGGCGGGCCACGTTGCCGTGGCCGGGGTCTGTACTCAGACCCCGGCGAGCCCCGAGGCGTAGTATTGCCTGCGAGAACGAGGCGCCCACGGCGGGCGTCTTAACGAGCACGGTTTTCGACTGAGTACGCCACATCTGGCGATTCACCGGGGTCTGAGTACAGACCCCGGCCACGGTACGTGGCCCGTCCTGAGTACAGACCCCGGCCACGGTAACGTGGCCCGTCAGAATCGCCTTGATCGGCTCGCGCGGCGGCCGATATAATGGCCAACGAGATTATTCTTGGAGGACCATCGATGCAAGCGGACGGCAACAGATCTGCCAACGGGGCAGCAGCGCCGAAAACGGCAATGGAGCCGAATGATCCGTATTTCCGACAGCTGGCCATCGCATTACTGCGGGAACACTTCGAGCGCGAGCTGCCACCGCTGCCCGACAAGGACTTGGAGGTGATCGCGGCGGAAGACGGTGCGCTGCCGCTCCAAGCGTTTATCGGAGACCTGGAAAAACTGGCGGAAGAGCCCTGACCATGCCAGAATCTCCGTACCGCGTGTCGTGGTCGCCGAAGGCTGCAGAAGACAGGCAATTCGTTGACGAACGCCGTTGGCGATTCCATATTGCTCGATAAAGGAAGTCCGATGGAAGATAAGAACACGCAAGGCATTCCGGAAGAAGTCGCGGAAGAGGCATCTGCCTTGGTCGCCAATGGCGCAAAAAAGGCGGCAGCCACGGTCAGCGAGCGCGCGCAGGCATTTGGAGTCCGCGCCGCCTGGATGAGCAAGATGGGATTTTCCGAAGAGGAGATCGCCGAAGCCTGCGCCGATGATGGATCGCCAATCGACTTGAAGGAAGAGCAGGAGCATTTGTGTTACGCAAATAAGCTAGACGAGATTACGCCGCCTGCTTCCGTCCTGAAGTCATTGGCGATAAAGCGCTAGATTGAAAGGCGGGGCGGAATGTGTCGTCGCTCATTCAAGGCCGAATTGTTTATGCGAAGTTGCCGATTCCGGATCCGCAGGGCAGGAACCCGAAGGCAAATCGTCCGTTCCTTGTTATCACCAGCAACTCAGACCTAAAAAAGAATCCGGCATCCGTCCAAGGCATCGGTGTCTCCGACGAATTGAGCGGAACGCCGGAAGACGAATACTGCTTACTTCCAACTGGATCAGGCAGATTCAAGCACGGTTGCTCGGATGGATCGGCCGCATGTTGCCGATGGATTGAGGACTTAAACGTCGAAGACCTGGAATGGCGTAGTGGTTTTGTTGTAGCCAAGGTCCTCTTTGCGATCATCGAAAAAGCCAAAAAACTGAGGCCTGACGTCTTTCCATTCAGTACCGACGAGCCAAAGGCACCGTCATGAAGTTCGTTCTGAGGTTGTACCAAACCTGCCAGTCAACAATCAATCTCGCCGATTCAAGTTCTCATCCAACGGCGTCAACTTCGGCCACTGCTCGGTAATCTTGCTCATCATGGCATTCAGCGCGAGCTCACCTTCGTCAATGCCGTGCTCCTTAGTCAACTTTTGCCCGGGTAGCAGCCAGTAGTTTGTCTGCTGCGGCGTGCCGACGTTGACCGGCACACTGGCGATGTCGAGGTGTTTGCGGGCGCGGTCGAGCGTGCGGGTGGAGAACGGCAGATTCTTCACGGCGGTCCAGATGTCGCGCGTGTGGCGCGGGCCGTCCTGCAGAAACGTCAAGAGAAACTCCTGGGCACGCATGCGCATGAGCAGCCGGCTCGGCATGCCCGCCAGCAGGTCGCGGTCCGTGCAGGTGCTGACGCCGTGCCAGGCGATCCGCGCCTGGCCTGCGTCGGCCGACTCGATGGTGTAGGCCAGGCTCGGTTGCGGCGGATCGAGGTTGGTCTTGGGTTGCGTCACCACGAATCGCGCCAGGCACGGGTCGCGGGCGACGAACCAGCTCACCCGGCAACACGCGATGAAGCCGATCGAGTATAGGCCGCGGTAGAGCGCGTTCTTGCCTGCGCCTTTGTTGAGATGCCGAACCATCTGGATGACGCAGCGATGCCGGGCGGCGAGGTCGGCGAGCGGGGCGAGGGCGGCACGCACGCTTTGATCGGACGCGACGTTGACGCTGCCATCCAGGAACGACATGATCGGATCGATGACGACATAGCAAGCGCCGCTCCGGGCGATGGCATCCTCCAGCCGGCTCAATTGGCCCGGCAAGCGCAAGAAAGCTTCGCCGGGCGTTCGCTCGAAAGCCTGCACGCGGCTCAGATCGGCGCCGGCGGCGCTCAGGCGGCCGCGGATGACATCGCGGGCGCCGTCCTCGGCGTTGATCACCATAACCTGCGCCGGGTCGCCGCCGGCGGCGCCGTCCGGAAACGGCCGTCCGGTCGTAAGACGGGCGCACAGATCGAGCGTCACCAGCGATTTGCCCAGACCGGGATCGCCGTCGAAGATGGCCAGGTGGCCGAACGGCAAACGGCCGGGCCAAAGCCATTGCACGCGCGTGCCCGTCACCTGATCGAGGTTGATGAAAGCCATGGGGCATGCTCCAACTGGAGGGAAGGGAATATTCCTCCATTGGAGCCTGCCGACGTGCGATTTTCTATGTCCGTTGCGGGATACCCCCCTGTCGAGTTGGCAAACTGTAAAACCGCTCGGCGCAACCTCCAATGCGCCTGCCGGTTGCGACGGCGGTCCAGTTTGCCAACTGGTCCGGCGATGAAATGGTGGCAAACTAGCGCGGCACAAAATCAAACCGCAACTTCTGCGGCGGCATTTTCGGCGCCTTCAGGTCGAGGTCGAACGGCCGCGACGGCGTGTTGCCGGCCACGTCTTCCGTATCGGGGTGGACTTCGTATTGGTAGGTCCGATTCTGCCAGACCCCCTTCGGCGTGAAGGTCCAGATCTTTTCGTCTTTTCCCAGTGTGATGGCGCCATCGACACGCTGGCCCTTGTCATCGGTCACGGTCAGGAATTTCTGCAGACTACGGTGATCGAGGCTCTGGCGCAGATTCAGCGTCAATGGGTCGCGCGTGTTCAAGTTCGGCCCGGTACGGGTCCACGATTGCACGTCGATGCGGACGCGGTCCTCGGGCGTGGTGCGGAACTTCTTGACGACGTCCTTGCCGATCTTGTTGCCGTCGAGATCCGTCAGCTCGCCGCGGATGACGAGCGAATAGTTGCGCTTCTCGAACAGGACGGGGCCGAGCAGTTCGCGCAACTCGACGCCCCACTTGATGCGGCCCGGATGGATGTAGATGATCAGGCAGTTATTTTCCTCGTCCCAGATTTCGTCCATGAGCCAGGGGTCGTCGATGACCTTGCCCTTGTCGTCAACGAGGACGATCTGGTTGAAGAGTTCCTTGCCGCCGCGCATGGGGCGGTCGAAGTAGACATAGAATTTGAGATGATTGGCGGGCAGCACGTCGGCGGTCGGATAGATCTTGACGACCTGCGGCGGCGACTTCGGCGCCGGCGGCGGCATGCGGTAGTCGAGCGTCAGCAACTTATCTGGGTGATGGAAGTCGGCTCGGTAGGTTTGTCCGCCGACGAGGGGAAAACGCGGCGTGAAGGTCAGCTCGTTTCCTTTGCGTTCGTATTTGCCCAGCATCGCCGGGCCTGGTTGCTTGGAATCTTCGTCCACGAGGGCCACGGTCAGGATGCCCTCGCCTTGCTCCTGCGTCAACTTGCCCATCGGCAACTTGAAGCCGGCCGGCAACCGGGCGACAATCTCTCGCCCCTGATTTGGCAAGGCGCGAAAGCGCACAACCGATTCCTGCGGCTGTGCGACGAGTAATAGCGACAGCGAGAGAAATGCGTTCATGGGTTTTGAAGCCCCGAGGGTGAGGTACTCCGAACCCCCAGGGTTCGGAGTACCTCACCCTGGGGCTTGGAATGGTATTACGGTAATGCCAGGACGTTCAAGCTCACGCTCTTGTCCGCGTCGCGAATGACAACGGCACGGCTCGAATCGAGCTGGTCCATGTGCAGCGTGCCGAAGTAATCGTTGGCCACGAACACGCGGCCTTCGAGGCTCTTGGCGCCCTTGCCGACGCGCCACGGGGCGTTTTCGTTGACGTTGACCGTTTCCTTCAGCAAATTGTGATCGACCTTGGCGACCCAGAAGGCATTGGGCAAGCCGAGCTTCGGGGCGGGCTGCTTGTTGTTACGGCCGGCATTGATGAGGATGAACTTCTTGCCGTCTTTTTCATAGCCGAACATGCTACGCGGCGTATTGCCCTGGCCGAGTTCGACTACCGTGGTTCCCTTGACTTTGACGTCGGGCTGGGAGTCGTCGAGCGGATAGCGCACAATCGGCGTGCAAGTGAACGAGCCGACGATATTGGCCTTGGAGTTTTCTTCATAGGCCATGAGGCAGCGAATCGGGGCCTTGGTTTCGACCGCGTTGTGGCCGGTGTGGAACGTCTCGGTGTAGAAGCTCGTCGAGCCCTTGCCGGGATAGATGGTGAAGACGCGTGAGGCGAAGGTATCGGTGGCCTGCGTCGCGGCGACGATCCGGCCGCCCGCCCAGATGACATCGGTGATCTTGGTGACGGCCTTCTCTTTCACCGCCAATGGATACCGGTTGTACTTGACGTCTTCCAGGGAGAATTCGCCGACCTTGCCGGTGCCGTCGACGGTCAGGATCACGTACTGGTTCGCCTTGAGCGAACGGACAACGGCATAAACCTTCTTCGACGCCGGATTGACCGAGATGCGCGTGATCTCGATGTCCTTGGCTTTCAAGCCGAGCTTGCCGGCCAGCGTTTCGTCGATGTTGGCGATGTCGGTCTTGGTCCAGGTGGTCTCCTTGGTGTCGCCGGTTTCGACGGTGACGACGTCCGAGCCGCCGCCGATGATGAGCAAGCCGTTCGGGCCGAAGCGGATGGCTTCGATGGATTTCAGCTTGGGATTGCCCTGATCGGCCTGCGCGAACGCGGCGAGGCTGACGCTGATGAGGCAGGCGAGCAAGATTCTGCGAATCATGATGTTCCTCCGGTAAATACGGTTGGTTGCCTTGCGCATCATGCTAACCGTGCGGACGGGTCGCGTCCAGCAGGAAGCGGGAAAATCATTTTTTTCTAACGATTGGCGGCGCCGTGGAGTGCCAGCCTCAAGAGGATGTACAATGAGATCCGTGGCCCGAGGAGCAACCAGCGGGAGGATTAAACAGGCGTGTCGGAATTCAGGTTTCAAAGTAGGACCCCGCCAAGGCCTGGGGTATTGTCGTTCGCCACTCGGCCGGCACTGCACTTCCCAAGCGGACATACATTGTCTCTGAAGAATCGGTAAAGTCGCCGCGTGAAAGGTCTATCGACTACCTGTCGCGATTCCGCTATCCTGAAAAAGAGGCTAACGTGGCAGTGATACCTTTGCCCGAGTGCTCCGATGGCAGCGAAGCGATACTTGATGAACGCAGGCCGGACGACCAAGCAAGGCCAACAGATCAACGTTGGCAAGGATTCCCCGGAGTACCTAGCAATCACCACGACCATCATCATGAATTCGGACGATATGAAGGATGCCGGCATCGCCGCGGGAAGCAACGTGCGGGTGCGGTCGGAGAATGGCGAGGCCAAGTTTCTTTGCAAGGAGGGTAAGGTGCCGTCGGGCATGATTTTTGTGCCCTACGGGCCGCCAACCTGCCGCCTCATGGGCCAAACAACCGACGGGACAGGGATGCCCACGTCGAAAGGTTGGGAAGTTGAAGTAGAACCCGTGGACGAGCCAATAGCGTAGATGAGAGAATCCAATGGATCCGAACCACCTTGCCGTTGAACTAGACCGCAACGATTCCGCAGCGCAAGCCGACGTGCTGGCGTGGGAGGAGATCGCTAACGGCCGGTACATGCCGCGACGCATTCGCGGCAGCTGCCGTGGGCGCGTCCTGGGCTGAACGTTTCTTGTTCCGCCCGGTCCGGGCGTCAGCAAAGATGAACCGAGTGAGACCTGAGATGAGCTTAACGATCGTCAAGAATGCGACATGCACCTTTTGCGGCTGCGTTTGCGATGATATCGAACTGCACGCCGACGGCACCAAGATCGTCGAAACGAAGCGTGCGTGCAGCCTCGGCGAATCGTGGTTCAAGAATCACACTGCGGAACATGCCTATCCCAACGCGCTGATTGACGGCAAGGAAGCGACCGTCGATGACGCCGTCGAAACCGCCGCCGATTATCTCTTGAACGCCAACATGCCGCTCGTCTATGGCATGAGCAACGTCACCTGCGAAGCCCAACGGGAGGCCGTGTCGCTGGCGGAGCTAGTCGGCGCCGTCGTCGATAGCCATACCTCGCTCTGACACGGGCCAACCGAGATCGCCGCCCAGTTGGGCGGCAAGGTGACCTGCACGCTCGGCGAAGTCAAGAACCGGGCCGACTTCATGATCTACTGGGGAGGCAACCCCGCCGAATGCCATCCCCGGCACTTCACGAAGTACTCCCTCACACAAAAAGGCAAGTTCACGCCCAACGGCCGCAAGGACCGCACCATGGTCCTCGTCGATATCCGCGAGACGCCCAGCGCCAAGGCGGCGGACCTCTTCTTGCAGATTCGGCCGGGCAAGGATTTCGAGCTGATTGGCGTTCTGCGTGCCCTCGTCAAGGGCCAGCGCGTCAACGAAGCGATCGCTGCCGAAACGGGCGTGCCGCTCACCAAGCTGCAAGAGTTGGTGGACATGATGAAGGCCGCCCGCTTCGGCATCATCTTCTTCGGCATGGGCCTGTCGATGACGCGCGGCAAGCACATGAACTCCGCCGGCGTCCTGATGCTCGCCGCCGAGATGAACGCCTTTACCAAGTTCGTCGCCATGCCGATGCGCGGCCACGGCAACGTCACCGGCGCCGATGTAGTCATGCGTTACACCACGGGCTATCCGTTCGGCGTCAATCTGTGCCGAGGCTATCCAAGATTCAACCCCGGCGAGTTCTCGACGGTAGACCTCCTGGTGCGCGGCGACAACGACGCGTGCCTGGTGCTCGGCGCCGACCCCGGCGCGACGATGCCGCAACCGGCGATCGACCACCTGGCGAGGATCCCAACGATCACGCTCGACCCGAAAGTAACGCACACGAGCCGGCTGTCCCGAGTCCACATCACCACCGCGGTGACCGGCATCAGCGCTCCAGGCACCGCATACCGCATGGACGAGATCCCGCTGCCATTGCGTCCGGCGCTCAAGTCACCGTACCCAACGGACGAGGAGGTGGTGCGGCGGATCAGCGCGGCGGTGCGACACAGGCCGGCGTGGCTGCCGGAGCGGAATGGGGCGGTTGTGTAGTCCGCATGAGGTTGTTATTATGCTATTAGTATTATGCTATTAGCACACCGCCCTGAATTGCGAAGAAGGTGAATCATGACTGTCGTAAATCAACCAAGTCTACCGAATGTGACAAATGGGGATGGAGAGTTACAACGCTTGGAAGCGATGGTGCGTGAGCTGCAAACGGAATGCGGCAAACTGCGGGAGGCGCTTGCGAAAGCTGAATCGGAACGGGAAGCCTATCGCGATCTATTCCTGCAAGAGGCTCGCGAACGACGGGAGTTTGAAGACCTTGACATTCCCACCCTGGAACGCATGTCGGCCGGTCCTGTTGAAAAGCTATGACGGCGCGAGGATCGAGACATGACCGCCCTGAAAACGGAATGGACTACTCCAGCAAAGAGTCAATTTGACGAAGTGCGCCAGCGTGCCGCCGCCACTGGTCATCTCGACGAGTTTCTTGCAGCGCACACTGAACTTTTCCAACTCCTCAGCGATCTCGAGAAAATGCTTGAGAAAAGTGATCCGTTGTACAATACCAGAAAGCCTGGCGGCGTCGTTCGCCACATATTTCACCGATTTCTTTCGGCGACCTTTTACTTATTTCCTGATGAACTCATTCTTTGGATTGCGAAGTACCGGACGGTTCCAGCGTCGTGGCCGTTCTAGCGAGGCCTTCCGCCTGCCGCTTTACATACATTTGGATAAAATGCAATCGGCGAAATCTCTGCATCAAAGAGTAATCCGACCATTTCAGAAGGGGCCAACATGGCGACTCTACAGGTTCGAGTGTTTCCGCACAACCGAGAAGAGTTTCCATCTGAAGATAGTCTTCTCACATGGCTCTTGACCGCACTGCGAGGCCGCAATGGCGTCTACCATCTGCGAAACGCCGATTCGATCAAGGATGTGCCGCCCGGGTCGGTTGAATTGTTCCGTTATAACGATTGCATTGTCGGACAAGCCGTGGTTAAAGAGGGCAAGAAGGTGTTCGCCGAGAGAGTGAAGGACAGAACCCTGACGGGCACACCAGCAGAGTATGAAGCTAAGGTCACGTTCGTTCCAGCATCAATTCGCCTTTATGCACCTCCACTTCCCGTGAGTCGGATCCAACCTCATCTGAACAAGGACATCGTCAAGTATGCGGGAGCATACACGGATTTAGACTGGAACATATACGGAGTGGTGCTTTAAGAGGTCGTCAGCCAAGGCACCTTTATCAACTGACCGCTTCATTGGGAATTCCCATGCTTCGCATCACCGGCGGAAAGGTCTACGACCCCGCCCAAACATCAATGGCGTCGTCAAGGACATCTGCATCGACAACGGCAAGATCGTTGCCGAAAGACATGACCTCAGGCAATGAGGTGGTAGAATGGACTTGCGGTTCTTGCATGATCCGGAGACGGGCCTGCCGCACATTTACATCACGGCGTCACCGAGGATGAGGTACAGCAAGTCCTGAGCAGGTCGGGGGTCGATTATCCGGAACGTCGGAACGCGAAGGCTCGCCTTGGACAATCGGAAGCTGGGCGATATCTCAAGGTTGTCTATGTCCCCGACGAAGGAAACCAGTGCGCGTTTGTCGTGACTGCCTACGAACTGCGCGGCAAAGCGCTCAAAGCCTACCGGCGTGCCAAACGAAGGAGAAGACGATGAAAAAACAGCGATTGCCAAAAGGCTGGACGGAAAAGCAAATCCGCGAACTTGCTGACTACCACGATCGGCAGACGGAAGAAGAGCAAGCCAAAGAAATCGAAGACGCCATTGCTGCCAAAGATCGGACCCTCATGGTTGTCCCCACCAAGCTTGTGCCAGCAATCCAAGCCCTGATTGCTCGCAAGATTGGCGCATAGAACGGAGTCCCCACCCTCATGCTTCGCATCACCGGCGGCAAAGTCTACGACCCCGCCCATAACATCAATGGCGTCGTCCAGGACATCTGCATCGACAACGGCAAGATCGTTGCCGACGTGCAGGGGGGCCGCACCATCGACGCCACCGGCATGGTCGTCTTCCCTGGCGGCGTCGATATTCACACCCATGTTGCCGGCGGGGCGCTCAATTTTGCCCGCGCCATGACGCCGGAGAATCAGCGGGCGGCGGCCAAGTTCATGCGCACGGCCGACACCCGCGCCGGCATCGGCGGACCGACGCCGACCACCTTCGCCACCGGCTATCTCTACGCCGGCATGGGCTACACCACCGTCGTCGAGGCTGCGGTGCCCGTCCTGTCCGCCAAGCACACGCATGAAGAGCTGCGCGATACGCCGATCGTCGATAAGGCGTGCATGCTATTGATGGCGAACAACGAGATCGTCATGGACCTGCTCGAGAAGGGCGAGACGGAGCGGGCCAAGGATGTCGTCGCCTGGCTCGTGTGGGCCGCCAAAGTCTACGGCGTCAAGGCGGTCAACCCCGGCGGCGTCACCGCCTGGAAGTGGGGCAAGGATGCCAAGCAGATGAACGATCCCGTCTTTGGCTATAACACGCTGACCCCGGGAAAGATCGTTGCCAGCCTGTCGAAGATTGTCGATGACCTCGGTTTGCCGCACCCGATGCACCTGCACTGCAATAACCTCGGCGCCCCGGGCAACGTCCACACCACGCTCGAAACCATGAAGATGCTTGAAGGCAATCGCGCCCACATGGCCCACCTCCAGTTCCACGCTTACGGCGGCGACGATTGGCACACCATGCGTTCCGAGGCGACGCAGATCGCCGATTACTTCAACAAGCACCCGAACCTCACCTGCGACGCCGGCGCTATCCTCTTTGGCAACGCCGTCACCATCACCGCCGATGGCCCCTGGCAGCACCTGCTCTATCAATTGACGGGCCGCAAGTGGGGCAACCTCGACGTCGAAAACGAGACCGGCTGCGGCATCGTCCCTTACACTTACAAGGGTTCGAACCTCGTCAACGCCGTGCAGTGGGCCGTCGGCCTCGAATTGCTGCTGTTGATCGACGATCCGTGGCGCATCTTCTTGACGACCGATCATCCCAACGGCGCCTGCTTCTGGCGTTATCCGGAGATCATCCATCTCTTGATGAACGCCGACGCCCGCAAGGAGCGCGTCAAGAAGCTCCCCGCCAAGGCCCTGTCGCGCATCGTCTTGGGCGACCTCGATCGCCAGTATTCGCTCTACGAGATCGCCATCATCACCTCGGCCGGCCCGGCGCGGGCGCTTGGCATGAAGGACAAGGGCCATCTCGGCAGCGGCGCCGACGCCGACGTGGCGATCTTCAATCAAAATCCCGACGGCGAACACATGTTCCGCTATCCAAGATACGTCATCAAGGGAGGCGAGATTGCCGTCGAGGAAGGCGACATCAAGAATGTGCGTGACGGCCGTGAGTTTGTCGTCAAGCCGGTCTACGACGTAAAGATCGAGGACTTCCTCAGGCCCGTGTTTCAACAACAATACACGATGTCGTTTGAGAACTACCCGGTCGAACTGGAACGCGTGCATGGATTGCACCTTTGCGACACCAACCCCAAAGTCGGCGCTTCGTCATGATTACTCTAAGACTCAAAGAGCAGCCCAACGTTCCCCTAGAAGCGGAAGCGATCGCGCCGGACCGGATAGCCGGATTGGCGAACGATGCGATCCGTGCCTTGCCGATCTTCCTGGGCAAGCGCCAGCGGCGGCTGGACGATTTCTTCGAGGTGGAGGGATCGACCAGCGACCAGTTGGAGATTCATGGCGATGCGAGCAAGGTCAAGTGGATCGGCCGCGCCATGACGCACGGACGCATTACGATCCACGGCAACGCGGGCATGCACCTCGGCGCGTACATGAAGGGTGGAATCATCGAAGTGACTGGCAACGCGTCAGACTGGATCGGCGCGGAGATGGCCGACGGACTCATTCGCGTTGCCGGCAATGGAGGCGGACAAGTTGGCGCGGCCTATCGGGGCAGCCTCGCTGGCATGAAGGGGGGCACGATCTTGATCGGCGGCTCGGCCGGCCTCGAAGTCGGCATGCGCATGAAGCGCGGCGTCATCGCGGTCGCCGGTCCGGTCCGGGATTTCGCGGGCTTGCAGATGAAGGGTGGCACGATCCTTCTGTGCGCAGGCGCTGAAATTCGCACCGGCGCCTGGATGTTCCGCGGCACCATCGTCTCGTTGAAGCCGATCCAGCTCTTGCCGACGTTCTCCTATGGGGTAGCCTACACGCCTACCTTCCTGCGGATTTACGCCGGGCACCTTCGATCATTGGGTGTGCCAATCCCCGTTGATCCAAAGCTCGGCTGCTATCGCCGTTATACCGGCGACACTGCGGTACCGGGAAAAGGCGAAATTCTTGTATGGCAACCGCAAGGGCCTGGATAAAATTCGACGATTCTCGGCCTGACAATTCGTTGCCGAAGGCGAATTATTCCACGCCCCTCTTCGCGAGCAATCCGGTCGATCGACAGCTCTTCGCGGCTGGCGGACATCAAGCACCATGGTTGCTAGCGAGCCAAGAAAGTCGTTGGCGTCTCTGGTGCGTTTCTCGCACCCTGCAAAACTCTCAAGTCATATCGCGCGTTGGCCGATCATAATGTTAGTGATTGCTAACAAAACTCAAGCAAGGAGAATGACAATGAAAGCGTTGCTGTTGAAATTCGGCTATTTCGCTCTGGTGCTGGGCGGCCTCGCGATGGTGTTCAGTTCGACAGGCTGCAGCGGCCACGAACAATGGCGCCGACCGGGCTGGATCATTCCGAACCGGTGATTCTGTTCCAAGTCAAGCATTCGCATGGCGTGGTGGATGCCGAGTGTGCGGGCCGCGTTGATCGCGTTGGGCCACTCCATCACACCACGTCACTGCGTCTCATACGCTAGATTCGCCTGCAGCCAGCGTTCGACCTCCGCGAGCGGCATCAACTTGCGCCTGGCGTAATCCTCGACTTGGTCGCGCGTGATCAAATCAACGGCGAAGTAGCGGGCCTCCGGATGTGCGAAGTACAGGCCGCTGACACTGGCCGCGGGCCACATCGCGAAGCTTTCGGTGAGCGTCATGCCGATCTTCGGCTCCACGTCGAGCAGGTTCCACAGCGTGCGTTTCTCGGTGTGATCTGGGCACGACGGATAGCCGGCGGCGGGGCGGATGCCGCGGTATCTCTCCTCGATCAGGTCATCCGTCGTGAGCTTTTCATTCTGGCCGTAGCCCCATTCCTGGCGCGCCTTCTTGTGCAGATATTCGGCAAAGGCCTCGGCCAACCGATCCGCCAGCGCCTCGACCATGATGGCGTTGTAATCATCGCCGGCATTCTTATACTTGTCGGATAGTTCCTTGGCGCCGAAGCCAGCCGACAGCGCAAACGCGCCGAGGCAATCGTGAACGCCGCTCTCGACCGGCGCGATGTAGTCGGCCAGGCTGCGGAAGCTCGTCTGGCCTTCGCGCTCCCATTGCTGGCGCAGCATCGGCATGCGGCACGCCTCGTGGCTGCGCGTGTCGTCGTTGTAGAGGACGATATCGTCGCCGTCGCTGTTGGCGGGAAAGAAGCCGTAGACGCCGCGCGCCGTGATTGCTTTTTGCTTCAGGAGGGAGCGCAGCATCGTCTGGGCCTTATCGTACAAATCGCGGGCTTCTTTGCCGACAACCGGGTCATTCAGGATGTCGGGATATTTCCCTTTCAGCTCCCAGGCCATGAAGAATGGCGACCAATCGATGTACGGCACCAGTTTGTCGAGCGGCATAGTCTCGATCACGCGAACGCCAGCGTGCGCTTTGGCGACCTCCGCGTGCGCCCAGGCGATCTGGAAGCGTTTCGCCTTCGCCTCGGCGTACGGCACCAGCTTGCGGTCGCGGCGTTTCTTGAAGTTCTCGCGGTCCTTCTCCTGGGCATCACGATTCTCGCGGTCGAGATCCTTGCGTGCGTCAGGCTTCATCAGACGTTCGACGACGCCGACGCAGCGCGACGCATCCTTGACGTGGATCGTCACGTTCTGGTAGCACGGCGCGATGCGCACCGCGGTGTGCTTTGGGCTGGTCGTCGCGCCGCCGATGAGCAGCGGCATGGTAAACCCCTCGCGCTGCATCTCCTTGGCGACGTGGACCATCTCGTCAAGCGATGGCGTGATGAGGCCCGACAGGCCGATCATGTCAACGCCGTGCTTTTTTGCCTCTTCCAGGATCTTTTCGCACGGGGTCATGACGCCGAGGTCGATGACGTCGTAATCGTTGCAGCCGAGGACGACGCCAACGATGTTCTTGCCGATGTCGTGAACGTCGCCGCGCACGGTCGCCATGAGAATTTTGCCGCGGGACTTGTGAACCGCGCCGCTTTTAAGTCGTTCGGCCTCCATGAACGGCAGGAGGTACTTGACGGCATGTTTCATGACGCGAGCGCTTTTGACGACCTGGGGCAGGAACATTTTGCCGGAGCCGAAGAGATCGCCGACGACGTTCATGCCGTCCATGAGCGGGCCTTCGATGATCCGCAGCGACGGCTGGTATTTCTGGCGAGCTTCCTCGATATCCTCATCGACGTGATCGGCAATGCCGTTGATGAGGGCATGCTTGAGGCGTTCCTCGACGCTGGCAAGCCGCCAGGTATTCGTTTGAACCTCGGTTTTATCTTTCTGCTTGACGGTCTCCGCGAACTTGAGCAGCCGCTCGGTCGCGTCCGGGCGGCGATTCAGCACCACGTCCTCGACGTGTTCAAGCAAGCCCTTCGGAATCTCTTCATAGACCTGAAGCTGGCCCGGATTGACGATGCCCATGTCGAGGCCGGCCTTGATCGCGTGATAGAGGAAGACGGCATTGATCGCCTCGCGCACCACCTCGTTGCCGCGAAAGCTGAACGAGACGTTGCTGACGCCTCCTGAGGTTTTCGCGAACGGGAAGAGCCGCTTCAACTCGCGCACCGCGTTGAAGAACTCGACAGCGTAGTTGTTGTGCTCGTCCATGCCGGTGCCGATCGGCATGATGTTGGTGTCGAAGATGACATCGCCCGGCTCGAAGCCGACTTCCTCGGTGAGAAGTTTGTAGGCGTACGCGCTGATCTTCACCTTGTCGTCGGCGGTGACGGCCTGCCCTTCCGGCACGCCGGGGATGAGGTCCTTCGTGGTGAAGGCCATCACGATGACTGCGGCCCCGTAGCGCTTTACGAGGCGTGCTTCGTCGAGGAACCTTTCCTTGCCGCCCTTGAGGCTGATCGAGTTGACGATTCCCTTGCCTTGCAGGCACTTGAGGCCGGCTTCGATGATGTCGAACTTGGAGCTATCGACCATGATCGGCACATTCGCGAGGGCCGGCTCGTTGGCAAGAAGATGAAGAAATCGCGTCATCGCTTCCTGGCCGTCGATGAGGTCGGCGTCCATGTTGACGTCGAGGATGTTGGCTCCGCCTTCGACCTGGTCGCGGGCGATTTTGATGGCGGCGTCGAAGTTGCCTTCTTTGATGAGGCGTTTGAACTTGAGTGAGCCAGTGATGTTGCAGCGTTCGCCGACCATGACGAAGTTAGTCTCGGGGCGGACGACGAGAACTTCGTTGCCGGAGAAGTAGGACCAGCCCGGGTTAGAAGGATGAAGGATGAAGGATGAAGGATGAGCGTCACCTTTTTCATCCTTCATCCTTCCGCCTTCATTCTTTCGGATGGGTCGCGGCTTGACGCCTTCGATCTCGCGCCCGATGGCGGCGGTCCACTCGGGCGTGGTGCCGCAGCAACCGCCGACGATATTGAGCCAGCCCTGGCGTGCGAAGTCGCCGAGCATCTTGGCGGTGCCGTCAATGCCGAGACCGACGAAGCCCCCCATGCCGTCGGGTAGGCCGGCGTTGGGGAAGCAGATGATCGGCAGGCGCGAAATCTGGGCGATCGATTCGACGGCAGAGCGCATCAGATCGACGCCGACCCCGCAATTGAAGCCGACGCTCAGGGCGTCGAAATGAGACACCGACACATAGAAAGCTTCGGGCGTTTGCGAGAAGAGCGTACGGCCGCTCGGGCTATAGATCGTGCCAGTGACGCTGGTCGGAACGCGAACGTTGTGCTCAACGCAATACTTGTCCACGGCGAACAGGGCCGCCTTGAGGACGAGGATATCGTTGCCCGTCTCGACCGCCAACATATCGACGCCGCCGGCGACGAGGGCCGCGACTTGCTCGTAATAACTGGCGACAAAATCGTCGAAGGAAAGGGAACGACTCCCCTGGTCTGCGGTCGCCGGCTCGATGTACAGCGTCTTGTTGGTCGGCCCGATGCTGCCGCACACGAAGCGCCGTTTGCCGGGATTACGGCGTGTGTACTCATCGGCGGCATGGCGCGCAAGTTCGGCGGCCTTCTTGTTGATCTCGGTTACGAAGTCGCCCAGGGCGAATTCTTCGAGGGCTAGCCGAGTGCCGTTAAAGGTGCAGGTCTCGATGATGTCGGCACCGGCGTCGAGATAGGCGCGATGGATGTCGTCGATGATCTTTGGCTGGGTGAGGACCAGCGCTTCGGTGCAATTCTTGAGCGACTTGGCATGGGTGCGAAAGCGCTCGCCACGATAGTCGGCGTCTTCCAGCTTGTGCGAGTAGATCAGCGCTCCCATCGAGCCGTCAAGAAGGAGAATGCGCTCGCTCATGAGCGTCTTGAGAGCGTCGCCGGATTTCATTTGCGTCAGAATCGACATAGCGCTGGGGTGGCCTCAATCGTGGTGCAGGCGGCTCGCCTGCACCTGAATCGCAAAGCCGTGCAGGCGAGCCGCCTGCACCACGGTGCATGCCTATTTCATTCAGAATAGAGCATTGTGCCGATTCGTGCCAGATGAATTGGCAGCGGTAGCCATCGTTCATTGGCTCGGCGACGGTGATTTGATCCGGCCGGATTTGGGAAGTTGTGAGTCGCGCGATCTGGAGTTTTTGGAACTACTGAATTTCGAAAAAAAGGCCGATCATCGCCTTCCTTGGCGGGTGATCGGCCTTCTAATGGTCAGCGTCCTTGCCGGACCACCCTGCCCGCGAGGCAGGTTCAGGAACCCTTCGTCTTGCGACAAAGGGCGGCCACCAGGGAACCTTCCATGCTACCTGATCGGCCTCCATGACGTTTGCTGGGACGGATATCGCCCTCAATCTTCGTGATCGATTTCGTGGCACTTCCTTGGCCCGGGGCGAATATCGCGTCGCAACCCACATCGTGGCTTGGTCAGTCGCTCAGCGCGCAGGCTGAACGCTGTAATTTGTCCCCTCTCTGAATAAACTCTTGTCTTTGGCTGTTAGCAATCCGTCACGTCAAGCTTGCGAACGTCGCAGCTGGCGCCCGTCAGCAGGGGGAAAGGATAACGTCCTGGCGGATATTGTCAACCCTGGAATGGAGCGGATGGCACGCAGAAATATTTTTTCGTGCGCAACTCTTTGCAGATTCTTCACCAAGGGAGAAAAGATTTTTCCCCCTTGACGATTTCCACGCCTGTCAAAGACTAGATGCTGGGCAAAACGGGCAAACCCGGCCGCAAGAGGCGCAGCAATCTTGCCACGCCGCAAGCGTCCGGCGGTTACGTTCGATCCTGCCGCGCTTGCTTCTTGCGGTCGTTTTCCTTGAGGAACATCTTGCGCATGCGAATTGCGCTTGGCGTCACCTCGACCAGTTCGTCCTCCTCGATGTACTCGAGGGCCAGCTCCAGCGTCATCTGCCGCGGCGGTTTGAGGATGATGCTCTTGTCGGTGCCCGAGGCGCGCATGTTCGTCAGTTTCTTTTCCTTGCACACATTGACCGGCAGATCGTTGTCGCGGCAATGCTCGCCGACGATCTGGCCCTCGTACACGGGAATCGGCGCGCCGATGAACATGGTGCCGCGCTCTTGCAAGCTGTCGAGCGCGAACGGCCTGGTGGTTCCGGTCTCGGTCGAGATCATGACGCCATTCAGGCGGCCCGGAATGTGGCCCCGCAACGGCTGATAATCGTAGAAGGTGTGATGCATGATCGCCTGGCCGCTGGTCGAGTTCAGCAAGCGGGTGCGCAGGCCGATGAGGCCGCGCGCGGGGATGGTGAACTCGATGTGCGAGAATTCGCCGCGGGCGTCGAGCTTGAGGCACTCGGCCCGGCGGTTACCGACCAATTCCATCACGGCGCCGACGTGGGCCGTCGGTACATCGACCACGAGATACTCGATCGGCTCCGTCTTGACGCCGTCGGTCTCGCGATAAATGACGCGCGGCTTGCCGACCGACAGCTCGAAGCCTTCGCGGCGCATCGTCTCGATCAGGATCGACAGGTGCAAGAGGCCGCGGCCCGATACGAAGAACTCGTCGCGCTTCGCCTCGCTGGGGACGACGCGCAGGGCGACGTTCGATTCCAGCTCTTTCATGAGCCGTTCGCGCAACTGTCGGCTCGTGACGTACGTCCCTTCCTGGCCGCAAAACGGGGAATCGTTGATGCGGAACAGCATGTCGAGCGTCGGCTCATCGACCTTGATCGGCGTGAGGGCGACCGGGGTATCGATGTCCGCGATCGTGTCGCCGATGTCGATGCTGTCCAGCCCGA